>OIYO01000069.1_pt1 | contig 106435 bp, 106 predicted proteins | sample 1588191 | NCBI WGS metagenome assembly OIYO01 (sample SAMN03283275) | human gut metagenome | biome: human-associated habitat; material: feces | host: Homo sapiens | place: Peru | collected 2012 | reverse complement strand
CAATCCTCTAATTAGAAACTATTTATAAACTGTCCAACTTTTGGGGTTCAGTTCAGTTATCGTTATCTTTTTAGTCATTTCTGCGACCAAATAATCTTATTAAATCTAAGAAAATATTAATTATGTCTAAGAATAATTGGAAAGCACAATAAATACCAATATTTGATTCATCTGATACAGCACTATCAGAAAGTACTATTACTTTTTTAATATCATAAGCAACATATCCAGCAAATACGACTATTCCTATAATACTTGTAATCATATCTAAAGTTTCATTTAGAACAAAAATATTTATTATTTCTAAAATCAAGATTCCAAGTAAAGCTATAAATAAATAAGTAGACCATTTACTTAAATCAAGTTTACTATACTTGCCTACTAGAGCAAAGACTCCAAAGATAATAGCGGTTGCTAAGAAAACAAAAGCTATAGACTTAGTTGTATACACAAGAACAACACCAGTTAAGCTTAAACCAGTAAGAGCCGTATATAAAATATATAGTATCTTGGCAATTATTGGTGGTAGTTTCTTAATAAAGAATGAAAGAGCTACTACTACAACAAGTTCTAAAATAACATAAATGAAGACTGTAGAACTACCAGCCCATAAAAATGCTACATTTAGAATATCAAGATTATATGTTGTAAAAAATGATACTCCAAAACATACTAGTAAACCAACAAATAGCCAACCAAATGTGCTAGTTAAAATATTTTTATTATCCATTTTACCTCTCCTTCTATTTAAATTATATCATAAATATGTGTTCAGTTAGTGAAATTTATTACATTATATTAATTCATAACTTCTTAATAAATTTTTTAAATCATTTTTACTCATATAACCTAGAGAGCCGTAAATATTTTTATTATTTTGCGAAATTATTATCATAGGAGTTGCCCCAATATAAGAAGCCATATCTTGAGTTTTATTTTCATAAGTATATTCAAAGGTTAGTAATTTTTTAAATTCTTTTAAACTAGTCTTATCATCTAACATTTCTTCTAAGTCTATATAATATATTTTAGGCTTATATTCGTTAACAACTTCTTTCAGAATTGGTAAGAATTTTTGAGAAATACTACAAGTACTACGACCTATAATATATATTTTGGTATCAGAACTTTTAAATTCTTTAATTGCTTCACTAACTTTGATGTTATTTAAAAAACTGGTATCATAATTAAAGCTTTCCTCTTCTTTTTTAGGCTTATTAATTAATATAATAGCGATTATAAGGCAAGTAAATAAAATAAGGATAAGTGGAGCTAGTTCTTTTAATTTATTTTTCATTGTTTATTATTTTGGTTAGGGCTGTAATAGCAACTTTAATTTCTTTTTCGGTATCAAAAGAAGTATTGTTATCTAGACCTTTATTTTCTCTTTCTTGATTCCATACAACTAGTAAAACAGCAGCGGCATGTAATCTTAAAGTACTAGATACTGTGTATAAAGCTGATGTTTCCATTTCGCTAGCTAAGGCTCCACCTTTAATCCAAGCTTGCCATTTATTTTGTAATTCATATGATACTGGCATACGTTCTGGGCTATGTTGGCCATAAAATGAATCTTTACATTGAACAACACCAATATGATAAGGATAATTTAATTCTGTAACAGCTTCTTTTAAGGCAAGAGTCAAGTCAAAATCAGCAACAGCTGGAAATTCAATTGGTAGATATTCTTTACTGGTTCCTTCTTGACGAATGGCGGATGAGGCAATAACAATATCGCCAGCTTCAACATCCATTTGCATACCACCACAAGTTCCAACTCTAATTAAATGAGTTATGCCTAGTAAAGCTAGTTCTTCTACACAAATTGCGGTTGATGGTCCACCCATTCCAGTAGAAATGACTAAGACTTTTTCATTAGCTATTTCTCCTAAATAACTAGTATATTCACGATTAGTTGTTATTAGATAAGAATTAGTAAGATTAGCAGCTATTTTAGATACACGACCAGGATCCCCTGGTAAAATTGCATATTTAGCGCCTTTTAAATCTTCTTTAGTTAATCCTATATGATACATTTTTTCTTTATTTTCCATAAAATCATTCCTTATTATATATTTTTATAAATTAAAACTTTCTGGTAAAAGTTCTACTATTGTATATTGATAAACTTCATCTTTTTGTTCATCATAAGTATAAATAGTAAAGTCCTTATCAGTATATTCTGAAATGAACTGACGACAATAGCCACAAGGTAAAGTCTTTTTAAAATAATCATCATTTAAATTTTTACCAACAACAGCTAAGCATTTAAATTCTTTATGACCTTCTGTTAAAGCTTTACAAAAAGCTGTACGTTCAGCACAGATGGATTGAATGCCATCGTTTTCAATATTAAAGCCTTTATATACTTTGCCATCTTTTGTTAAAAGAGCTACACCAACGGTAAAATTAGAGTGTTTACAGCAAAAATTAGCATTGGCAATGTCTTTGGCTTCATTTATCAATTTAGTAATTGTATTATTTTTCATATTTCACCTCTATATTAATATTACCATATTTAGGTATTTTTAAGGATAAAAAAAGAATATTTTCGGAATATTCTTTAGTAATTGATAACTTCACGGCCTTGATGATAAGTTTCTTTCATTTTAGGAAGAATTATTTCTTCATTCTTTTCAGAAGTTAATAATTTTAAACCATATTTAGTATCGATAATTGGAAGTTCAATACTTTCATCATAAAGAAAACTATTTTGAAAAATTTCATAATCTAGATCTATAAAGTTACAAATATAAGCATTATAATAATTAGTCACTTTATTTTCTTTTTCTTCATTAAATAAACTTAGTTGAATTAAAGGTTTGACATTTGATATTTCATAAATTATCTTAGATAAATAATAATTTTTATAGTTAACATTTTTATTATAATGTTGAATATTTTTCTTATAATTAATTTTATTCATAGTTATTTTTACTTTATGTAATTCAATCAAATATTCATTGGCAAAATAGATATCGAAAAATAGTTTTGTTTTAAGACTTAATGAAGTACGTAATTTTTTATACAATTCAAATTGATAATGAGCTGAATATGCAATATTACTATTAGTTAGAGAATTAAATAAGTTACGATATTCTTTATTATTTAGATGAATAGCGGCAATAAAACGTAGTTCATTAAGATAATTTAAATGATTTGTAGTTGCAAAAGACTTAGTAACATTTTTATCAATATATAATTTTTCTATTATTTCATCACTTTTTAAGTAGTAAAACTCATTTAAGTTGATATCAACTAAGTTTTGGTAAACGTCATGTACATCTTTAATTATTTCTAATAAAGACATTATATCAATGCTATCAAAGTATGTAAGGGAACGAGATAGAAGATCAAGATAGGCTGCTATAATAAAAGTATCTTGTTTTTGATATGAAATAAAAGATATTATTTTTTCACGTGAAATATAAGATACTTTGATTTTTTTTAAGTATCTTTTAATTCGTAGTATTTTATCTTCATTACTACCAATTTGTGATTTATTATAGTTATTTCTTAACATAAAATTATTAGAAATCATAAAACCCCCTCTTTTTACAGGGGCTATTTTATTAGATTATAGGACAAAAGTCAATTTTTAGTCTTTTTTTAGAACTGGATAGGAAGCAGGTAATTCTCGATTTATAGCATTTAGGTATTGTGGTAAGGATAAATATAATTTATATATAAATTCATTGAAGGATGGAGCAAGAGCTAATTCTAGGTTGATATTATCTAAGTTATATAATTTTTTTTGGTTGTATAAAGTTAAGTATTTTTGAAAACGGTTTAATTCTACTACTATTTGATCTTTTATGGATAATTTGAGATTTTCTTTAAAGAAAGCTATTAATATATCAATATCTTTTAAGGTAATAATTCCGTAATTAGATGATGAAAGATAAGTTGTCTCTTTTTTAGGTACTGTTTCATTAATTGGGAGGTATTGATAAATTATTTCTAAAGTTGTTTCTATTTTACTAATTGTAATATCATGTAGCTCAACTTCCATTTCTGACATGTTTTCTTGTTTATTTATAGCAGCGTGTAAACTCATAGTAGGAAAAGGAAATTTCATAATATATGCTAATAAGTCCTGTTCTACAAAAATTTGATTTTGAAAAGGAATTGGCGTACTAGTTGAACAAGCAATTTCAAAGGAAATTCGTTTTTGTTGACTGTCATTTTCTTCAGTCACACATGATGTATGATCATAATAAAAATTAGTTGGCATATTTACGACTTTGGTACTTTCTTTATTACCTTGCCAAACTTTTTTAGAAGAAAAAGCTTTAATATCACCTTTTTCTTCTAAATAAGCTGATTCATATTGGTTAAGTGAGACTCCCTTACTTTCTTTATTATGAGATAATTTACGAAAACAATAATCTATTCTTTTTTGTTCTTCATAACTAAGTTTATCATTATTTGATAATTCTATATTAAAAATATTTTGGAGATTTTGATGTTTAATATCGTATTGACTTACAATATTATAATCATCAAAATATTTAGTCACTTCATAGTATTTAGAATAAAAATTAAGCTTATACAGAACTTTTTTGGATGAAGTAATAATCAAGTAATCATCAAAGATTTGACACTCTAATTTTTCTTTTGGTTGAAAGTCGACCTTAATTAAATTTTTCATAATATATTTTAAATAATCTTTAGGATGATGTTCTAAGATATTTTTTAATAAAATGATAGTATGCATTCACATTCCCCTTTTTTTATGGTTATTAATATAACACAACTTGAATTTTTAGCCAATTGTTATTTAAAAATAAAAGAGATATAATTTTTGAGAGGTGATTTGATGAATGAAGTAAAAATTAAAGGAATATATAAGCATTTCAAAGGAGACTATTATTTAGTAGAAGATATTGCTCTATCAAGTGACGATGGTGTTACAAAATATATTGTATATCGCAAGTTATATGGTGATGGTGGTTTATTTATTAGAGAATATAATGATTTCTTAGAAGATGTTAATAAAGAAAAATATCCTAAAGTTAAACAAAAAAAGAAATTTGAACTACAAGAAGTTGAAAGTGTTAGAAGTAAGTTTAATTAATTTACATCTTTTTTTTACAAATTTTACTTATTGTGCTAAGATATAGCCGTTTATTAAATTTTATTTAAAGGGGTTTAGGAAATGAAAAGAAATGACAATAAAAGCAAAAAGCATTCAAATGCTGATATAAGACAACACTATTATTTTTTCAAAGATGTTTTAAGAGAAATAAAAGCAAGTAAAAATGAGAGTAATGAAAAATTGGAAGCTATAATGAATGATGCTTATAGATATATTAAAAAGATATCTCCTTCCCTATATGATGGAGATGGAATGATAGAAAATTATTACGATTTATATTTTTCACTAATTGATTGTGAAGACAATTTACCAAAAAGATTAATTTTAGATGCGAAAACAGGCTTTGATCCTAAAAAAAATGTAAAGCCGGAATCAGCTGCTAGTGTTGAAGAATACTTACTTGATTATGTAGTTTATGAAAGTCGTAAAAGATTATTTGAAGTAGCTAATGTACAATCTTATACAATACCTTATACTTTTGATGATTTATTATTAAGAAATTATTGTTATATTTCGAGTAAGATTGTTGAAGATTATTGTATTAAAAATGGAATTCCATGTAAGTTAGTAAAAATTATTCCTGGTTATGCTGAAGATATGAATTTATATGGTGGAGATGGATTTCATTATTTTGCTATTGCTAAATTGAAAGGTAAGGAATATCTAATCGATTGTACTTATAAACAATTTTTTCTATTTGAAGACAATTTATTAGAAAGAGTTGGCGTTGTTAATAATACAAGTTGTGCTCCTGGAGCATTTATGCTAAAAGACGAAGTATCACGTAACATTGCTCAAACTATTTTAAAACGTGGTTGGATTGAAATGAATGATGATATATTAAAAAGATATCTTGATGGTTTTACCTTATCTTTTAGAAATGGTTTAGGTTTTGAAAAAAATAAAGGTAGTTTGGAAACAAAATATAGTGCTGAAAAATACAAAATATTTTTAAAAGGAACTGATGATATGTTTAATCATGAATCTTTAAGTCACATAGGTCAACAAGAGGAACCTTTAAAAAATGCCGAATTTAAATTGACATTCAAAAAATGAGATTGTATCTCATTTTTTGATAAAAAGAATGTTTATAAAAGTGTGAAGAGAAAAAGATTGCTTACGCAATCTGTAATTTAAATATATGCTAAATTAATTTTCTTTCTTTGATTTACTAAATGTGCCAAACTTTTAAGTTTACTAATAAATCAACAAATAACGTTAATAAAACTTATACTAAATTACTTAATGATTGGACGTTTTGAGCTTGAAAGCCTTTTTCAGTTTCAATCAAATCAAAATTTACATTATCACCTTGATTTAAAGTTTTATATCCGTCTTGTAGAATTGCTGAATAATGTACGAAAATATCCTCATTTTCTTTATATTCGATAAAGCCATAACCTTTCTCATTATTGAACCACTTTACTCTACTTTCCATAATTATTCCTCCTTTTGTTTAGCACGAATACATTATTTCATATAAGGTTTGTTAAATTTGTCGAATTTTGTCGAAAGAATATTTTTTTTAAATTGTTAGTTTATAACTAACAATTTTTTAGATAAAAAATTTTATTTTTTCAGAATATTTTAATGACCTTTTAAGAAAGTAATCAAAATATTGTTCATGATTTTATAACCATTTGGTCTCATATTTTTTTGGACAAAATTATCATAAGGAAATTTATCTTGACTAACAAAGACATGGTTTTGACCAAAATCCATAATTGGGTAAGTACTAATAAAAGTAAGAAAGTCTTTGTTTTGAGCCATGGCAGTGAATTCTTTGGCAGCATCAATGAAAGAACCTCCATTTTGAAGAAGCCAATTTTCAATACCTATTCCACCTAATCCACCAATACTTTTAGCATATTCTGGTAAAGCGCGCGCCGGTTTATAAACTCCATAACCTTTTAAAAAGTCCTTAGCAAACATTATATTAGCTAGAACTAATTTATATTTTTCATAATCTTGTTCTTTCATAGATGTTAATTTTTCTAAGATTGATTTTTCAGTTGATAAGTAAGTTTTTTTCTGAGTCATAAAAGAAATATCTATATCAATAAAATCTGATAAAAAAGGAATTTTAACATTTAAAAGACGCAGACGATAAGGAGTATTTTTTTTGCAAAGTGCTTCTTGGTTTTCTTTCAACAAACCATTTAAAATTGTTTCTCTTACTATATTAAGATGAGATGATGATAATCTAATTACAAAATCAAAATCACTATTATTATATTTTTGAAAGTCAGGAATGTTAGTTCCGCGAGAAGTTGAACCAATACCAATCAATTCTAACTCTTTAGTAAAAGATAAACCGGTTGGTTCAACTATTTTAGTTAATTCATTAAAAAGAGCAGTTTGCTGCATATTAATTTTTTTCAAATTTTCTTCAACCTGATTTAAGTAAGGAGTTATTTCTTTAAAAAATAAGTTATCCAAAAAAATAAAGACTGGTAAGCCATAACTTTTTAAACCAAACATTTTATGGCGAATATCCAAGTAAGCATCTAAAGTAAATAGTAAATTATTAGTTTTTAAATCATAAATTGGCACATAGTGATTTGACAAAGCTTCCAATAATTGTAAACGTTGTAGAAAACGACTTCCAGCAAGTTGGGGAATTTCATCAAAAAAAGTTTTAGTACTATCAAAAAAAAGATAATCTGAATATTGATTAGAAGTTTTTATGTATCTGATAGGGGCTTCCTTTATTTCTTTTAAATTAGGTAAAGTAGTTCCAATTAATACTTTTTGAAAATCTTTTAGTTTGGTTATGTAATATATTTCGTTCATATAACTTCCTCTATTCTTTTTCTATTATAAGATAGATGAAGCATTTTTTAAACACCAACTCTACTTAACAAGAAAAAAAGTAAGGTCATTGAGTGACATTACTTTTTAATGTTTAAGCAATTATTCATTAGCTTTTAAACTACTAACCATATCTATTTTATTAACTTTTTTGGCTAAGCAATATGAGACGATGTATGATACTAGGAAAGTTCCAAGAGCTGCTAAGATATAGGTACTTACATTAATATGCGTACCGAAGTCATAATTTTCATCAAGACAAACTTTAAATAACCATGAAGTTAAATAATATCCTAAAGGTAGACCAAGTATTATAGAAATAATAGCTATCCAATTGTTTTGTTTAATATATATCTTTTTAATTTGTTTATCTTTAAAACCTAGTACTTTTAAAGTAGCAAATTGATATTGTTTTTCAGAGTATGATAAGATACCCATATTATATAAGATGATTGCTCCTAAAACGATAGCAAAAAAGATAATTATGATAATCATAGTACGCATCATTGATAACATGTTAGTAATACTATCTTTTAAAGTTTCAATATCTTGAATTACTTCAACATTTTTAATATTTTTTGTATCGTGTAAGTCTTGATTTGTATAAATTTCGGTCGGAAGATATTCAATATTTAAACTTTCAAGATATTTTCTGGTCATTGTTATATTTTGGTTTTGAGGATCTTTATTAAATCCTACTATTTTAGATTTATAGTATTTTTTATTACCATAAATATGCCATGTTATAGTATCACCAATATGATAATTATTAGTTTCGGCTAGTTTATAAGTAACATAGATTCCTTCATCATTATCTATTAGCATGTATTGATTTTTATTATTTTTGAAACGAATATATTCACCAGCATCATAAACAAAGGCATTATTAGATTTACGATTACCATCTTCGTCTTTAATTTCAATTCCTAGTGTTTCAGAAGTTTTATTACCATATTTTTTAGTTAATTCATTTATTTCTGATGTAGTTAAGTTTTCTTTTAAAGATAGTTTGTAGTCAAAATTATATAGTTCTTCAAATTGAAGTTTAATGAAATGATTCATACTATTTAACATACCAAAGGCACAAACAATTAGCATACAACAACCAACAACACCAACTATACCAGTAACTGTTCTAAATTTATTACGAAGAATATCTCGGATGTTCCATTTGGTTGAGAAATTCATTTTATTGAAAATTCCTTTAGAAGTAAGATTTAAACTACCTGTTTTAACAGAGGGCATTTCATTGCGAAGACTTTCAGCAGGATTTTTACTTAGTTCTTTACGACATGTTAAGTAAGTAATAAAAGCAATTGCTAAAATAACTAATACTGAAACTAAATAACTTTTAGGATTAACAACTGGATGACCATTAGGTACTTCAAAGTATTGCATTTCTAAGTTTAGAAATGTGGCACCAAGGAAGAAATAACCTGCTAACATACCAGCAATAGCTCCTAATAAAGAAACCCAGAAACCATAGCCAACGTAATGAAGAATAATTTTATAATTCTTGAATCCTAGTGCTTTTAAGGTACCGATTTGAAGTTTTTGTTTTTTGACAACTCTAGTCATAGTTGTAATAACAGAAAGTAAAGCAATGAATAGAAATAAACCCGAGAAAACACCTACATAGGCTGAACCTTCATCTATTTCTCCTTGATACATAGTATAAGAAGCAGTATCTTCAATATTGATAAGAGCTTTAGCATTTGTTACTTGATCTTCAATTTCATTTTTTACTTTATTAACATTGTCTTTTTTATCAACATCGACCATTATATAGTTGTATGGTATATATGAAGTGTAATCAAAATTAGGAAAGATTTTGTTGAAAGCATTTTCAGATGGAATATTATTTTCTTCCATAATTTTTTCTTTTAAGTATTTAGCTGGAAAAGCTTTAGCAGAAAGATAAACAAAACCATATATTTTATGATTAGGTAATAAAGCTGATTCATCTTTCGTATCATATAAATGATCGGGAACATAAATTAGTCCAGCAACTTTATGTTCTAAAGTAAAGGTATCATATTGCAAACGAATGGTATCGCCAACTTTAATATTATTTTCTTTGGCATAAAAGTAATCTAACCATGCACCATCCAAGTTATAATCAAATGATTTTCCTTCTTCAACATAAAACTTAGAAATGTTATTTGATTCAATAAAGTTTAATGAATAACTTTTATCTTTATCATCCGCATCATTAGCTTTAATAACTAATTTACGTTCAGCATCTTGAACATTTGATAGATTTTTTATTGTTTTTAAATCTTCCTTAGTAAATGAGGAACCTAAGACATTGATATCTTGTAAGTTATTTTGTTCATAGAAGTTATTACCAGTTTGGGTCATACCATCCATATATGCTTCAATACCAGTGTAAACCATAACTCCTATTAAAACCATTAAAAAGATTGTAATAAATTGGCTTTTATTTTGAAAAATATCACGCCACATTTTTTTCTTTAACATATTACCACTCTATCTCATCTATATTTTTTGGATGTTTATTTTCAATATTTGATTCTATCTTACCATTTTTAAGATGAATAACACGATCTGCAATATCTGCAATTAAGGCATTATGAGTAACAATGACAACTGTATTTTGTCCTGATTCAGAATCGCATTGCTTTTTTAAAAGTTTAAGAACTTCTACCCCAGTACAAGAATCTAGAGCACCAGTTGGTTCATCACAAAGTAATAATAATGGATCTTTAGCAATGGCGCGAGCAATTGAAACCCTTTGTTGTTCGCCACCGGATAATTGATTGGGAAATTTTTTCAAATGATTTTGTAAGCCAACTTCTTTTAAAATTTCACGGGCTTTTTTAGGATTTTTAACAATATCATTAACTATTTCGACATTTTCTAGAACTGTTAGTGTTGGTAAGATGTTGTAAAATTGAAAAATAAAGCCAACATTTTCAGCACGATAGTCGGTTAATTCACTATCACCCATTTTAGAAACAATATTATCTCCGACTTTTATTTCGCCGCTAGTTACCTTGTCCATTCCTCCTAACAAATTTAAAAGTGTTGACTTACCGGCTCCAGATGGACCTAAAATAACAACAAATTCACCTTTATTAATAGTGAAATTAACACCATCTAAAGCATTAAATTTCTTTTCGCCAACAACGTAAGTCTTTTTGACTTTTTTAAAACGTATTAATTCTTCCATAAATACTCTCCCTCTAAATATGACATTTTTTTCATATTTCAACTTCATTATACTATGACCAAGAAGATAGTCAACCAAAAACATGAAAAAATTTTCATATTTTCAAAAAAGTTAGTTTATAGTATAATAATTATTTATAAAGAAGGAATTTTATGGAAACAAGAATACCAGTTCAAAAAAGATCAATAGAAAAAAGAGAAAAAATTATTAAAGATGGTTTTTCTTTAATGTGTACTAATGGCTATTATAAAACAAGTACTGCTGATATAGCTAAATATGCTCAAGTATCAACAGGAATAATTTATCAGTATTTTAATGATAAAAAAGATATTTTTCTAGAAGGAGTTAAAGACTATTCAAAACAAATTATGTTTCCAATTATTGATATTTTAAATAACGAAGATATTTCTCTAGATTCAATAGATAGTTTGTTACGTAAAATAATTGATAAATTAATTGAGAATCATAATCTTTCAGAAAAAGAACATGAAGAAATCATGGCGATGGCTCATTTAGATAGCGATGTTGGTAAGATATTTAAAGAAAATGAATTGGCAACAACTAAACAAATATGGAATAAATTACAAAGTCAAGGAATCATTTTAGAAAATCCTTTAGAAAAGATTCACATTATTTTAAACTTAGTAGATCAATTATGCCATGAAATGGCTTATCATAAACATACTGAAATAAATTATGAAATAATGAAAGACGAAGTTATAAAATTGATATTAAGTATTTTAAAATAAGAATTTTTCTTTTATATAAGAAAGCTTCTTATTTTTTATTTAAAGATCTTTATTTTATTATTTAGAAATATAGGTATTTTAAAGCAAACTAAAAACCTTAGAAAAAACTAAGGTTTTTATATGGTTATTTAAAATAAATTTATTATCATTTATTTTTTTAAATAGTTCCTTCTGCTACAAGAATTTTTTTAAATTCACGATCGGTAAGGACACGGCCTTGACTAACGACTTTATCATCTATAACTATGCAGGGAATCTCTTTTATATTATATTTATGTTTTAGTTTGTTATCTAAGTCTTCAGAAATAGTAAGAGGCAAATTTATTTCATTTGATTCAATAACTCTCTCCATTATTTTTCGTAATTTCAAACCATTTTTGGTATGCGCTCCAATCAATTGTATTTCTCTAATATTATCACTTCCTTTCACGATTTAACTATAATTTATTGAAGTGAAAAATTAATGGTTTCGTTGTGAAAAATAAATGTTATTTTAGTGAAAATATTTTATTTTGTTAAAGCAGTTCCATTAACATATAATGTGTAACCATTAAAATCAATATTACTATAAGTCTCGTCTTCATCTTCTAAGCTTGTAACATAACTATCACCTGTAAGTTTGATTTGAGAAGTTTTACCTAATTTTAAGGTAATTGATTTTGCTTCATTTTTAGTATTAATAGATCCTGTAAAGGATGCTTTTTCTTTTAAATTCATTGTTAATGTTGAAATAGAATCGATAACAATATTACCAGTAGCTGTTTGATTAGTCATATTTAAAGTTACAACTCCCCCATTAATTCCACTATTACCCCATGAATCTTTTTGGATACGAAGAAAGTTGCCTGATTCATCATTATTAATGATTGTATTATTAGTTAAATTAATTGGAGCTGTAGTATTAGTTACATAAAAGCTAGTATTATCACCGCCATCAGAATCACCTGTCTTATCAACTGTAACATTAGAAATATCAGCTGTAATATCACCACTAGTTAAAAGTGCATTGGTATCTTTTGTCTCTGAAGAATAGGTCCCACTAGTAATAGTTTTATCTTCAATAATTTCAGTACTTGCACTATATGTGATATTGGCATTAGCATTATTATTCATATTACCATTATTAGAAGTTGGTTCATTATTAGTTATGATTTTATTGGCAAGCATTCCCTCTCCTACTGTTAAAGCAGTTGTTAGAATAATTGTCGATAAAATAGCAATAACTTTTTTGTCATTATTGGCAAAAGTTTCTTTAACGTCTTTCTTATTGAAATTAGACATTATTAAATAAATAATTGCTGTTGTTAAAATAAATGATTCGCCAGCAAAGGCAATATAATATCCAGTTGTTAGTTTAGTGGTACTTGTTTCATTGCTTGGCATACTTTGACCATTAGGTTGGTCCATTGAAGAATTGGCATTCGATTGTTTTTGATAAGTTATTTTTTTGTTTAATAAAAGTTTCTTCCCGTTCACTGGATGCCAAATCAAGTAGATTCTTTATTAAGTTGTTCATGCGATCGGCTTCAATTTTTAAATTATTTAACCTTTTTTTCTTGAGGATTTTCTTCATACGCTTCAACACTGGCAATAATTACAGAAAGTGGTGTTTTTAATTCATGTGATGCATCAGCGATAAATTCTTTTTGACGTTTAAAACTTTCTTTAACTGGTTCTGTGATCCGTTTAGTTATTTTTTAGAAATAATAAAGATAATAACTTCTAATAATATATATATGATAATACTTATTACCAGATAGCTTAAAAGATTTTTTTGAATTTCAGAATTATCAACAATCGCTAAAGATTCTTGGTCATTAAATTTGTAAGAATACTTACTAGTGTATAAGAAATAAATTTTAATCTTTTTTAGGATTAGAAGATAAAATAGTTTGAGCAGTTTGTTTTATTTCTGCTTCAGAAGTATCATTATTAGTATAGTTAATAATATCTTTTATATTATTATTTTCATCTAGTAAAGCAGTATAAATAGTTAAATCCATATATTTAATATTATTAATATCATCTTTTGGTTCTAAGTTAGTTGGTTTATTATCCTTTTGTTCTGGAGGTTCTTTATTAAGATTAGAATTATTTTCTTTTTTTTCCATAAGTTGATTTAAAATATTGGTTATTTTAGTCTTTTGAGTTAAATATTGTTCAATATTAAAAGAAATAATTAAAATTAAAATTGATATGCAAAAACTTAAAAAAATAGTATAAAATACTTTATTTCTTAATTTATTTATATATTGTAATTCATTAATTATTTTTGATATTTTCTAAATACATTTGGTGATATTTTTTTATTTTAGGAATCGATTTAGAATCAATAACAAGGCCAGCAGCACTTTTATGACCACCACCATCTGGATGAAATTCAGAAGATATTTGATTCAAGTCAACAGATTCTTTAGCACTTCTTAAGGATACTGTATTTCGACTAAAATTTAAAATCATAACAAAATCTAATTCAGGTCTTTTTTTGCATATCTCAGCCCCTACTATTGATCGGTATTGTTCTGCTATGGTTACTCCTATTTTATAATTATTGTATTCTGTTACTAATAAATTTTTATTAATATAGTCAATATATAGTTGTTGGCGTTCTAAATCAAATTTATATAAATCACTAAATACTTTAGGCATTTGAAATTCTTCTTGATCATCTAAAGATAAAATTAATTCAATGTATGCAGTAGGACCAATCAAGGCATGAGTGCTCGCAAGTAATTTGGCGTTAAAACTTTCTTCTTTAAAGTCCCATGTATCTTGTTCACGTGTAGCTTCTACGAATGTTTTATAAAATGCATTATTTAAAGAATCATTTAAAGTTAATAAGTAATTATAAAATAATTCTGTTCCACAAGTTTTACGGTTATTTAGTTCTGAAACAACATTTACATATGGTGGTATTTCTTTATCATATGATAAATGATGATCAAAATGTTGTAATTTATTTGTTATGTCCACTCTTTTATTTAAAATAGCAATAGCACTGGGAATAAGAGGTAAATCACATAAATAAATCGTTTCATAGTTAGAAAAATCAAAAGTTGTAAAAAGTTCAGGCAAGTCATTAATATCGCCTAGAATATAGTCTATCTTATTGTTATAAAATTTATTTGCTAAAATTATAGAGCCCATTCCATCAATATCAGCAATATGAGATATTATTATTTTGTTATTATTTTCTATTTTTTTTATCATATTTTTTCTCCTCTATATATTTTTATATTTAAACTAAAAAGCCAACTTTAGTAAATGTATTATACCACGTCAAGACGCACTCTTATTTTTCTTTATTTACTGATGAGCAAGCATGATCAATAGTTCCAGTAATAAGTTTGCTTACTTCAGCAACAATTTTTTCAGGATTTTCATGCATTCCTTTATCTAACCAATCTAAAACAATAGAAACAAAGGCATATTTATAAAAATTTGTTATAAATTGTTTATCTTCTTCTCTTAAACTCTTCCCTTTAGATTTATCTACTATTTCACTATATATTATCGGATAAACTAGGCGGTATAAATTACTTCTTAATATTTCACTGGAAACCGAATGGTAAATGTTTTCAACGAAGACTTTTTCTTCATCAATTATTTTAAAGATAATTAAGAACTTATCTTCCCATGATTCACATTCATTATTTTTCTTTAAAATATTATCAACTTCTTCAATACAGATCCATTCGACTAAATCTCGTATATCTTGAAAATGGTAGTAAAAAGTTTGACGATTAATATCACATCTATTAGCTATATCATTAATAGTAATTTTATTAAACGGTTTTTCTTTTAATAAATCTTTAAATGTATATGCAATTGCTTTTTTGGTTGTTAAACTACTCATGTTATCACCTATAGAATATTATACATAAAAAAAATATGAAATAAATACGTTTAATAAATATTTCATATTTTATTTACTATTTAAATAAGCCACTTTCTTTAAGGAGAATTTCTAAATCAGTATCTTTTATTTTTTTCTCTAAAAGTTTGATAAATTGTTTTTCTGCGAAATTTAGTGGAAGTTCGTTAATAGACTTTTTATCAACAGCATAATAGCAAGCTTTTAATAGTTCACGAACATCATACTTACTACCCCATACTTCAGGAACAGCACGATCAATTTTTAATAATGTATAAACAGCTTCCATACCTGTACGAATGGAATATTCAGTTGTAAAGATAGTATCACGTGGTGTTTCAGCAAACTGACCAATAAAAGCAAAATTAATAGCTTCTTTTGGTACTACAAGAGGACGATCTTTTTCTTGACGTGGTTGAAAGAAAGCGTTGATGTAAGGCATATAGCAAGTTGTAGTATTACATTTGGAAGCATATTTGGCAATTTCATTATTAGGGACACCAATATGATACAACCACTCTTCACATACTTCTTTACCAGTACATAATTTGATTGGTTTCTTTACATAATTTCCATTTTTATTAGTATTTAAAGCGTAAACCCATACTAGAACACTATTTTTATTTTGAGATTTAAATTGGGGTTGACGATTGATAGTCCAAGATAAATACCAATTTTCCGTACTATCTTTGATAGTAACAATTCCTCCTGTTGTTACTTTACCTTGGCGTGGATCTCGTTTACATATTTTCATAATATAATCAATTATGTTGTTGTCGCTAACTTCAATAGTGGCACTCATCCAATTAGTTTTGTCAACATTACTACAAAATTTATCAGGATTACCAAATTCACCATGGCTAGCTTGAGCAGCGATATTTTTCCACATATCCCACGATTCACCGGCACCATTTTTTATATTTGATAAATCAGGAGGAGTGTTTTGATCACCATAACAAGATGTATCAGTACAACAACCATTAGTAATGAAAACCAAGTCATCTTCAATTAAATCAATTGTTTTTTCTTGACCTTTATTTTCATAAATTATCTGGCTAGCAACCTTTTTATTTTGTTTAGCTGTAAAAATAACATTTTTTACATCTATGCCATATTCTATTTTTACACCGTGATTTTCCAAATATTTAGTAAGTGGAAGAATCATTGATTCATATTGATTATATTTGGTAAATCTTAAAGCTTTAAAATCTGGTAAACCATCTATATGATGAACGTAACGGCATAAATATCTTTTCATTTCTAAGGCAGAAGACCATTTTTGGAAAGCAAACATTGTCTGCCAATATAGCCAAAAGTTGGTTTCCCAAAAAGTTTCTGGCAATACATCAGATATTTTTTTATCTTCTAAATCTTTTTCTGGGGTAATAAATAACTTAGATAAGGCAATAGCTGACTTACGATCTAATTTAAACAAATTGTCTGTATGTGCATTTTCTCCACAATTAATTGTAGCTCGACAAAGTGAATAATTAGGATCATGTTTATTTAACCAATAATATTCATCTAAGACTGTTACATTAGGATTTTCAATAGAAGGAACACTTCTAAACATATCCCACATACATTCAAAGTGGTTATCCATTTCACGACCACCACGCATATAAAAACCTCTAGTTATATCTTTACGGCCATCACATGATCCACCAGCTAGTTCTAATTTTTCTAGTAAATGAATGTGTTCACCTTTCATTTGACCATCTCGTACTAAATAAAAAGCCGCGGCAAGACCAGCTAGACCAGTTCCTATTATATAGGCTGATTTTTTATCTACTCCTTCTGGTTTTTCTGGGCGAGCAAAAGCTTCATAAGTACCTGCTCCATAATACATATATATCACTCCTTCATATTATTCTTTTCGATTATAAATTATTTTTTTATTACCAACAATAAACATTTTTTTGTGCATGTAACAGTAATAATATAAATAACTAAAATTGTTTAAATATATATGTAGTATGTTCTTAATGTAATAAATTTATACAAACGAGTTATATTGTCTAAAAAAGCATTAGATTGAAGTGATATATTAATTGTAGTTACTTAAATATAAATAAGCTTGATTAATATATTTTTATAATGTTAACTTGATTTCCATGTTCTTTTATAATCTTAATTAAATCTGGAACTTTCAACCAAATAGTTGCCGTATTGTCATTGGGATGAACTCCTATTATTTGTTTGTTACGAAGTAATTCTTCATCTAAATAAAATATGACTTTTAATTCTTGGTCATTTAATAAACCTAATGGTGTTACTGAACCAGGATATAAGTTCATGATATTTAATAAATCCTCTTTAGAAGCGAAACTTAAACGTCTCGTATTATTTTGTTGTTGAAATTTTTTTAAATCAATTTTTTTATTGCCTTTAATCGTTATAAGGTAATAATTTCTCTTCTTATCATCTCGAACAAATAAATTTTTAGCATCATATTCAGGATATGGTAATTTAATTTTAGATAATTCTTCCATATTAAAAACAGCTTGATGTTCGGTAATTTCGTACCAAATATTTTTGTTTTTTATAAAATCATATATTTCTTGCTTATTCATAAATTATTTTTCCTTTGATTTTTTCTTTTGCTTCTTAATTAATAAAAGACTAATTATAATAATAATTACTGATGGTAATAAGAATTCAATACTTCTAGTAAGGACATTTATGTAAAATGGAGTTGAGTAAGCATACCAAATTAGATAATCATAATTAAGAATAATGGAAAATAGTAGTATCAATACTATAGAAATGATTGGTAATATTAGACCAATAATTTTGGACAATCTTTTTTTTCTTTTGAACAAATTTATTGACAAGATAAGATAATAATAAAAAGAAATATTCAAAAGTAAGAAAGATTGATATTAAAGACAAAATGGTTAATTGGTGATGGTATTCTGTCAAAATGATATATGCAAAAAATTGCTGCAAAAATAAAAGTTGATATCAAAGCAATTAAACTTAATATTAAAAAAGTTTTCTTTTTCATATAATTCCCCCAAATAATATTTTTATCCCCAATTTTGATACCCTTTTTCTTCATAACCATTACATTTCAAATATAGTTTATAGGAAACATTACAATTATTTTGTTCATCTAAAGGGTCCTTTCGATAGCGTTTAACTTTTACAAATACATCACAATAGGATTTTTTATCATAATCAAGCAAATCTTTTTGCTTTATGTAACCATTTTCAATTAAAAATTGGGCATTGTAATGTGTTCCTGGAGCATTATCTTCAGGAAGTTTGTCTACAATAGGACATTTAGGGTACATAGCATTAAGATTATTTTTAACTCCTTTTGTAACTATTTCTCGTATTTCAGAATATCTTGTTTGTTTTTCTTGGGCTATTTTATTTTTATTAACTTTATCTATTTTAGAATAAATTATAATTCCCAAAATACTTAGAATGATTAATAGTAAAATAGATAATAATATTAATTTTGTATTTTTTTTCATTTTAGATCTTTTCTTTCAAATATTATATTTTTAATAATTAATGCTATTTACTTTGAGTATATTTACATTTAGGATAACTTTTGCATCCGTAGAATTCGCCTCGAGAACCATTTTTTAAAATTAAATCATTACCACAAAGTGGGCATTTACCTACCATGTTACTTTTTTTAGCATTGATTATCGCCCTAGTTCTAACAATGTGTTCTTTTTTAGTTTTATAATCGGTAATATTCGCTTTTTTTATTTCTTCATAAAACAAAGCAGGTTTAGAAATAATTTCTTCTTGATAGTTCTTAATAATGTTAACTAAATTAGTATTGCGCGCTACTGGAATACGAGACTTTACATTTACTTTGGCCGTACTAGGAATACAAACAATAGGAATAAATTTATCCATGTCAAGATTTAATTTTTTACTAAGGGCAACAACATGACCATAGTTTTGATACATCGGATTGTTAATATAAATTTTTTTATTACCTGCTTTTAAGCACCAATTTTTATCGTATTCACTTCCTGTAATATATCCATTATATTGTTTAGTCTCAATGACAAAAATACCATATTTGCTAATAACAATATGATCAATTTGATAAGTTTTGTTATCGACATCAATCATAATATTATTTAATACTTTATATTCTTTTTTATTTAATTTAGATAAGGCTTCCTTAGTCCATACTTCTCCCATAAAACCAACTATCTGACGATAAAAGGCCCAACTTATAAAAGCTATAATCAGAAAAAGCCAAAATAAAGGATTTTTTAAAGCCAATTTTTTTACTAATTCCCAGCTAAAATCGTTCATTTTTCTACCTCACTTTTATTATTTTAAGATTATTTATTTAGTTTTTATCACTTAAAAGTGATAATTTTAATTGGTCATATACTTTAGTTTCAAGATGAGCTTTTTCTTTTAATTTTTCAAATTCATTACCAAGAAGAATGAATTCATCTTTAGCACTCATAGCATGGTCAGAAATACAAATTTGACCAATAAAATTAGAAAACATAAAGCGATATATGAAAGCACATAAATTTTTTTTATTACAGCAATTTTCATATTCCCCGTTAGGAAGAATTTCATAACCTAATTTTTTTAAAACATCATATTCTTCAATAATGGCATCCATAATTAATAAAGAGTATTTTTTGTCCTTTTTTAATAATTTCAAATTACCATTAACTTTATAACTAGCAAAAACTAAAGGAAGAACAGCACATGCATGAGTTTTGAGATAATCATTCATTTTATTTTCAATTGTTACTTTTATTTTAGTTTGATTGAAGATAGATTTAATAAATTCATTATCATAGTTTGCTCCATCAGTACGACCAATTACTATTTTGTTTAAACAAATAAAATTTATATAACCATCATATTTTTTACCAGCAGCCATAAAAAAGGCAAATAAAACATTTTTATTTTTGATGGTTTGGTATTTTTCGACATTTATATTATTGCCGACAAAAATAATGTTTTGACTTTTATTAGATTCGATAATAGGAACGATACTATCTAAATTAGAAAATCTTGAAACAATAAAGATTGCATCGTAAAGATCATCTTCTTCTAATTTTTTAATTATTTTAAAATGATCAATTGTTTGGTGACCAAATTTATGTTTTATGGTAAGACCATTATTTTGTAAATTTTCGTACGTTTTGCCTCGAGCAAAAATTGTTATATCGTTACCTTTTTTTAAAGAATGAGCTAGGTTTGAACCAAGAACTCCTGCTCCAAATAATTAATATTTTCAATTTTATCATCCCTTTCAAAAACACTTTTTTATTTAAAGTTTCATATAAAGAAGTGGACATGGATTTCCTTGTTCATCTATTTCTGCTCTTTTATATGTATTAAATCCCATATGCTGATAGAAAGCAACGGCCTGAGGATTTTGTTCATTAACAGTTAACTCATTAATTTGATATTTTTTTATAACATGATTTAATAACTGTTTACCATAACCTTTTCCACTCTCACTATTTTTTATAAATAACATCTCTAATCTTTGATTTTCTACGCCAGCAAATGCTATTATTTTGTTTTTTGTTTTTGATAATCACTAGATGCTCTACTTCTCGTAAAGTTTGGGGAACATATTTTTTATACTTTTTATTTCAGATGACGATAAGAAAAGATGAGTTGCTTTAACCGAGTCTTCCCAAATTTCTATTAAATTATTTATTAAATTACTTGGTCGATCTATTAATTCAAATATTTCCATAAATCTACTCCTTGTTTTTTTTGATATTTTTATTATAGCATATAAGTAAAATGTATTATGATTTTATATATAGAATAATTTATAGTAACTAAAGATAAAAGTTAAAGAAAAAATGTTTCTTAATATGATAGAATTATTTAAAGAGGAGATATTAGAATGAAATTAAGTACAGAACTACTAGCCTATATTGAAGAAAATATTTTACCATGTTATCAAAATAATGATATGGGACATAATTTAGATCATATTAGGTATGTTATAGAAAGAAGTTTAAAGTTTGCTAAAGAAGTTAGTGATATTAATTATGATATGGTTTATACAATTGCTGCTTACCATGATATTGCTCACTCTATAGATGCATCACACCATGAAAAACTAGGAGCTGAAATTTTATTGAAAGATAAAAATTTAGAGCATTTTTTTACGCAAGATGAAATTAAAGTAATGGCAGAAGCTATATATGATCATAGAGCCAGCTTAGAAGGTGAACCACGTAGTATTTATGGAAAAATTGTCTCTTCAGCTGATCGCAATACTTTAATAGAATTGCCATTAAAAAGGACTTATGCTTATCGAATGAAACACAATCCTAATGATACGCTTGATGAAATCATTGAGCAGTCTAGACAACATATAATTAGTAAATTTGGTAAAAAAGGATATGCGACAGAAAAGATGTATTTTGAAGATTTTGATTATAAAATTTTTTTAGAAAAAATTGCTATTTTAGCAAATAACAAAGATAAATTTAGAGAAGAATTTTTGAAAGTAAATGGTTTAAATAATAAATTAAAATTAATTTTTGATGAAATAAAAAGACATAATCCTAATATGTCTACAGATGATGTATTAAAAAAGGTATATGAAGAAGTAAAAGATGAAACTGACAAATCTTTTATAGAGCTTAGAAATATATTAATAGAAGAAAATGCTAACAAGAATAGCTTACAATTATGTAAAAAAAATCCTTGATTAAAAGGATTTTTTATTATTTTGTTATGCTATCTTTTAAGCCATCTTCCATATTTATTTTGGTAGGAATAACGTATTTGGCATCAATTTTATGAGCAATTAAATTAGTAATGACTTTCATCGCTCTTGACCCATCGAACCATAGTGGGTTATCACTATTTTTTCTTATTCTATCTAAAGAGGTAACTAAAGCATTATGATCATAATTATCACACATTTCTCTAGTAAGCATATATTTTTGATTAGAGCTTTCATATAAAGTGTTTTTTTTCAGTTTATATTGAGCATTATTATACCAATATAGGTGATCGCCTCCAGTTAAAATTAAGATATTAGCTTGGATATTTATTTCACCAATAAGAACTTCAACGTATTTGTAAACTTCATCAAAAGTACAAGTTGGGACATCGTTTTTTAGACTAGGAAATTCATTTGTAACATCGACAACACCAAACTTATAATATTTGGTAGCTATTATCTTTTTATTATTGACAAAAATTAATTCAATTGAACCGCCACCGCCAATAAATACACATAAATTACCATCATAGTTCATATTGTTATAACATCCCATAGCAGTATATTTAGCTTCATCTTCTTGTGATACTACTTTAATTTCTAGGTTAAAAGTATTTTTTAGTTTTTTATTTATTGCAGATAGTTCTTCATCTTTAATATTTCTGAAAATGCTACAGCCATAAATATAGACATTTTTAGTATATTCTAAAGCTGTTTTAATTACCTCGTATAATTTGGCTAAATCTGATTCTTGAATTTTATTTTGTTGCTTATAATTTTTTTTAAATTCAATTGTTACATTACTTTCTTTAAGTAATTTATCATTTTCATAAATATGAGTTTTGGTATTGTTACTACCTATTTCTATTATAGCTATTTTTTTATTCATAAACTCCTCCATCGTATTTGTTTATTATATCATAATAAGATATTGTAGTTTATATTTTAATATTATTTGTATTAAAAAAAACTAACATTCTGTTAGTCATATTTATGTTATTGAACACTTGGTTCACTATTTAAAAATTTGGTGCCTGTGGTGGGACTCGAACCCACACGATATTGCTACCACTGGATTTTGAGTCCAGCGCGTCTACCAATTCCGCCACACAGGCATTACATGACTAATTATAACATACTTTTGAAATTTTTAAATGTTTTTTGATAATATTTATCAAAAATATTAATTAGTCAATTACTTTAACATCTAAGATATTAATTAAATCGAGAGCTTGAAATGAGTTGATTTTTAGTCCTTTGATGGAACGTGGAGATACTCTAATGTTAGATATATTACACTTACTAACATCAAGATTGGCTAAACTCATTTCGCTAAATTCAGTTTGGGTAAAATTAACATTAAATAATGATGTTTTATCTAGAATTGTATTAAACATCGTACTTTCTGTAAAATCAGAATCATTAATAGAAAGTTCTTTAGTTTTGGTATCTACTAAATTAAGGTATCTAGCGTTAGTATTTTTTATTGTTACTTTGGTAAAGCGACAATTATAAAAGTTAGCTCCTAATAATTTAGAATTATCTATGATAATATTATGAAAACTACATTCATTAAAATTAGTATTGGATAAATCACAATTAAAAAAAGTTACTTTGTCGAATAAAACATTATCAAATTTTGTCTCTTTTAAATTACATTTAGTAAATGTTGTATCATCAATAGATTTGTTATTTATAGTTAAATTATTTAATTCTTGGTTATCAAATTCACTATATTTTAAATTTTCATCAGGAATAATAAGCAATTCTTTATTCATTTATATCACTTTTGTCCTCTTTATAAATTGATGTAAATAGTTCCTTATCTTCATCTTCATCAATTTCGGTTTCTTCTATTTTAGGTAAGGCATTTATCGATGATAAACCAAAGTAATCTAGAAATTCACTAGTTGTGGCATATAAGTTTGGACGTCCAGCCATAGTACTTTTACCAGCCTCTTTGACTAATCCTTTGGCAACTAGTTTTCTTAAAATATGTTTGCAACTAACTCCTCTCATTTCATCTATTTCAATGCGAGTAATTGGTTGGTTATAGGCTATAATAGCTAATGTTTCAAGAGCAGCTTGAGATAAGGTATTGTTTTCAGGATTTTCTATTAATTTGCGATAATATTCTTTATGTTCCTTTTTAGTAGTAAGTTTAAAAGCATCACCCAAATAGCTTATCCTTATGCCATGATTGGTACTTTCATAAGATTGTTTTAATTCTAATAATAATTTTTTGGCTTCGTCAACCGAAATAGATAAGATATCGCAGATTTGGTTTAGGGTAATTCCTTCATCGCCAACTACAAATAATATGCCTTCTAAAACACCTAATAAATCCATTATTGTTCCCTCCTCTCTATTATAATTGGACTAAAATTATCATTCTGAAGTAAGGTTATTTCATCATTTTTAGTCATTTCTAAAATAGATAGAAAAGTAACAACGATATTTTCTTTACTAAATTCATCGAATAATTCAAAAAATTCAATTTTTCTTTTATTATTTAATATTTTTCTAATATTTTTTATTTGATCATCTATGCTTATTTCTTTTTTAGTAATTTTAGTTTTTAAAGGTCGTTCTAATTTTTTTCTTTTCAAATATTCATTATAGGCATTAAGTAAATCATTTAAATCAAATTCACCTTTAGGTAATTTATCTACTTCAATGTAACTTTTTAAAGATTCCGGTAATTTGGTGTATACTTCCATACGTTTTTCTTCAAGTTCTGATAAATTTTTAGTTAATTCTTTATATTTTTCATATTCTAATAATTTATTGCGTAAATCTTCTTCAGAATTGATACTAAATTCATCTTCATTATCTTTATTTTCTTCTTCATCTTGGCGATTTATAAGGAGCTTACTTTTAAGATGGATTAATTCAGCGGCCATTACTAGGTATTCACTAGCTACATCAATATTTTGTTCTTCCATAGAATGAATGAAATCTAAATATTGTTCAATTATTTCTCTAATGTTAATTTCATAAATATCTAATTTTGATTCTTTAACTAAATGAAGTAATAAATCTAATGGTCCTTCAAAGTCAGAAACGCAAAAATTATAAATCATATTTTATCATCCTAACTACAAGTATATCCAAGAGAAGTTATTTCATATGATACGATTTTACTTTTTTCATTATAACGGAAAAGTTTATATTGCTTTAAATCTGATATTTCTTTAATTTGGGTTGGATTTAAGACAAAAACATTTGTCATACTATATCCTTCATTATTTTCAACCAATGTTGATTCAACACCATCAATATTATTTAAAGTTTCAGCATATTTTCTATCTTGTTCTAGCAAACTTTGATAATTATTGTTACTTTTTTTAATACTATAATTATTTTCAACTTTTGCTAGTAAATTATCTTTAAAGTAATAGGTTATTTTGTCGTTATCTAAAGTACATTTTAATAAAGTATAATCTCCCTCGGTATCAGTTATTTCTTTTTCTGGATAATCATCTTGTGATTTTTCTATTAACTTAAATTGATTAGCTTTTTTGTAAGCTTTTTCAGATATTACAACAGAAAATTCACGAGATTGTTTAGCTGGTAATATATCAAAGGATTGAATCAAAGAGTCACTAATAAATGTTTCGTTATCATAAAATTCAATAAAGTATTTTTTATTGAAAGCATAATTTTCATCACTATCATTAATAAGGGTAAAATTTAATTCATAGTGGTCATTTTTTTGACTCATAACTGGGTTTTTTATTGACAAGTTTCCAATTGTAGCACTTCCATACCCTAAGTTAAAACTATAAAATTTATCTTCTTTTTGTTCATCCTGACTATCGTCTTTTTTATTATCATCAGTAGTTGGGGTTTTAGCTGTAGGTGTAGATGGTGTAATATATTTATTTAAATATTTACTAATAGTTGGTAAATTGATAGCAAAACCGATGATAATTGCAAAAAAGATGATTACACCAATAGGATTAGCATCTTTTTCAGGCTTTATTTGATAGATAATCTTCTCTTCACCATTAAATGCATTAGTTGGTTTAGGAGCTTGATTATCATTTTGATTAGCTGAAGTTTCTGACACTTGAGCTGCTACTTGTGGTGTTTCTTGAGCTGGTTGATTGGTTGCTTCAGTATTATTTACTGGTACATTTGCTTGATTAGCTACTACATTATTAGTTGAAGTAGTAGTTACATCCTGTGATTTATTAGCATTATTATCCATATTATCCCTTCATTCTTTCATAGTAATTATAGCAAAAATTATGATATTTTAAAACATAAAAAAAGAGAATTAATCTCTTACGTTAAAAATTAGGGAGAAGATAAATCCAAAAAAGACAGCACTAGTTATTCCGGTACTTGTGGTAGAGAGAAGATTAGCAAACATACCAATAAAGCCTGCTTTTTGAAATCCTTCAAAAGCCGCTTTATATAAAGCATTACCAAAAGATGTTATAGGAATTGAAGAACCAATAGTTGAAAATTCAGTTATATATTCATAAAGTCCTAGAAAAGATAAAATTGCACCAAGACAAACTAGGATAGATGTAACATGACCAGGTGTTAATTTAGTGTTGTCTAATATAATTTGACCAAGTAGACAAACAAGACCACATGTTATAAAAGCATTCAAATATGTCATTTCATCACCTCGATACTTATAGCGTGAGTTATTGAAGGAATTGATTTTTTTAAATTAACCATTAAAGGATTGTGTAAAGAGCCAGTTGCTAATAAAAGAATCTTTTTGTATTTTTTTTCAGTAAGTAATTTGTTAAATAAGATTAGTGGCATAACAACTGGTCCACTACCTCCTTGGTTAGTATTTTGATCTTCTTTATAGATAATACTAGCTGCGTCAAAGTAGTTTGGTAAATTATAATTATAATCATTTTTTATTAATCGCTGAAATATTTTACTTCCTAAAAGGCCAAGATCACCAGTTACTATCACATCATAATAATTAACATCTCTATTTAAATCTGTAAGGTGCTCATAAAGCGTTAATGCTGCACTTGGAGCCATAATTGCTCCCATATTAGATGCATCTTTAATTCCGTAGTCAACTACTTTTCCTATCGTTGATGATTCTATTTTATAAGGAGTTTTTTCATTTGTTAATAAACAAGCTGCCCCACCGGTAGTCGTAAACGTTGAATATATTTTACGAACAGCTCCATATTCTATAGGAAAGCGATATTGTCTTTCAGCATTCAGATTGTGACTCGACGTAATACAAATGCCATTTTTAATCATTTTGGCTTCAAGAAAGTTAGCTAATATAAGAAGTGCTTCATTAAAGGTGGAACATGCATTGTAAACTCCTAAAAAAGGAATTTTCTTATTGGCTAAGTTATAACTTGTAATAACTGATTGATCAATAAGATCTCCACCTATAACTAAATTAATATCGGAAGCTGCCATTTTGTTTTTTTTCAACAGATTATTTAAACAATAATTTTGCATTTTTATTTCAGCCTCTTCAAGATTTTCTTCATCATAATAATAATCTTTTATAGAATTAGGAAATTTTATATTTCCTTCCTTTTCTTTTGGACCTACTATTGTACAATAGTCTTTTATGTAAACATCATTATATTTAAAACTAGCCATTTAAAACCACCTTTACTAAAGTTAAAATTATGGCAAAAACAATACCATATAATAAAACTGAACCAGCTAATTTAAAAGTATTTGATCCCATATTTAAAAAACCTTCTCTTTTATAATCGATTATACAACTAGCAACAGAATGAGCAAAACCGGTAATTGGAATAATTAAACCACATTTTAATTTACTAAATAGATTATCAGCGCATCCTAAAGCAGTAAAAAAGGCTGTGATAACAATTAAAATTAGTAAAGTAAAGGAAATAGCTAAATCTTGTCGATAGTATATGAGCATTCTCGAATATATAAAATTACTTATTAGGCCGATAATTCCTCCTATTATGAATGCTACTAGCATGTTAGCTAATTTATTTTCTTTGGGAGTTAATTCTTCGACTAATTGCTGATATTTTTTCTTATTCATATTATGCCTCCATTGTTATTATGATTAGGAAGCTAGATAATTATACATTTTATTTAAACTCTTTTTTTCATAACGTGAAACTTTTACTTGAGATAAACCAAGTATTTTAGCCGTTTCACTTTGAGTATAATCTTTAAAATAACGATAATTAATAATTTGTTTTTCTTCTTGATTTAAAACATTTAAAGAATCTCTAACATCAATGATATTATCTTTTGATATTCTAACTTCGTTACTTATTGTTTCATATAATGGACGTTCCTCTTCTAAATCTAGACTCATAATTGTATTGGTACTCTGGTATATTAAGGCAATGGTTGATTCTGGTATTTCTAAATATAATGATAATTCTTCACTCGAAGGTAAACGTTCTAATTTTTGGGCTAACAAATATTTAGTTTGTTCTATTTTTTTATATAATTTTAAGACATCTTTATTTAGTTTAATTGATCGAAGACTACTTGCTAGTTCATACATTTCACCATAAATATATGGATAAGCATAAGTAGTAAATTTACTACTAGAATCGGGTTGGTAGTTACTATAAGCTTTAATAAGACCAATAACTCCGGCTTGATATAGGTCTTCTTTGGGAATGTCATAAAATTTGGTTGTTAATTTATAAATAAGATTTTCATGTAATGTTATTATCTTTTCAATATCCATATTATCACCTGTTAAATAGAATATAGAGTTATTTTTTAATTTTTTAAACAGGTTCGACAGAATAAGAAAAAAGAAGATGACATAAATAAAAAAATACTGTAAATATTATTACAGTATTATTTAGTATCAATCGTATATGGATTTTCTTTAGTACCTTGACCAGATACAGAAACAGTTGATTCTATATTTATTACCGGACGAACACTATAGCTTTGATTAGTTGGAGTTTCAAGTAATTGACCATCAGCAGTTACATAGTATATATAAGCTCGATAGTTATAGTATTCTGCTGGACTCATTGTAAAATAGTTATAACCCGTATATAAATAGTAATTATAATTAGGAACACCATTTACTCCACCAGCTAAAGCAACTTCATCAGCACTAAGTAAACCAATTTTTTCTTTATAGTTTCCACCAAAATCATTGTTGGTACTAGGACAAACTAAACTTGGTGTTTTAGCAGCTGTTAATCTTTGATAACTACCAAAGTATGTATGATAATTTTGAATGGTAGTTGATGAGTCGTTACATAAAGAAGATGTGGCAACAAATTTATCGAGACCTTTTGATGTAATGTTATTGTTGTACCATTCTTGTAAATAGTTAGAAATGTCGTTATTGATTGGCTCATTGTTATAAATATATTTTAGACCGGTGTAATCAATAGCGGTATTATTTTTGCTATATGCTGCAATGCCAATCGTCTCATCTAAAACTAAACGAACTGTTTTATCTCCGTTTATACGAACAATACGCCATAGATTGTCAGCAAATGAAACGTAGTTATTTTGAACGTTTCCACGATAATAGAATACTTCACCATCATTATCTTCAGTTTTGTTTAGACCTTCGTCTAGAGTTGCTACAATAGCAAAATTTGGATTTTTTTTGTCATCAGCAGGACGATCATATGAAAGAATTGTCTCACTAAAAGTTGGTTTGATAGAAGATTCGGTATCAATTAGTTCAAATTTAGCATTAAAATACTCTTCTGGTTTAATATTTGGCATTTTCTTTTCATTAAACCATAATTTTATATTAGTTCGAACTGTTTCATTGGGATTTACTTTTACTAAACCTATTAATTTGCTTGTTTTTATTTCTTTATCAGTTGTTTTGGTACTAGTTAAATTATTATAGTTAATAACATCTTGTTCGATATTACCACTAGCCATTATAGTAAGTCCATCAGTGTTAATAGTATTTTTTTTAGTTATATTCAGTCTTAATTGTAGTTCTTTAGTATTGGCACAGATATTGGTAACGGTGATAGTCATCGGGCTAGTTTCTTTGCCATCTTCATCAACTAGTGGTTTAATATTTGTTTTTTCGATAGTATCACCATTTGAAAAATATATTTTAAAGCAATTTAAAGTTTCTGATTGTAATTTTTCTTCTTTTCGAGTTGATATCCATAAGCCGTAGCTGGTAGAAATGATTAAAGAAATAATAAACATACAACCAATAATAACTAAAGTTATAATATATTTTTTCTTCATTCTATCGGCTCCTTACTATCATCATCTTATGTATTAAATATAATATATATGTTTTTTAGAGTCAATAATTTGTAAACAATTAACTAAATTAGTACTTTTTACTAGACAGATATCTTTTTCCTTTGACAAATTGCTTGACATTTTATGATATAAAAAAGACAACTATAAATTTAGTTGCTGTTAATGTTTAACATTTGAATGTCTTTTATTATGTATTTTACGCTATTAGATATAAACTCATAAATGTCACTTGTATCAAAAATAAATGTTTTTTCTTCTTTTGCTTCTTTTAATATAAGACTTAACTTGTCAATTAAAACAGGCAGTTTATTAATAGGAATTTCACTGATGGAACTTTTAGGCAAAGGAAATTCATTAAAGAAAAGGTCTAAAGATAAGTTATAATGATCAATCAAGTCAATATTAATATTTGTATAATCATCGTAAATAACACTACGGATAGCTGAGTACGTTAAAGCTTTCTTTTCTTTATCATGAGTGTAACGAGATATATAATTATTTATATAGTCTCTAAACCAATATTTATCTGTAAGTAAATGGATAAAATAGCCCATTGTAAAAGGATTATTTAACTCTTGACGATATTTTTTTAAGAAGCGATCAATGTTTGGAAGATCATCTTCATTGGAATGATCCAAAAAATGAGATATTTCTTTTGTTTCACCTAATTCCTTAGACAAATCTGGAGCAATAGAACCTAATAAAAGATATCTTTCATCCATTTGTAAATATTTATTAACTTCTTTTGCAATACATAAATGCATTATTGCTGATGCCATATTATCACCTATTTTATTATAACATAATCAATAAATTTTTTAAAATCAATGATTTAGCTTTATCAATTTAACAATTTCTTTAGTTGATATTAATTTGCCTTCAAGAGCTAATGTATCATTTATATATAAACTTGGATATTCCTTTACTTTATACTTTTTTATAATATCGGTTCGATTAATATTAATAATTGTAATACCAAAATCAACTTTATTCGCTGCTGATAGAACTCGTTTTTTTAATTCTAGACCTTTGTCAGTATTGGGATCAATAATTTTAATATAAATTTAAATCACCTTCTTTATAACTTCAGTAATATTATTACTTGTTTATGAAGATATGATGAAATTAAAATGAAATTATAAATTTATTAAAGCAATATTAGTGTCGCTATATTTATTTTTAGAATTAATTAAGTTATTTAAATATAATAATGACTTAGAAAATTCTTTAGTTAAAATATTTAATTTTTCTTCATGTTCAAAGTATAATTTTAGAGTACGAGATATTTCTGGTATGTAACAATTAATAATATCTTTTATTTTGATAAACTCAATATTGTTAAATTTTATTGAATTTAAATCATTATTTTCTAAATAAGTAATATTTTGACAAGAAATAAAGTTTTTAACGGTTAGTAAGTCTTCTTTTTTAGTAATTTTATTAATAACTATTTTAGCTAGAGTACGATAATAAGCTACTTCAGAAAGATAATTAAAATAGTCATGGTATGATATTTTACAATCATGATTATTATTTTCTAGATAAGCAAAACTAATAGCATAATACGAGTTATTTAAAGTAGCACCACTAGCAATTGGTGAACCAAATTTTTTGATCCAATCAGGATGCTCTTTTTTTATTTCATTTAAAATTTTTATTTTAAGAGGTAAATCATTTTTACTTGCATAAAGAATAGTACGATCTTTGTTAATGCCTAAATGATTAAGACCTATCATATGATAAGATAAATTGTTATTTATACATTTATAGATATACTCTCCTAAAAAAAGTCCTGTTTCTTCGCTATTAGAAGTATTAATATATAGTTTTAAATAAAATGGTTCATTGCGATATGTAAATAAATTGTAATTATCGAGGCCAATATTATCTTTAGTAAATTCAATAGTTGTCAAAGTTTTACTTAAGAAGTAATAAATATGATAGTTAATGTTTAAATTGTTTATTATTTCTGTTTGATTAATACCTTCTTTAATATTTTTTACAAAAATAAATAATTGTTTCGTAGTTAAGTTCTTGATTAATTCGTAATCTTCATCATTTAAATTAAATGATATATTTTGATTTAAATCTTCAAAGCAATAATTATTTATTTTATCAAGATAAATATTTATTATTTTTTGTAGTAAATAAGATTGCTCTTGATAATAATTTATTTTTTTATCATTGTCAGAAGGATTTGTAGTATTTGGAATTGATAATTCTTCTACTTGAAAATACCCATTATTAAAACGATATAGAAGTAATGATTTTAGAAAAGAATTATTTTTTAAAGGATTAGAAAATGAAGCTATTAATTTTTTTATTGAAATCCTTTTACTATTAGCATTAGCTAAATATTTTTTGATATCAAAATCATATATGTGAGATAACAGAACTAAAAGACGTAAGTAGCGTTCTTTTTCTTTTTGAGATAATTGATCTTTTTGACTTATATAATCTTGAAGCATTTTATTAAATGATTTAATATCTGTATCAAAACCTAACTTAGTTGTTTGTTTTTTTATTTTACTTACTTCTTTATTAGCTTTAATTCTTATTAAGTTCAAATCTAATTTATTAAGATTTATTAATTTAATTAAATCGTTGTAATAATCTTCTTTTTCATTATTCATTAAATAATAGCAATACTTAATAACTAACATTCCTTCAGTTTGAGGATTCTTCAAAGAAACATAATTTTCTAGTTCTTGACGTAAGTTAATATCATATATTTCTGATAAAGTTGCAAGAATAAATAAATAATCTTTTTTTGTATTTTCTTCTAAATCGTCTTTTTGACTTATATAATCTTGAAGCATATTGTAAAATGATTCAAAATCTATTTCATATCCTAATTTTTGGGCTTTTTGTTTTATTCTTTTGATAGATTGTTCTACTTTGTGAGTAAGTTTATCAAAGTTAATTTGTTGCTCTTGAGCCATGCTTAATAATTTTTGATATTCTTGGTTATTTGGTTGAGGAGTTAAATAATATAAATATGTTTTTTTTATAATATCTGTCATCTATTATCACCTATTTTTAGTATAACAAAAAAGATAACTTATTTTAAGCTATCTTCGATTTTTTTTATAATTTTTGGAACAATTTCTGCTATCAAGCAATCTTCTTGAATATTTGTTTTTCTTTCTTTTAATTCAACTTTATTTTCATTTATTTTTTTACCAATCGTAATACGTAGAGGAATACCTATTAAATCCATATCTTTAAATTTAACACCTGGACGTTCTTCGCGATCATCATAAATTACTTCAATTTTATTTTTTAATAATTCTTCATATAGGTTATTAGCTATTTTAGTTTGTTCTGGATTGTTCATATCTATTTGAACGATTGCAACTTGATATGGAGCGATATTCATAGGGAAAATAAGACCACTTTCATCATTTTGTTGTTCTGCTATACTAGCTAGAATACGGCCTGGTCCAATACCATATGATCCCATTGTAACTACTTGTTCTTGGTTATTTTCATCAAGATAAGTTAAACCAAGATTTTGAGCATATTTTGTACCTAATTTAAATAAATTACCTATTTCAATACCTTTTTTGAAAGATAGTGGTTCGCCACAGCAAGGACATAAGTCTCCTTCTTGAACATTAGTGATGTCGCCTACTATATCGTATTTTATGTCATTAATATTGGCATTAATGTAATGATATCCTTCACAATTAGCTCCACAACAGAAATTTTTCATTTTTAGGATTTCATTATCAATAACAACTTTACAATTTAATTTAATTGGACCAGTATAACCAGCAACAGCATTACTTTGAGCAATTAGATTATCATCAGCAAATTTTATTTCTTTAACATTTAATAATTTGCAAACTTTATTTTCACATAGTTCACGATCTCCGCGAATGAAGAAAGCAACTAATTCTCCAGCAATATCCATTAATAAAGCTTTTATTGATTTGGTTACATCTAATTGCAGATAATTACAAACATCTTCAATTGTTTCTTGATTTGGAGTACTTACCTTGATTAATTCTTTAGATTTTTCATTAGAAGTTAAAGATGAAATTGTTTCAGCTATTTCTAAATTAGATGCATAATTACATTTTGGACATAAAACTAAAACATCTTCTCCAATATCGGTTAAAGCTTGATATTCTTCGGACAAAGTTCCACCCATTGCACCATTATCAGCACGAACAATTTTATAATTTACTCCAAGACGATTATATATATTATTATAAGCATTTTTCATTGCTTGGTATGATCTGTCTAAACCTTCTTCGTCTTTATCGAAAGAATAAGCATCTTTCATAATAAATTCTCTTACTCTAATTAGACCATATCTTGGACGTGGTTCGTCACGAAATTTATTGGCTTGTTGATAAATGGTAAAATGTAAATTTTTATAACTTTTAACCATAGCCTTGGCTGCTATCGTAAATAACTCTTCGTGAGTTGGTCCTAAAACTAATGGTTTGTTATAACGATCATGTAAATTAAACATGTCATCACCAAAAGCTTCAACACGACCACATTTTTCATAATATTCGCTAGGTATTAAACTTGGCATTAAAAGTTCTTCGGCACCTGCTTTATCCATTTCTTCTTTAATTATTTTCATAATTTTGTCTAGAACTTTGTATCCTAAAGGCAAATACATATAAATTCCAGCACCAACTTTTTTTATCATGCCACTACGAACTAATAAGTTGCCACTTAAGCTTTCTTCATCTTTAGGGTTTTCACGTAAAGTGTAAAAATAACTATTACTTAATTTCATATTTTCCTCCTAAAAAAAAGATGGTACTTAAGGAGTGCTCTAGCACGGTACCATCCTTTATATTTTACTTAATAATTGATAACGGATTTTATCCGAAGGATTTTTTTCCTTACTCCAGGGTAGGAATAATTAAACATTAATACTTAGTTCTCACTTATCTAAGTTCCCTTTAATTAAGAGGTTTAACTATCATGTCCCTATCGGCGTTTTGATGTTAGTTAATATAACTTAGTTTAGTCTAAAAGTCAATTATTTTTGACTTTCAGACATTTTTTCTAAAAGAGTGTTTAGTTTTACCTTAAATGCTTGTTCTTCTTGATCTTCTAATCCTAAATGATCGATTCTTGAAATTTGAGAGTGATCAAATAATAAAGCTTGATCAGAACTTAAAGAGCCTTCTGGAAATAAAACACCAGAATAATCAAATATTTTTTGAGGATTTTTAGGATCAATGGCACAAAAACCATTTACCATTACCCTTTTGCTTCCATTTTCTAATAATACTACACTACCTATTGGTAAATATTTTTCTTTCATAATTTTCCTCTTTTCTTATCTATATAATATCATAATCTTTAGTTGCCGTTGATCTAACACGTGCAATCATATCATTTGGTATGCTATTTTTAGCAATGTCTTTCGGAATAGGAATTAAATCTCCAAACATTTTTTCAGGTACAATAACCGTTGGTTTGTACCACTTTTCATAGGTTTCGCTGCCCATACCGGCACAATTCATGATAAATTCACTATTTTGTTCATGTCTTTTCTTATATAAGACACCTTCAATAGTTGGATCGAAATAATAATATGAACCATATAACTTAATAAGGTTAGCTGAATGATTTTCATTTTGAGTCTGACCTCTTAATCCAACAATTAAAGCATCAATACCTATTCTCTTTAAAATTTCTTTTTGAATTATACTATTGGTAACATCTTTATATTCATTTTTTATTAAACCAAGATAAAGTTCATTTAAGAAGAAGTTATCTATATTATAATTATTTTTGAGAGTCGTTGTTTGGCTATGCTCAGCACTTTTTTTAGCTAAATATTCTTGAACTTTACAAATATTACCGAGTTGAATATATGGATCGTTACTTGCGGTTAATTCAAGTTCTTTTATAATTGCCATTATTTTTTTATCTACTAGCTCTCTTTTTTCATCAATACTTATAGTTTTTTCTGAATTTTCTTTTTTTTCTGCGATTGGTTCTTGATGTGGTGATTTGACTGGCTGCGTACTAAAAACAGTATCTCCAAAACGAAGATTGCTTATTGGAAATAAATTGTCTTGGTTCAAAAAGTCAGTATATGCTTCCATAAAATCTTTATCATTTTTATAGATTTTTAAAACTTTAGTTGGTACTATTTTTTCATAGATTTTTTCACCATATTTAACATATATATATGTATCATCTACCCATTTTATAGTAATATTTTGCATTTAGCCACCTCTTTATTTTAATTAATTATATCATTATTTTTTATTAATTAAAATAAAAAAAGCTTTTTAAAGCTTTAATTGTAATTATATTTATATATATAGTTATAGATGTAATTATTATAGTTATTGTATGTATCATCATCGTCGTTATCTTCTTCATAGTTTTGATAGGTTGTTTCTATACAAGATGGTATTTTTTGTGATAAACCTGTACGTGTGTGACTTCGATTAAATATTTCATCTGTTTTATTAAAATATTTATATTGATCTTTAGCATCATCCCAAGTCAAATCAACATTATAATATCCATCTAGTTTAACGATGTTCCAAGCATGAGCTTCCTTGGCAAAGCCAACAACGTAATAACAAGGAATGTTTAGTTTGGTTAATAATAGTTGGAAAGCTTTAGCATAACCGGCACAAACAGTTTTTTTATTTACGATAGCACTATATGCACTTTGATTATTAGGAGCATTTTCATCGTAAGTTATTTGACTAATTAATAAATCATGAATATATTTTTCTTTTTCATAGGCTGTTTCTAAGTTATAAGCTCCTTTTAGTAATTCATTTACTTCTTGATTAAATTTCTGTTGGGCTTCTTTGATATCAGCAATTGTAGTATTAAAAGTAAGGGTTATTTCGACAACTCTATTATCGCGAGTATATTTGTATGTATAATCGTTACCTAACCAAAATAGTTCGGGGTGATCATAATAAATGGCATCGATGGTTTCATCAACTTCTTCAATATTGACATTTTCACTAACAGAAAATGTTTTGTTAAGAGCTTTGGCATTGGCATAAATTTGCTTATACAACGAAGTTTCATTATTGTTTAAAAGACTGTAATAAGGATAATATAAAACATTAAAATTATATTCTTCACCAGTTAAATTAGATGAGGTTAATTCAGAGAAAGTTTTCTCATCTATTAGTGACCCTTTAGATGATTGATTGGTCTTTTTATAATCAATGGTGCCAGTTGATGAAAATAAATTCTCAACACGATTTGTCAAAATATCACTAAAGTTAAATGATTTAATTGAAAATAAACTTACAACAGCAGCAGTAACAATCAAAATAACAAAGAAAAAATTTACTTTTTTTGTTTGCAAAATATGGCCCCCTTTTTTATGCCGTTTATTTTAACACAAAATAAATAAATACGATAATTTTTCTCTCTTATTTTACTAAGTTTTGTAAGAAGCTATAAATTTCAGTCAATGCATAAGTGTTTAAATGAACATAATTAATTAAATTTTGGGATTTTTTAAGTTGTTCTTTTGATGAAGATTTAAATAATTTTAAATAAGTTAGACAGGCTTCATTGTCATCATGAACTTGAGCTAATTTTTGATAATTTAACTTAGAATCATTTGGAAAAAGAGCTTTTAAAACATCTTTAAATAAATATGAATCATGCATTTCTTTGCAATAATAATCATAATTATAAAATGGATACATTAAGTCTTGAAGGCTATTGCTGATACTTAAAAGTTGTTTTTTTATATCAGGATACAAAGAAGCTAAGTCTTGAAGTAATTCTTTTTTTAAAGGGACGTTATATGTTATTAAAGTAACATTATTCGGAATATTGTTTATTAAAGACTCGGCTAATAAGCGACGAGGATCACCATCTTCTTTACTTAAATAATCAATATAATTAAAGTTATTAGTCGTTTTATTTAGATAAGCAATGGAATATTGAAAAGGAATCTTTTGATAAGGTTTAGAATTATTGTAAAGTGGCACAATTGGTTGAAAATAAGTAATGTCAATAAAGTAGATAGGTTTTGACATTTTATTAAAAAAAGCCAAAATATTTTCTTTATTGATATAAGGAGACGGATTATATAGTTCATAGTACATTGGTAATTTAAAAGTATTTTTTAAATTTGTTTTTAAAAGCATTTCATAAGTGTACAATCCCTGTTGATACAATTCTATTTTGCTTTGGGCAGATAAACGAGGCAAGTTAAAAACATTATTTGGTTGTAAAAAGGAATGACAATAATTAAAAAATGGGCATTTTTCTGGTGTTAAACACTTGATGGTAAGATCTGCTGATGGTTCTTTTTGTTGCTCTAAATAAGCAACAAATTTATTGATATTGTCTTTTACTTCGTTTAATGATGAAAGAATTAAATAAGTACAATCGTCAAGATGAAAAAATTTAAAATAATCGATTACTTCGTTAAAAATATAGTCAGTGTTAATGTAAAGTAGGCATATTTTAACCATATTGTATCCAAGTTTTTGTAAAATGTATGTTTGATATTTTAATTCTTCTAAATAAATTTCTTTTATTGCTGGGGCTTGTTTGACAGAATAGATGGTTACTTCATTGTTTTCTTGATGAAAAATATCTATGGTACAAAGGCAATCTTCATAAAAAAAAGTAGCTCCTACTATAGTTGAAGTATTAGCTAAAGCTTTTTTAGTTGCTTCTAATTTATGAGATATATCTAATTTGGAAGATATTTCTATACATGAAGAGAAAAAAGATTGAGCTATAGAAAGAAGCGAGATATTATTTATGATATTTATTTTTGATTTTACAGATTGAGATGCCAATTGTGGAAAGTTATTGTCAAGCCAAAGCTTTTTGGGACAATATATAGCGTCACAATATTTTAAATTTGACAAATTCATTGGCATCACCTTTACTACATTATACTACTTTTCTAAAACCAATTTTACTCCATTGTGAGTTGTTACTTCATATTTGTTTAAGACTTCTTCTAAACAAATTTCATTATCAAATATATTTTGAATATAATTTAAAATTTCCTTTTTAAGTGCTAAATTTCCTTTACTATAAATAGAATACAATTGATAAGCTTTGATAGTTGAAGATATATATTTACTTGAAGATTCTGCTACTTCTAGCGAAAAATAATCACTAACATTATTTTCACGAAGTGATGATATGCTATCGTCCAAGAGTTTTAAACGATAGTTAAGGATAAAATCTAAATAAGGAGTATTTTCTAAAGAAAGAAATTCTAAAAAGATACTTAATACTTCACTATTGATAAAAGAAGTTACACTCCCCTTTTGGCTATCTAACTGTGTATGAGTTACTTCATGAACATAGGTAGCAGTTGAAATTGGTGTAATATAGCTACTTAAACTAATACTTCTAAATAAAATAGGTGTTTTTTTTATGTAACTAAGATTTAAATCTTCAACAATAGCATAAAAAGCTAATGTTAAACCGTAGATAAAATCTACATCTTTTAAAAATAATGGTAAATTATAAGGATGAATAGAAGGATAACTATTTAATTTATCAAGCATTTCTTCTGATGATTCAGGTTCAAAATATTGTAATGCATCCAATTCTTCTTCACTTATAGATCTTATTTTATGAAGACGAAAATATCGGTCAAAAAAAGCTTGTCCTTTTTCAAGAACACTTTTAATATTAGATGCTGGTAATTGGGAAAAAGGTAAAGATAATTCTTTAACTTTAGCTTGAAACTTCAGTAAGTTTTCAGAAATGCCAACAATATTAGATTCAGTCTTGTATCCATATACGTATTTATTAATAAACCATTGTTGTTGCTCTGTTAATTCTATTTCATCTCTTATTGTTTCCATGTAATCATCCTTTTTTATTAATTTAATAAGTTATTATAAAGGATTTCCTTAGATATTACCAGTAATTATTTGTTTTAAATTAGTAAAATATAAACTTATAATATTTTGTTTTTTTATGTTTTCAGCAATTGTTAAAGATATTGTTTTGACAACTTGATTATTATTGTCAATAATTGTTAATTTTCCTACTTTATCTCCTTTTTTAACTGGAGCTGTTACTTTATTGGTTTCTATCTTATAATGATATTCTTTTTTTTCATTTTGTTTTAATAAATCCGTGGCGTCTTCTAGAGTAATTAAACTGGTTTTATTTTTTTGCCCCTTTAAAATTTCAATCGTTCCAACTTCTTTATTTTTTTTAATAATTGTGTTTAGTTTATAAGTATTAAAAGCATAATTTAAGAGGCTTGTTGTATCGGCACTACGATGTTCACTCGTATCAGCTCCCATAACAACCGTAATAAAGCGAATATTATTTCTTTTAGCTGTGGAAGTCAAACAATATCCAGCTGGTTTAGTATAACCGGTTTTTAAGCCATCAACACCTTCATAAAAACGAACTAATTTATTAGTATTAACAAGCCAAAATTTAGTGCCATCTGGTTTATTTAAATAATCTTCATATAAAGATGTATAATTAAGAATTTGCTGATGTTTTAATAACTCTTTAGCTATCATAGCCATATCATAAGCACTGGAATAATGATTTTCAGCATCTAAACCGTGTACATTAACAAAGTTAGTATTTTTCAAACCTAATTTTTTGACTTTTTCATTCATCATATTAATAAATTCTTCTAAAGATCCACCAATATATTCAGCAATGGCAACCGCTGCATCATTTCCACTTGCTAAAGCAACACTTTTTATTAACTCTTCCAATTTAATACTTGAATTTTCTTCTAAGAAGACCTGACTGCCACCCATGCCTGAGGCATTTTTACTAATTGTAACAGCATCATTTAGATGTACTTTCCCATCATCTAAGGCTTCCATAGTTAATAATAAAGTCATTAATTTAGTCATGGAAGCTGGAGCACGACGTTCATGAATATTTAATTCATAAATAATCTTATTAGTAGTTGGTTCAATTAAGATTGCAGAAGCAGAATATTGAGTTAAATCTAAAGCTTTAATTGATATAATTGGTATTAACGAGATAAGAATTAAAAAAATTATTTTTTTCATTTAATCACCTAATTAAATCTATGAATAAAATAGTAAATTATACAAAAATAATATATTTTTTAAAAATGAAATTATTTTATTCTATTAATTTTTTTTTATGATAAAATTAATTAAAGAATAATGTGTATATTTTGATATGCACTCGAAGGGATGTGGATAGTTTTATAAAAATTATTTATTATTTTAGAAAAGGAGTTTTATGTTATGAGTAAAGAAGAATTAGAAGAATCTTTACCAAAGATTAAAGATGATGCTCAGCTTGAGGAAGACAAAAGTAATGAGAGTACTCCACAAGCAAGCAATAAGGTTAATGTAGCAACAACAGAAACGCAATCAACAAACGAGGTTAAGGTTGATGAAAATAATAACAATAATAATTTAGTTAATGATACAAAAAGTAATAATAAAAATGGTGATAATTCAAATAAATTCAAAGAAATCATACAAGTTTTAACTAATAAATTTAAAGAAATCAAAGGAAATAAAAATGCTTTAATTATTGGAATTGTTCTTATTGTATTAGTTTTATTACTAATCGTTAGAGGAGCTGTTTCATCACCTAAAAATATTTACAAAGGAATCATTAATGATTCTTATAAAGAAGTACATTCTTATTTAAAAAAAGCCGATAAGTTATATAAAAAATATGATTTAGAAAAAAATGCAGTTAATGCTAAAGCAAGTTTGAAGCTTGATACAACAATGGATGTATTAAAAGATTATAGTGGATATAAATATGAACTAAATGGTGGTTTAGATTTACAAAATAAGATAGCCAATGCTACTGTAACTGTTCAAGGTGATAAAGACAACGTTGATGGAACTATTACAATAGTAAAAGATAAAGCTTATTTTACAAGTACACTATTTAAACAAATTATTAATATAACAGAAGAAATGAATATTGATGAAGATTATTTTACTAAAATTACTAAAGAGTTAGAAGAAAATAATATAGATTTTAATGCAGATGATTATGATTATATTGTAAAGACTGTTAAAGATGCTTTAATAAAGAATTTAAATAGTAAATATATGAAAAAAACTAGTGGTTCATTCGAATTAGATGACAAAACTATTAAAGCTTCTAAAATAACTTATACTTTAGATGATGACTCAGTAAAAGAATTAGTAAAAGGTATTTGTGAAGAATTATTAAAAAATGATAAATTTTTAAAGAAAATTGCTGATATTGCCGACATTGATAAAAGTGATGTTAAAGACGCTATCAAGAATTTAAAAGCAGCTGCAAAAGATATAGACTTAGATGATGATATTGAGTTTAATATTTTTACTAAAGGAATTTTAAATAAAGTTGTAGGATTTAATATTTCAATGGATGATGATGAGTATATTTCATTATATAATTATCAAAAAAACTTTGAATTTATTTATGATGATCATAGTGGCAATAAATTAGTTGTTACTGGAATTAAGAATAAAAAAGAAACAGAAGTAACAATCAAATATAATAAAGAAAAAATCGCTACTTTAAATGTTAGAGAATTTAGTGATAATAAAATCGATTTTGATTTTAATATTAATTATGATGACGAAGCAATGAATGGTAGTATTTATTTAACCATTGTTAATAAAAAAGATGTTTATTCTGGTGAATATAAAGTTTCATTTAAGCAAGATAAAGAAGCTTTGAGTGTTAGTGGTGATTATAGTTATGAAATTGGTGGCGAATTAAAAGCAATTGATACAAAAAAAGCTGTTACTTTAGAAGATGTTGATTATGACGAAATAGAAAAAGCAATTGATGAAAAACTAAAAAATGATGAAAAGTTAAACAAAATTGCTACTAGTCTTTTAAATAATATTAAAGAAGAATCATTAGATTTAAATTACTACGGAATGATTGATATTTCTACTGATGAAGAAGCTTTAGAAGTTTTAAGTAAACAAAAAGCAACTGTTTTATACATTGGATCAACTTATTATTATGACGATAATAAAAATAATGTTTTCTCTTTATTAAGAGATGCACAAGACTCATTAGATTTTTATAGTTATTTGTATAGAAAGAACTCTTTAAGTGATGAACTTAGTGAGAAATTAAAAGATGTTGAATCTTCTTGTGAGACTGTTAGAACGGTTGTAAATTATGATGAAATAACTACAAATAATGAAACTAATAGTGAAGAAAATGTTTGTAGTGAAGTTCCTGTAATTTATTTAATTAAAGATGGTAAAGCTGTTAAAGCTTTAAGAGGAACTATTACTAAAGAACAACTAATTGAAGCTTTAAAAGAAATAGGAATAGAATAAAATCGATTAACTTTAAAAAGTTAATCTTTTTATTTGTTTATTTATTTAAATATGATATGATTAGGTCATAATAGAAAGAAGTGTAAAAAATGGATAATAATTTTAATCAATTTGATAATCAAGGTGGATTCCCGCAGCCTAATACCTCTCCTACTCCTCCAACGCCACCTGATTTAGCAACTGATGTGAATAAGGAAATGCCGGCAATGAATACAGCACATGAAGAAATTGTTTTAAGTAGTGGAAACGAAAATGACAGTTTAAACAATTTAAATGGTCAATCGCAAGATATTTTTCAAGTAAACAATGTAGGGCAAGAAACTGCTGCAAATTTAAATAATATTGATTTAGTTAATCAATCAAATACAGTGCCAGTTAATCAACCAAATATAGGACAAACACCTCAACAAACTGCTGGTTTTGTTCCTAATTTGCCACCAGAAAATAATAATAATGAACCTAAAAAGAAAGATAAAAAACCTCTTATAATTGGTCTTGCTTCGGCAATTATTTTAATAATTATTGGTGTTTTTGTAATTTTTCCAATAGTTCAAAAGAAATTTATGAGTAATCCTAAAAATGTATTTGATACAACAATTAAGAATGCTTCAAAAAACATGAATGAATTTATTTCAGATGTTAATTTAGAGAGTTTCTTATTTGATATTAATCTTAAATACGATACAAATATCGAATCTTTAAAACAATTTAGCGGCTATACGTATGGTCTTAAGACCGGTTTTAATACAAAAGAGCAATTAATGGAAGCATCACTTTATATGAAAGATAGTAATAATAAAAATTATGGATTAGATGCTTATTTAAAAAATCAAAAAACATATATGAAATTAAGTAACAATGATAGTTTATTGTATCTTGGAGAAGAAGATAAAAATGAAATTGCTTCAACATTTGAAGAATTAAATAATTATTTAAATAATAAAATATCAAATGATGAAATTAGTTATTTAATAGATAAAGTTTCATCTTTAATGGTTGATTCTATTGATGAAGATAGATTAACTAAAGAAGATGGTACTTTAAAAATTAATGACGATGAAATTGATGTAACTAAAAATATTTATAATATTGATAAGAGTACATTAGATAAAACAAAAGATTTTATTATAAATGGTTTAGTTGAAGATAAAAAGACTTTGAAAACATTAGCTAAGTTACTAGAAGTTGATGAAGATAAAGTAAAAGAAACTTTAAATGGTGAAAATGATAATATTGATACAATAGATAATAATAATCAAGATGTTAATATTGATGTAATAATTTTTACAGAAAAAAAGAAAAATGATGTTGTTGGCTATGAATTACAAAGTGATAAAAAAGCTATTTTAAGTTATGTATTCAACGATAATGGCTTTAGTTTAGTACTTGATGATTCTGATGACGAAGTTGACGGAATTGAAGTTAAAGAAGATGCTAAGCAAATAATTAAATTGATTGGTACTAAAGAAAACGATAAAACTAATGTTGATATTTTATATAATGATCAAAAATATATTAATTTAGTAGTGTCACAATTTGATGACAAAGCAGTTAAATTTACTTATAAAATTAATGCTGAAGATGTAAATGTTAATGGTGATTTTGCTTTAACTATGAATAATAGTAATTCAGGTAAGGAAGATAAATTAGTATTATCTTTAAATAGTGGTTCTGATAAAATAAATATTAATTTGAATTTTACAACTAAAAATAATCCAAAAATAGCTGATATTGATGTTAATAATGCTAAAGAGCTTAGCGATGAAGAGCTTAACAAAGCAATGAATGATTTTATTGTTTCTTTAGCTGATACGCCTATTGGATATTTATTAAGTACGACTAATGGTCTTGTTGATAAAGATACTTATGAACAATATGGTAGTTTGAATATGTAAAAAAAATTGGATGAAAAATCCAATTTTTTTATTCTGTAGTTTTAGTTTTACGAGTTCTCTTTTTAGTTTTATCTTCTTTTGCTTCTTCAACTTCTTCTTTTACTTTAGAAATTGTTTTAGTTTTAGGTTTCTTTTCGTTATCTTTTTCTGTTTTTTTACTTTCTTTTTTTTCTGGCTTTGGGATAGCAGCTTTGCGTGAAAGATTTAAACGGTTACGATTATCATAGCCTTCAGCTTTAACAATTATTTCATCGCCTACTTTGAACATATCTGATGGATGTTCAACTCTTTCCCAATCAAGTTGTGAAACATGACATAAGCCTTCACAGCCCGGCCATAATTCAACAAAGCATCCAAATTCTTCTACTTTAACAACCTTACCATTATAAATTTCGCCTGGTACGACTTCTCTAACAACTTCTTCAATCATAGCACGAGTTTTATCTATTATTTCTTGATTTTGATGGTAAATTAAGACTGTACCATCATCTTGAAGATCAACTTTTACGGCGTTAATATCATTAACACTTGTAACATTTGAAGCTTCTAAGATTATCTTAGTTATCATATCGCCACCCTTACCAATAACATCTTTGATTTTATCAGGATTAATTTGGAATTGAGCGATTTTTGGAGCGTATGGCGATAATTCTTTACGTGGTTCTTTAATTACTGATTCCATAACATCTAAAATTTGTAAACGGGCTTCTTTAGCTTGATCTAAAGCTTCTTTTAGAATTTTTTTAGTAACTCCTTTTATTTTTATATCCATTTGAAGAGCTGTAATACCTTTTCTAGTACCAGCAACTTTGAAATCCATATCTCCCATATGATCTTCTAAACCTTGAATGTCAGTTAAAATTGTATATTTTTTACCATCTTCACTTGTTATTAATCCCATGGCAATACCAGCAACTGGAGCTTTTATTGGAACACCAGCAGCCATAAGGCTTAAACAACCAGCACAAATAGTAGCTTGTGATGATGAACCATTTGATTCAAGTATTTCAGATACTACTCTAACGGTATAAGGGAATTCTTTTTCATCAGGCATTACTTGTAATAATGCTCTTTCCCCTAAAGCACCATGACCTATTTCACGACGTCCTGGTGAGCCATAACGCCCTACTTCACCAACTGAAAATTGTGGGAAGTTATAATGAAGCATAAAGCGTTTGCTTGCTTCTAGGCCTAGTCCATCAAGAATTTGGTTTTCTTCTAATGAACCTAATGTAGTAGTAGCTAAACTTTGAGTTTCACCACGAGTAAAGACGGCTGAGCCATGAGTTCTTGGAAGTAAATCAATCATTGCACTAAGTGGACGAATTTCATTCATTGCACGACCATCAGTTCTTTTTTTATCGATAGTAATCATTCTTCTAACAACAAGACCCTCTACACTATCAACAACTTTTTTTACTTGACCAAGTAATTCATCACAATTTTCTTGATCTCCATATATTTCAGCAAAGTTTTCCAAAGTTTCTTCTTTTACTTGATCTACTGCTGCATATTTTTCAAGTTTTGTTTTATCTCCAGTAAGAGCTTCATACATTCTGTCAGTTGCAAATTCTTTAACAGCTTTAGCAACTGCTTCATCAATGTGTGCCAATTCAACCTCTACTTTTGGTTGACCGATTTCTTTAGCAATTTTTTCTTGGAATTCGCATAACATTTTGATATGTTCATGACCAAACATTAAAGCTTCTAGCATTTCTTTTTCAGAAACTTGCTTAGCGCCGGCTTCAACCATACATATAGCGTCTTTGGTACCAGCAACGGTTAAATGAATAGTTGATTGTTCTGATTGTTCAGCTGTTGGATTGATAATATATTCTTTACCAATTTTTCCAACTATAACACCGGCAACAGGACCATCAAATGGTATATTACTAATACATAGAGCTAATGATGAGCCAAATAATGCAGCCATTTCTGGTGAACAATCTTGATCAACAGATAATACGGTATTGATTATTTGAACTTCATTACGAAAATTTTCGTCAAACATAGGACGAATTGGGCGATCAATTAAACGAGCAGCTAATGTTGCTTGTTCCGTTGGACGACCTTCTCTTTTAATAAAACCACCTGGGATTTTACCAACCGAATATAGTTTTTCTTGATATAAAACAGTTAAAGGAAAGAAGTCTTGTGTAATAGCATTATGTCCCATTACAGCAGCTGTTAAAATAACCGTATCTCCATATCTTATTAAAACGGATCCATTAGCTTGTTTAGCTAATTCTCCATTTTCGACAATTAATTTTTTTCCTAAAAAATCTAATTCGTAAACATTTTTACTCATTTTTTTACCTCTTTTCTTAAAAAAAGACACTTAAAAATAAGTGCCTACTTTAATACTATTTTCTGATTCCTAATTCTTTAATAGTATTTCTATAACTTACTACATCATTTTCTTTTAAATAATCTAGTAAACTACGTCTTTTACCAACTTTCATTTGAAGTCCTCTTTTTGAATGATAATCATGAATATGAGTTTTCAAATGCTCAGTTAAGTTATTGATTTCTTCTGTTAAAATAGCGATTTGAACTTCAGTTGCTCCACTATCTTTTTCATTTTTACCAAATTTTTTAACTAATTCTGCTTTTCTTTCTTTTGAAATAGCCATTATAAATTCCTCCTTTTTTATTTAACCGTTTAAACTTAGTAAAGATTTGGAGAGTTCTAAACCAAGAGTAAACTTACTTGTATAGTATACCTAAAAATAGTTTTTATATCAAGTGTTAATTAATTTTTTTTACTATTTATTAGGTGTTTATTGATCTTTTTTTGAAGGTTGAAAGCCTTTAGTACTTTGTTTCTTTATTTTAGGCATTATTTTCTGTAGTATTTCATTTTTTATATGAAATGATTTTATAAATAAAATGGTGTCTTTAGGTACATAAAATCTTTCTTCATAATTAACATATGAAGGTGAATTGTAGATATCTAATCGTTCCTCTAGTTCAGAATTTTGATAACGATGTAGTGGCATACATTGATAATTTTCTTCATCTTCCCCAATTACTAAAAGGTAATCTTTACAATAATTAACTACTAAAATGGTTCCTATTTGTGGTCTACGACTGCGAATATATTTTTCAAATATTATTCGCGCTTCTTCTTCAGTTAAAGATATTTCATTTATTGTATAAAGACGCATCATCTTCATATAAATATTGGAAACATCTTGTTCATCAAGAACAAATTCTTTAGTATTTTCATTCTTCATTATTTCACTGGCTTTTATAGCAACTAATTGACGAAGATCAGCTACAGTATCTTTTTTTATATTCTTCTTTTCACCATATTTAGCTAATGGTAGTTTAAATTCAGCCATGTAACCACAGATGTTAGACGTTAATTTTAATCCTTTAAAATGACCTGACTCTTCCCTATATAAGACTAAGTATGGTCTATTTTGAGAATGACGATGAGGCTTTACTTCTGGTGAACTAGTAAAGTTTACGCCATAAGTCCAAACGATTTCTCCTTCTTGTGCATTAGCTTTTTTTGAATAATTTTCGTATTTATTGGCCATATTTTATTCCCCCTTTTGATTATATAAACATTTTATATGGCTTAGCAAATAACTTGTTTTTAGAATATTCTTGGTAAATAGCTATTATTTGATTATCATATTTTAAACAAGCTATCTTATTAATAAAATTTTTCGGTATTATTGCACCGTTTTTTACTTTTTCGTACATTTCTTGAGTAAGCTCAATAGTTTCTAAACTTGTTAAAGCTTCTTCTTTAGAAAGAAGTTTAAATTTATGTTCTTCTATTTCTGCAAGTGTATACGAAGACATAATAGAAAATTGCCCTTGTTTTGTTCTTTCTAATTGACTCATTGTTCCAACAGTATTTAATTTTTGGCAAATATCATCAATTAGTGCTCTTATATAGGTTCCTTTAGAGACCACGGCTTTGAATGTTATTTCATCATTTTCAAACTTTAGTAATTGGATAGATTTAATATTTATTTGACGTTTTGGTAATTCTACTTCAAGACCTGCACGAGCATATTCATATAGTTTTTTACCATTTACTTTAACTGCTGAATAAATTGGTGTAGTTTGTATACTTGAACCTATAAAACTATGAAGAACATTTTCGATATCTGCCGTTTTTATGTTAAATGGTTTTCTTTCAATAATATTACCTGTAATATCTAGAGTATCTGTCTTAATACCAAGTTTAATTGTAGCAATATACTCTTTATATTCACTAGTTAGTAATTCACATAATTTAGTAGTATTGCCAATACAGATAACTAAGACTCCTGTAGCTATAGGATCAAGAGTGCCTGTATGACCAATTTTTTTGGTATGAAAAATTTTAGTTAATTTATTTACGACGTCACGAGATGTCAAACCAGTTGGCTTGTTTACAATTAAAATGCCATTCATGTAATCACCTTCGTTATAATATCATTTTTTTAGTATTGTTGCTAGTTTCTAAGGTACTCTTTTGTAAAATTATTGTTTTATCTATATGGTCATTTTGAAAACTATATAATTCGATACTTAAAAGATTATCTTGGATGGTTGCTAATAAAAAGCCTGGTGAATTTACTTCAGCTTCTTCATAGAATTTTAAATCATCACTTAAAGTCGGAACAGCAATGGTGGTATTATTGTATAATTTTAAGGAATGACGATGACCAATAAAATTAATTAAACTAGGTAAATTAGGAATAACCAACTTATTTTTTTTTATTTGATGAGTTACAGAAATAATATTATTTTGCCATGTAAGATAAGATTTAGCCATACCTAAAAGATTAAAATCATTACGTTCATTAAAAAATTTTATATATAATGGATCTTTTTTTAGTAAATGAAAATCATGATTTCCTAAGAGGAAGTACGTTTTTATTTCAGGATAATTAGGAAAGGCCTCTAATATAAGTTTGATTTGGCTTTCAGGTGTTAAATATTCTTTTTTGGGATATCCTATTGTACTTTGAATGATATCGCCAGCATGAATAATAGATGTAATTTGTTGTTCTTTAGCGAATTGATAAACATAATTTAAATATGCAATGTTTTCTCGTTGATTGCCAAGATGTGTATCAGCAATAGCAATGATTTGTGACGAGTTTATATTATGTAAAGAGGCAACAGATATTAATTGCCCTTTAGGTATTTTATAAAAGCTTAAAATTGCTAAAAGTTCACTTAAAGTTAAATTATATTTTAAAAGTATTTCTTGAGTATTTAGATTATTTTGAAAATCACTTAGGATTTGTTTTTTTGAAGATATCTCATTTAAACTAGTATAAAGCATTTTTTACCTACGACGATTATAAAGAATTGGATAATCAATATTAAACTCTTTTCCTAAGGAATCAACCACTAGTTCACCATTGTCATAATCTTTTACTAGGTTATTAGCTAAAGCAATAATACTTTCTTGATAAAAATAAGGATTATAAGTAAAACCATTACTCGTATGATCACAACCACACATTGCTATATAAAAATCCATTCTATTTTCACAAAACTTTTTAAGTATAGTGGCAGTTGCTTCACAAGATAATATACTTATACCTAAAGCATTGGAATTAATTTGTGTTTCTGGTGTGAATTTTTCTTTATGTATGGTCATATTAGGAAATTTAGGAGTTATCTCATTAAGTAGTGGTTCATATATAGTAATAGTTCCTTTTTGTAATCTTTGTTGATAAAAAGCTATTTTGTTAGCAAATGCTGGAATATAACCAGATCCAACTTCTATAATATCTCTATCTAAACCAAATAAATTATTAATTTTTTGAAAATGTGTTTTATAAAAAGTTTCTATTCCTTGATCTAAACCTAATTCACTATAAAGTTGCATTAATACATCGACACTTTCTTTTTCATAAGCATCAATAAAAAAACGCGATTCAATAAATTTTCTGAGGTCTTCATCATAGTATTTTTCATATTGCTCTTTATATATTTTAAATGCTTCTTCTAAACGATTTTTGCGTTGTATATTATGTTGATGAAAATTTAAACTTAAATTTCTAGGATCATCTTGTTTTTGACGATATTTTGGAAGTATTTTCATTTTCCATCCCCCTTTTTTATGGTTATTTATTTTATAAAAAAGAATGTGGCTTGTCAAATGTTATTATGAATTTAAAAATAGATGTTAAAAGAAGGACAATTTGGTTAAATAAATTATTCATGTTATAATTTTTATAGGTGGTTTAATGGAAAATAAAAGAAGAAAAAAATTAATTGCTTTATTAACAGGTGTCTCAATAATAGGTTCTTCTTACTCTGCTTGTTTAATTGGTCAAAGATTTTCCATTGAAAAATACTATATGGTTAAAATGAAAAATATTTCAATTAGTAAAAATTTTTATACTTATTCAGATACGTTAATTGATACTAATACTAAAATACCTTATCCAAAAGAAATGGTTCCTCAAGGTTTAGCATTATGTGGAGATTATTATTTAATAAGTTATTATGATTCTTCTTATCTAAATAATTCTAAAATTATCACAATTAATAAAAATGGTGATGTAATTAATTCTGTCTCTCTAGCTAATAAAGCTCATACCGGTGGAATCTGCTATGATTCTGAAAATAAGTGGCTTTGGGTTAGCGGAGAAAAGGGGTGTATTGATATATATCATATTGAGGATATTATAAAAAGTGAGGAAGCAACCCCTTTATATAATGATATTTATGTTGGAGATGATTTACCTAATTATAAAAATCTTTTTGAAAATAGTGTGTCTTATCTAACAATTTTTAAGGGAAAGTTATATGTTGGAAGTTTTTCTTTATTAGGTGAAGGAATGGTTAAAGAATACCAAATAGATAAAGCTAACTTAACATTAATTAGAGAATTTAAAGTACCAACTAAAGTTCAAGGTTTATCTTTTTATAGTAAGAATGATAATGATTATATATTGTTTAGTCGTTCTTATTCGAATGTTCCATCTTTAATTCAAATTTTTAAGTATGATGAAAGTATTAGTGATTACTTTAATAATAATGACTATGTTTATTATGTGGCACCAGCCATGTTAGAACAAATCACTTTAAGTGAAGATAATTTATATGCAATTTATGAATCAGCAGCTGACTTATATAGAAAGAAAAACAAGATAATTCATGATGAAGTTTGTGTATCTGATTGTGAAAAGGTAATTAATTCACGTTCTTTTAATAATTTATAAATTTTAAAAAAATATAGCTTAAATAAAGCTATATTTTTTATTTTTTTTCATTATTGTGAATATCTGATATGATTTTTTCTATATTATTACCATATGCTACAGAGTTATCAAAATGAAAGACAATTTTTGGGGTATGTCTTATTTCAATACGATTAGCTATTTTAGTACGTAGATAACCAGCTGTATCATCATTTAATTCACGTTCTAATTTTTTTGTATCATCAATGTTAGGTGAAGTAAAATAAACTTTGGCATAACCTAAATCATTAGTAACTTCAACTCCGGTTATTGTAATAGCATTTAATAAAGAATCATGGGCTTCATTAGCGCAAATATCACTTAATTCACGATTTATTTCAGAAGCAATTCTTTTTAATTTAATTTGGTTCATCTTTTAACCTCTACTTCTTCATAAACTTCAACGATATCGCCTACTTTAATATCCGTATAATTTTCAAGAGTTAAACCACATTCAAAGCCTTTTTTAACTTCTTTTACTTGATCTTTTTCTCTTTGAAGTGAAGAAATTTTTGTATCAGCAATGACAATTCCGTCACGAACTAAGCGAGCTTTGGCATTATTTTTGACGATACCATCAACAACGTATGAACCAGCAATAGTCCCTACTTTAGAGAATTTGAATAATTTACGAACTTCAATTGTTCCAAGTACTTTTTCTTCGAAGACTGGTTCAAGCATACCTTTCATAGCAGCTTCCATATCTTCAACTAATTTATAAATAATTGTGTATAATCTTATATCTATACCATATTCTTTTGCTATTTCTTTTGTCGTATTAGAAGGACGAACACAGAAGCCTAAAATAATGGCATTTGAGGCATTAGCTAAGACAACATCACTTTCAGTTATAGTTCCAATTCCACTACGAATAACTTTTACTTTTACGCCTTCAACATCAATTTTTTCTAGAGCATTTTTTACTGCTTCTTCTGAACCACGGACATCTGTTTTTAAAACAACATTTATTTCTTTGATACCGGCATCAATTGACGCAAATAAGTTATCTAAAGATAATACCTGTTTTTGTAATTTAGTATCTCGTGCTTGAACAGAACGTTTTTCAGCAACTGATTTGGCAGTACTTTCACTTTCGAAAGCCATAAATTTATCACCAGCTGAAGGATTATCAGAAAGACCAGTTATTTCAACAGGCGTTGAAGGACCAGCTTCAACAATAGATTGTCCTTGATCATTTTTCATAGTTCTAACTTTACCATAAGTTGTTCCAACAACAATTGGATCACCTATTCTTAAAGTACCGTTCTGAATTAATAAGGATGCAACTCCACCAATATTTTTATCCATTTTAGATTCAATAACAGTTCCTAGAGCGTAACGTGATGGGTTGGCTTTTAATTCTTGCATTTCGGCAGTTGCTAAAATTGTATCTAGCAGCAAATCAATACCTTCACCACTTTTCGCTGAAATATCAACAAATGGAATATTTCCACCCCATTCTTCTGGAGTTATGCTGTGTTCAGCCATTTCAGTTCTAATTCGTTCAGGACGAGCATCAGGTTTATCAATTTTATTGACAGCAACAATTATCGGAACATTAGCTGCTTTAGCGTGATCGATTGCTTCTTCGGTTTGAGGCATAACACCATCATCTGCCGCAACAATAATAATAACAATATCAGTGATACTTGCACCTCTAGCACGCATTTCGGTAAAAGCAGCGTGGCCTGGAGTATCAATGAAAGTAATTTTTTGACCTTTTTGTTCAACTTGATAAGCACCAATTGCTTGTGTTATCCCACCATATTCACTATCAACAATAGCGCTTTTACGAATTGTATCAAGTAAAGTTGTTTTACCATGATCAACATGGCCCATAATCGTAACAACTGGTGGACGACTTACTAAGTCTTCTTCACGATCGTTTGCTTCATATTCTTCAAAATTAGAAATATCTTGGGTTTCTTCTTTCTTTAATGTTTTCTTGTATTCAGAAGCTAAAACACTGGCAGTTTCAAAATCAATAACTGATGGTAAGCTTAGCATTGCTCCCAATTCCATTAATTTCATAACTAATTCAGTTCCATTAACATTTAATTCATCAGCTAATTGTTGAACTGACATACCTTCTTTATAAATAACAATATCATCTTGTTGATTTGTCATTAATTTTTCTTTATGTTTATACATGGCTTTTCTTTTAGACATATATTCATCTTTAGAATTTTGAATTTGACTTTTTTTCTTTAATTTTTGTTTTTTGTTAGTTGTTTTAAAGTTTTTATCTAAATTATTAGATTCAACTAAATCTTCTACAACTTCATCAATAGCATCAAGTTCATCTAAAGTTGTATCTGTATCTGTGCTAATTAAGTTAATAGTGTTATCAAGAATAATTATATCATCCTCTGATAATTCATCAGTTCCACTTTTAACATTAATACCTAATTCATTACATTTTTTTAAAATTTCAGCTACTGAACTATTGGTATCATTAGCATAATCTTTTACACTCATCATATAAATCCACCTACTCTTTCTTTTTATTTTACAATTTCAATTAATTGATCATAAATTGTATCTGGAATGTTTATTTCTAAAATACGATCTAATATTTTAGTTTGTTGAGCTTTTTTGATGACCTCAAGATCTTTTTTTAAATAAGCTCCCCTTCCATTGGCTTTACCTGTTAAATCAACTATTACTTCTCCATCTTTATTTCTAACTACACGAAGTAAATCTTTTTTTAAGGTTTTCTCCTTTGTGACAACACAGGTTCTTTCAGGCATTTTTTTCATTTAAAAGCCCCCTTTTTAGTTGTTTCCTTCAGCATTAACTTGATTTAAAGTTTTAACTTCAATTTTATATTTAGTTAATTTAGAAGCTAATTTAATATTAATTCCTTTTTTACCAATAGCAAGTGATAAATTATCATCATCGACAATTGCTAAGGCTTCTTTTTTCATTGGATCAAGGATATTAACAATAGCATTTTTAGCTGGACTTAAAGCATTTTTGATGTACTCAGCAGCATCATCGCTATAAAGAATTAGGTCAACTTTTTCACCATTTAATTCTCTTAAAATAGAACCAATACGTGAACCTTTTTCGCCAATACATGAACCAATAGCGTCTATTTTTGGATCAGTTGATTCAATAGCAACTTTACTTCTTATACCAGCTTCACGAGCAACAGCATGTAAAACTAATGTTCCATCAGCTAATTCAGGAATTTCTGATTCAAATAATCTTTTTACAAAACCATAATGTTTTCTTGATAAAAGAATTAATGGCCCTTTAGTATTAGCTTCAACTTTAGTTACATAAACACGAATGCTAGAGCCCATTTTTAATGTTTCTCCCGGAATAATTTCTGATTTAGGCAGAATCCCTCTTGTACGACCAAGTTCAACATAATAGTTACGAGCGTCTTCCATTGCTAAACTTCCTACTAACATTTCATCTTGTTTATCAGCAAATTCATCTATAATAGCATTTTTTTCTGCCTCTCTAATTTTTTGTGTTAAAACTTGTTTAGCTGTACCGGCAGCCACACGACCAAAGTCTTTTGGAGTTACTTCTTTTTCAATAGTTTCGCCAACTTCAATATCTGGAACTATTTCGCGAGCATCTTCTAAAAGTATTTGTGCATCAAGATTAATTGCTGGTGGTACATCTACTTCGTTACCTTCTTCATCAATTGTTACATCTCCTTCGTCAATTTCATCAACAACTACATAATATGATATAACTTTTATCTCGCCTGTTTCTCTATTAATATTAATCTTAACATTTGTTTTAGAATCAAAGTTTTTCTTATAAGCTGTGGCTAAAGCTTGTTCCATTCCTTCAAAAACGATATCTTTGCTAATTCCTTTTTCCTTTGATATAAAATCAACTGCTTTAATAAATTCTTGAGGGTCCATATGACCTGTTTCTTCTACTGTTTGTTTTCTTCTTGGCATCTTACATATCTCCTTTTTCTTTACTAGTAATGTCTAAAATATAAGAATCATCAATCAAGTCAAGCTCATCAATTATAGGATTAATAACATTGGTAGCTTCGACGATAGTGTCTAAATCAAGACCATTAGCGTTATCTAATTCAATTCTTAAAAAATTATAATTACCTTCTTCTTCATAAGTAACTGATTCTACACTAATATTCATATCTTGCATAGGCTTTAAAATTGCTTGTCTAATTCTTTCTAAAATTATGTTCATGACTCACCTCTCATCACATATAAACTAATAATAAAAGTGGGATCTTCGAGCCCACTTAAATCTGTAATTTGATTATAACAATAAAATAAAAATTATGCAACTTTTTAATTGTTTAATATCATAAAATATAGTATTATTATAATTATGAGTATAGTATAAGGATTTGGTATTATGGAACTTAAAAAAAGCAATTTAATTATGATATTGGCTAATTTGATAATCTGTATAAGTTCGATAATAATAGCTAAAAATATTATAAAGCCATCTTATGCTAATAGCAGTGATGATACAAAATTAGCATTTAACGAGCAAAAATTAGAAAATAAATTTGATGTTAGTGATTTTAGTGGAACAGATATAAAGAATATTGATATTGTAAATAAAGAGTATATACCAAATCAGTTAACGGTTTTAGATAGTCAATTTAAAATAAATGAAGACACTTTAAATAAGTTTTATCAAATAGTTAATAGTTATGGTGCTGGGACTTCTTTTTATATTGTTAGTTTAACAGATGGTATGAGCATAGGATATAATGTTGATAAAGCATTTGAAACAGCTAGTTCAATCAAGGCACCTTATGCATTATATATTTATAAAGAAATTGCTAAAGGAAACATTGATGGAAATAGTAAGATGGCCTATCAACCACAGTATTATAATAAAGGAACAGGAATTATAAAAAATAGTGATTTTGGAACCGAATATACAATCAAACAATTAGTTTATTATTCTCTAACAGAATCAGATAATATAGCACATCAAATGTTACATAAAAATTTTGGCGTTAAAGGTTATAATGATATGTTAAGTTCTTTAGGATGTAAACAGCTATATTTAACAAGTGGTAATCCTTGGGGATTTACTTCTGCTAGAAGTGCAGCATTAGTATGGCAAGATATTTTTAATTTTAGTTTAAATGATGAGACAGGTATTGAATTTTTAAATATTTTAAGTAATGGTAAATATAATTATTTTAAAGAAGTAATGCCTTCAATACCTAGTGCTAGTAAAACTGGTTTTGCTTCAAAAGATGTTGTAGAAACAGGAATTGTCTTTGATAAAACACCTTATATTGGAATTGCTATTGCTAATAAGGGCGGTAATATTGGAGCTTATACGGAAGTTTTAAAATTAGTAAGTGTAATGAATGAAATAATGAATGAGTATAACACATATAAAGAAATTGCTTAATGATAAGCAATTTTTTATTTTATAAAACCATTTTGAACTACTTTTACTTCATTAACAACTACAAAAGCTTTGGGATCGATAGAAAAAAGTAACTTTTTTAAATTAGTTAGGTAACGGCTATTTAAAGTTATAAGTAAAATTGTATTTTGTGTTTCTGTATTAAGTGCATTAGTTGTATTAATAATAGAAACTCCATACCCCTCTTCTCTTATTTTGGCAATATTCTCGGGTGTAGCTTTGCTTGTTATTATTTCAGCACTTATTAAGTAATTGATATAGTTTATTGATAAATAAGTACCTAAAATAGTTCCAACAGAATATCCACTAGCATATGATATAACAATAAAAAAATTAGTCATTTCAGTATTTAAAGCTTCTCTAACAACCATAAACCATATTGATATTTCAAAGAAGGCTATAAAACCAGCAGTAAATGTTTTACCTTTTACAGAATAAATGGTTCTAACAGTTCCTAGAGTCACATCAATGATGCGGGCAAAGAATATTTTAATACATAAAATGACTAAATCCATAAAATCAACCTCGCGATAATGCTACTATAATTAGTATAACCACCACGACAATAATTAATACAATCATTTTTCCTAGACGTTCGTCAGGATTATAGGCTTTTTCTTTTTTATAAAGAGCGGTATTTTTATTACGATATTCATTCCAACGAGGATCAAGCATTTCATGCATTTGACGTTGTTGATCCATAGGAATCATTTTACCACAACCTGGGCAAACTCCACCTTTCGTTGGCAAGGCGGCACCACAATACTTACAATTCACTATAATCACCTATGCTAATTTTACCATGAATATCTTTTTTTGACTATTAATCTTCATAATCTTCAATAAAATGGTTTCCTTTATGCCCTTCATTGTTTGGTTCTTCGCGCAATAAATCATTAAAGTTTTGTTGACGCAAAGCTTCATAAACCATAATCGCAACCGTATTAGATAAATTTAAAGCTCGAACATGTGAAGTCATTGGCATACGCATACAGTTTTTTAAATGTGGTTTTAGAATTTCACGTGGAATTCCGGTCGATTCTTTGCCAAAAATAAAATAGATATTTTCATTTGAATTACTATAATCAAAAGAAGTATGTGGTTTATGACCATATCTTGTTAAAAAATAAAAAGTTCCATTCGTAGCATTTTTCTCTATAAAATCATCCCAATTTTCATAAACAGTATAATCACAATAATCAATATAATTAACTCCACTACGACGAATATATTTTTCATCTAAAGAAAAACCTAAAGGTTTTATTAAGTGTAATTTAGTATTAGTAGCAACACATGTTCGCATTATATTTCCAGTATTTCCTGGTATTTCAGGTTCAAATAAAACAACATTTATCATAATTAATCCTCCATTAAAAAAAGCCTTATGGCTTTATTCTTTTGATATTTTATTGACATCCAAAAATTTTTGAAAATCATTTACTGTCATCAATTGGCCATCAACTGGCTTTATTATACCACTTTTTGATACTTTTCCATCTTTAAAATAAACAATTGTTGGTATTTCAGTTATTTTATTATCTTTTAAAGATAATGAATCATTTATTTCATCTAAATAATTTTTGTCATTTTTAATATCAGTAACATTTAAATAGTATATAGAATCATTTAATTTATATTCTTTGATTAAATCTTTAATTTCTTTTTCCATATTATATACTTTTTCATCACCAGTATAACTTACAAAAACAAAATACGAATTAGGTACCTCTTGAAACACATCTTTAGCTTCGTTTAAATCTTTTATTTCCATTGATATGACATTATTTTTTACTAAGTAAGACTGAGCAACTTTGTTATCTTCGTAAACTCTATACCAAGAAAAACCATACCAAGTCAATAAAATAACTACTACAACTATTATTCCAGCTATCCAATAATTTTTAGTTGGAATATACTTTTCATTCTTTTTTATATTAGCCATAGCATCATACCTTTCTATATGCCTATATTTTATCATATATTAATAATTAATGCAAAAGGATTAATTGATATGAAGCATTTTATTTTTTCCTAAATAGGCTTTTTAATTAATTGCATTTGGAACTTACTCATAAGTTATTTTTAGGAGGAATGATTATGTTTTTTGAAGATATAATTTTTGAAAATAGTTTTAAAGATAAACAAGTCGAACTATATAGTTGTAATGATGGATTTTGGTTAGGAAATATGTTTAAAAAAGAATATAAAGGTTTTAAGAATTATAAACCAACTAAAATTAGAGCTAAAAATGAAAAGGATGATTTATTACTTAGAATATATGAGTTAGACTTTGCTATTAATGATTTATCTTTATACTTAGATTTGCATGCAGATGACTTAGATATTTATAAAATATTTAGAAGTTATGTTAATGAGTACAATAAATTAATTAAAAAGTATGAAATTGTTTATGGACCAATGGAATTAAATCAAAGTGAATATCAAAATTATGAATGGTCAAATGGTTCATGGCCTTTTGAGGGAGTTGATATTTAATGTATAAGTATGTAAAGAAATTAAATTATCCAATAAATATTAAGAAAAAAGATTTAAAAATGGCTAAATATCTAATTACACAATTAGGTGGACCAGCCGGAGAATTAGGTGCTGCTTTACGTTACTTTAGTCAGAAATTTTCAATGCCTGATGATAAAGGGAAAAGTTTACTAAATGATATTGCTTGTGAAGAACTTGGACATTGCGAAATGATTGGAACAATGTTTAGACAACTTGTAAAAAATGCGACAATTGACGAGTTAGAAAAAGCCGGTTTAGGTTCATACTTTACGGAACATGGCGAAGCAGTTTTCCCAATAGATGCAAATGGTATTCCATTTAATGCAGCAACATTCAGTTCAACAGGAGATATTTTTGCCAATTTAAGTGAAGATATGGCAGCAGAGGAAAAAGCTCGTGCAACTTATGAAAATTTAATCATGTTGACAAACGATGAAGATCTTATTCAACCACTTCTTTTCTTACGTCAAAGAGAAGTTGTCCATTTTAATCGTTTTAAAGAACTTTATGATTACTATAAAAGAAAAATAAATTAAAAAATATAGATGTCTAGTTAACATCTATATTTTTTTAGATTTGGAAAATAATTTTTTTATACAATTTTGAATTTTAATTAAATCTGTAGTAGATAAGATACTGTTATATTCTAAAGATAAAATTATATTATTTAAATTCAAAGTTGATTTAATTTCACAAACACGTAAGAATTTAGGACGAGAAATTAAGACGCCATCAAAGTTATATAAATTATCAATACGATAATTTTCATCTAACAAGTTAATAGTTCTATTACTAGTAATAGTTGAAATTCCTCCACTAATTTCAGTATTAAATGTTTGTAAATTTTCATTTTCTAAGTATTGGTCAACTTCTCGATCATCACAAATAAATTTACCATTATCAGTTACTTTTTTGGCTAAAGCTCCACTTGGTAAAAGGTATGATTCATTAATTAAGTCACAAATCAAAATCTTTTTTATAGTTAAAAGAGGATTTGCAGATTTACAAATACTAATAAAATAAATTGGAGAAATCCCCTTTTCTATCATTAAATCGTAATATGATAAGTATTGGTAATTTGATAACAAGAACATATAATTATTTTTAGATAAACTATATTCTTTTAAAACACTTAATCTTTCTCTAATAGCTGGTGGTTCTAAAAACATAATTTCATCATTATAAAATTCATTTTTAAAATCAGTAATGTTTTTTAAAATTTCATAATTTGTCTTTAATTTTAAGTACCACTCTTCTATATTAGGCAAACGCCTTTTTAGAGAATTTTTACTTATTACTTGACTATTAATTAAGAAATTTAATTCTTTTATAAGATCGTTTGTTAAAAAGAAGATGAATGATTCTTGCTTATAAAGGATTTCTTTTAAGGGTAAATCTAATTTAAATAAAAATTCTAAAGTAAAAATTGTATTAGGATTATTTTCTAATTTTAGATAATATTCTCGAGCTATTTTAGCAGGACTTATTTGTTTTGAATACAAAAATTTAGTTAAAGCTGTTCTTTCAATTATATTTTTTAATTGCTGATTATCTTCTTTGGCTTTTTGATATTTTTGGCTAGTCTTATAATTAAAAAATGATAGTACATAAATTAGAACATTAGGAGTAGCACATTGATACCAGAATTCAGGTATTTCGTCTAGCTTATCTATTTCATTAGTACCAATAGCATTTAAAATCTCTTTATTAGCTTCTAATTGTTTTTTTACTAATTCCAAACCTTTTTGATTGTTTACTACATTCTCTGTTAAATTTTTATTTAAAGTTTCAATTAAAACATCAAATCTATTTTCTTGCATAAAAGCAATAAAATCTTTTTGACGAATATTTTTTCCGTTACGAGTTTTTTGATGATATTCAACACATTTTTTTAATTTTAAAAATGCTAATAAGAATGTTGATATTACAACAGTCTCTTCATAATTGACTTTTTCTGTAAAACAAAGCTTTTTGAAAGCTTCTTCAATAACATCTATTTTCTTTAAGCCAGCATTATGTATATAAGCAAATTGGTCAATTAAAATATCAGTTGGAGTATTATTTAAATAATGTTTTAATTGAATATTTTTTTCTAGTCTCTTACTAACTTGACTATTACCAATAGTAGAATATACGACAGCTAAAAAGATTTCATAATTAGTAGTACTCATTAAATTAACTATGTTACCCTTTTTAACTGTGTCTAATTTTTTTATTATTGGCGAATAAGTTTCATCTAAGCAAGCATATGTTAAATAATATTCTTCATCATCAAGCAATTGTCCTTCATGTTCTAAGATCCTTCTTTGAGCTTCTATTAAGTCTCGCATCATTTTAATAACCTCCTTTTAAGCAATGGTTTTCTTCTTTAGTAATAGTTTCATTTATTTCACTGATAAGTTGCAATTGCTCTATTCTAAAATCAACATCTTCAATATGGAGATTATCTTTTTGAGCTTCATATCTTTTTACGGCTTCGCTATAGTAAGCAGCTATTTTAGTACTCTTTTGTTTATCTTTATAGAAAAGTAATGATAAGGCAATCTTATTATTATCCATTTTCATAAAAAGAATTCTTAAGCCGGTTTTATTCCAATATTCGTATAGTTTTTGATTTACACTACCTAGTTGTTTGATATTTTTAGTATCTTTTAGGGTTCCTGTTAAAATCTTGTTAAGAGAATTTTGAATATCTTTGAAGCGTTCTGGGTATGATTTTATGTCATCTAAGATATATGAAGAATTCTTAAAATTAGGAATAATTATAATATTAGTTTCATTTGTTGCAACAAAGTCATTTTGAACTTCTTCCTCTTCCATTTCAATTAAACTTATAGTATCTAATAAGCCATTATAGTTAGTTAATTCTGCTTGAACTGCTGAAAGATCATTTAAAGGATTATCAGCTATAATAGTAAGGATTTTATTCTTTAATTCTTTTATAGAACGCAATATTGTTAATTTAAGAGTTGGAAAGTAGTCTTTAATATAAGGATTACTTTTAAAATAATCATAAAAGTCATGATGATTTATATGAATTAGTTTATCTACTACTTCCTTAGACTGTGATTTTTCTTGAATATTATCGTATTTTTCTTCTTCAAAAATTTGTTGAATGTCAGGTGGAGTTGGTACTGCATCACTCATTAATTCCTCTTCTTTTTCTGATGATATAATAAGCGATTCCATTTCCTCGTTTTGCGCAATTAAAGATGCTGTAACTTGATTATTATGTTTGATTACTAAGTTTAAACACTTTACCATGTCTAACTCATCAATATTATAATCAAAAAGATCATAAATATATTCATATGGACCAATAACATATGAATCTGTTTCACTAAGAATTTTTTTAATTTGTTGTTCTTTTGATTCTGTATTACTCATTAAAAATCCCCCTTTTTTAATGAGTATTATTATACTAATTGACGCTATTTTGTCAATTTTAGCAAGTATTTCTTAAGCCAGTCAATTGGTATAATGGTTGATGAAAGAAAGATAATATAAAACAATTCTACTAAAGTTAGACCATATGTCCTAAAGACACTACCACCATTATAAATAATATAAAGTTGAACAACTATTATAAAAGCAATAATTATAATAAAAGGTTTATTACTTTTGATATTGCTTAAAATATTAATTCTTCTGGTACGAGCATTAAATGAGTTAAATATTCCTAAAAAGACAAAAAGGGTAAAATATGCAGTTAAGAGATATTCATTATTATTACTTGATCTGACTATATTATTTAAAAATGGTACTTTTAAGAAAAGAAGACATAAAATACTAGAATATAAACCACCTGTTATGATGGAATATTTCATATATTTATTAATAATTGGTTCTGTTTTAGTTGTTGGTTTTTCTTGCATGTATTCTTTTAATGGTGGTTCGTAAGAAAAGGCGATGCCAGCTAATGTGTCCATTATCATATTAATCCAAAGCATTTGGACAATAGTAATTGGTGTATTTATACCAATTAAAGGTCCAATTATAGAGATACTAACAGCACAAATATTAACAGATAATTGAAAGATAATAAATTTTCTGATACTTTTAAAAATAGTGCGGCCATATAGAATAGCTTTACTGATAGATAAAATATTATCGTCTAAAATAACAATATCACTGGCTTCTTTAGCTACTTCTGTACCTGATCCCATGGAGAAACCAACATCAGCTTTTTTTAAGGCCGGAGCATCATTTACTCCATCACCAGTCATCCCAACTACTAAATTGATGCTTTGAAGAACTTTTACTAAACGACTCTTATCTTGTGGCAAAGCACGGGCAACTACTTTTATACGTGGATAATTATTAATAATTTCGTCATCACTTAAATTTGCTAATTCGTTACTAGTAATAACTAAGTCATTAGGACTAGTAATAATTCCGGCCTCTTTGGCAATCGAATAAGCTGTTTTTTTATCATCACCTGTAATCATAATAATATTGATATTAGCTTCTTTAATTAAAGAAATTCCTTCTTTTGAAACAGAACGAAGTTCATCCTTGATAAACACTAAAGCAATAAAAATAAGATTATCTAAAGAGTTAGTCATATGAAAAGTATTTGACATAGCTAAAGCAATTACTCTTACTCCTTTTGAAGTTTGTTCATTTAAGATACGTTCTATATTATCTTTATTTTTAAAATAAGTAACATTACCATCTTTATCTAAACACTTATTTGATTTTTTTAAAATTAATTCAGGAGCTCCTTTTATATAAGAAGTTGTTTTATAGTTTTCTTTTAAAGTAACATAGGAATACTTATTTTTACTATTAAAAGGACAATATTTTATAATTTCGGGATTAATATTATAATCAGGAGTTATCATTTTTAAAAGAGCACGATCTGTACTGTTGCCTCCTATTATTTTACCTTCACTATAATTACTAGAGTTATTATAGAATAGTGATTTATAATAGATATTTTTTAATATAGGAGATTTTATATTATTTATTTCTTTAAACATTTCTTCACTAGCAGAACAAAAATTAGATACTTCTAATTGACCTTTAGTTATGGTACCTGTTTTATCAGTTAATAAAACATTGATGTTGCCAGCTGAGTCGATACCAACAAGTTTTCTAACTAAAACGTTATTTTTTAGCATACGACGCATATTACTTGAAAGAACTAAAGTTATCATAAGAGGTAATCCTTCAGGAACACTAACAACTATTACAGTTACTGCTAAAGTTAGGGCATGTAAAAAATAACTAAACATTAATTTAAAATTAGTAAGAGTATTTAATATCAAGTTTATATTAAAGTTATTGGCAATAACTAAACGAGAAAACATAAATGATAGAGATACAAAAAGTGCACCAATGTATCCTAATTTACTAATTGACTTGGCAAGTTCAGTAAGACGAAGTTTTAATGGAGATGGTGCAACTTTTTCTTGTAGTTCTTGAGCCAATTTACCATAGACAGTTTGTTCCCCAACTTTGACCACTTTCATCAAGGCTTCACCATCTAAAATGGTAGTTCCTTGATATATTTTTTCATTTGGTTCTTTATTTTGTTCTTTTGTTTCACCATTTAATGATGATTCATCAACCGATACAAAACCTTTCAAAATGTGGCCATCAGCCGGAACTTTGTCACCAGCATTTAAAATAACGATATCGTTAACAACGATATCTTCTAAATCTATTTCTATTGATTGATTATTTCTTTTTACTTTAACTTTATATTTTGAAGCATCCTCTTGTAATCTTTTAAAGGCAGCTTCACTTCCATATTCAGAAATACTTGAAACTAATGAAGCAACTAGAATAGAAATCAAGATACCTATCGTTTCAAAGAAATCGAAATCTTTAAATAAAACAATAACTTTTACAGCTAAAGCTATTAATAATATTTTTATAATTGGATCTCCTAAAGATTCTAAGAATAATTTTATGAAACTATTTTCTTTTTTATTGGAAATTGTGTTTCTACCATATTCTTTACGCATTTTTACTACTTCTTTGTCACTTAAACCAGTAAATTTCATATTTTATCCTCCTGGTAAAATATATGAAAATTACGATAATTTATGATTTATAGGCATTAAAAAAAGTTCTTTACAGAACTTTTATACTCTATAGAATTTATTATGTTTTTTAGCTATTGTTATAGCACTTAATGCAATGAATGCACCAGCAGCTAAAACAGCATATGAAGCAAAGCTTCCAGTCTCTGGTGGTTTTGTTGCTTCACATTGTTTTTTGTATTCTTCTTGAGTTATTTCTTCACCTGTTGGACCGTAGTATTTGTCGTCTTTAACTTGACATGTTACTTTATTAACAACTGGTCTAATTTGAGCACAACCAGCACCATTTGAAGTTAAACCTCCACTAGCAGATTCACCAGCTTCAGTAGCTTTGTAATCAAGCTCTAAACAGAATTTACCACATTCTTCATCAGTAGCATCGTTATCTAACTTTACAGTCCAAAAAGCAATTGGTGAATATCCTTGCCATTCAGATGTTTTTAATGTACTGTCATTTATATCATTTGTAGTAGTTTTTCTAATGGATTTACCAGTATTAGCGACAAAATCATAGCATTCCCCATTAGCTCCACATGGTTTGTTTAAAGCATTATTTCCACCTTTATTGATTTTAGTAACTTTAACATCATCACTTGAAAAAGCAAATGCATTTTGAATCGTTAGTTTATCTAGAGCTGTTACATAAGTATATACTCCGTGAATACCTACTCCACCTTCTTCATTTATTTGCGCCAATAGATAACAATTAGTTGTTTCTCCAGTTACAATTTTGCTACTTCCACAATAAACTTTAAAATTAGTAGCACTTGGGGCAGCATTTACGTAATTTGGTAATAAAGTTACACAAAGTGTAAAGGCAGCGATTAATAATAAATTTTTCATTTTTTCCATAACTATACCTCACTATTTTTATTTTTCCCTTATTATGTTTTAATTATAACATGAAAATCGTAATTGTGTTATTTTTTTTCATAAAATATTTAATTTTATGTTATTATATAAAATAAGGAGAATATAAAGTGGTGTTTATATGAAAAAAATAGCAATTGAAATAAAAGACGATACCCTATTTTTTAAATATAGAACTAATAAACCTGTCCCTGTTAACTTATTAAATACCAATGTTATTTCAGATAATGAATTAGTATTTAGTGATGAGTATATAGTAAAAAATGCTAAGATTGTCGGTTTATTTATTAATGATTTGGCAACTGATAAGAATATTAAAAATATTACAATAAGTAATAATGAGATGGCTTTGATTATTATAGATTTACTAAAAGGTGTAAAGGAAGTTAGTTGTTTAGAATTAAAAGAAGATACTACGTTATCTTATTCTTTGTATGAAAAAATTTCTAAGCTTAGTAACATTAAGAAAATTAATTGTTATGCTATTCCAACATATTTAATTGAGTTACTTGATAAAGCTGGTATTTTAGTTGAATCAAGAAGTGAAATTTTATTTACTAGTACTTTTATGCAAGAAAATAACTTAGTTTCATTTTCGAAGATTTATTATAAAAGTAACGTAAGATTTTCTAATGATTTATCTGATGATGATATTGAAGATTTTAAAACTTTTATAAAGATTAATAAATATCTTAAAACAATTCATTTAGAAAAATGTAATATCAAAGATATTGAGACTATTTGTGAAATGTTAGTGGATGAAAGAAGAAAAAATATTAATATTCAAATACATGATAATATTAATGACTTAGATATCATTGAAAAATTAAGAAATTTAAATAAAAAATATAAGAAAAAAAGAAAAATAAAACTAACTTTAGTTTACTCTAAGGAATATTTAGAACAAAATTATTTAAAACAAATTATTTTTACAACTTTAAAAGTTTGCTCGCTTATTATTTTTGCTATTGTTGGATCAATATTTGGCTATATTTTTTACAATAATTATCAATCAGAAAAAAAAGTTGATAATATTAAAGATCAAATAACCGAAGTTTTAGATACTACTTCTGAGGAAAAACCTAGTAACAATGATTCTCCTTCAGAAGAAAACGAAGCAGTTGATCCACTAATCGAAAACTACCAAAAACTTTTAACAATAAATTCTGACACAGTTGGATGGTTGACTGTAAAGGGAACGAAAATTGACTATCCTGTTGTTAAAACAAGTGATAATAGCTACTATTTAAAACGAAATTTTAACAGAGAAAAAGATTATAATGGTTGGGTTTTTATGGATTATCGTAATAATGCTAAATCTTTGGATTCAAATACGATTATTTATGCTCATAATAGATATTATAGCGGAGTCATGTTTGGCACTTTAAATAATGTAACTAAGAATAATTGGCGTAATAATCCTGATAATCTTTATATTACTTTTAATTCAATGTATGAACAAATGACATGGAAAGTCTTTTCTATTTATAATATTGAAGTAACCAGTGATTATTTATATACTAATTTTAATACAAATGAAGAATATCAAAAATTTATTAATCTAATTAAAGACAGAAGTAATTTTAAATTTGATACTGAAGTAACAACACAGGATAAAATTCTAACTTTATCAACTTGCCTTGATAATAATAGAAGATTAGTTGTACATGCAGTATTACAAAAAGAGACTAAAAATCAAGAAATTGAGGAAACTAAAAATATTGAAGAACAAAATATTCAAAATGCAGCTAACTAAGACAGTAAAAACTGTCTTTTTTTACATTAGACATGGTATAATGTTATTATGTTTAAGATATGGAGGGGTTCTTTATGAATCAAGAACTAAAAAATGATTTAAATAACTTAGTTCACAAAAAGCTGTATGTTAGTAACTTTCTTGATAATGAAGATCAGCAAAAGATAAAAAAAATTATTATTTTTTTAAAGGGAAAAGAAGATATTTATGATGATTTAAAAATAATTTTAAGTGATCGAAATAATGAAAATAGTTTAACATTTGCAGAATTTTTAGAAAAAATTCTTGTAGAATTAGATGAAAAAACAAAAATCTATATTTTAGAAAACAACGAAAAATATAAGGAATTACTTAAACAAGATGAGCTTTTTTGCAATATTTGGTTAAGTTTAAAAGATAAAACTAAATTAAAATATTTAAATGGTAAAAGAAAACTTGATAATTTAGATGTTTTAATGATTAATGAGGCAATCAAGGAAAGTAGCTCTTTTAATGATAACTTGGTATTAAAAGAAATACTATCCAATAGTGAATTAAATAAGAAAATACCATCATTTAGTATTAATATTATTTATTCTTATAATTTATTGATGCATATAAATTTAACTAATTTTGAAGGATGTTCGATTTTAACTAAGAATACTTACACTACTCTTTTATTAAAAAAATGTCATACTTTTACAGATTTTTATAATATATATGAAGCTAATCCAAAAATCTACAATTTAATCGAAAATAATAGTTTGACATTTAATAATAGTGATAATGAAATAATATATGAGTTTATTTTAAAAAATCCTAATTTTATAGGCAAATTTAGTAATAAATATTTACAATTATTTAATATTTTAGAAATAACAAAAATGTATGATAATAAAACTTTAGATAATGAGTCTTTTTCAACAGTTTTACAAAGTTTATACACTTATAATCTTGATAAGGCAAATGAATATTTTAAGGAAGACAATCTAAGAAAATGCACAATGCATAGTTTAACTGTTTATCCATTTGACAATATTCCAGATAAACTAAGAACAAAAATTTTTAATACTTATAGTTTATTTAATAGATTTATTGATACAATAATGATAGAAGCAATTAATAACTATTTTAGTGAAGAAGATATTGTAAATTTATTAAGAAACTCTTCATTTATAGATGATATGAGTTCCTATGCCATTGAATTGTTAATAAATAAATTATCTTTTAAAGCAGCTTTTAATATGTTACAAAACAAAAAAATCTTAAGCAAGATAACTAATTTAAATATTACTCTAAGTAATAAAGATAGTATTTTTATAAAAGGTTTTTTAGATAGTCCATCTTTAGTTTGTAAAACAGATCATCAAATGGTTTATGAAATGTTACTTTATTGTAACGAAGAAGAAATATTATATTATTTGGCAACACCTTATATTTCAAATAAACTTAGTAATAACGAAATTATTGAACTATGTTGCTTAAAAAAAGTTAAAGTAACAGCTATTGTTAAAATTTCTTCCTTGACAGAAAAATTGAACAAGACAGATATCATGAATTTTATCGACAAATCATGGGAAGATAATGTTGATTTACAAATTTTTAACAATGAGAAAATAACTAAATTATTATTTAATTTAAGTGATAAGGAAGTTAAAAAAATTAATTTTAACGAAGTTAACTACCTGTTTGAAACAATTAGAATGAAATCAATTTTGTCTACGCAAGTAACTAAATATACTGTGTTAACATACAAAAGTGTTCTAGCTAGTTATTTAGTTTTTGGGCTTAGTAAAACAATAAAATTAATTGGTGATGGAAATAAAGATATAACACTTGATGAAGTTAAAGAATTACAAAATGATATTGTAAGTGAAAAATTATTAAGATTTAGAGAAGATAATGCAGCTATTATTCAAAATATTGCTAAAAAAGTAATTAATAATTTAAAAGAACTTGAAAACTTTGAGGATATAAATGATTTTTCGAAGAAAGTTCGTCATGATACATATTTAGATAACATTATATATCTTATGCTTGATAATAATTATGATTCCTATAATGGAATTATTGAAACTTTTTATAATTTTTTGAAATATTTTGATTATAATGAATACCAAGCCAAAAAAGAAATTTATGAATATTGCAATGGCTTTGTTAAAGTCTTTATAAGTAATAAAGCCTCTGAATATAATGAAGAATTTTATAAAATAATTTTAAATAATTTTAAATTGAAAGAAAATATTCTGTATACCAAAAGGAAAGAAATAGGCCGAGAATATATTAATAAATTAAAATTAAAATTATTCGTAAGAGCTTTAACTGATGTTGATAAAGATTCATATGTTTTTGCTTTCCGTAAAGACTACCCTATTTCAGAAATTAAAGAAAAATTTATTAAATACTTGAACACAGATGATGTTGACTTTGATAATATTTTAGAACATGTTTTAATTCCTTTAATGAATGAAAGATTTGACTTTGAAAATTGTTTAAATAAGTTAGGAATCAAAAAACCTAAAAATTATCAAACATACTATGATTATATTGAAGATATAAAAAATGTAACTATTTTGAATAATGAAATTGAAAAATTAAAAAATAAGTATAATACTAATGAACTTTTGGAAATAATGAACTATATATGTTATGGCATAAAAATAACATTTAAGATAAAAAATAAAGAACTTAAAGTAATTAATAAAAATAAAGAAATCAGTGAAAAATTAAAAGGTCAATTATATGTTGACAAAACAGCAATGCATTTTATATATAGTGATAATATGGATATTTATAATATAGATGAAATAATTGAATATAATAATTATTGGAATATATTAGAAGAAATAATTAGTAAAACAACTAATTATATTAAGAAACATATGGATTCTGTAAGTATACGAGAGCACTTTGAACATGACTATTTAAAAACAATTAACGAAGAAGAATTTGTTTTTCCTATTACAAACAAATATTACGAATTAAAGCAAAGAGTTTTTTCCTTAAGAGATCTTGAAAATATTTTTAATGGCTTTGAAATAGCTTCTTTTACTAAAGTAACCGAATCATTACAAAATTTTCTATGTAATACAAAGAATGTTTTAATGATTGCCGATGGCTATTATACAGGTATTGTTGATAACTTTGGACTTATCATCAATTCATGGAAAAAAATAGAGAAAAAATGTAAAGAATTAGATGTAGATATAAACGATTTAAGTTTAATTAATATCGAAAATATTCTAAGATTAACTAATTACGAAACAAATCCATATACGAATAATCTTGACAAAGCAATTATAAAAGCATTATGTAGTGATAGTTATTATTTAGAACTTGACTTAAATAAAAGATTAGAAATGATAAGTAAACTTTACAAAGACTCATTTAAAATAATCTCCTCTACAATACCTTTTATCGATATTATCGATGATAATTATGAAATAAAAGTTGTTGATAAATATGATCAAGAAATATTTAAAACATTTGATAATTCACCATACAAAATAGGTGCTATAGGAAATGATTTCGTCCACTACTCTATTTTAGATAAAAATGGTTTTAAAATTATTATAAAAAAAGATAAAATTGTTATAGCAAGAATTCTTGGAGTAAGAAATGGTAATACTGTTTATTTGAATAGTATAGAAGGTATAAGTGACGAAAATTATGAGAAATTATTAAAAATATTTAGTAATAAACTGATTGAAAAAACCAAAGAATATAGTGAACCAATTGAGTTTATAACAATTGTTAATAACAAATTGCTTAATAGTATAAACAGTTTAAAAATAGACAACACTATTTGTCCTGTTGTTGATAATCCTATCAACACTATGTATATAGATTTTGAAGATTTTAAAAATAACCCAAATTTAAATACAATAAGTGAAGAAGGCTTTTACAATAATTTTTCTGATAATGTAACTGTTTTATTAGCCAGTTCTAAAATTGTTGATAAAAATAATTTCAAATATTATGATGTTGATGCTAAGTATTTAAGGAAAAGAAATAATGTTATAAAATTAAGCAATAATATTGAAGAAAGTTATATAAAAAGAATTAAATTGTTAATCGATTTATGTAAAGAAGAAAAATCAACAAATTTTGATGGTGATGTTGACTTAAATACAGTAGATACAATTTTCTTAGGCGACGATTTTGTAATATTTATTACGAGAAATAAACAAATTATAAAATATATTCTTCCTTATGATGAAAGAGCTAAAAGAGAGGTTGAATTAATCATTGATAGTTTAAATTAAAAGATAAAAAAAGAAATATCATTTTTAAATACTAGATATTTCTTTTTTGGTGGCATCACGCTTCTCTTTTTATAATTTCATAATTTTTTTGTAAGCGACTATTTAAAGGGTTTATTCTTAAGGCCTTCTTAACATTACTAAAAGATTTCTTGTAATCATGAGTATTATAGTAGCATATTGATAAAACATCATAAATAGTTTCATTCCAAGCTGATTCTTCATTAATATAAGTTTTAGGTTTTTCTTTTATTTTTAATGCTCTGTTTAAATACTTTATGGCTTCTAAATAATTTTTTTCATAGTAATATAAATAGCCCAATTCAGTATATGGTTCACGTAAATATGGTGCTTCATTAATAGCTTTATTGTACCACATTATTGCCTCATCTAAGTATCCTTTATGATAATATGAACGTGCAATAAAGCGCATTGAAGCACATCTTTCATCCTTCCAGGTGGCACTTTTTAAATTCAAATGATAATGTAACGTTTCAATTGCTTTGTCCCACATTTCATAGTACATATATTCTCTTCCTAAATAATGGGCATTACGATCATCTTCTTTATTTTCTTTTAAAGATTGTTCTAACAAAGGAAGGTAATCTTTTCTTGATTCTTTGGCAATTGGATGATGATTTAAAACAATGTTAGGAATGATAATTTCTTTTTCCTGACCATCATAAGTTAATATTTCATGAACTGGATATTTCCATTTATACCCTTCTCTTTTATGAATTTTATTTAAATAAAAAGTTGTCCCTGGTTTATTGTATGAATCAAAACTCCAGTTATATAAATAACTGGCACGAGTCGTGTCTTCTTGCCAATTTTCTAGAAGAGATTTTTTCCATCCTTGGTTAAAAGTCTCATCAATATCTGTACAGACACAAATATCTGTGCTTGGAGGAATTAAAGACAAGCACTTATTACGTGCAACATCAAAACGCCATGGACTTATACGATCTTGATATAATTTTATTTTAGGACAATTTTTTTGAATTAATTTTATAGTGTTATCAGTTGACCCAGTGTCTAAGACAACTATTTCATCAGCTTCTTTCATAGAATTATACCATTTTAAAATATTTTGTTCCTCATTTTTACAAATTGCATAAACTGTTACTTTGTATTTTTTCATATTATCACCTGTTTATAATTTATGCTTTAATACTGACAATAATGATATAACCCTAAGCAATATTTTTTTTTATGAATATAAATATAACAGGAGGTATATTATGAATAATGATTGTTTATTAGAAGATGCACGACGCAAAGTTAATAATTATAGTAAGAATCATCCGGCTTCTGGATGCTGTTGTGGTTTTAATTTCCCGACTGGACCTACTGGTGGAATCACTGGACCAACGGGACCTACTGGACCTACTGGACCTCAAGGAAATAATGGCTTAGACGGAGCTACTGGACCTCAAGGTGTCCAAGGTATTCAAGGAGTTAGAGGTGAAGTTGGACCAACTGGGCCTACGGGGCCTGCTGGAATTCAAGGTATTCAAGGTATTACAGGACCTACGGGTCCTACCGGTTCAACTGGGCCTACCGGACCAACAGGAGCCACTGGAACAGCTGGAGCACAAGGCATTCAAGGTATTCAGGGTGTTACAGGACCTACAGGTCCTACCGGTTCAACTGGACCTACGGGGCCTGCTGGAGCACAAGGTATTCAAGGTATTCAAGGTATTCAAGGTGTTACAGGACCTACGGGGCCTCAAGGAGAAACGGGTGCCGCAGGAGCTACGGGAGAGACTGGGCCTACAGGGCCTACAGGTCCTACCGGACCAACAGGAGCCACTGGAACAGCTGGAGCAAATGGAGAAACACCAGTGTTTACAATTGGTAATGTTGCTACTGGAGCTCCAGGAAGCAATGTTGAAGTAACTATTTCAGGAACAGCTCCAAATTATGTTTTAAACTTTACAATTCCTCAAGGACCTACAGGGCCTCAAGGAGAAACGGGTGCCGCAGGAGCTACGGGAGAGACTGGGCCTACGGGGCCTACTGCCCGATGTAATAAATCATCTATATATATTTTTAAATGGTAAAGTTCCATATTATTTTAATATCCCTTGAATTTGTTGTTTCATCATAGCTTCCTATGAGAATTTTATCAATAAAATCTTCAACAATTTCAATAGATAATTCTTCTATATGTCTGTACTTTTTAAAGATATTCTTTTTAGTTTTTACTGTTTCTTTTTTTGCTAGTGTAGATGATATTTCTTTCTTCACTATTTTTTGTCGTTCTTCTAATTTTTCGTTATCATCTTTATACTTATTCATTAATATTAAAAACTCTTTTTCTGGAAGTATCCCATTTGTACGATCTTCATATAGCTTTTGAAAATATGTACTTTTACCTTGTAATTCCTTATTAATACTTTGTAATTCTTTTTCTAATGAATTTAATTTATCTTTGTATAAATCTTGTTCTATTACTTCGTTTTGCATTTCTTTAAGATCATCTTCTTCATAAAATTTCTTTAACATTTCATTCATTTTTTCTAATATGAATTGATGTAGTTGATCTTCTCTAATAGAAGCTTTATTATCACAATTAGACCAGTTTGTCTTTTTATCTTTACAACATAAATATCCAGTACCGTCAGTTCTACGAGCACCTGTTTTGGTAAATATTTGATTGCAATTAGAACAATACACTTTATTACATAGTGGGTGTACTGTACCACCTTTGCAACTTCTAGCGGTATTTTCTAATCTTTCTTGAACTGTGTACCATATATCTTTAGCAATGATTGGCTCGTGTGTATTATCCTTTCTAATTCTTGTTTCATCATCATTCCATACTACCGTGTGATTTTTGTAGCTAACTGTTGTTGATTTGAATTGTACCATATTACCTATATAAACTTCATCAGTAAGTAATGTTCTAATAGTAGAACTAGACCACTTAAACTTTTTTCTTATATTGTGAATAAAGTCTGATTTTTTTATTTCATCTGTTGCTTTACCACAGATATTTATATAATAATCTTCGTGTTCTCTGTTTTCTTTTAGAGTAATTTCAAACTGATAATTAATAGTGTGAGTACGATCAAGTTCTTTGGTATGTGAAATAATTACTTTAGCTGTCTTTGGTATAACATCATTTTCATTTAATAAAATACAATCATCTATATTAAAGTTATTAATATCAATATTATCATTTTCACTATAATATATTTTTGTTCTATTATTAGTGTATTTCTTTAATACAATATCACATTTATTATTAAAGCTTTTCATATCAGTAGTTATGTAATTAAAACTTACTAAATCTTTTAAGATATATTCTTCCTTATTAGTAAAACTTACATCTAACATATAAGTACCAGTTTTCTCAATATAACCATAATTTACATAATCCTTAATTACTGGTATTTTGAGTTTACAACCATTAAGTAATTTGTATTCATAAGGACTTAATATTTTATCTTCATTTAATCTTCTTGCAATTTTATCAAGTCCAGTTCCTGACAAATACTCATCATAAATTCTTTTAATAACTTCAGCGGATATAGGATCAATTATTAAATGATTTTTATTTTCTGGATCTTTCATATAACCATAAGTAGCAAAACTTGAAGTAAGTTGACCGTCTTTTCTTTTTGACTTTAATGTTTCACGAATATTTAAAGATGTATCTTCTAAATACCATTGATCTGTTAATCCTAGAATTTGACTTGTCTTTTTAGTTTCTTTTCTAGCATTATCAATTCTATCAACTACTGTTATAAATCTTACATTCCATTCGTGAAATAAGTTATGAACGTACTTTTCTACAAGTTCCATATCACGAGCAAATCTAGCTTGCGTTTTGCATAAAACAATATCAACATTACCGTTTTTACATTCTTCAATCATTCTGTTAAAATCAGGCCTTGTAGCGTCTGATCCAGACCAATCATCATCATTATAAACACCAACAACTTCCCAGCCTTGTTCTTCAGCATAATCCCTTAACATTATTTCTTGATTCTTAATACTTTGTGATAATTCTTCTTTTGATAGTTTGTTTTTATCTTCATCAGATAATCTTAAATATAACACCACCCTTATAATAGTTTTAATAGTTTGTAATATACTCATAAAAATAACACTTCCTTTTTGATTATTTTTAATCGTAATTCCAAGCTAACTAAATTATAACGCGCTTTATTCATTTATACAGCCCCCTAAAGAGCGATTTTCCAATCTTCTTATATAATTAAAATATTTTTTATTAAATATATTTTTCAAATCTTCTTTAGTGGGGTTTTCTATATTAGTGATAAATTCTTCACTATAATTGAATTTTGTATAATTAATTTTTTTCCCTTTTTTATTCTTTTTTTCTTCCAAATTAAACCCCCTTAATATAAATAAAAAAAACTATAATTAATAGTTCCTAATTTAACTTATGAGATAAAATTAAATTTGATAACTAAATCATAGTTTTAATATTGTTTATATATTATTATCATAATGATAATTTAATTTATTAAATAAGTCATTATATTTTAAAAATAAATCAAAATAATCTTTCTTATGAAATTTTTGATTATTTTTATATCTTTTATCAACTTTATTTTTCAATATTTCTATATTGTTATTACAATTATCATACATTAAAATTATTTGTACCAGATAGTTTTCGTCATCATCAATAACAACTTCAAGTTTATTAATTAAATCAAATGTACCATTTTTACTTTGAAGTTTTTTAACTATATCGTTAATTGCTTTTTCTTTATCACTTTTTAAAAAGCAAAACATAGTTCCATTGATATAATATTCATTTAGTATTTTAACAACAGCATTTACCTTTTCATCACTTCTTATTTTTTCTTTTTCAATAAATGTTTTAATATTAAACATATTTGAATAATCATTTACAAAATCATAATACATAGTAGCTAGTTCCATATTTTCATCACTCACTTTCTTATTTTTTAAATACAAATGGATTGTCTTGTAAAACTATAACATCATATTTTAACTCTAATAACTTTATTGCTTTTTCATAAATAGTTTTTACTTGAATAGGTTTTAATTCTCTAATTCCCGGTAGTTCTTTCAAAACATCAGCTTTACTAATATTATCATATACATATTCATATCTTAATAGTATTAATTCGCATAAAGTATCAGCATAAATTGCATTTATTCTTAATTCTTTAGCTTTGTTATAGTATTTATCCCAAGGATCTTTTTTCATATCAACACCGCCTTACAAAAAAATTATAACGCGCTATAAATATGTTTGTCAGCGCCTAAAGTGATAAATTATAATCTTCATATAAACCGGTAGGTATGTACTCAAAGTTTTTCTTTTCAATATTAAAAAACTTATTAAAGTTATTAATAAATTTTCTTCCTTTTGATGATATTAATTTAAAAGATTTTTCAACATCATTAAAATCTGTTTTTTTATACCAATTATATAAATCAAATCTATCATCAAAGTCTGTATCAATTCCTATACCTTTACAAATAGAATATTTTAGAAGTTCTTTCTCAAAATTATTATTTGCATTATCTGATGTATAAATATCTAGCATAGATAAAACTTTAATTCTATCATTGATACCTTTTTTCAAATTAATAGTTTTATTATCTTTATCATAATCAAATTTATTTTTTAAATTATTACAATAGTTAATTTTATATCCATCAGCATATAGTGCTTTTACAAAAGAATTATATATATCTTGATAATCAAAAAGAAGTAATGCAGGTAATTCTAAACTTTTATAATCTTTTTGTTCCATAGTAGTATCTTTACAATCATATAGTTCTATAATATTCATTCCTTTTAGTTCTGTATGATCTAATGTAATACTTTTATCATTAGGATTATTAAGTTTTTCTTTTTCTTTATCAGTTAGTGAAGTATAAGGTAATATTTCTTCTTTATCATCATTTTTAACTTTTACAAATACATCATTATCTGGTGATAGTATATTAATCTTTTTAGCATTATTTAAAATAGTAAATCCATTTTTCTTATATTTATTTTCAGTACCAAGATCCAAGAAAAAAGGATATTGATAATCAATTAATAAGGTATTAAAAAAAGAATAATCACTATATAGCACAATGGTATCAATTAATCTTTTAAAATCATTATGACTATGGTAATTATTCAAAATATTTTTTTCTATATTTAAAGTTGTATCTTTAATTTTTTCAAAGTCTTTTTTTGATGTATATTCTTTAATCAAATTAAGACTATTAATTATATCTATAATTTCAACCCCCTTTAAAAGTATAAAAAAAGACTAACTTTCGCTAGTCAATTTCTCATACTTATTTTTTAAATTATTTATATTTTTATCAACATCAATTATCATTTTATTAAATATATAATCAATCGTATTATTTGATATATCGTTTTTCAATTTATCAAAATATGTTAAAGCAGAATTTTCATCATCAGTTTTATATCCATATATATTATGAATACAATCTGTTTCATCTAAATTCTTTAAAGATAAATAAGTAATATATTTATCATTATTCTTATAACTATAAATATAAAAGAAATAATTATCTTTAGTGGTTTTATAATCTTTTAAAATTGTATTATTATCAGTATCAGTATTATCATCTAATACAAATTCAAAATCGCCATTTATAACTTTTTCTTCAAATTCTTTCATTTCTTCAACTGATTCAAATTTTGGACCGTCATCTTTGTTCCATTCGATTAAATTAATCTTATCATTCAAATCATTTAAAATATTTATTTTGCTTTTTAAGAGCTTAAAACTTTCAGACTTCATAAAAACATTTCCCCTAAATCAGTTAATGATTTCATTATTGCTATTATCTTACATTAAATATAAGTTAAAGTCAATCAAACAGCTATAATTTGATATATTTTCTTAAAAAAACAAAGCCCTGTACTAGCGGCTTTAGTGAGCTACTTTCACTACAACACTACTAAAATTACGGTGTAGCGTATGCAAGTTAAAGTAAAATGGTTTAATAGTCAGTATCTTACTGACAATATAAATATAACACATTTTTGTTAGTCTTGCAAGACTAATTGAACGATTTGTCATATTTTGTAAAATTATTCTTCTTTTTTTATCATTCTATTTATATAACATTTGACTTTATAGAATAGAACATCTAAATCAGATATATTAATTATTTTTTCGTTAGTTAAAGTATTTCTTATAACATCAATTATCTCATTCATTTCACATTCAAAGTAGTTGTCTGTTTTTTCTAAATTCTTTCTAACTTTATTCAAAAATATTTCATATTCCATTAATTAACACCCCCTTAAAATAAATTTTTCAATATGTAATAAATAACATTTGTTGCTATACTATTACCGGCCTGTTTAAATAGTTGTCTATTAGACATACCAGTACTTTTAGCTTTATAAAAATCATCATCTGAAAATCCCATAAATCGCCAACTTTCAAGTGGACTAATTTTCTTAACAAAAAAACAATTATCTTTGTAGATAATCATTTTGCTTGTATCTTCAGTAGAGTTAGCGGTTAAAGTAGGACAATACCCATTCATAGACCATAACCTTGCAGTCTGATTATATTTTGATGAAGTATCACGTCCACAATGATTTTTACCGTCAACAAATCTATATAAATTTATAATATATTTTTTTCTTTTGTCTTTTAAATTCTGACATATCAATTTACTATTTTTAGAATAGTTTTTATTTTTAACAAATTTCTCTAAATCAAATTTCACTTTTTCTGATAATATCAAGTTAGGATCAATATCTTTTTCTAATAAATCTTTAAGTCTTAATTTAAGTTTTATTCTTTCTGGAAAATGATAGATATATTTACCTTTAATTGCAACTAAAAAATATCTTTCTCTATTTTGAGGTGTACCATAATCAAGTGCAGTTAAAACGTGATCGTATAATGAATAACCTAGATTTTCTAAATCTTGTTTAAAAAGACTTAAAGTTTTTCTCATTTTAGAATTAGTAATAGCAGCTACATTTTCAAATATAACAACCTTTGGTGGATTATCCATTTCTCTTATAAATTGTATCATCTTCCAACCTAGAGATGACCTAGTATTACTATTAAAATCAAAACCGCGTCTTACACCAGCCATAGATATATCTTGACAAGGAAAGCCACCAATCCAAATGTCGCAGTAAGGAAGATCCTTACCATTTATTTTTGTAATATCCCCAAGATTATCTTTTTCAGTTTTATTATGAATAGCACAATAACTTTTTACCGCCCATTTATCTATTTCACAAAAAAATACCGATTCATAATTATTAATAATACCATTATCTTTTAATCTTTTAAAAGCCATTTCAGGACTACCAATACCAGAAAAGAAAGTACCAACTTTAACATTATCTTTATTTAACTTTATAACCGGATAATTAAAATTAAAAAGATTTATACTAGGATTGTTTATTCCCATTATCCTTTTTCTTTTTAGTAGGGTTAGCTCTTTTAGTAGGTGTAGTCTTTTTAATTTCTTCCGGTTTAAATAATTCTTTTTCTATTCTAAAAGTGTCTAAATCAAAAAGTTCTAATTTTTGAAAGTCTGGATTATCAATTTTTATTTCATCAACAATTTTATATTTTATAGGATAATCACTTATTTGTTTTAATTTAGTTTTGATAGGATCCATACGAGCTCTTAAAAATAATGCGTCGCCAACTTTAAAATTAATTAATTCATCAGTAGTAAGCAAATCTCTACCAGTTAAAGAAGTATCACTTGATAAATTAAAATCAGCTTTGCCATATCTATTAGAAGATGATGTCCTAGTAGTTTTTATTGTATATTTTCCTAGTCGGTTTGATATTTCTCTAGCAGTATTATAATCATTTGTAAGAAGATAACATAAATTCATATTTGCTTTAATGGTAGTAGCTTGCTCTCTATAATGTTCTTGTATCATTCCAAAATCTTGAACGACACCATATATTCTAATTTTTCTGGATCTTGCTACTGTTAGTTTTTTTGATAATTCGTTGATATGTATAGTATTACAAAGTTCTTCCAAGATTAAATTAACTCTAACATCTAATTCGCCATTAGGACTTTTTTGAGCTTCTTCTACTAAAGTCTGATAGACTTGATTCACAAACAATCCACCTATAAAATGACGAGATAACTTTTCATCAGGTACTACCAAAAATATTGCAGTTTTTTTCTTGCCAATATCACGCATATTAAAAGAAGTTTTACTTGTTATATAACTTATACCAGTATCGCCAAATATTTTTAATTTTGAAGCCAATATAGAGAAGATAGTAGCTCTTGTTTCCCCACGAGCAAAATTACCAGCAGAATACAAATTTTTAGCAGTATTACCGAAAGGTCTATCATCAAAGTATTTATCTAATGAGTTTTGATCCCCATACTTTTTAGCACCGTGTTCTACTAATAAATTATAAATAGAATGAAAATGTATTTGATTTTCATTTTTACAATCTTCAATTAAAGCAAGACATAAAGCACTTAATACAGAAGAAGATGATTCTTGCCAATACTTATCACGACTATTAACTTCTTCACATATTGCATTTGATAAGTCATTGACTGTTTCAACTTCTTTTTCAAAATTGTTTTCTTTATAATATTGATATGCTAAAGTAAGAGGATTCCAAAAATCACTATTTTTAGTATCTCTTAAATTAATAACCTTAACATCATAATCTTTTTTCTTTAAATAATCATAAGTATATTTATATAATTCGCCCTTAACATCATTAATAATCATTGATTCATTACTATCAGCTAGATTAAAAATTAGTGGTAATATGACACTAACAGTTTTACCAGATCCAGTACTACCAACAATTAAGTTATGATTAGAGCTTGTATCAACATAGTATTTATTATTTTCTATTGCAACAACCATACCACCTGATTTATTTTCTTTTCCAAATTTCCAAGTAGTAAAGTTATCTTTAATTTCTTTTATACTAGCAAATTTACTACTACCAAATTCATTAGAACTTACACGTTCTGGAATACCATTAGTAGAGTGAGAGTTCTTAACCTTAAAATTATATTTATAATAAGTTATAAGCAAAATGAAAAGGATCTCTAAAAGCAAGATCCCCATAATCATTTTTTTATCATTTAATATTATCTTAATTAATTCTATTAAATTAAAATTAAAACTTAATTTAAAATTATTTTGAACTATGTTTATAAAATTCGGTAGAAAAAAGATAATTAATAATAGAGAAATAATAACTACTAAACAATAGTTAAATTTCTTTATTTTAACAACCCCCTTTAAATCTCTTTTCCTTGTAATTCTTTTTCTAAAATCTCTTGTAAATATCTTTCTTCATTTTTACTTTCAGATTCTAAAAAATAATTAGCTTTTTTAATAAACTGTTTAAATCTAATATTTTTATAAAAAGATTTATTTTTGTAATTAGTATATTTTTCTTTTGTATAACCAAAGTGAGATAGTGATTTATAAAAATCAGTAGCATTTATATCTTCACTTGTCATTCTAACAGCAGTAAATACATTATCAACATTAACATTTAAGTTTGATCTTCTAATCCAATCACTTAATAATTTTTTAATATCACTATCAGATAATTCAGCAAGACGACCAAGTTTATATAATTCTTTAGCATACTTTAAAATAGTAGAGTTCTTTTTTACAGGACGACTTTTAAAATTCATATTCATTATATTAACTTTTAAAAATTCTTTTTGTCTTTTAATAAAGTCAGTAGAGTTATAAACTTTAAAGTTATGCAAAATATCATTTCCTATTTTAGAATATAAACGTTTCATTTTATTTTCTATATATTTATTATTTGCATTATTACCATATAACTTTTTTTGTTCCCTTTGTATTTCTTCTAAACTATGATAGTATTTTTCAAATTCATACTTGATAGTGTCGTGATATAAAATTCTTTCTATAACTTTATCAATATCTTTTCTACAATAATCTAAATTCTTTGAGTTATATTGAAGTCGGCCCCTTTTTGGTAGCTTATCATATAGATTCAATAAATCTTTATTTAATGCTTTTCTAAATTTACTACTAAAAAATAATTCTTTATCAACTTTTGTAAAATTGTTTTTTCTTATCTTATATTCCAAACCTAAAAATAAATAATCTTGTTCCTGATAAAAAGATTTATTATCTACTAAATAAGAAGCAATATTACTTTTTAAATATTTTATTGATGACTTTTCTAATGTATCTTTTTTTCTTCTAATTTCTTTTTCAAAAATAGTAATATGAAGATGTGGATTATCAGTATCATTATGTTTACTTGCATACCACCGTGTATTAGTTAAGTCAAAATCATTATCTAATAAAAATCTAGGCATAATAGCTTTAGTCATCATATAATAATCTTGTTTAGTTTTAAGCCCAGATTCTAAAGCAAAATCTGGTGGGAATGAAATAACTAAATTCCACATTCTACCTAATTCATCTTTTGGCAAATCTTTTAATATATCTTCTTTTTTTATATCTCCGTTTTTATCCCAAATGTAATTAATATCATTATCAATAGTATCATCATATATTCCAAATTCTTTATCAAACAATTCATCACTAGAAGAAAAATCTTTTAAACTTTTTCCGTCAGCACCGTCCTTTGAAACATACTTACACCAACCACCAACTAACTTTTGAAAATTAACATCTTTCTTATAACGGACAATAGCTACTATATTACTACTCATCAGTTAGTTCCTTTTTATTTCTTAATTCACGAATATTTTTTAATACTTGTTCTCTTGCAACTTCTGTTATAGGATGATTTACTAAATGGGTATTTAATTCAGATCTTGTTTGTGGTATATCAAAATATTTATAAGTCATATCATTTTGTAATATTATAGTTTCTATTCCTATATTATTTTTATTTAGCATAGTAAGTATTTTATAGAATTGTTTTTCATTAGCATTTTGTACTGTTTCTGTAATTAGTTCGACCAACTTTTTTTGTGTATCCAATAACATTGATTGTTCCAAATAATCTAATAAAACTAATTTACAATACTCACTTAATTTCATATTATTTTTATCAGCTTGATCTTGTAATAATTTTTTCTTATGTGGATCTAGTCTGAAAGCAACAATATTTGAATTTTTATTTTCATTCATTATTTACTATTCAATATACAATCCAAGTTTTCAAGTATATAATTTTTAATTATAATTTCTAAAGCAGTTTGAATTGATAATCCTTTTTTCTCAATAATCTTTCTAAATGCTTCTTCCATTTTTTGATCCACTTGTACTTTTAAATAATTATTTTTTTTATCATTCATTTATATAACCCCCTTTTATAAAATAATAAAATTTTAATATAACAACTTAAATATCTTTATTTATTTTTTCCATTTCTTTATCACATAAACTTGCAACCTTACAAGCACAGAAAACAAATACAATTAAAAATATTAGAATATTAATTCCTAAAATAATTAAAAATAATTTCATAAAATCCTTTCTATCTTCGGCCAAGAGTTCGGCCAAAAAAATGTACTAACTTTTAAGTTCTATTTAAAGCAGGATAAATCCTGTTTACAAACAATTCGCCAGTGGCGAATTTTCCCTTATTTCATAAGGGTTTCTAAAAAACACAAGTGTTTACATTTTATCTTTTTGTTATACAATCGTTAACTTCTTACCCTTTGAAAAATAAGGGGTGTATAACAATCGTACACACTTTTTGAATATATATTTTTTAGAAAATCGCCACTTTTTGAATTGCTTTTTTGCCAAAAGTTCGGCCATTAATTATTAAGATTAGGTAATGGATTAAACTCTGGTGTAGTGGGTAGATTACCAAATGGCTTATTAAAACTTTTAGAATTATAATCATATAAGATATAATCTTTAGCAGTTATTTTATTTTTAATAATAGTAGTGGGATCGGTATATTCAAACTGATTTGTTTTAGCATTATATACTTGTAATACTAAATGCAAGTGAACCCCTGTTGCTCGACCAGTCATTCCCATAATACCAACTTGTTGACCTTGTTTAACTTCGTCGCCGACATTGACAGTTCTTGAATTTTCTTCTAAATGCCAATATCCAGATCTATAAGTAGTTCCATTTATTTTATGCTCTATTAAAACATATTCAGCACCAGCACTATCAAGAGTACTAGCAACAACTTTACCGTCAGCTATTGCAACTATATTTTTTGTATTTACTGGGACAACATCTATACCATTATGTTTTGCTTTTTCATTAGTAAATGGATCATCACGTAGTCCATAATCAGATGTGATAGTAAAGTTATTTGTATCAAATGGAAGTACAAAAGAAGTTTTATAAGTCATCTCTTGATTACCAAATAATGAAGTAAGTAAAGCTACAATTATTAAAACAATAAAAATGATAAATGCAACTGGAAGTAGTGCAATTATCATTTTACCTTTCATTATAGTTGATACAATATCTTTAATTATCTACCGCCACCTTTACCAAATAATTCTTTTTCTTCTGGTCTTAAATGGACGAAGATAGGTATTCGTTTGTCGTGAGTAATAACAAATAGTGCTTGACCTTTACCCGCAGTTTGTAAAAATCTTCTTTCATTTTCACTTAATCTTAATACTTTTTGAAGTGAAATAATTTCTTCACTTCCTTGTGCCATAATAATTTGATAGTCAGAATTATCAACAATAACTTGACCGTATCTAACTACTTCTGGTGAAGTGAAGTCAATCATATTTTGAGTACACACAATTAAACTACCATTATATTTACGAATCCTTTTAGAAGTTCTTTTTAAAAATTCTAGTCCGTCTTTATTTTCAGGATCAATTAATAAATGAGCTTCATCAACAATTAAAATAACTTGTTCGTCTCTATTTTGACTAATAATGTGCCAACATAAAGACAAGATATTAAAGAATTGAGTTCTTAATATAGTGTCATCACTATCAAGTAAAGTATGAATATCAAATACTATAAAATCAGAATTTAAATCTAAATTAGAATAATTATTCCATAGTTTACTATCAACACCGGTAGCCATTCTTCTAACAATAGCTTCTATTTTTTCTAAAGACTTAACTGTGTCATCATTAATCCTTTTATCATTTTTTGCATTTTCTAATTCGTTTTTTATTTCATTATGAAAATCAGTAATGATAGGATAATCTTTTGAAGATAACTTACTAACATCAGTATCTAAATCTATGTTTTTCTTTTTATATGTTTTCAAAAGTAATTCTTCAATTTTAGTAAGTTCTAATTCTGTTAAGTCTTTAAAATAATATTTTATAAAAGTTCTAAATGTTTGTAAGTGTTTTATTACAGCTACATTATTATCTTCGTCATTAGCAGAATTTTTAATTTCTAGTGGATTAATAACAAAACCCGATCCGCTACCGCAGTCTATCCAATTACCATTAAGAGTATTACATAAGTCTTTATATTCACGTTCTGGATCTACACACAAAATACGAGTTCGTTTTTTACCACCACCACGTGCAAAATTACCACGTAATAACTTTTTGATTAAAGTAGATTTACCACTACCACTTTTACCTATAATACACATATTTGAGTTTGTTCTTTTATTAGTTCTTTTCCACAAATCAAATAATGTAAGACCGCCGTTTATGTCGTCGCCAAGTATTATAGAATTACCATCATCTTGTATAGATTCAAAAACAAAAGGAAATGAAGCCGCTACTGTCGTTGTAGGCATAGGTAGTCCAAAATTTTCTTGAAGTGGCATATCAAGAGTTGGTAAACAAGTTTTTAAACCTTGTTCTTGCTCGAATATCAACTGTGATCCACGAAGATTTAAACTACTTAAAGCGGACTTTATTTCTTTTATTCTTTTTTGTAATTCTTCTAAACTTTCAGCATAAGTAAAAAACACTACTGACATCAGTAGCATTTTTTCATTTTCACGATCCATTTTATTTGTTAGTTTCTCATAATCTTCTAATTGATTTTTGAGTACTATTTGATCGTTTCTATCTTTAGAATTAATAAACTTACTTCTAGTTTCTGTCATTCCTTTTTTTAGAGTTTTATTAACTTCTATATTATCCATAGGATTAACAGAAATCATCATACGAGTATTTTTAATGTTAGATAACATACCTAACCAACTTCCCCTAGCATAAGAGGGGAAAGTATCAATTATAATACTTGTAGCGTATATGTCTCCAAGTAATATGTCTTTTTCATTAAACTTCATTGCAATAGGTGCAATTTTTTCTTTTAATGTTTTTAAACTACTGTCTTGTCTAAATACTTCAAGTGATGAAGTAGGATTAAGATAGACAAATAGTAATTCTTTTATTTCATCAGTTTTAGCTTGAGATGAAGATAGACCTATATTAGATAATTGAGATACAATATCATTTATTTTAGATTTTAACAATTTAACATTGTCTTTATCTTCATCAATTAATAAATAAAATTCACGATTGTTTACTAAATTATTATTCATTATTGTATCAGCATATTTTATATCTTCTTCTAATAATTCCTTTTTAATTTTATCATCAGTATTTTTAGATAAATATAATAAGTTTTCTATGTGCTCTGATAAACTAATCGGCTTATCAAGAGCAAGTATTTTAAATGGATATTCTAAACTTAATAATACTTTTCTAAATTGAAATATTTTAGATGTTTGTTCTTCATTAGAATATAGTTGAAGATTAATGCTATTTACTTTTATAATACCAACAACTTTGTCATTATCAAGATATAATAAATCATTCCAAACTTCTTTAAAAGGCAACCATTCAAGAATAGATTTATCAATCTTTTTCTTTTTATTCTTATTCAAAATAACCCCCAAATATTATGAATTACATATTCATTTTCATAGTGTTATAAGTATCATAGAAAATACTATCTTTATTATCAGCACCAACTTCAAATAAGCAATCTAAAATTTCTTCACTAGACATTTTTGTTGCTATTGAATAATCTACTATAATATTATCTATATTTTCTACAATTCCATTATAATATGGTCGCCAATTTTCATTTTTAACTTTGTTTTTGGTATATTCGTATATTTTTTCTTTTGCTTTTAGAAGTGTTATATACACTTCATCAAGATTCTTATTCATAAATTTTATAACCCCCTTAAATTTTCATTTGTTTTGTTTCTTCAAATTCCTTGTTGGAAGTAGGAATAGAAGTTTTAATATTATGATTAATAGATAGAACCTTATTATTAGTTATATTTATATTTTCTTGTTTTTCTTTATCTAAACCTTTATCATCATTAACTTTATTTTGACTATCTAATTTATCTTGTTTAATCATTTCTTTTAGTTTATCCTTAACTAAACTTTCTATTTCTTTTTCATATTGTTTTTTAGTTTCTTTTTTTTTATGATTTTCAATTCTTTTTTCTTTGGTATTTTTGATATGTTTAGGTATATTTAAGAAATCTTTAACTTTATCTAAAAATGTTTTTTCAACTTCAATATCATACAAAGAAAAAGTAATATCTAAAATTTCTTTACGAGACATTTTATTATTCATAGTATAATCAACAATAATATTATTTAGTCCTTTAATAGTGTTTTCATAAGAAGTATTACTATTATCATTTAAAGCCGCTTTTGCTATGAATTTTTTTGTTTCTACAAGTTTATAAAGTACATCATCAACTTTATTATTCAATTACATACCCCCCTTATATTTAAGAATTATATTTCTTATATTTTTTTTGACTTGTTCTAAATTTTAACATTTTAATTAGAATACTTAAAATATTACCATTACCATTAGGCATAGGTAGAGTTATTAAAAATGTAAGTATAGGAAAAAATGAGAATAAAAACACTTTTAATAAACCCTTACCAAATAATCTAGCTAATAAATAACCAACAAAGATTGATATTCCTAAAAAGATAATTTCTTTAACACCATAACCTTTAAAAATCTCTCTTTTAACTCTTATGTTCTTTGGTATTAGATACATTTATATTCCCCCAATCAACATTAGTTTTATATGTAGGTGTATCATCATTTAATGATGAATAACGATTATCCATAAAGTCTTTATATGTATCAATTCTTTCTGATAAAGATGTAGTAGTATCCATATTGATATTATCACTTATATTACCAGATAAATCACTTACTTCAGGATCAGAAGAAGATATATCACTAGAACTATTATCAGGACTTTCATTATTAAGATTACTATTAGAATTATTATCTTCATTACTAGAAGTACTATTTGAAGCACTTTCTAAATTTGAAGATGAATTATCCATATTAGTATCAGCACCAGCTCCAGAACTATCACTATTTGAATTGTCGGTATTAGAGTTTGAACTTGTAGAATTATCTACTGTCTTACCATATTTAGACATAGCGACCATACTTGTACCTAAAGCAGCTAGTGTATGTAATTCACTCATATTTGCAGCAGCACCAGTATTTGCATTAAGTAATGCAGAAACTAATTGAGGAGAAGCTATTATAAATAATAAAGCACCTATAACAATTAAAATAACTGACATTACATAATTTGTTCCAGATGATACTTGACCGAAAACATTAAATAAGATACCTATACATAAGTATTGAACTGTCGTGACTAAAAAAGTACCCATAACACCCTTGCACCAAACTTCAAAAGCGTGTGATTTGTTCGACACTAAAGAAGTACATACAAAAGGTGCTATGGCCTTATAGAGAGCTAACTCTATAATCCTTTTAGCAACTTGTATTCCTATAAAGAAAAGAAGTACTACAACTACTAAACCTACCAGAAATATTGGAAAAGTACTAAAACTATACTTATAAACACCACTATCAAATAAACCGTCATCTTCAACTTCGTTATAATCAGCGGTAAACCAGTTTTCTATAAAATATTTTTTATGTTCTTCTTTCATCTTGTCATCATCAGCAAAAGCATTAAGTATCATTGATGACATACTAGATTCAAAAGAAGTAGCACTAGCAGTATTATTTGATGATACAGAAACGACATACTGTGTCATTTTAGAAGATAAATCATAACCCCAATTAAATATAGGTGGAATTAAAAACATCATAACGACACAGAAAATAATACCTTTAAACACCCTAGTAGGTGAGCTATTATCATCTTGATCTACAAAATATCTCATAATCAGTTCTAATATAACTTTTAATATTAACCAAGTACAAGCAACAATAATAGCAGATGAATAGATTTTATTTACATAAGGATTATCAAAAAATTTAAACTTCCATATATCATCAATTATTAAAAACATTCCGTCTAGTAGAAGTAATACACCTTTAGCAAGAAACCAGAAGATAGAACGGACAGCGTCCATTAACCAACTTGCCGATTCTTGTTGAACGACTAATACTTGTAGCATAATATTACCTATATAGTTTTAGTATAATCATTAACTAATTTGATTTCTAAACTTCCAATATCTTTAAACATTCTTTTAGTTATATAAATAGCGTTTGGTGTTAGTTTTCTTTGCCAAGCAGAATTTTTTGGAGACCATTTGAAACCACGAGATTTTAATTCATCTCTTGTTTTTTCATCTGGCTTTTCATCAAAGAAAACTTTTACTCTCATATCTTCTTTATCAAAACTGACTTCGCCATTATCAAAATAATAGCGACCTGTTTCTATGTTATCTATTTTATCTAGTGTTTGTAATCTATCTTTAACAGCTTTCATATTTTGATTAGAATTAGCAAGAACATAAGGTGGTAATTGTTCCGCTTTATTAAGTCTTGCTTTTTTATTAAAATCTAAATATGATTGATGTTTAGTTTGTAAGTATTCTAATTTTGCTTCTAGTTTTTCTCTAGCCAATGGATCATCAGAACTTATTGGCTCATTATATCCATTCTTATATTTTAATATTATTTCATCTTTTGAATAAGCATTTTTCAACATATTTTCAGTATTATCATAGAACTTATTTATTTTATCATTTATTTCATCTATTTTTTTATCCATTCTATCAGCAACTTTTTCAAACTTATTAGAATTATATTTTGCTGGTCCAGCAACATTAACAGGAACAAAATTAGCAGATATACTTAAATATTCATTATAAATATTTGTTATTAATTCTTTAAATTGTTCTGTCCTTTTTTTAACAATTTCTAATTGCTGTGGATTAAGAGTACGACTACTAAAAGTATCTATAAACTTTTTATAATCACTTTCAGCACTTTCTTTGATATGAGTACCACGATTATACATACTTTGATTATTACAACGCTCAATCAATTCGTTATTTAATTCTATATTCATAAAACCCCCTTAAATTTTTATAAACCTTTATAATAACCAGATAACTTTTTATTTATATTTTCAATTTCAAATGTCTGTCTATCTATAATAGAATTAACATAAGCAATATCATTTAACTTTAAATCTTGCTTTATTAAAGTTCTTATATAATCAGACATAGAAATATCTAACTCTTGAGATCTTTTTTCTAACTTCTTTTTCAATTCTTTTGAAATATAAAAAATGAATTTTGTATTATATCTTCTCATTTTTTAACCTCCCTTAATTTTGCGACTACAATTAGTCTTTTATTACCATTATTTTTACAAGTAATTAATGTTAATATTTTTTCATTATCTACACTTTTAAAATAAGACATATCATCATCATTAATTGTATGTTTTTCTACTATTTCATAAATATATGTAGCTTTATGAGATACAATTTTAATCTTATCGCCTATACTGGAGTAGTGCAAACTTTGAAATGTATTATAAACACTATGACCGGCAATTATGAGATTACCAAATTCATCATCAATTCCCGCAGAAGTACTTAATGTTCCAACTAAACCCTTATCTAGTGTTTTCTTATCTGTTCCAGAAGTTATTAATCTTTGAATACCAGATTTTAATTCTATATAACCAAGATAATTGTTAGTTAAATGTATTTCTTGTTTTTTAGGAGTTTCTACATCTTCTTCTGTTTGTTCTTCTTCAATGGTAGGTGGTGGAGTATCTTCTTCAAACATTGTTTCAATTACTTGTTTTGTTTCTTTATCTACTTTGTAATTACAATATATTTTTTTAAAACAAATAAGGGCTGATATTAAAATCAATATCAACCCTAAAATTTGTATAATCTTATTTATTTTTCTTTTTTGCATATATTAATAATCCTAAACCAAGAACAGCAGTACTAATTATAATAATTGAGCTAGTTAAATCAGTATTAAATGTTTTTGGCATTTCTACTTTTTCATTAGTCATAGTAGCTTTAACAACTTCGCCATTTTCTCTAATTTCAAAATACATTTTTTCGGTATTTAAAATATAATCAGGTGAAGCAGTTTCAACTTCTTTAATATAGTAGCGTCCATATTCTAAATTATCAATAATGATTTTACCGTTTTCATCAGTTAATCCAGAATAGATTAATTCGTCAGTATCAGCATTATAAATTTCAATTTTAGTATTAGGAATAGGATTACTTGTTGATAAATCTACTTTAGTAAATTCTAAACTACCTTTGATTTTTTCATTTTTCATATTAGCTTTAACAACTTCGCCATTCTCATTAATTTCAAAATACATTTTTTCTTCATTTAATAAGTATGATGAATCAGAAGTTTGTTTTTCTAAAATATAGTATCTTTTACCATTAGATAAAGGTAAATCTTTAATAATAACCATTCCTTTATCATCTGTTGTATAAGTACCCATTAAAACATCATCTTCTGTATAAATTTCTATGACTGTGTTAGGTAGTGCTTTATCAGTAGAATAATCAGTTTTAGTAAATTCTAGTGTTCCTTTTGGTAGATAATTTTTTAATGTAAATGTTTTAGTAATAATAGGAGTATATTGATCCTTATATACTAATTCAAATTCATAAACATTATTATCTATTAAATGAGATAGAGAACTAGATACTTCTTTCAAAGTATATTTTTGAAGTTTCAAATTATCTAGTCTAGCATAACCGTTTTCGTCAGTAGTAATAGTTCCAACTAAATTATTGTTTTCGTCATATACTTCAAATACTACATTAGGAAGTGGTATTGTTTCATAGGTGTATTTACCATTTTCAATAACTAACTTTTCGCCAGTTTTCTTTATTTCAATAGCACCTTTAACTTCTTTATTTGTAAATCTTAATTCTAGTATTTTATCAAAGTCATCACTACTAATAATATTAGATTTTTCATTAATACTAAATCTTAATGGCTCACTATTCCATAGATAACCATTAATTTTTTGATCCACTTCTTCAAGTTCATAATCGCCACTATTAAGTGGATATGGTGTAATTAGCATACCAGTATCATCAGTTTCAAATTCACAATAAGTTTTACTATTAGGGTAAGCTACTTTTTGACACACATACTTACCAGTAGATAATTCTTTGATTTTGAATTTTATACCAGCTATAGCAATTCTATTACCTGAATCATCAACTTTAATAATTTTTACTCTTGAAGTTATTTCGGCATTACTAAATACTTTATTAATAGTAGGGCCACTTTCTGTTATAGAGAACTTATAATCATCAATCTTTTCAAAACCACTAGGTGTTGATAATTGTCTTAAAATATAATCCCCAAATGGTAAAGTGAAGTAAATTTTACCGTCGCTATCTGTTTTTAAAGTTTTGATTAAATTGTTGTTGTAGTCATATATACCAAATTCAACATTTACTTCTGGTGTCATTATTTGAGTTTTATTAGAAGCTACAACTTTTGTTATTTCATATTTTCTTTCAATAACTTTATTACTAATATTTATACTAGCTAGTAAATTGTCCTTATCTAATTTAAAGTAATATTTTTCAGTATTTAGAACATAACCTTTTGGAGCTTCAAGTTCTTTAATGTAGAATACATTTAAACTAGGAAGATAATCACTTATTGCATAAGAATTACTATCAGTAGTTAAAGTAGTAATTAAATTATCATTAACATCATAAACACCAAATTTAGCACCAACTAAACTAGCTTGACCGCTTGGTGTAGTTGTACCAGTATCAGCGTCAGTCTTAATAATTTCAACACGACCACCTTTAACATTTAATTTAACTTTTGCTACTACTGGATCGTGTACGCCAAATATTCCCATTTTTTGACTTTTACTGTCTTTACCTACGAAAATCATTGTAGGATTAGAAGTGTATGTTTTTTTAATTAACGATACAGTAATCTCGCCAACAGCATTAGGAGTTATATTTAATGTATTTCCATTAATACTAGAAGTAGCATTATCACTTCTATAAATTTCATATCCAGATAATACACCAGTATTATCAGTAAATGATACTGTTTGACCTATGATAGCGTCTTTTGTTTCATTATTAAAAGAAGGCATTGTATAATGTGAGTTTACTAAAGACATTATGTCATTTCTTTCTTTATTAAGATTTATAAAACTACCATTACCATATTTTTCAGTCCAGAACTCTACAATTTGACCGCCTGTCGTTTCCCAAATTAGAGATTGAGCCGCAGCTCTATATCTTAAAGTTTGGTGTCCCGGATAATTGTATCCATAGTATCCAATTAATCCAATCTTTTGATTTATTTCATCAGAGTATGGTGAGTTGATATAACCAATCGCACCGTCGTAATCGTGAATAGTAATATTTACACCCGGCTCTATACAATAAGCAGCTTTACCGTCCATATCATATAAATTCCATTGAGCTGACATATAAGGTTTTCCACCACCACGACGAGTATAAAAGTAATCATCAACTGGTGTTTGAACTAATGTAGCAGCAAAGACATTTGTAAAACCTACTAAAAATGAAAATGCACCAACTACTAAAGCTAGCACACTTTTTAAGTTTAATTTCAATTTTCATTCCCCCTTTAATTAATATAAAAAAGCGACCAAAGTTAATTGATCGCTTTAAAAATTTTTATTTGTAATATTTATAAGTACCGTCGTTATAAAAAACTTGTATTTTATAACCAACCAATTTACCATTATATGCAAATTGTTTGCAAGATGTATTTCTAATATTATCTGTATCAGATAAAGCTACATCAATACTATCAGTATGACATTTGTTAAATTCATCAGCTTTATAATCTACAAAATTAACTAGATTATTATATTCATCATCAACTTCAGGTACTTGTTCTATTACATCATTTGTTTTAGTTTCATTTTTATTTGAAATATTATTTATTTGTTTTTCTTCATTTTGATTGGATTTTTGTTTTTGTTCTGGAATAGTATTTTTTATTTCTTCATTTTTATTATTTATTACTTTGTTATTTGAAGTATTATTTTCTTTAACTTCTTCTTTAGATTCACTATCATTTATTATAGATGATATTAATTCTTCATCAATTATATTTTGCTTTTCTGTTTCTATATTTTCTTGAGCTACTGATTTGTCATTTTTGAGTTTATTACTATTGTAATGAATACCCCTTACATAAGCACTTATAAAACCTATAAAAACAATTACTAAAAATACTTTTAAAATTTTTCTTAACATAAGACACGTCCTTTCTTTACAAACACTATAACGCGCTTTTAAAAAAAATACAGCGCCTAAAATGAAATTTTTATATATTTTTTTATACTTTTAGTTCTTTTTCTGTTGAAATGTCATCTTTTATTGACTTTGAAGATAAAAAAGTTATCCTTTCAGCAATTATAGAAATAACATTATCTTTACTTTGCAATCTACCTTTGACACCAATTAAATCGCCCTTATGACAATATTGTGATGTAGTTTCAGCAATGCCATTCCATATTGCAACTGGGAAGAAGTCTGTTTCATATTCGCCATTAGCATTTTTAAATGGTCTTTGGACCGCTAGTGTAATATTTGATACTTTTCCTTTTTCAGTTTCTTTAAGTTCTGGATCATTAACAATTCTACCTATAATTAAAGATTGATTCATCATTCATACACCCCCTTAAATTCTAAATTTAATCTTATTTTTTCTAATTCTATTAGAAGTTTCTTTAATCTATTTTGATCTAAAGAATTTCTATATCTTTTTAATTTCATTTTTTTATAATTGACATTCAATATACTTTTGTGATAAAATAGATCTATAAAAGAAAGGACCACAATGGCATTCCGTTAAGGTTCTTTCTTTTTTTGTATATTTTTATATAATTACTTTTGCCAATTAAAATGATAGTATCAATCCATTGATATCTAATATTATTTAAGCAATTAATTATTTGTGAATTGGCTTCTTCATTACTTAAATCACATTCATCTCTAAGTAAAGATATTATCACATTATTTGACTGATGTTTTGCTTCATCTAACTGCCTATATATTTTCTTTAATTTAGAGTTTTCATTTAAACTTTTCTTTGGAGATTTAATTTCAAAATACTTTGAACCATTAAAAATATTTTTATTTATATATTTCGCATCTGGCGTAGATACATTTTCAATTTGTACTCTATGTATCAAAGTAAAACTTCCTCCAATAATATTCTGAATATTTAACAATGTCATTCTTTCTAATTTTCCAATGTCACGTTTATCAAATTTAGCGTTATTAACACTGTAATTTAAATATTTATTAATTTCCTTAATGAAATTATTGCTTGTTTGTGATTTTTTTATAACATAGTTTGTAACATCTTGATATTTTGAGTTTAAATGATTTTCAAGCTCTAATAACATAATTCCTCCTTTCTGTATCGAACATATATTTGCTGTTAGCATATTTAAACTATACTCTAAAAAAATATAGTTGTCAATACTTTTATCGTAATTTTGTTCGTTTACTAAAATATAAAAAAATGTAAGTATTTTTACCTACATTAATCATTTTTATTTTTAAATTCTAATATAATTGGTGTTCCATCAAGTTCAAAAGTTTTTCTAATTTGATTTTCTAAATATCTTTCATAAGAAAAATGTACTAATTTTTTATTATTAACTTCAAAAGTAAATTTTGGAGGTTTAATACTTGTTTCAGAAACAAAATATATTTTTAGTCTTTTACCTTTATATGAAGGTGGATTATGCATTTGAACACTTTCAATTATACAATCATTAAGCATACTTGTGGCTATTACTCTATTATGCGATTCATAAGCATTAATTATTTCTGGCATTAATGTTCCAAGTCTTTTAGATGTTTTAGCGGATACAAATACTACTTTAGCATAAGATAGAAATTTAAATTCATTTTCCATTAAAAGTTTCCACTTTTTAAGTTCTTCCTCAGGGTTTTCTACTGTGTCCCATTTGTTTACACATATTACAATAGCTTTACCAGCATCAGTAATATAGGAAGCAATATGTTTATCATGCTCTATAATACCCTCTTTTGCATCAATTACAAGAACACATACATCACTTCGATCAATTGCTTTTAAAGAACGAATATAAGAATACTTTTCAATTTGTTCATAAATTTTACCTTTTTTTCGCATACCTGCAGTATCAATAACAACATATTCATTACCATTATATTTAAATGTACTATCAACAGCATCTCTTGTTGTTCCCGCAACATCAGATACAATTAATCTGTCCTCTTTCAAAAGAGCATTTACTAAGGAACTTTTACCAACATTTGGTCTTCCGACAAAACAAAATTTAACTCTATTATCTTCTTTTTCTTTACCTTCACTAATATTTGCCTCTAAATAAGAATTTAATTTATCAAAACCAATATTATGCTCTGCAGAAATTGCAATCATATCCTCAAAACCTAATTCATAAAAATTATATAAATTATTTTGTCTTTCTTTATTATCTGCTTTATTTACTAAAACTAATACTTTTTTATTAGATTTATGAAGCATACTTGCAACCATTTTATCTTCAGTAGATATTTCACAAGTGGCATCTACGATAAAAAGAATTAAATCAGCTTCATCAATTGCAAGTGTTGCCTGAGCTAAAATATCTTTATTAAAGTCTCCATTTTCTAAAGATAATCCCCCGGTATCAATTAAATGAAAAGATTTATCCATTAAATGAACTACACCATAAATTCTATCTCTTGTAACACCAGGTGTATCCATTATAATTGATTTTTTTTCTTTTATTAATCTATTAAAAATAGTACTTTTACCAACATTTGGTTTTCCTATTAAACATACAGTTTGCATAATTCCCTCCTTTTTATCAAATTATTATATCAAAAATATTTATAATAACAAGCATAAAGATAATTAACAATAAAGATTCTTATTGTATTTATCAAAAGTATCAGTTTCTTTTATTAAATTTTTATTATTAGTATTTTTTTCTATACAAGCATAAACTCTATTATTTTTAGTAAATATTTTAATAGATATCTCATTAACAATTAAACTATCCACATTATTAGTAACTATATTTTTACAAAACTCTCCATCTTTATAACCATATTGAGAAGTTTTACTATTAGAGCATTTTGTATAATTATAAAGATTAGGATTAACAGCTTCCTCAGATTCATAATAACCATTAGCTATTAATTGTCCAATTGTCTTATTTGTAGTAAGCATATCTTTATTATCTTCACCCCATTTTTCAGCGGATGATATAGCACTATTTAATTTTTCCTCGAATAGTTTTTTATCCATTTGTTTTCTTACACCTGTTATACTAGTAACACCAACTAAAGCAATAATAGATATAATAACTATTACTGCCATAAGTTCCACTAAAGTAAATCCTTTTTTATTCATATCTTATTTTCTCCTTTATAAATAACTTTCTATTATTTTAAGTACATCTTCTCTACCTTTTTTTGTAATTGTAGAAAAAGGTATAAACATTTCATCATCACCAAGTTTTAATGCACTTTTAATTAATTTATCTTGTTTAATACGACCATTTTTCTTAATCTTATCATATTTAGTAGCAACAATAGTAATATTTAAATTATAATACTTTAAATAATTATACATTAATATATCATCCTCAGTGGGTTTATGACGATAATCCACAAGTAAAAATACACGCTGAAGATTACTTCTATTTTTAATATAATCCTCAATCATAAGACCGAACTTTTTTTGTTTTTCTTTTGATACATTTGCATAACCATAACCAGGTACGTCTACTAAATAAAATGTATCATTTACTAAATAAAAATTAAGAGTTTGAGTTTTTCCAGGCTTCGAAGATGTATGTGCAAAATTTTTTCTTTCTACTAACGTATTAATAAAACTTGACTTTCCTACATTACTTCTTCCCACTAGTAAAAATTCTTTTTTATTATCATTTGGATACTGAGATACCCTAACAGCTATATTAGGTTCTTTTACAGATATTATATCCATTTTACTATCACCACCATTTAAATTATAAAGGAAAATACTAAAAAAAGCAATATTCACAAATTGCCGAATTGCATTGAAAACTATAAAAAATCTAAATTTTTTTAGTCTAAACTCTTTTTTTATTTGGAACTAATTTTTAAAATAAATTTATCAAAATATAAAGAAGTAAATGATAATATTAAACTTATTAAATAAACCCCTAAATTAATATCTATAAAACTAAAACAAAACGATATTAATCCTAAAATAAAGCCATATAAATAACAACCACCTTTTGTATATGGAGTAAATATACTGATTGTATTTAAAAATATAAATGAAAAAACTAAATTATTATTTAACAAAAGATTATAATCAAACTTTTTAAATAATACAAAACTAATTATAAGTAAAATATAATACACCGTTAAAGAAGTTACTACAATATGTTTTTTATATGAAAAATCACATATTAAATATATAAAAACTAAAATACTATAAATAAATAATGTATTTGAAATTCCCCCAGAACCATTACCAAATAAATAATTAGTTATACTATAACTATGATTTACACTTTCTTCATAAACATTTAAAAATGAATACTTAGAAAATATCATAGAAACTATAATTAGTAATAAAATAGTAATTAAACTAATATTAACCTTTTTAAAAGTATATAATATATTAACTAAAAATAAAATAATTAAATAAATAAATATATTTGTATTAGGTAATACTATTAAACTACTTAATATATTTAAATATAATCTATACGAAATAAATTCTTCTTTTTTATATTTTGTAAATAAATAACTTATTAAAATAGCAATAATAGTTAAAATAAGTGGTTTAAACATATAAAATATATTAACATATTCACCTTTATATAATAATATTCCATTCTTATAAAAACCATATATTAAAAAAGGTATTAAAAGTAGAATATATTTTACTAATATTTTATTTTCATTATTTTTAGACTTTAAATAAACATTCATTTTTGACCTCTTAAATATTTTCTTAAATTAATTTTACATGGACAAATATATGTACATAGTCCACAGTCAATACAATTTTTACTTTTTTTACCAGTATCCATAACATTTTTAGGATTTACCTTTACAGGACATATTTTATAGCACATTCCACATAAATTACATGGTTTTTCTTCTTCATTAAATTTAGGTATAATTATAACTCCTTTCATATTACTTGTAACTATACATTTTTTATAATCGACTTCATATCCAGTCATTAAACCATTATAAATACATAAATAATTCTCTTTTATATTAATATTTAAACTATTAAATACATCACTAAGAAGTGTTCCTATTTTAACATTTATTACATAACTTTTAGGTAAAAAAGGACTAGCAATCGTAATAAAAGTTGTATCAATATCACAAAGATATACAACACTATTATAAATACTAAGCAAATCTTGAGCACTTATAACTAAACTATTATCTTTTAAATTCATATTTTCAAGTAAAAAGAAATCACTTCCAAGTAAATATTTATCTTCGATTAAACTTAAATTTATATTTGTATAAGTTCCTATCTTACTTAAAAATAAATTAATATTTTCTGTATCGTTACTTTTAATTGCAATATAAGCATTTTTTATATCAAAAGCATTAATTAATTTATCTGTTATTTTAAGTATATCACTTGCGTATTTATTTAATACAAATGGATTATTTTCAAAATATGGTTCATCCTCCATACCATTTATAACTAAATTTTCTATATTTAATTTTTTTAATTTATTAGCATATTTATCTAAATTATGTATAAATAAATTATTGATTATATCCTCAGAGGAAATATTTTTAATTATATTTTTTACTTCTTTACTATCTTCTTCATAATTATTTTCTATAACGATACATTCTTTTTCTACTCCATCACATATAAGTTTACTTGTACCAATTACTTTTCCAGATATACTACTTTTAATTTTTTTAAGTTTGTTTTCTAAAATTGCTTCGCCAATTAAGACTTTAGAATTTTGTTTTTTTAATAGATCAAAACCAGTTTCAATTGGTATATAAATATGTTCAGGTGATAAAAAAGAATGAATTTTACTATCAAATTTTATATCATATATTTTATCTAATTTAATTAATTTTCTCATATATTACCTCGTATATATATGATATCATAATCCACAAAAAAACTCATTATTTTTTTAATGAGTTTTATGGATTATAAACAATTCTTGCATAACCATTACCTGAATGGCCTGTTTCAGTACCACTGGTTGTACTAGGAAATGATGAACTTCCTGCAGTAGTAGATGCATTTGTTAAATAATGAGAATTATTCAGTAAACATCCTGTTGGGTAGCTTGAGGCTGTTGATGAAGTATAAACATATCCAGAACCGCCTCCGCCGCCGTTTGACCAGCTTGCTGAAGCTCCAGCTCCCCCGCCGAACCAGCCACCGCCGCCGCCGCCGCCATCATAATTTCCGTCACTTGCATTTCCACCTTTACCAAATGTACCTGTATTAGCTCCAGATGTACCACTATATATTCCTTTGGCACCTCCAGCAGTTTGAGTTCCACCTCCGGCCTGAGTACCACAACTACTTTGACTTGCAGAACCACCACCCGTTGTTCCTCCGCCAACTCCACCAGCAGCGCAGCTATCTTGTCCTTTTCCTCCGCCGCCGCCAGCAACAATTACTCTTGCAGCTAATGAATCAGTTCCTATTCTTATGTCAGAAGCACCTCCACCTGATCCACCATTAGAACCGGTAGTACCGCCACCATTAAATCCTCCAGTCGAACCTTTTGAACCTTGACCACCTACATAAATATATAAATCAATATTTTCATTCAAATTAACTATTCCTGTTGAATATCCACCTTTTCCACCAGTATTTCCACCTTGAGCACCCCAAACAGTTAGAGTATGTTTTCCACGGCACATCGTAGTATAATAAGAAACAGAACCATTATAATCAAAATCTTTTGAAATACTTTCAGCACAATTCATAACAAATGATTTACTTGATGTTTTACCTGCGGCATCTTTTACATGTACATAATAAGTACCATTTGCTGTAGTAGGATATGTTACACTTGCAGTTTTTCCAGAAACAGCAGTCCAGCTTGTAGGTGTAGTAGATGTTGTAGTAACTGCATAACCTGCTAAATTATTATCATCAGAAAGTGCAATTACAGCATTTTTAGTATAAACATCAATATTTCCAACAGCTGGAGCAGCAGCATCAAGTGTTATAGTTATTGCTTCAGAAATAGCATTATTTCCTGCAGTATCTTTAACCCATAAATAATATGTTCCTTCATTGGCATATTCAAAAGTTGTTGATTGACTTGTTCCACTAAAATAATACCAATCATCTGGTGCAATACTATTCGAAGTACTTAATCCATACATTGCAAGACCAATATTATCCGAAGCAGTAAATGTTACTGCATTACCATCAACAGATAAATTACTTACCGTTGGTCCAACACTATCACTATTTTTATCAGCATAAACATTACATACTGATTTTTTTGTTGCAAGAACAACTATATTTCTTCCTTCGATGCTTACTGTTGCACCATTAGTACAACTTGTTTTACTTGTATTTATCGTATAATAATATCCTGTTTCATAAAGTGGTAATTGTCCCATTTTATTATAATTTTTATCATCAGTATTACCAGCATCATTTTGAACAAATAGATTAACTTCATAATCATCAATATAACCATCCATTGCATCAAAATAAACCTTACATTTTCCTTTTTTAGTCGCATCTACATAAAACTTTTGATTTTCATATTTAGTTATTGTTATTCCGGTATCACATTCAGTTTTAGAACTTTGATATGTATAAGATGAACTACTTGGAACGTAATATGATAATGAATAAGTATTTATTCCAACACCATTTTCATTTTTATTTTCTCTATATACTTTTATTGATACATCTGCTGAATCTAAAGAAGCTATACCAGATATTATAAGTTTTCTACTTTTATTTTGATAAAATGAATATGCTATTAAAGTAATACTAGAAACAATTGTTAATATTAAAATTATTAATATTGTAATACTTTTCGTTTTATTATCTTTAAAATAATTTTTAATATTTTTAAATATATTTTTCATATCTAACCTCTTATTATTTTACTCTAAAAATATAATATCATAATTTTTTATTTTGTACCATAGTTTTTCATAAAAAAAGAGCAAATGCTCTTAATTTAAATACCAAAGTTTTTCACCATCTTTGAAAACTTCATCAATAAAGCCACATCCAAGGCACTCTTCACCATCATAAAATACACAAGCTTGACCTGGAGTTACACTTTTAGCTTTACCTTTATAAATAACTCTTATTTTATTATTTTCAAGATATTCTAAAGCGCATGGATGATCTTCACCCCTATAACGGAATTTACAAGTACAAAATGAAGGTCTTTTACTAGAAATAAAGTTTACATTATCTACAGTGCATTCATCAGAATATAAATACTCACTTTCACCAAAAGCAACATATAATATATTTTTCTTTGTATCTTTACCACATACATAATGTCTTTGTTCATCACCAGAAAGTCCAACATTTTTTCTTTGACCGATTGTATAATTCATAAGTCCCATATGTGTGCCTATCTTTTCACCTGTTTCTACATTAATAATATCACCAGGATTAGGTTTTAAATAGTTTGCCATAAATTTCTGGAAGTTTCTTTCTCCTATAAAACATATTCCAGTAGAATCTTTTTTATCAAATACAGGAATTCCTACTTCTTTAGCAATTTGTCTTATTTCAGGTTTTGTATAATCTCCAATTGGAAAAAGTACATCTTTAAAATTATTTACATTTACATCCGCTAAAAAATAAGTTTGATCTTTATTTAAATCTTTTGCTCTTAAAAGTTTATTACCCTTTATTCTAGCATAATGACCTGTTGCTATATAATCTGCTCCAAGTCGTTTTGCTTCTTTTACAAATAAATCAAATTTAATATATTTATTACAAAGCATATCTGGATTAGGTGTTCTACCTTTTTTTAATTCCTCTAAAAAATAGGTAAATACATAGTCCCAATACTCTTTAATAAAATCTATTCTATGAAGCTCTATACCTAAAAATTCACATACTTTTTTAGCATCATTATAATCTTTTTCCTGTGGACAAATATCATTTGTATCATTAGGATTTCCTAATATATCATTATTAATATTACTATCCCAGTTACGCATAAAAAGACCTATTACTTCATAGCCTTCCTTTTTAAGTAAATAAGCACCTACTGCACTATCTACTCCTCCACTTAATCCAATAACAACTTTTTTCATATTTCATCACAAACATATAATATCACATTTTATTTTATTTTACTACTTTAATTTAAAGTAATTTTATGATAT
>OIYO01000067.1_pt1 | contig 107261 bp, 106 predicted proteins | sample 1588191 | NCBI WGS metagenome assembly OIYO01 (sample SAMN03283275) | human gut metagenome | biome: human-associated habitat; material: feces | host: Homo sapiens | place: Peru | collected 2012 | reverse complement strand
CTGTCGTCTATGCCAACTCCGTGCTCGGCGCGCGCTGCAACCGCAACTCCGGCATGATCGAGCTTATGGGCTCCATTGCCGGCTTCGTCCCGGAATTCGGTCTGCTGACGGACGAGGGCCGCAAGGCCACATGGGTCGTTGAGGTCAAATGCGAGCACAAGCCCGAAGCCCAGCTCCTCGGTTCCGCCATCGGCATGAAGGTCATGGAAGAGGTCCCCTACGTCAAGGGGCTCGACAAATGGCTCGGCACCGAGCTTGACGACGAGGCCTGCGCCTATCTCAAGGACTTCGGCGCTGCGACCGCATCCAACGGCGCTGTCGGTCTCTTCCACATCGACAAACTCACGCCGGAGGCAAAGGAACAGGGCGAAGCTCTCATCAGGGAGGGCGCGCAGGTCTATGTTATAGACGATGCCGAGCTTCAGCGCGTTCAGGATAATTATCCTGTGATCTGGAAGAACAAAGACGCCCGCCCCGAGCTGTGCTTTGTCGGCTGCCCGCACCTGACCCTGCGTCAGCTGGAGGACTGGGCAGACAAAATCGAGGCCAGGCTCCGCGAAAGCGGCATGGATAAGATCAGCGTTCCCACCGTGTTTACCGCCTCCCCCGCCGTCATAAAAGAGCTCAACCTAGGCATTTACGGCGCCAAGCTCGCCAGCTACGGCGTCATAGTCAGCTATATCTGTCCGCTGATGTATATGAATAATCCTCTGTGCAAGAAAAAAGCCGTTATAACCTGCTCCAACAAGCTGCGCACTTACACCAGCGCACGTTTCTACAAAGAGGATGAGATCCTTGACATCATCACCGGCAAGGAGGGCAAGAAATGAAGCAGTTCAAAGGACGCGTAATAGTTCCCGGCACCTGCACTGCCGAAGCGCTCGTCAGCCACGGCGGCTTCAACACTCTGGCCAGCTATCAGATGGCCATGATGTTCGGCGACAAGAAGGTCAAGTGCGGCGACCAGAACAATCCCGATCTCTATAAACAGTCCATGCTCGGCAAGGCGCTGTGCCTTCCGCAGACTATCGGCTCCACCACCGGCGGCATGGTGCTCTACACCGTCTGCTCCCGCCATCTCCAGCCGGCGTGCATGCTCTTCTCCATGCCAATCGACTCTCTGGCGGCCTCCGGCGCTATTCTCGCCGGGGTCTGGACCGATGCGAAGATGCCCGTTGTCGATCAGCTCGGCGACGAGTTTCTCGAATACGTCAAAACCGGCATGACCGTTACTCTCAAGGAGGACGGCATCGTCGAGGTCGAGTGAGCTCAGATACCATACATAAAGATAAGGGTGGCCGTTAAAAGCCGCCCTTATCTCTCCGTTCCTGACTAACTACGCTTGACTAATTCCCTCTCTGGTGGTAAATTATATAAGCTATTGATTACACGCCGGTGTGGTGGAATGGTAGACACAAGGGACTTAAAATCCCTCGCTGGCAACAGCGTACCGGTTCGAGTCCGGTTACCGGCACCACGTCGTCGCAAGCTTCGTATCGCTTGCGACGACTTTTTTATGCTTCGCATTAAAAGTCATCTCGCGCTCGCTCCGCTGCTCCTCCTTCCCGACTCAAACCCACTTCGTTGGGCTTTGAGTCGGTTTTACGTTTGTCTTCAAAATTGGCTGCTGATTTTGGTATTGGTAATCGTTTGGCTCGGCCGCGCCCCGGCGACGGCGGCGCAAGCCGCCTGGTCCCCGCAGGGGATTCGAGTCCACATACGTTCGCGTTGGGCTTCGATTTGGCTTGCGGAAGTAACTCACCGGTTCATCTGCGCTGCAAAGTATAAACAAAAAGTGCTCAAAGTCAAGGCTTAAATATTTTGAGTTTTCCTATATAACACCAAAAGCCTGCGATCATTACGATCACAGGCTTTTTCGTGGCACGCCGTAAGGGATTCGAACCCCTGACCTTCTGGTCCGTAGCCAGACGCTCTATCCAGCTGAGCTAACGGCGCATATCTCTCGTTGAGAGCTTAGTTATATTAGCACAGCCGGAAGAGAATTGCAAGAGTTTTTTGAAAAAAATTTGCCTACATGGGAAAAATACTTTTTTACCAGCCCATTACATCGGATATGGAGTCTGCCACTTCGCCCATCGTCTTCAGCGTTTTGCCGACAACGCTCTTGACGCAGTGCTTTTTGGGCCGCATTGCATATGCCGCGCAGCAGCCGACCAGAAGCCCCATGCCCATACCTACGTAGAAATTCTTCTTATTCATTTTCTGCTTCCTTTCGATCGTCAGATTCGCATTTCTTGTCTGCAATGCTATTATGTGCATAAAATGCGTTGATTGACGCATGTAAAATGTGGTACAATAAAAGAAACAGAATTCTATCTGCGGAGGACAGGATATGAGCATAAAAATACTTGCAGTCGGCGACGTATGCGGCGAACCCGGTCTCGAGTTTCTTGACAGGCATCTGAGAGACTACAAGCGTGAAAATAATATTGCTTTCACCGTCGTGAACGGAGAGAACACAAATGTCGTCGGCATCACGCCGAAGCAGGCGGACGCGCTGTTCCGCGCCGGTGCGGATGTCGTTACTCTCGGCAACCACACCTGGACGCGCACGGAGCTGCGTCCGTATCTTGAGGAGCGCAGCCGGATACTCCGTCCCGCGAACTTCGGCCCGCAGTGTCCCGGCAAGGGCATCAACGTCTATTCCTCACCTTTCGGCGATATATGCGTGCTCAATCTGCTTGGACGCTTCACGCTTGACAACAACACAGACAACCCCTTTGTGATCGCCGACGGGTATATGGCGGAGATCAGAGAGAAGATCATCCTTGTCGACTTTCACGCCGAGGGAACGAGCGAGAAGCGCGCTATGGGCTTCATGCTTGACGGCAGGGCAAGCGCCGTTTGGGGCACGCACACGCACGTTCAGACCTCGGACGCCTGCGTGCTGTCCGGCGGCACCGGTTATATCACAGACCTCGGCATGACCGGACCGATAAATTCCGTGCTTGGCATCGACCCAATGCAGAGCATCGGCAAATTCATGGGAGACCCGCCGCGGCGCTATGAGTCGGCCAAGGGTCCGTGCATGATGGAGGGCTGCATATTTGAGATAGACCCGGAGACCGGAAAATGTCTCAAGGCGGAGGCGATAAGGCTGAAATGATGACACTGAGGATCCTGCACGCCGCAGACCTGCATCTGGATTCGCCCTTTGAGGGGCTGAGCTCCGGTAAGGCCGCGATCCGCCGCGTGGAGCAGCGCGAGCTTCTCTCCCGCATGGCCGGACTTGTGCACACGGAGAGCATCGACCTTGTGCTTCTGAGCGGCGATCTGCTCGACAGCGGAAGTACATACTTTGAGACAGGCGAGGAGCTTATGCGCAGCCTGCAAAGCATGTCCGTCCCTGTATTCATCGCCCCCGGCAACCACGATTATTACACACCGCACTCGCCATACGCGCGCCTCAAGCTGCCCGGCAACGTGCATGTATTCACGACGCCTGAAATAAGCCGTGTTCAACTCCCCTCTCTGGGCGCGGACGTCTACGGCGCAGCGTTTACCGACTGCCGCAGCGGCGCGCTGCTCGACGGTTTTTCCGCCGAACGGCACGCCGGAACGCTCAACATCCTGTGCATGCACGGAGAGGCCGGCGCGCCGAATTCACCGTACAATCCGATCTCCGCCGAGGCTCTTGCCTCGTCCGGCATGCACTATGCCGCACTCGGCCACATCCATACGTCCAGCGGGCTTTTAAAGTCCGGGAACACCTTCTATTCCTGGCCCGGCTGCCCCGAGGGACGCGGCTTTGACGAGACCGGAGAAAAATATGTCAATATAATCGAGCTCAGCGAGGATGGCTGCACGCTTGAGCAGCGCTGCATTGCCAAGCGCCGCTATGAGCTGCTGACGGTCGACGTGACCGGCGCCGAGCCGCTTCTGGCGATCCACACGATGTTGCCTGACGAGACCGTGCGCGACATTTACCGCATCGTTCTCACCGGCGAGACCGCGCAGGCGCCTGATCTCAAAAAGCTGTACGATAATCTTTCGGAGCTCTTTTTCGACCTTCAGATACGCGACCGCACACGTATACGCCGCAGCATATGGGAGCGCGCCGGCGAAGACAGCCTGCGCGGCATATTCCTCCGGAAGCTTAGGAAGCAGTATGACGAGGCGGATGACGACGCCCGGCGCGCGCAGATCGAATGTGCGGCGCGCTGGGGACTCGCCGCGCTGGACAATGCGGAGGAGGTGGCTGTACATGAGGATAAATAAAGCGACGGCATCCTTCGGCAAGCTCGAAAACGAGTCTCTCAGCTTCCACCCGGGGCTGAACATCATATACGCACCCAACGAAAGCGGCAAATCCACGTGGTGCGCGTTCATCCGCGCGATGCTCTACGGCGTTGATTCGTCTGAACGCAGCCGCGCGGGCTATCTTCCGGACAAGCTGCGCTACGCCCCGTGGTCAGGCGCGCCGATGGAGGGCAGCATGGAGCTGACCGCCGACAAGTGCGACATCACGATCACGCGCACTACGCGGGCGAAAAGCGCCCCCATGCGCGAATTTTCGGCCACATACACGGGCAGCACTGTCCCGGTCGAGGGCGTAACTGCGGCAAACGCCGGGGAGATGCTGACCGGAGTGAGCCGCGATGTGTTCTGCCGCAGCGCGTTCATCCCGCAGGGCACCGTGGCCGTTACTGGCAGTCCGGAGCTGGAGCGGCGGATAAGCTCCATCGTCTCCACCGGTGAGGAACAGACCTCGTATTCGGAGGCGGACGAGCGCCTGCGCGCATGGCAGCGCAAGCGCCGCTTCAACCGCCGCGGCTATCTGCCGGAGCTTGAGGCGAAAATGGACGATACACAGCGCACGCTCAGCAGCATGAGCGAGACCGTAGACGAGATACATGCGCTTGAGGACAGGCTCGGCGAGAGCGGAGAACGCTGTGCGGAGCTTGAAGCCGCAGTCACGGCAAGCCGCAAACGGCAGCGTAGGGAATCGCTTGAAAAGCTCAGCCGCGGCAGGGCTGAGCTCAAGGCCGCAAGCGAAGCGCATGACCGTTCGCTCAGCGCGCTTTCGGCGGCAAAGGACGGGCTTCGCCGCGGGCCTTTCGGCGTAATGGACGCCGGCGAAGCGCAGCAAAGCGTTGCCGGTGATCTTGAGGAGCTGAAAGAGCTCAAAGCCGCGAGCCGCCAGAAGGGCTCGCCGGTGCTGGCAATAATCTTCTTTGTGCTGGCCGTGATAAGCGCGGCGCTTTATACGAAATTTCAGAGCGTTTTTCTCGTCTGCTTTGCAGCAGTGTTCTGTGCGGCGGCCGTCGTGTTTTTGATGCGCTGCTCCAAAGCGCGCCGTGCGGCAGAGGATGCAAGGCTGCGGCGGCGGAGGATACTGGATAAATACAACGTCCGCTCGGCCTCCGATATACGCGCCGCACTGGATGAGCAGAGAGCGCTCTGCGAGGCCGTGGCTGAAGCCGTGGAGGCGGAACGCCGGACGCGTGAAGCGTATGACAGTGCGCGCGAGCGGCAGGAGCAGCTTGAGGCGTCGGCCCTCGGCGAGCTGGATTTTTCCGGCGGAAGCTCTCCGGCAGCCCAGCTCAGCCGGCAGCTCGCCGCCGAACGGCAGAGCGCCGAGCAGATCTCCTCACAGATAGCCGCACTCAACGGGAAGCTAGCCGCGACGGGCGACCCGCTCGTGCTTTCCAGCGAGCTCTCGTCGATGCAGGACGAGTATGATGAGCTCCTCGGCGAATATGACGCGATCACGCTTGCCGTGGACACGCTGCGTGCTGCCGATACAGAGCTGCAGAGCCGCTTTTCGCCGCAGCTTGGCAAGCTCGCGGCGCAGTACATGTCGTTTATGACGGGCGGGCGCTACTCTGACGTGCTTATAAACCGCGATTTTACAGCGCGCGCCAAAACGCAGGACGACGCCGTCGCGCGCGACTCGGAGTATCTGAGCGCCGGTACGCTCGACCTCATGTATCTTGCGGTACGTCTCGCCGTGTGTGAGCTTGCAATGCCCAAAGGCGAGCCCTGTCCGCTCATCATAGACGATGCGCTCGTAAATCTCGATGCGGAACGCACAAAGCAGGCCATGGCCCTTTTGCGTGAACTTGCTCACGACCGGCAGATAATCCTCTTCACCTGCCGCGATGTAGGCACAGGCGCGCCGGGATGACCGGGTAAAAACAGAAAATAATATCCGGAGCGCTGGCAGCGCTCCGGATATTGCGTATATGCGTACTATATAATATTCACTTCACAGCGTCATGAATATCGAGTCGTCATTCTCGATCCAGTCGCTGACCATGATGGTCCGGTATTCTGAAGGAGCCGTGCGGATAACGACGCGCTCTATACCGGCGTTTATTATCTGACGCTTGCACATCGAGCAGCTCATAGCGTCGCTCAGCAGTTCGTCCGTTCTCGCATCGCGTCCGACAAGATAAAGCGTTGCGCCTATCATATCGCGCCTTGACGCTGAAATTATCGCGTTTGCCTCGGCATGGACGCTGCGGCACAGCTCATAGCGCTCCCCGGAAGGTATGTTCAGCGTTTCCCGCGTACATACTCCGAGATCGGAACAGTTGCGCCTGCCGCGCGGTGCGCCGTTGTAGCCGGTGGAGATGATCTCATCTGCGCGCACGATTATCGCGCCGTACTTGCGTCTTAGGCAGGTCGAGCGTTCGAGAACGGAATCCGCTATATCGAGATAATAATTCTGTTTGCTTGTGCGGCTGTCCATATTTTGCCCTCCGGAACATCTTTTTTTCTGATTATAGCCTATGTTTTGTGCAAAGGCAAGCAAAAACACATATTGCGCGGCCATGTACGCCGTAAAAACCGGCATACATAACATATAGCTTTTTGGAGATTTATGTGCTATACTTTCCCTTGCTATGAATAGAAGAAATTATCAGAAAGAACTTGACAGGATAATACAGAAGCGCGGCAAAAAGCAGCCGCGCGTGCTGCTGCACAGCTGCTGCGGCCCATGCTCAAGCGCGGTGCTGGAATATCTGACGCAGTATTTTGACGTTACGCTGCTGTGGTATAACCCGAACCTCTATCCGCGTGAGGAGTTCGACCGGCGCTTCAGGACCCAGGTGGAGATAATCGAAAAGATGGGGCTTGCCGACAAAGTGAACATTCTTGCCGAGCCATGGAAGAGCGAGGACTACTATGCCCGGATAAAAGGGCTTGAGGATGAGCCCGAGGGCGGCAAACGCTGTGCTGAGTGCTTCCGCCTGCGCATGATGGAGGCCGCGCGGCTGGCAAGGCACTACGGCTACGATTATTTCTGCACTACGCTTACGCTCTCCCGTCATAAGGACGCCGTATTGATAAACGACATCGGCGAGGATATTGCGCGCGCTGCCGGCGTGAGCTGGCTGCCGTCCGACTTCAAGAAGCGCGGCGGCGAGGACCGCTCGGTGGAGCTGAGCGAAAAATACCACATTTACAGACAGCTTTACTGCGGCTGCGAGTTCTCGCTGCGCCGCCGCGAGGCTGCGGCACTACAGCAGCAGGCGGAAGCCGCTGCAAAATCTGAGGAGATCACGCATGAACAAAAACAGCAATAAAATAAGAGTTTTATGCACCGCCGCCGTCACCGGCGCCGCATATGCGGTGATGACGATCGCGCTCGCCCCTATAAGCTACGGCGCGCTTCAATTCCGCGTGTCCGAGGTGCTGTGCATACTGCCGTTTTTCATCCCCGGCACCGTCTGGGGGCTGTTTGCCGGCTGCATACTCGCAAATCTTCTGACCGGCAACATATTCGACATCATATTCGGCTCCCTTGCAACTCTGCTTGCAGGGCTGTGCACGGCGGCTTTCGGTAAGCGCAGCCAGCGCACGGGTTCCGCACTTCTGGCCTGCCTTATGCCCGTCGTTTTCAACGCCGTCGTCGTCGGCGCCGTTATAACGCAGGCCTATAACGGCATGGACATTTTTTCTCATCCCGCCGTCTTTGCTCTCAACGCCGCGCAGGTGGGTCTCGGTGAGGCAGGCGTAATGCTGCTCATCGGTTTTCCTCTTACCCGCTATCTTCCCGGCAAATCGTTTTTCCGGGATTTTGTGAACAAATGCAAGTAAATTTGCCTAAACGAAAGGAGATTTCCTAATGAAAGTCAGGAAAGCCATTATCCCTGCCGCCGGGCTCGGCACCCGTCTGCTGCCCAATACCAAGAGCATCCCCAAGGAGATGCTGCCGCTCGTGGACAAGCCCGTCATCCAGTACATCGTCGAGGAGGCCGTATCCGCCGGCGTCGAAGAGATCTTAATAATCACAAACCGCGGCAAAAACCCCATCGAGGACTACTTTGACTATGCGCCGGACCTCGAGGAGCGTCTGATCCGCGACGGCAAGGAGAAGGATGCAAAGATCGTGCGCAGCGTCGCCGACATGGCAGATATTTTCTTCCTCCGTCAGAAGGAAACCAAGGGTCTTGGCCATGCCGTATGGCGCGCAAAGACCTTCGTTGGCGACGAGCCCTTTGCGATACTGCTCGGCGACGATATAATGCTCAGTGAAAAGCCCGTTCTCAAGCAGCTCGTCGAGGCCGCCGAGGCCAATTCCTGCAGCGCCATCGCAATACGCGAGGAGCCGGATGAGCTCATCACCAAATATTCCTCCGTCAAGCTTGAGGAGAAGCTGGGCGAACGCGTTTACCGCATAAGCGACATGAACGAGAAGCCCACCGTCAGCGAAAAGCTCTCAAACTTCGCCATCATGGGCCGCTACGTGCTCACCCCAGCCATCTTTGACATACTCGAGCACACCGCCCCCGGCCGCAACAATGAGATCCAGCTCACCGACGGCATGAAAGAGCTGTGCCACAAGGAGAAGATGTGCGCGGTAGACTTTGAGGGCCGCCGCTATGACACCGGCAATCTCAAGGGCTATCTCGAATCCATCATCGACTTTGCGCTGAAAAATGACGAGGCCGGAGAGTGGCTCAGGCAGTTTATCATCGACAAGGCGGAAACGCTCAAATAAGCGGCATGCAGCAGAAATTTTCTGTTGACAAAATTCGCCGCCCGTTATATCATTACAGCATAAAGGCGGTTTGACCGCCGAAAAAAATCAACAAAGGGGTGCTGGGTGTTCCCGGCTGAGACGGAGCGAATCGAAGCTCCGGTACCCTCAAACCTGATCCGGATAATGCCGGCGTAGGAAACATCAGATACGTCAGTTAAACGCAGGATCAGAAGGTATGATCCTGCGTTTTTATTGCCATCTGTTGCTTCCGGAAAAATTATGGAGGTAGAAAAGTGAAAAACAAGTCCAAGATCACGCTGCGCGCTCTCTGCGAGGGTGCAATCTTTGTGGCTCTGGCACAGGTGCTGGGCTACATCAAGCTCTTTGAGCTGCCGCAGGGCGGCTCCGTCGGTATAGGCATGCTGCCCATATTCATCTACTGCGCGCGCTGGGGCTTCGGCCCGGGCATGCTGGCAAGCTTCGCTTACAGCGTTCTGCAGCTCCTGCTCGACGGCGCATACGCATGGGGCTGGCAGTCCATCATTGGCGATTACATACTCGCATTCACCGTGCTCGGCTTTGCCGGTCTCTTCCACAAGCAGAAGTACGGCTTTTTCATCGGCTCTGCCGTCGGCAGTGCGGCGCGCTTTATCGTGCACTATCTCACAGGCGTACTCGTCTGGGGCGAATACATGCCTGAGACCTTCTTCGGCATGACGATGACCACTCCGTGGTTCTATTCCGCCCTCTACAACGGAAGCTACATGGCTCTTGACCTCGTGATGTGCCTGCTCATAGGCTGGCTTCTCTGGAAGCCGCTCGGCAAGTACTTCCGCGGCGAGGACCTTGCTAAGTAATACAGCTTCATCTACATTTTCCTCGCGTTCCCTGCCAGTGCACATATGGCAGGGAACATTATTTTTAAATGCGGCGCGTTAAGTAAGTATCATCAGCTCCCGGCTCTGACAACGCTGTCAAAGCCGTAATACCGCGCCATGCTCGTGTTCACCCAGTTCCCGGGCGATACGCTTACGTCTTCAAGTCCGGTGACTCCGCTGTACTTGGTCTGCGGATTGTATGCTCTCAATTCAAGCACGCCGTTTCCGTTCTCTTTGGCCTGCTGTATCATCTCCATACGCGCTTGCGATTCGCCGTAGATCGTAATTATATCGTTCGCCCCTATCATAAATTCCGTCAGGAACAGCACGGCAAGCACTGCGCCCAGCGCCGATACGGCCTTTTTCTCACCTGCCTCGAGCAGGTCTGAAATAAGCAGCATGCAGCCGATGACCGTGTATGTAGTTATCGGGCAGAGCGCTCTCGCCGGGCAATACTTCGCAAATGAAAATACTCCCGCAGAAACAACCCCTCCTGCGGCAAACAGGAGAGCCAGCAGTATTTTTCTCTTATCGGCATGCACCACCGTGCAGAGCGCTAAAAGCGCGGCAAAAACACAGTACAGTCCTATCTGATAGTACTTCAAGCTGAGAATAACATAGTTCAAATTGAACAGAACCAGTCCGGGCGAAAACACGCCGCGGTCTCCGAGTTCGGCCGGGGCGGACATCATAAACAGGAAGCCCACGCATCCGGCAGCAAAGCCCGCGATCAGTCTCGCGGGAACATGCCTGCTTCTTATCCGTATAAGCACTATAAAGCAAGCTGCAAGAAAAAGCATCGCGCACGACGCACTCTCCGAATAGCCGCCGACGATCAATGCCAGCGGGAAAAACAGGATCTTCGAGATTCCACCGGCAGTGTCATCCCCTTCGTTCATGTATATATCATAGTAGTGACGGAGGAAAAGCAGAGAAAAGCCCATTGCCCATGAATAGTTGCAGGCGCCGTCGAGCCACAGATAAACCTGACCATAATCCGGAGTGAAATACCAGATCATGAACATCCCGCAGAGAAGGAGAAAAAGATCTCTTTTCTGGCTGCCTGTACGCACAAAATGCAGCATCAGCAGCATTATAAGGACTGCGCTGAACGAATTAACGAAATTAAACACCGCTTTTGGGAGAAGCAGAAACAGCTGAACAAGCGCATGCGCAAATACACGCCCATTCATACTCGTTCGGTGCGCCGCCATGGATGCGCCTATATCCGCTATGTTTTTTATCCTTTCATTTGTGGCAAAGCTGAACATATAATTGAAATCATCGCTCACCAGCGGCGTCAGGAAATTGAACAGCAGCATCACGGCAAACATCAGGCAAAAAACCGTCTTTATACTTCTCTTTGACCATACCTCAGCTTTACTCATATCCTATTACCTCATCAACAAAGCAGTAAATATTTCAAAAGACCTGCAACATTATAAAAGACCTTTTTTGCGTTTGTCAACCGCCGCGCAGATATTACGCAATTTAAAATACCTTTTCCGGCCGATATGTGCTATACTGTCAGCCGGGAATCATATTTTCACCGGAAGGAGCGTCTCCATGAGCGGTCTTTGTGCAATAATATCGGGCGGGGATTTTTCACCGCTGGACGGAATAGATGAGGCGGACTTTGTCATCGCCTGCGACAGAGGTTTTAAATATGCGCAGCGCGGCGGGATAAAGCCCGATCTGCTGCTGGGCGACTTTGACTCGTATTCGGGCACGCTGCCGGAGGACACGGAGATACTGCGCCTGCCAGTGGAGAAGGACGATACTGACACGATGTCCGCCATACGGCACGCCCTGCTACTCGGCTATGACCGCATCCGCATATACTGCGCGCTCGGCGGCAGGCTCGATCATCTCTATGCCAACATCCAGTCGGCCGCCTTCGCGGTCCGGCGCGGCGCGCGCGTCGAAATAACCGGCAATGACGCGCATATTTATATGTTCTCGCATGGGAGTATCAGTCTCCCGCAGTCCGGCGGCTGCTCACTGTCGGTTTTTGCCGTCACGGATGATTGCCGCGGCGTATCCATCACAGGCACAAAGTACGAGCTGCACAGCGCCGTTATCACAAACAGCTTTCCTATCGGCGTAAGCAACGAGTGGGCCGGCAGCGAGGCCGTTGTCAGTGTTGATGACGGCATCCTCGCCGTGATGCTCTGCCGCATGCCCGAAAAGGGCTGACCGCCGCTCCCCGTCAGCGAAGCTTTTTTACACGATTTATGCGCATTTTTCTGTTGACAAGTCCTGTTTATTTAATGTATAATCATAACTCGGCAGCGTTATGCTGTCGTGCAGATTTGTCAACTACTTCGGGTGCAAGCCCGATGTTGAGTATCAACTGAAAGGAGTGCCAGACATGTTACGTACCTATCAGCCCAAGAAGCTTCAGCGCAAGAAAGAGCACGGCTTCCGCAAAAGAATGAAGACCGCTAACGGCCGCAAGGTTCTTTCCCGCCGCAGAGCAAAGGGCAGAGCAAAGCTCAGCTACTGATCCCAGAGCAGGTGAGCAGGTCTTAATCGGGAATATTTTCAGGGCGGAGCGATCCGCCCTTTAGGTGTTTTCGGAAGTTTTTCGTCAGAAGGAGCATATCGCTTGAACGTCAGATGTACTTTAAAAAAGAACAGCGATTTCAGGCGGCTGTACTCCAAGGGCAAAAGCACGGTCAATCCCTATATGGCAGTATACTGCCGCCGCAGCGGCAGGGCTGAAAACCGTGTGGGCTATACCGTGTCGGTCAAATTGGGACATGCCGTTGTGCGCAACCGCGTGCGCCGGCGTCTGCGTGAGATATACAGGCTCAACTCCCCGTCTCTCCGCTCCGGCTGGGACATCGTCATCGTGGCGAGGGCCCGCTGCGTCGGCGCGGAATACCGCAGGATGAACGAGGCATTTCTCTCCGCCTGCGGGAAGCTGGGGCTGCTGCGCGAGGACGTGAAATGAAAGAAATCATGCTCGCGCTGATCCGCTTCTACCGCAAAAACATCTCTCCCAACCGTCCGCCCTGCTGCCGGTTCATACCCACCTGCTCGCAGTATGCGCTCGAAGCCATTGAAAAGTACGGCGCCCTCAAGGGCGGCTGGCTGGCTTTCAGGCGCATCCTCAGATGCCATCCTTTCCACGGGAAGGATTATGACATCTACGATCCCGTACCCTAGAACAAATCAAAAAAACACACTTGAGGAGAAACCTATGTGGGCAGCAATCACCAAGCCTTTCGCATGGCTTATGGTCAAGCTCTATGAGCTGACCGGCAACTACGGCGTATCCATTATCCTCTTCGCTCTTGCGGTCAACCTTATTCTGACCCCCTTTATGGCAAAGAGCAAAAAGGGCATGATGCGCACCTCCCGTCTCCAGCCCCAGATGCAGGAGCTGCAGCGGCGTCACGAGGGCAACCCCCAGAAGCTCAACCAGGAGATGCAGAAGCTGTATAAAGAAAACGGCGCTAATCCCATGTCCGGCTGTCTCTGGTCCCTCATCCCCTTCCCTATCCTCATCGCACTCTACAGCGTCATCCGTCAGCCCCTGACAAGGATGATGTTCGTGGCTCAGGAGGTCGTCGACGCGATACAGAATTACTTTGTCGACACCGGCCTCTATGTCATCCCCGCCAAGACCGACGCATACTTTGAAATCAAGCTCACCGAGCTTGCGCACAGATATTGGGATCAGCTTCAGGCCGCCCTGCCCGGCAAGCTTGACGGACTCATGAATATCGACTTCAGCTTCCTCGGTCTCAACCTCGGCAATCAGCCGGAGTGGAACTTCATGTTCAAGACCGACTGGAGCGACGTTCACGTCTGGCTCCCCGCGCTGGGTCTGTTCCTTATCCCCTTCATATCCGCGTTTATGTCCTGGGCTTCCATGAAGATCTCCAACGCTGCAAATCCTCAGACCGACGCACAGACCCAGGCCTCCATGAAGAGCATGAATCTCATGATGCCCCTGATGAGCGTCTGGATCTGCTTTATAATGCCCGCCGCAATGGGTATTTACTGGATCGCCAACAGCGTTTTCGGCCTTATCCGTGACTTCGTTCTCACCAAGATCTATAAGAAGAAGCTCGACAAAGAGGACGCCGAGCGTATCGCCGCAAGAAGCGAGCGCGAAAAGGAGCTTGAGGCCAAGCGCCTTGAGACCGAGCGTCTGCGCGCCGAGGGCAAGACCGAGAAGAACGTCAACACCAGCAAGAAGAAGATGCAGGCCGTCGAGAAGCAGAAGAGCGACGAGCGCAAGGCCGCTCTCGACAAGGCTGACAGAGCCGCCCGCCGTGAGCGTCTCGGCATCAAGGAAAACGAGATCCCCGCGTCTCAGGTCGGCAACCGCCGCTATGCCCGCGGCCGTGCCTACGTGCCTGATCGCTTCACCAACCCCGAGGACGCCGAGGCTGCGACGCTGGCCGCCGCTGCCGAGTCTGAGTTTGCCCCCTCCATCGATGAGACCGTGGCAGACGACATCGCCGTCAGCGAAGCCGCAGAAGCTTCCGCAAACGCAGAGGCTCCCGCCGCAAACGAAGATTTACAGGAGTAATTGCAATTATGATTAAAACATTGGAAAAGTCCGGCCGCACAGAAGACGACGCCATCTCCGCGGCTCTCAAGGAGCTTGGACTCGACCGTGACGATGTTTCCGTTGAAATTATAGAGCGTGCAAAATCCGGATTTCTGGGTATCGGCGCCTCTCCCGCAAAGGTCCGCGTGAGCTACGAAGCTCCGGACGAGGCTCCCGCCGCGAAGGCCGCGGAACCCGAAGCGAAGCCCGCAGCCCCCGTCTCCGCGGCTCCCGCACCGGCCGCAGCAGCAGCTCCGGCCGATGAGCCCGCAGATTATGCCGCGGTCCGTGCTTTCCTCACCGGCCTGCTCGACCGCATGGGCGTCAAGGCCGATCTTGAGATCGGCCCGCGCGAAAACGGCGGCATCAACGTCAACATCTCCGGCAGCGGCATGGGCGCTATCATCGGCCGCCGCGGCGAAACGCTCGACGCCATACAGCATCTCACAAACTATGTCGTCAACCGCGGCAGCGACACACATCTGCACATCAGCGTCGACGCCGAGAACTACCGCAGCAAGCGCGAGGAATCCCTCACCAAGCTTGCAGAGAAGATGGCGGAAAAGGCTATAAAGTACAAGCGCAGCATGGCTCTTGAGCCGATGAACTCCTATGAGCGCCATGTCATCCACACCGCATTGCAGAATTACGAGGGCGTGACCACCAGCTCGACCGGCGTAGAGCCGAATCGCCGCGTCGTGGTCTCTTACGTCCGCGGTGAGGACGGCGACCGCCGCGACAGCCGCCGCATCGACCGCCGCAGCTCTTCCTCGCCCGCCCCGGCTTCCGCAAAGCCCGCCGAGACGCCCGCGTCCTCTGCAGGCAGTGCAAGCTCCGGCAGCAGCAAGCCGCAGAGCCGCGAATGGGCCTGACGCTCAGCGCGCGGATCTGATGATCTGATAACTTTATGTGATCTTTCACATTGGAGGTATTATTATGATTTTTGAAAACGTTAGAGACGCTCTGGCTCATCAGTTTGAGGTTGACCCCGAAACCATCACCATGGATACCAATCTCGTGGATGATCTCGGCGCCGATTCTCTCGACGTTGTCGAGCTCATCATGTCCCTTGAGGATATTTTCGGCATAAGCATTTCCGACGAGGACGCCACGCAGCTCTATACTGTCGGCCGTATTGTCGATTATCTTGAAAAGCTGAAATGACCCTCTGATTCAACCGACCGCAATTATTTAATTTAAACAGCAATAGAAGAGAGCTATGCGCTCTCTTCTATTGTAATCTATGGAAATTTAGTGTAACCGGAATTCTGCGGCAATTGCCGGGAAAGGAAGTGTTAGAGTCCAATGATAAAACAGCTCATGAAGAGTGTACGTGAGTTCAAAAAGCCCACGATCATCACCTTCATTCTGATGGTTTTTGAGGTCGTGATGGAGGTTTTGATACCGTTCATAACCGCAAACCTCGTAAATCAGATCAAAGCCGGCACGGATATGGACACTGTTTTGAAAACAGGTCTTGTGCTCGTGCTGCTGGCCTGTATTTCGCTTGGCTGCGGCTCGCTCGGCGGCTTTACCTGCGCGCGCGCCTCCGCCGGGTTTGCAAAGAACCTGCGGCATGACGTCTTTGCGAAGGTGCAGAGCTTCTCGTTTGAAAATATCGACAAGTTCTCCTCCGCCTCTCTCGTAACGCGCCTGACCACCGACGTGTGGAACGTTCAGTTTGCATACATGATGGTCATACGCACTGCCATACGCGCGCCTCTTATGTTCGTGTTTGCGATAATAATGGCGTTTATCATGGGCGGAACTCTTGCCCTGACCTTTGTCATAGTCGTGCCGCTGCTCGGCTTCGGCATGTATCTTATCGCCAAGCATGCCATGCCGGCCTTCCGCGCGGTGTTCAAGAAGTACGACGCTCTCAACGAATCCATCGAAGAGAACGTGCGCGGCATGCGCGTTGTCAAAAGCTTTGCCCGCGAGAACTATGAAAAGCGCAAATTTGCCGCGGCAAGCGGAAATATCTGCCGCGATTTTACGCATGCAGAACGCATAGTGGCGCTCAATTCCCCGCTGATGCAGCTGTGTGTGTACTTCAACATGATCTTTATCCTCTCTGTCGGCGCAAAGCTCATCGTGACAAGCGGCGGCACGGTAATCGACGTCGGTCAGGTCTCCGCAATGCTGACCTACGGCTTCCAGATCCTCATGAGTCTGATGATGTTCTCCATGATCTACGTCATCCTCACCATGTCCGCAGAGTCCGGCGCCCGTCTGAGCGAGGTTCTGAGTGAAGAGAGCGCGCTGTCCAATCCCGAATCCCCGGTATATGAGGTCAAGGACGGCTCCGTCGATTTTGACAACGTATCTTTCAAATACTCTCTCAAAGCGAAAAAATATGCGCTGTCGGATATTAATCTGCACATTGCGTCCGGCATGACCGTCGGTATACTCGGCGGCACCGGCTCGTCCAAATCCACGCTTATCCAGCTCATTTCCCGTCTGTACGACGTGACCGAGGGCAGCGTAAAGGTCGGCGGGCTTGACGTGCGCAAGTACGATCTCGACACGCTCCGCTCCAATGTGGCCGTCGTGCTCCAGAAGAATCTGCTGTTCTCCGGCACGATAAAGGACAATCTCCGCTGGGGCAATCCCGACGCTACCGACGAAGAGATGGCCGAGGCCTGCCGGCTTGCCCAGGCAGACGATTTCATCCGCTCCTTCCCTGACGGGTATGACACCTATATAGAGCAGGGCGGCACCAACGTCTCCGGCGGTCAGAAGCAGAGGCTGTGCATTGCGCGCGCGCTTTTGAAGAAGCCGAAGATACTTATTCTCGACGACTCCACCAGCGCCGTGGACACAAAGACCGACGCTATGATACGCGCCGGATTCAAGACCTATATTCCCGAGACCACGAAGATAATCATAGCGCAGCGAGTCGCCTCGGTGGAGGACGCGGATCTGATCGTTATCATGGACAACGGCACCATTGCCGACATGGGACGGCATGACGAGCTGCTCGAACGCAGCCCCATCTACCGCGAAGTCTATCAGCAGCAGACGAACGGAGGTGAGCGCGATGAATAAAAACATGCCAAAGCCTGATCTGAGCTCTCTCGGCCGCGTGGTAAAGAAGCTTTTTGTCTATTATCCCGTTCTCGCGCCGGTCACTATCGTATGCATACTATTCTCCGCCATCGTCAGCTCCATCCCGTCTCTCTTCGTGCAGAACGTCCTGTCGATCATTGAAAAATGGTATACCAGCGGCGACTGGGCCGCAGCAAAGGCCGAGATCGTACCGTATCTCATGCTGCTGGGCGGACTCTATGTTCTCTCCATACTCGCGCAGCTTCTGTATACGCAGCTCATGGCCGTCATGACGCAGGGCTATCTTGACAAGCTCCGTCAGGAGGTTTTCGGCGGCATGCAGGATCTGCCGATAAAATTCTTCGACACGAACAAAACCGGCGATATAATGAGCTATTACACCAACGACATCGATACGCTCCGCCAGCTCGTGTCTCAGGCATTCCCGTCGCTTATTCAGGCCGGCGTTATCGTGATCACGGTTTTCGCCATCATGCTCTATTTCAGCCTGTGGCTGACTCTGGTGCTTGTTCTTGGCGTCGTGGCTATGATATTTGTGGCCAAGAAGCTCGGCGTCGGCTCCGCAAGGTTCTTCCTTATGCAGCAGACCTCCATCGCAAAGGCCGAGGGCTTCGTGCAGGAGATGATGAACGGCCAGAAGGTCGTGAAGGTATTCTGCCACGAGGATAAGAGCGTATCCGACTTTGACGAGATAAACGACGAGCTCTTCCGCGGCAGCTACAGGGCCAACGCTTATGCCAATGCGCTCTCCCCGATCATAGGCAACATAGGAAATGTGCTGTATGTGCTGCTTGCTCTCGTCGGCGGCATGTTCCTCGTCGCAGGTGTGCCGAACGTCAGTCTCTCCGGCAAGGCCTTTGACATCACCATACTTGTCCCCTTCCTCAACATGGCCAAGCAGTTTACCGGCAATGTAAACCAGCTTTCGCAGCAGATAAACTCCGTGGTCATGGCAGGCGCAGGCGCGCAGCGTATATTCTCGCTTGTCGATCAGCCGCCCGAGGCGGACGACGGTTACGTTACCCTTGTCAACGCCGAGATCGGCGAGGACGGCAGCGTGACCGAATGTGCAGAGCGCACAGGCCACTGGGCATGGCGGCACCCGCACAGCGACGGCACGGTCACCTATACCCGGCTCCGCGGCGATGTACGCATGAAGGATGTGGACTTTGCCTACGAGGAGGGCAAGGACGTGCTGCATGACGTCACCGTGTACGCCGAGCCCGGTCAGAAGGTTGCCTTCGTCGGCGCTACCGGCGCAGGCAAGACCACGATCACGAATCTCATAAACCGCTTTTACGATATTGCCGACGGCAAGATACGCTACGACGGCATCAACATCAACAAGATAAGGAAGGCAGACCTGCGCCGCTCCCTCGGTATCGTACTTCAGGACACGAATCTATTCACAGGCTCTGTCATGGACAACATCCGCTACGGGCGGCTGGACGCGACGGACGAGGAGTGCATTGCAGCTGCAAAGCTCGCCGGCGCCGACGACTTTATCACGAGGCTTCCGCAGGGCTATGACACTGAGCTTGCCGGCAACGGCGCAAACCTCTCCCAAGGTCAGCGTCAGCTTATTGCTATCGCGCGCGCAGCCGTCGCCGATCCTCCTGTCATGATCCTCGACGAGGCCACCTCCTCCATCGACACGCGCACCGAGGCTATCGTGCAGCGTGGCATGGACAAGCTCATGGAGGGCCGCACGGTGTTCGTCATTGCGCACCGTCTCTCCACTGTCATGAATTCCGACGTTATTATGGTGCTCGATCACGGCCGTATCATTGAGCGCGGCAACCATGAAAAGCTCATCGCCGAAAAGGGCGTGTACTATCAGCTTTACACCGGCGCCTTTGAGCTCGAATAAAATATACCGGATCAAAAAAATGCCCGGCAGATTCAAAATGAATCTGCCGGGCATACATTATAAGCCGTATAAAAAGTCCCTTTTAATCAGCGTTTCTGAGACTGACCTCGCCCGTGGATATATGCTCCACCCCGTCGCCGATCTCCACTATGATGGCATAATTATCGTCTATGCCGGAGGCATAGGCCTCCCGCTTTTCGCCGTTGCGGATGAGCGTAACACGGCGGCCGGTACTGATGCACATACGCCTGTAATCGTCGAGACAGCAGCGCGGCTCAAGCTTCCACGCGGCATACATTTTGTCCAGCTCCTCAATTTCCGCACGTGCCAGCGCCTCGGTATCGACCTGACGCCCCAGTGCGGACATGAGCGAGCCCGCCGTCCCGCGCAGCTCTTCCGGGAAGCCGTCGTCCGGAGTATTGACATTTATCCCAATGCCGATGACAACAAAGCTGCGCCCCCGGACCGTGGACGACTCCACCAGTATCCCGCAGAGCTTCTTCCCGCCGAGCAGCAGGTCGTTCGGCCATTTTATGTCCGGGGTAACGCCGCACACGCGCTCTATCGCGCGGCTCACTGCGACCGCGACGCAGGGCGTGAGCTGCGCCGTCTGCTCAAGTGAGCAGCGCGGGTAGAGCAGCATGGAGAGGTACAGTCCCCCGTCCGGCGACTGGAAGCTGCGGCCTAGCCTGCCGCGGCCGCTCGTCTGCTTAGAGGCGGCAAGCGCGAAGCCGTCAGGTATGCTGCCGTTCATGGCCAGTCCTTTCAAAATCGTGTTCGTCGAGGTAACGCAGGGCTTATATACGGCCGGAGCCTCGCGTTTGAGAGATGACAGATCCATCGTTCACTTCTCCTTTATGAGCGCCATAAAATCGGAATATGCCTGTTTCCCGCCGGCGGCAAGCGTGCTTTTGCTCCCGTCGAGCGACAGCTGTCCGCCTATGATCGTGCTGCATACGCCGCCGGCCTCGGTAACTATCAGCGAGCCCGCGGCATAATCCCAGAACGACAGCGACAGTTCAAAGAAAAGCCCCGCGCGCCCCGCGGCTACCATGCACAGATCCAGCTCTGCCGATGCAAAACGGCGCAGGTCGAGACTCGCGTCAAAGGCGATACGCGCCAGCCGGAAGGCTTCGTCCGCGAGATCCGGCCTGTATGGAGAGCTACCGAAGCAGAACACTGTCTCGCTAAGCGGGGCAGCATCCGCGTGGATCCTCCGTCCATTCAGGAAGGCTCCCTCTCCCTTCACAGCGGTAAACATCTCCCCGGCATAGGGATTATATACCGCGGCCGCCAGAAGCTCGCCACGGCTCATATAGGCCGCGGAAATGCAGCTGTGGTGCATCCCCTTGACAAAATTCATCGTCCCGTCGATTGGGTCGATGATAAAAACGTGCCTGGCCGAAAGATCCTCCTGCACACTGTTCTCCTCGCAGAAGAAGCATGCGCCCGGAACCGCGGCGCGCAGCCGTTCCACAAGCAGCGCCTGCACGCGCTTATCATACTCCGTCACCACGTCGCGGCGGCCGGTTTTCATTTCAGCCATAATGCCGTGCGCGTGCATGACAAGCTCTGCCGCTTCACGCTCGGCTGCAATCATAATATCCAGTATTTCCTTGGGTCTCATTGCGATCCTCCATATATCCCGGGTTCGCTCATGCGCCGGGCTGTCAGAAAGACATTATATCACTGCACGCGCCGTGTGTCGAGCATACGGCATGCAAAAAGCCCGCCGCTTTTTATGCGGCGGGCTCTTATAAGCCTGATCGGCTATCAGTCGACTAATTTCAAATACTTGCTGACTATTTCCTTGACCTTATCGGCCTCGGGGAGCGCGTAGAAAGCGTAGCTCTCGCAGAAGTCGTTGGTCTCGTTCATGACAAGGCCGTTTACCGCGGCAAAACGCCAGTTTGCAGGCTCGGAGTTGAGCGCGTCATGGCCGCAGAGCAGGCTCGTATGGCCATCGTCATCGGTGCGGAAAGCAGCTTCTCTGATCTGACTGTAGCTCACGCTCTTTACACTGTCGGAAACGGTGATAAGGCGCTCGCTCGTCACGCCGTACAGAAGCTTGGTGTTGCAAGTCTTTGCATCCTTTACCATGTTGTGCGGCACGATATAAGCGCACAGTAATATGATAACGACCACGATCCAGGATACCTGCGTCTCTGCGTAGCTCGCCAGAATTATATACAGCGCGCACAGCACCACTGCCACAACAGCGGCTGTCACGGTCTTTTTGACGAATTTTGCCTTGTGCGTCTTATCGAGTGCCTCACAGGTCTCGGGCTTACCGCTCCAAAGCAGCTCTTCGCCTTCCATCAAACTCTTTTTCAGGTTTTCTTCCATTTTGATCCTCCATTTTTCTTTTTTCTCTCGCGCTCTTTTACAGAACGGTAAACGAGGCCGCGTCAAGCTCGTGTTAATATCATAACAGCAAACGCATTAATATGGTGCCAAGAATACGCAAAGACACATTAAGAATTCGTTAAGAGCAAGCCCGCTTTTATTTTGATTATGCTAAAATAATGCATCTTCCAGTTAAGAAACTGCAATATTTTCTACAAAAACGGTAAATTTCCGGTAAAAAGTATGTAAATTTTTTGACGCAGCCGCCGCAAAGAAAAGCAGAAAAACAGTATAAATAAAAAGCTCCGCTGATTATTTCAGCGGAGCTTTTTAACGTTAAATCAGTAGTAGCGCTTGTTCTTGTTCTTGCGGGCAGCCTCGGACTTCTTGCGGCGCTTGACGCTGGGGCTCTGATAGTACTCTTTCTTTCTCAGGTCAGCCAGAACGCCGGACTTTGCGCAGCTTCTCTTAAATCTCTTAAGAGCGTTGTCCAAAGACTCGTTTTCCTTGACGTAAATTTCAGACATTTATTTCCCTCCCTCCAGACACGCCTTGCGGCGCTTCAAGGGCCAACAATCGGCTGTTTAACAGTGGTATTATACCGGTTTTCTCCCGGCTTGTCAACAATCACTTTGCCGGCTTGAGGATCAAATTTATAATTTTGTTTTTGACGACGATAGTTTTGACAAGCTGCATGCCCTGCATCTGGCGCTTGATCTTCTCATCGGCGCATGCGGCGGCGATGATCGTCTCCTCGTCCGCATCGGTCGGGACGATGATGGTGCTGCGCAGCTTGCCGTTGACCTGGACCGCCATCTCATGCTCTGCGTCAATGGTCTTTGCGTGGTCATACTCAGGCCAGGACATCTGCATGGCCATCTTGCCGTACTTTGCGGCAAAGCCCATCTGTTCCCACATCTCCTCCACCATGTGCGGTGCAAACGGAGAGAGAAGGAGCAGCATCTGCTCGAGGTCGCCCTTAGTGAGGCCGTTGGCGTAAAACTCGTTGACCATGGTCATGAGCGCCGCAATGGCAGTGTTCATCTTGAGCTGGTCTATATCGTCGGTGACCTTCTTGATGGTCTTATGAATGATCGACTCGTTCTTTGCGGAGACGGCCATATCATCCTTCACGATGTCCATGAGGTTCCAGCAGCGGTCGAGGAAGCGCTTGGAGCCCTTGACCGCATCGTCGGACCACGTAGCGGTCTTCTCAAAGTCGCCGATGAACATGATGTATATACGCATCGTGTCCGCGCCGTAGGCCTTGACCACGTCGTCGGGGTTGACGACGTTGCCCAGCGACTTGGACATCTTGACAGACGGGCGCAGCGCCTGGTTGCCGTATTTCTCGATGAGGGCCTGCTTCTCTTCCTCTGTAGCGGCATTGCCTGCATAGTGCGGGTTCCTGCCGAGGATCATACCGTGGGAGGTGCGCTTTGCATAGGGCTCCTTGGTGTGCACCACGCCTATGTCATACAGGAACTTGTGCCAGAAGCGGGAATACAGCAGGTGCAGCGTGGTATGCTCCATACCGCCGTTGTACCAGTCTACCGGTCCCCAGTACTGCTCCGCATCCTTGCTGACGAGCTCGTTGTCATCGTGCGGGTCCATATAGCGCAGGAAGTACCAGCTGGAGCCGGCCCACTGCGGCATGGTGTCGGTCTCGCGCTTCGCAGGGCCGCCGCAGCACGGGCAGGTGGTGTTGACCCAGTCGGTCATCTTTGAAAGCGGGCTCTCTCCGTCGTCGGTAGGCTCATAGGAGTCGACCTTCGGCAGCACGAGCGGCAGCTCGCTCTCGGGCAGCGGCACCCAGCCGCACTTCGGGCAGTTGACAAGGGGGATGGGCTCGCCCCAGTAGCGCTGGCGGGAGAACACCCAGTCGCGCAGCTTATAGTTGACCTTCTCCTTGCCCCAGCCGTGCTCAATGGCATACTGGCGCATTGCGGGGATGGCCTCCTTGACGGTCATGCCGTTGAGGAAGCCGGAGTTGACCATTATCGCGCTGTCGTCCTTTGCGACGAACGCTTCCTTGGTCACGTCGCCGCCGCTGACGACCTCAACGATGGGCAGGCCGAACTTTGTGGCGAAGTCCCAGTCGCGCTGGTCATGGCCCGGAACGCCCATGACGATACCGGTGCCGTAGCCCATCAGAACGTAGTCCGAGACGAACATCGGGACCTTTGCGCCGTTTGCGGGGTTTATCGCTTCTATGCCCTCAAGGCGGACGCCGGTCTTATCCTTATTCAGCTCGCCGCGCTCAAAGTCAGATTTGCGCGCTGCGGCCTCCTTATACGCCTCGACGTCGGCCCAGTTGCCGATGCGGTCCTTCCACTTGTCGAGCAGCGGATGCTCAGGCGAGATGACCATGTAGCTCACGCCGAAGAGCGTGTCGGCACGGGTCGTGAAAACGGTAACGTCGTCGCCGGTGTTGGTCTTGAAGGTGACCTCTGTGCCGGTGGAGCGGCCGATCCAGTTTCTCTGCTGGATCTTGACGCGCTCGATATAATCCAGATCGTCCAGATCGTCTATGAGACGGTCGGCATACTTCGTGATACGCAGCATCCACTGGCTCTTCTCCTTGCGGATGACCGGGGAGCCGCAGCGCTCGCACACGCCCTCAACGACCTCTTCGTTCGCAAGAACGCATTTGCAGCTCGTGCACCAGTTGACGGGCATCGTGGCCTTGTATGCAAGGCCGTGCTTGAACATCTGCAGGAATATCCACTGCGTCCACTTGTAGTACTTGGGGTCCGTCGTGTCGACGACGCGGTCCCAGTCAAAGCCGTAGCCGAGCATCTTGAGCTGGCGCGTAAAATTCTCAATGTTCTGCTTTGTGACCACTGCGGGGTGGATGTGGTTTTTGATGGCGAAGTTCTCGGTGGGCAGGCCAAACGCGTCAAAGCCTATCGGGAACAGGACATTATAGCCCTGCATGCGCTTTTTGCGCGTGATGATGTCCATCGCGGTGAAAGGCCGCGGATGACCCACATGAAGGCCTGCGCCGGAGGGGTACGGGAACTCGATAAGCCCGTAAAATTTGGGCTTGTCGCCGTCTGTCACAGCCGCGTAGGGCTTGCACTCTTCCCATTTCTCCTGCCATTTTTTCTCTATTGCTGCAAAATCGTATTTCATTGTTATCGTTCCCTTTCCTTATATCTGTTCTGTGTAGGATAAGCCCCCTTGGGGATGAACGCGCAAATTACTCTGCGTCCACCTGGGGGCAGGGAAGGGATGAGAGCGTCACCTCTTCGGAGTCGCTCCAAAGGCGCTCGAGATTATAGAATTTTCTGGCCTCGTCCGTAAAGACGTGGACAATGACGCTGCCGAAGTCCATAAGCACCCAGATGTCCGAGCGCAGTCCCTCGCGGCGTATCGGCGGCTCCCCGGCCTCGGAGAGCTTCCTGTCGACCTCGTCCACAAGCGCTTTGATATGCGTGGATGAGGTGCCGTTGCAGATAACGAAGTAATCGGCAATGACGGTCTGTTCTGCGGTTTTGAGGATCTTTACGTCTCTTGCCTTCTTGTCCTCCAGTGCTCTTGCGGCAATGCCGGCTATTTCGGCGGGAGTAAGCATATTTTTGTCGTCCTCCTTGATCAACTGTTCTGTGAATACCATTTGTATGCCTCTACGGTGTCCTTATGCGGTTCGACCCCGTAGCTTCTTATATCCTCAAGGCTCATTTCAAGTCCCAGTGCCATAGCCTTGTCGAGATCCTTATGTGCAAGCGCGCGGAGCTTGTCCACGCCCGGAAAATCTCTGGTGGGCTCGATATAGTCCGCCATATAGATTATCTTTTCCAGCAGCGTCATATCCGGCTTGCCGGTCGTGTGCCAGCGTATCGCCTCGTATACCTCGTCCGATATGCCGAAAAGATCGCGCGCGAACGCCGCGCCCGTTATCGGGTGCAGCAGCTTTTCGTTCGCCAGCTGGTCTTTGTCGAGGATGATACCATACTTTCTGCACAATATCAACTGCTCGTCATATTTAAGGCGCTTTGTAATGTCGTGCAGTATACCGGCCTCGGCGGCGGTCTCCGGATCCTCACCGTACCTCATCGCCAGCAGCACGGCCTCGCTCTCGCAGCCCGCGACATGCGCGACGCGCTTTGGGCTGAGATACTGCACGACCTCTTCCCGCAGCCATGTCAGCTCCGGCAGCGCCTCGTAATAATTGTTCTTTATGATCGAGGCATACACCTTTCCGTCGAGCGTGTCCGACCCCATGCGGCGGCGCAGCCACACGCGGATCTCGCTTGAGCTCATCGGCAGCGGCGCATGAGCGAGGATATGCACGCGCGCGGAGTATTCCTTCTCCATATATGCCTTATGCGCCCTAAGCGCATCGAGATCGTCCTCCTCGCGGGATACGATGCACAGCACGCAGTTTTCGAGCAGATACCGGAATTCGTACCACTTCTCAAAGCTCAGGAACATATCCGAGCCGACGACAAGGTCAAGCTCGTCTCCGGGATATTCCGCGCGGAGCTGCTGCACCGTCTGCGCGGTGTAGCTCTTGCCCTGCCGTCTTATCTCCATGTCGCTGATCTCCGCGCCGGGGATCGAGCGGAAATTCAGCCTGCACAGCTCGAGGCGCTGCTCTGCCGTGGGGCCGCCCGGCTCCATGTCCTTATGCGGCGGGATATTGTCGGGGATTATCAGCAGCTTATCGGGCCTGAGCTCCTCGCACACGGTACGCGCCGCTTCGAGGTGCCCCAGATGCGGCGGGTTGAAGCTGCCCCCGTAAATTGCGATCTTCATTTTTTCCTGTCTTTCACCAGAACTATCTTCGGCTCTTTCTCGTTGCGTTTATACAGCACGAATTTTGTGCCGATGACCTGCACCTGCTCGGCCCTGCACGCTGCGGACAGCGCATCGCAGGCCTCGCGCGCGGTAAGCATGGAGTTTTCCAGCACTCTGCCCTTGACGAGCTCCCGCGCCTTCAGCGCGGCGTTCACCGATTCGACGAGAGCGTCGGTTATTCCGCCCTTGCCGACCTGCACTATCGTGTCCTCATGCATTGCCAGCCCTCTGAGCTGGGCGCGCTGTTTACTTGTTATTGGCATTTATATTCTCCTCAAATATCTTTATAAACTCTCTCAGCGCCTTGCCCCTGTGGGAGATCGCGTTCTTTTCTCCGGGCGTCAGCTCTGCCATGCTCTTCTCCTGCCCGAGCGGACGGAATACCGGGTCATAGCCGAAGCCGTTCGTGCCGCGCGGGCCGTACAGTATTTCGCCCTCGCACTCGCCGCGGCTTCTGAGCACCGTCCCGTCCGGCATGGTGCAGCAGATACAGCACACGAACCTCGCGCTGCGCTCCTCCGTGCGGCCGAGCTTATTGAGCAGATATGTGTAGCGCGCCTCGTCGCTCGCGTCGTGGCCGGGACCGTAGCGTGCGGAATATACGCCCGGCTCGCCGTTCAGAGCGTCCACTGCCAGGCCGGAATCGTCGGCTATCGCGGCGCAGCCGGTGGCCTCCGTCACAGCCGAGGCCTTGAGAAAAGCGTTCTCCTCAAAGGTCGTGCCCGTCTCATCCACCTCAAAATCGCAGCCGGCCTCGCGCTGGGAGACAAGCTCGACGTCCATGCCGCTTACAAGCTCCCTGAATTCGCGGAGCTTGTTTTTATTATTGCTTGCAAGTATGATCTTCATCATTTGAACAGCGCCTCAACATAATTTTTTGCATCGAACGGGATGAGATCGTCTATCCCCTCGCCGACGCCCACATACTTTACCGGAACGCCGAGCTCATCGGCTATCGGGAATACTATTCCGCCCTTTGCCGTCCCGTCGAGCTTTGTCAGCACAATGCCGGTAAGGCCCGCGGTGTTCTTGAACTCCTTGGCCTGAATGAGTCCGTTCTGCCCCGTGGTCGCATCGAGCACGAGAAGCGTCTCAACATCCGCCTCAGGAAGCTCCCGATCGATTATCCGGCGGATCTTGCCGAGCTCGTTCATAAGGTTCGCCTTGTTGTGGAGCCGGCCGGCGGTGTCTATTATAATGACGTCGCTTCCGCGCGCCCTTGCGGCGTTCAGCGCGTCAAACACGACAGCCGCAGGGTCGCTGCCCTCGGCGTGCTTCACTATGTCCGCGCCGGAGCGCTCCGCCCAGACGGTGAGCTGCTCGGCCGCGGCGGCGCGGAATGTATCTCCCGCGCAGAGAAGTACTTTTTTGCCCTCGTCTATAAGCTGATGAGAGAGCTTTCCGATGGTCGTAGTCTTGCCGACGCCGTTGACGCCCACCATGAGGATAACGGAGGGCTTCGTGTCGAGCTTGAGCGCGGTATTATCGACCGTGAGCATCTTGGAAAGTATCTCTATAAGGCCCTCTCTGGCCTCATAGCCTTTGCGGAAGCGGCGCTCCCACGTCATTTTCTTGAGCGCCTGCACTATTTTGTCGGCCATTGCCGCACCGGCGTCGGACATTATGAGCATATCCTCTATGCCGTCGTAAAAATCTCCGCTGTCCGGCTCGTAATCCTGAAAGATCTCCTCAAGCTCGGCCATATTGTTTCTGGTCTTGGTGAGACCGGAAAATATCTTGTCAAAAAAGCCCATTCTTATTCCTCCTGTTGTGCTTACTGCTCTATGGTTTTCTGCGCACTCTCAAGGTCAAGCTCTATGACCGTGGAAACGCCCTTTTCCTGCATGGTCACGCCGTAGAGCATGTCCGCCTCCTCCATGGTGCCGCGGCGGTGGGTGATGACAAGAAACTGCGTCTTGTCGGACATGCGGCGCATATACTGCGCATAGCGGCTGACGTTTGCCTCGTCGAGCGCGGCCTCGATCTCATCCATCACGCAAAACGGCGTCGGGCGTACCTTGAGTATCGCAAAATACAGCGCTATTGCCACGAAAGCCATCTCGCCGCCGGAGAGAAGGCTTATATTTGAAAGCGCTTTGCCGGGCGGCTGGACCTTGATGTCTATCCCGCAGTTGAGCACATCGCTCTCATCCTCCAGCACAAGCGCGGCCTTGCCGCCGCCGAAGAGTTCAAGGAAGGTCTGCCTGAAGCAGCTGTCTATCTCTCTGAAGCGCTCGGTGAACACCGCCTTCATCTCGCCGGTTATATCATTTATTATGCCCACGAGCTCGCTCTTCGCCTTTTCCACGTCGTCCCGCTGTCCGGCAAGAAATTCATAGCGGGTGTTCACTCGCTCGTATTCCTCGATCGCGCCGATATTCGGGCTGCCGAGGGAGCTTATCTCACGCCTCAGCTCGCTTATCTCCCTGTTGGCCTTGGGAAGATTCGGCACCTCCTGCCTCAGCGCGGCAGCGGCGCTGTGGCTCAGCTCATAGTTATCCCAGAGCTTGTCAAGCAGCTGCTTCTCCTCAAGATCGGCGGCAAGCTTTTTCTGCTCCAGCTTTGCGCCGCGGTTCTGCAGGTCGATAATATCCGAATTGCGCTGCTGCGCGTCCTTGTCGTTCCTTGTGCGCCTGCCCTCAAGCTCAAGCTTCTTCGCCGCAATGTCCGCGATCTCCTGCTTTATGCCGGCGATCTTCTCGTTTATCCCGGCGAGCTGCTCTTCCTTTTCGCGCTGACGCTCCTTGAAGCCGGCTATACGGCGCTCATGCGTCTCTACGAGCGCACGGCGCTGCTCGCTGTCGCCGGAGAGGCTTGCAAGAAGCGCGCACAGCTGGCCTGCCGAGCTTTCAGTGGCTCTCGCCTCCGCTTCAAGTGAGGACTGGCGGCTCTTGAGCTCCGCCTGATCCTCCAGCGCCATGTCGAGCTGGTATCTGACGGCCTCAAGGCCGGACTTTGCCCTTGCCAGCTCCTCCGCACAGCTCTTCTCGTTCTCCGCAAGCCTGACACGCTGCTTTTTCAGCTTTTCAAGCTCATTTGCGCGGGAGAGTATCCCGCTGCCCTTTGCGGCGCTGCCGCCGGTCATGGAGCCGCCTGCATTTATTAGCTGTCCGTCGAGCGTTACGATGCGCAGAGAGTTGCCGCTCTGCCTCGACATGCGCACGGCGTCCGCCAGGCTCTCGGCCACTACCGTGCGTCCGAGAAGGTTCGCAAATATATTTTTATATCTCTCGTCGAATTTTACGAGCTCATAGGCTATGCCGACGAAGCCGGGATCGCGCTCCGGCGCGTTGTTCATGATATTGCCGCGTACAGCGTCCAGCGGCAGGAAAGTCGCGCGGCCGGCGTCCATGCGCTTGAGCATCTCTATGGCGTTGCGGCCGTCGTTCTGACTGTCGACGACGATGTTCTGCGCCGCCGCGCCCAACGCCGTCTCTATCGCAAGCGCGCACTCGCTCCCGGCGCGCACAAGGTTTGCCACCGGTCCGTGCACGCCGCGCAGATTGCCGCGCGCGGACTCGCGCATGACGGTTCTTACCGCCTTTGAGTAGCCCTCAAAGTCTTTCTCCATCTCGGTAAGCATCGCAATGCGCGAATCCATGCTGCGTCCGTCTACCTGAAGCTTCGTGGCCCTCTCGTTTATCATGCTGAGCGCATCCTCGCGGCTTTTGAGCTTCATGCGGCAGCCGTCGAGCACATTGGTGTTGGACTGCTGCTCATCCGCAAGCTCCGAGAGCTGTTTTTTTATTTCTGCGATGCGTCCGTTCGCCTCGTCTATGCGGCTTCTGATCTCGCCGACGCGGCTCTCCTGCTCTGCAAGCTCACGGAGCATGCGCTCCTTGCTCTCAACGCTGCTCTCAACATTGGCCTTGATGACGGCGACATTCGCCTCGCACTCCGAGGCCGTGGCCTCGGCGGCGGAAAGGCGCTCTCTCGCCTGTTCGCTCTCTATATCCTTCCGGTGCATGCGCTCTGTTATGCTGTCGGACGATGCATACAGCGCCTTCAGCTCATGCCGCGCCTGTTCGAGCGTGCCGCTGACCTGCTCGTACTCCCTGTTGACGTACTCCGCCTGCTCATGGAGCTTGTCCAGCGTCGTCATCCATACGGATATTTCCTTTATCCTCAGCTCGTCCCTCAGCCTGAGGTAGCGCTTTGCGGTCTCCGACTGCTTTTTCAGCGGTCCGACCTGCATTTCGAGTTCTTCTATTTTGTCGTTTATGCGCAGCAGGTTTTCCTCTGTTTTGCCGAGCTTGTTTTCGGCTTCCTCCTTGCGGTAACGGAAGCGCGATATGCCTGCGGCCTCTTCAAAGACCTCGCGCCTGTCCGCGCTCTTGCTGGACACGATCTCCGCGATCTTGCCCTGGCCGATTATCGAGTACCCGTCGCGGCCGAGTCCGGTATCCATAAGGAGGCTGTTTATATCCTTGAGCCTGACGGGCTGCTTGTTGATATAATACTCGCTCTCACCGCTGCGGTAATAGCGGCGCGTGAGCATGATCTCGCTGCTGTCGCTGTCGAATATGTGCGCGGAGTTATCTATCACGAGGCTGACCTGCGCAAAGCCGAGCGCGCCGCGCTTCTCCGTGCCGCCGAATATAACGTCCTCCATCTTGCTGCCGCGCAGAGCCTTCGTGCGCTGCTCGCCCATGACCCACAGTATCGCGTCGGAAATGTTTGACTTGCCGGAGCCGTTCGGGCCGACGATGGCGGTTATATCTTTTTCAAATGTGAGACGGGTCTTGTCCGCGAAGGACTTGAAGCCCTGTATCTCCAATGCCTTTAAATACAAATGAAAAACCTCAATTACAAAAAACTAGCGATATATTATACTATGATTCTCATTCTTTTTCAACGGAAAGTATCACGATCTCATCGCCGCTTACGTCCGCCGGTTTTATTTTCAGTGAACGCAGGCCAAATTCGTGCGTGAGCTTCTCGGAGTTCTGCCTGTGCTGGCCGATGAGCTGGCTCATTTTGGACGCGGCGACGCCCAGAACTACCGCGCTGCCGCGCTCCGTGCCGCGCAGCAGTGCCTCCGCCCGCTCAAGCATTATGCGGCTTTTCACAAGCTCGCCCAGCGCCGGATGATACGCGCCGCCCGCCGCGGCTCCGCCGGAAAGCTCCTCCGTCGGATTGAGCCCCAGACGGATGACAGGTATCCCCGCAGCGTCGAACAGCGGCACAAGCCGCGCGCAGTATTCCACTGCGTCCTCCACGGTGTGCTCCTTATAGCGTCCCGCCTTCCACAGGTCGAAAAGCGCCGTGTCGCGCACTATCACCGTCGGATATATGCGCACGCCGTCGGGCTTCAGGGCAATTATCCTCTTTGCCGTCTCCACACTGCGCTCCACGCTGTCTCCGGGCAGACCCGTCATCATCTGCAATATGAGCCGGAAGCCCGCCTCGCGTATCATCAGCGAGGCTTTCTCCACATCCAGCGCCGTATGCCCGCGTCCCGTGAGCTGCAGCACCTCTTCGCACATCGACTGCGCGCCGAGCTCTATCGTCTCCACGCCATAGGCCTTCAGGCGTTTGAGTACCGCGCCGTCTATCGCGTCCGGCCTTGTGGAAAGGCGTATGGCGTCGATGTCTCCGCTGTCAAGATGCGCCTTCGCCGCGGCGAGAAGCGCGGTCTGCTCATGTATCGGGATGGCCGTAAAGCTGCCCCCGTAAAACGCCAACTGCCGCTTCGCCCCTGTGCGGGGCAAGGCGGCTGCGTCCTCTATTGCTTTTTCAACATCCTCTGCCGTTGCCGGCACCGTGCTGCCGGAGATCCTGCGCTGGTTGCAGAACACGCAGTCGTTCGGGCAGCCGAGGTGCGGCACGAACACCGGAATAATGCTCTCCCGCGCGCTCATGCGTTGAGCGCCTCCAGCGCCCGGCAGGCCGCCATCTGCTCGGCCTCCTTCTTCGTCCTGCCGCTGCCTTCTCCGGCGGCGGCGCCGTTTATATAGACCCTGAAGGTGAACACTTTGTTGTGATCCGGCCCGCTCTCCCCGGCAAGCTCATAGCTTATGTGCTGATCGCTCTTTTTCTGCACGAACTCCTGAAGCTGCGTCTTATAATCGGCGGAGCGGTGCTGCTCGCCAAGCTCGGCGCGGCTGAGTATTCTGTCCATGACGAAGCGCCTGGACTCCTCGATGCTGCCGGAATCTATATACATTGCCGCGATGATCGACTCCACCATGTCCGCGAGTATCGAGGGGCGCTCACGTCCGCCGGTGTGCTCCTCGCCGCGGCCGAGGCGCATATACCGCCCCAGTCCAAGCTCGAGCGCGACCTTGTGAAGACTCGTCTCGCATACCAGCTCCGCGCGCAGCTTCGTCATCCTGCCCTCGGGGAGCTTCGGCTCATGCCGGTAAAGGAAGTCCGCCGTCACGGCGCCGAGAATGGAGTCGCCCAGAAACTCAAGGCGCTCATAGCTCTCGCCTTCCCCATGGCGTTCATTTGCATAGGAGCTGTGCGTAAGCGCGGTCTGGAGCAGTTTTTTGTCCTTGAAACTATATCCTATTTTGCTTTCAAGCTTTTCCATTATACCTGTTCGCTCTTGATCTTCATGTATTCGATATTCTCACAGATGTCGCCGATAATGCCGGAATCAGCAAAGGCTATGGCCTGACGGACCGCAGCAAAGATGCACGCGGCGTTGGACGAGCCGTGCGCCTTTATGACCGGCTTTGAGATCCCGACGAGCGCCGTGCCGCCGACCTCGTTTACATCCATCGATTTCTTCATTTCCTTCAGGTCGCCCTTCAACACTGCCGCGGCAAGCTTGTTGAACGTATTTTTATAGAAAACGCCCTTGAGCGCGCCCATCATGTACTTGATAACGCCCTCGGTCGTCTTGAGAAGCACATTACCGGTGAAGCCGTCTGTCACAACGACCTCAGCCTTGCCCGCGAACACGTCCGTCCCCTCGACATTGCCGATGAAGTTTATCCTGCCCTCTTCTCCGGCCTGCCTGAGCAGCGCGAACGCCTGATGCTGGAGCGTGCCGCCCTTGGTATCCTCTGTGCCGACATTGAGAAGCCCGACTCTGGGGTTTTCACAGCCCATTATCTTCTTTGCATAGAAGCTGCCCATGAACGCAAATTGCAGCAGATATTCTGCGGTGCACTCCACATTCGCGCCGCAGTCAATGAGCATCACGCCGTGCTCGCCTGCCGGGAGCACCGGTGCGAGAGCCGCCCGGCGGATACCGTGTATGCGCTTGACCGTGAGCGTTGCCCCGGTGAGCAGCGCGCCGGTACTGCCTGCGGAGACGACCGCGTCGCCCTTTCCGTCTTTGAGCATCGTGAGTGCGACAGCCATCGACGAATCCTTTTTGCGGCGCGTGGCCGTGCTGGGATCGTCCTCCATGGTGATCACCTCGCTGGCATTCACGACGTCTATATCGCCGCAGCCCTCGGCCTCAAGGCAGGCCCTTACCCTGTCCTCAATGCCCACGAGCGTCACATCGACGCCAAGCTCTCTTTTTGCTCTGACCGCACCTTTTACTATCTCTTCCGGCGCATTGTCGCCGCCCATTGCGTCTATGATTATCCTCACCGCGTGAATACCTCCTTTGTCATCAGTTGGTCTATTATCTCAAGCGAACGCTTCGATATCTCCGCGTTCTTGTTTCTCTTGCCCTTCACTCTGTAGCCAAGCGGCGAGATTATGCCGAAGTTGACGTTCATCGGCTGGAAGTCGCCCACACTGCCGCCGGATATGTACAGCGCCAGCGCCCCGGTCGCGGTCTCCTGCGGAAAATTCACAGGCTCCATGCCGAGCACGCGCGCCGCCGTCTCTATACCGACAAGCATTCCGGACGCAGCCGACTCAACATAACCCTCCACGCCGGTCATCTGTCCGGCGAAGCTGATGCGCGGCTCTGTGCGCAGGCGGTAATACCTGTCGAGCAGCTGCGGACTGTTGAGATAGGTGTTGCGGTGCATGACGCCGTAGCGCACGAACTCCGCATTCTTCAGCGCCGGGATCATTGAAAACACACGCCGCTGCTCGCCCCATGTCAGGTGTGTCTGGAAACCGACCATGTTGTATATCGTTCCCTCGGCATTGTCGCGCCTGAGCTGCACGACCGCATAATTCTCGCGGCCCGTGCGCGGGTCTTTCAATCCGACGGGCTTGAGCGGGCCATAACGCAGTGTGTCGACCCCGCGGCGGGCCATGACCTCCACCGGCATGCAGCCTTCAAATACGCCGCCGTCGTCAAAACCGTGCACCTCGGCCTCTCTGGCGTTCACGAGTTCCCCGACAAACGCCAGATACTCGTCCTTATCCATCGGGCAGTTGACATAGTCGGCAGTGCCCTTATCGTAGCGCGAGGCAAAAAACGCGCTCTCCATGTCCACGCTCTCAAGCGTGACTATCGGCGCTACCGCATCGTAAAAATGCAGATCGCTCTCAGGGCAGAGCGCGGCGATCTTTTCCGCGATGGCGTCGCTCGACAGCGGCCCCGTCGCAATGACGACCTCGCCCTCCGGGATCTCCGCCGCCTCTTCGTTTACTATTTCAACGTTTTCAAGCGAAGCCAGCTTCTCGGTTATATACCTTGAAAATCCTGCTCTGTCCACAGCCAGCGCGCCGCCCGCCGCAACGCGGTTTTTGTCCGCGCTCTCCATTATGAGCGAATCCATTTTCCGCATCTCCGCTTTCAGCAGACCCACCGCGTTGGAAAGCTCATCGCTTCTCAGCGAGTTGGAGCAGACGAGCTCAGCAAAATACGCCGAAGAGTGCGCCGGCGTCATTTTACCGGGCTTCATCTCTACAAGGCGCACAGGTATGCCGCGCTTTGCCAGCTGCCATGTACATTCGCTTCCGGCCAAGCCGGCGCCGAGGACAGTTACTTTTTCCATGTATTATTCCTTCGTCTTTTCTTCTGTGCTCTTTTTCGCGGCAGTCTTTTTAGCGGGCGTTCTCTTTGCGGCTGTCTTTTTAGCCGCCGGTTTCTTTTCGTCCGCCTTTGCCGCAGTCTTTCCGGATGCCGCTTTCTTACCGGCCGTGCTCTTTTTTGCCGCCGGCTTCTTCGCGGCGGTTTTCTTTGCGGGCTTTTCTTCTGCCGGAGCTGTCTCCGCCGCAGAGGTCTCCCCCGTGCCGCCGTCCCCGGCCGGCTTTGTCTTTTTCTTGTAGCCGCGCTGATCCTCCGGCACGAAGTTTACGCACTCCTCATTTATGCAGAAGGGTTTCGCGTAGCCGCGGCCGCTGCGCTTGAACATCGTCTTGCCGCAGGCCGGGCAGAAATCCTTCGTCGGCACATCCCATGTGATAAAGCCGCAGTCCGTGCCGCGCTCGCAGGCATAGAACACGTAGCCCTTCTTTGACGTGCGCTTGAGTATCCTTCCGCCGCACTTGGGGCATTTGCCCGGCATTTCCACGACGATCGGCTTTGTAAAGGTGCACTCAGGGAAGCCGGGGCAGGCCAGAAAATAGCCGAATTTGCCCTTCTTGACCACCATCTGCCGGCCGCACACGTCGCAATACTCATCGCTGAGCACATCCGGCACCTTTATTTTCACTCCGTCGAGTTCTTTCTCGGCCTGCTCATACTCGGAGTTGAAGTCCTTGTAAAAATCGCCGAGCACGGCGCGCCATTCGGCCTTGCCGCTCTCTATCTCGTCGAGCTCCGCCTCCATGTGGTTTGTGAATTTGAGATCCACGATGTCGGCAAAATGCTCCTTCATCAGCTGGGTCACTACTTCGCCGAGCGGAGTCGGGCGCAGATACTTGCCCTCCTTTATCACATAGTCGTGGGAGGTTATCGTCGATATCGTCGGCGCGTAGGTCGACGGACGGCCTATGCCCTTTTCCTCCATCGCGCGTATGAGCGTCGCCTCCGTATAGCGGGCAGGCGGCTGCGTGAACTGCTGGTCCGGCACCATCTTGTCGAGGTACACCTGCTGCCCCTCGCTGAGACTCGGCAGGGGATTATCTATCTCCGCGCTCTCTTCATCCTTTGTCTCCTCGTATACCGCCGTGTAGCCGGGGAATTTCATCTCGGAATAATTTGCGCGGAAAGCGCAGCCCGCGCTCTCCGTCTCTACGGCGACGCTGTCATATACCGCGTTTGCCATCTGGCATGCCGTAAAGCGGCCCCAGATCAGGCGGTACAGCCTGTACTGCTCCTGCGTCAGATCCTTGCGCAGAAGCTCCGGCGTAAGATTTATATCCGTGGGACGTATGGCCTCGTGCGCGTCCTGCGCGCCGGCCTTGGTCTTGAAATGGCGGGGTGCTGCCGGGCAGTAGCGCTCTCCGTAGCGCGCCGCGATATACGTGCGCGCCGCGCCGAGCGCCTCGTCCGAAAGACGCAGCGAGTCGGTACGCATGTAGGTGATGAGACCCACGCTGCCCTGTCCGCTTATCTCCACGCCCTCATAGAGCTGCTGCGCGATGGACATGGTGCGGCGCGGCGTCATGCCGAGGCGGCGCGACGCCTCCTGCTGCAGCGTGGAGGTGATGAACGGAGGCGCGGGAGACTTCTGCTTTTCGCCGCGCTTGACGGACTTTATGATGAAAGGCGCGCTCTTCACCGCCTCTATTACCTCGTTGACTTCGGCTTCGCTGTGCAGCTCCGTCTTTTTGCCGCCCTTGCCGTAAAAGCGCGCAGCAAAGCTGCCGGTATTCTCCCCGCAGTTGAGATATGCGTCGAGAAGCCAGTATTCCTCGCTGATGAAGTTCTTTATCTCCTCTTCCCGGTCAACCACCATGCGCGTCGCAACGGACTGCACACGGCCTGCGGAAAGTCCTGTCTTTACCTTGCGCCACAGAAGCGGCGAGAGCTTGTAGCCCACTATTCTGTCGAGTATTCTTCTTGCCTGCTGCGCGTCGACCAAGTCCTGATCTATCGCGCGCGGGTGCCGTATGCTGTCAGTAACGACTTTTTTTGTGATCTCGTTGAAGGTCACCCGCTTTGCTTTCTCGTCGTCCAGCCCGAGCAGCTCCTTCAGGTGCCACGATATGGCCTCGCCCTCGCGGTCCGGGTCGGTCGCAAGATACACGGTCGACGCCGCCTTGGACTCCTTCTTCAGCTCGTTTATGAGCTCGCGCTTATCCTTCACCGGGATATACTGCGGCTCGAAGCCGTGCTCCAGATCCACGCCCATCTTGCTCTTGGGCAGATCCCTCAGATGTCCCATTGACGCGGTCACCTTATACCCGCTGCCAAGGTATTTCTCTATAGTCTTAGCCTTTGCCGGGGACTCTACTATGACGAGTTCCTTTGCTTTTGCCATTACGTTTCCTCACTTTTTTGCCGTATTCAATGCGATGCGCCGCCCTGCCTCACGGCGTATGTAGCCCTTTATCTCCAGAACGGTCAGTTGGGCAAGTACAGTGGCGGTACCGAGACCGGTAGTCTCTATTATATCGTCTATATGCGTTCCGCCGTTGTCGACCGCCGTTATTATCTTCAGCTGGGTCTCGCTGAGATCCCTGAGCTGGTCTTTCAAGTCAATATAGCGCCTGCCGTTTTCCTTGTCAATGACTTTTTTTGTTTCTTTCTGCAGAACCGGGGCATTTTCGACACTTTCAGCTTCAATTCTGCGCGTTTCGCCGCGCGAGGCGGGCGCTTTGCGAAGCTTGCCGGGGAAGAGGTACTCGAATTCGCTCACGACATCCCAGCCGCAGGTCACGGGCTTTGCCCCGTCCTTGAGCATGTCGATCGTACCGGCACTCATCTTCGCGTCGGCATTGCCGGGGACTGCAAATATCTCTTTTCCCTGCGCCGCGGCTTCCGCTACAAAAAGCCTCGTGCCGCTCTTTTCGGGCGCTTCTACGGCCACTGCCCCGACAGAAAGTCCCGCCGTGATACGGTTCCTGTCGCGGAAAAAGCTGCGCTGCGCGGGTGAGCCGGGCGCATACTCGCTTATGACTGCGCCGCGCTCTGCCACACCGGCATACAGTACGCCCGCGTCGTCCTGATGCGCGGTGCCAAGTACGCCCACGCATATGCCGCCGGCGTTCAGCGCGCCCTCAGCCGCTGCCGCGTCTATGCCGTAGGTAAGACCGGAAATCACGATGCCGCCGCAGCGGACTATCTCCCCCGCTATCGTACGCGCCATCTTCAGTCCGTACGGCGTGGCCTTTCTTGTCCCGACTACCGCTATCACCGCGTTGTCGTCCACTGCGGGCAGCCGCCCTTTAACGTAAAGCACCGGAGGCGGAGCATATATGTTCCTGAGCCTTGAGGGATATGCCGAGTCCTGATAGCTTATCACACTCAGGCCCTGCGCTTGGCATTCCTCTATTATGCGCGCCGTATCGCTCATATCGCGCTTTTCAAGTATCGCCGCATCCGCGCGGCTGACACCTTCTATGTGCGCAAACTCACCCGCCGGCGCAAAAAACGCCGTCTCTGCGTCGCCGTAATGCTCCATGAGCGCGGCCTTCGTCCGCACGCTCAGTTCCGCGTTTGAAAGCCATATCCAGTAGCTAAGTGCCGACATATCAGCCTCTCTCCCTCGTGCGCATCTATTCCATGGCCGCTGCCGCCGCAGGCGGAGCCGCCCTGATATTCTATCTTGACATCTCCCACATCACGACCGCCGCGGCGATACCCGCGTTGAGCGATTCGCTGCCGGGCTGCATCGGTATGATAAGCTCGCTCTCGCACATGTCCAGCAGTGCGCGGCTGAGTCCCTGTCCCTCGCTGCCTATCGCGGCCGCCGCGTTTTTCAGCTCAACGCCGCGTATGTCGCGCGCACGGTCCGAAAGCGCTGCGCCGTACAGCGGCAGGCGGTTTTTCTCCAGAAGCGTGCGCAGCCCGTCGAGCGTACATGTTATGACACGCTGGCGGAATATCGCGCCCATCGTCGCGCGCACGGTTTTGGGATTATAAATATCCGCGCAATCCCCCGTGAGTATCACGGCGTCCATACCGAAAGCGTTCGCCGTGCGTATCACAGTGCCGACATTGCCCGGGTCCTGCACTGTTTCAAGCACTATAGCCCTTTTTATCTCCGAGACCGCATCCGTCTCCGGTATTTTCACCGTGAACAGCGGCCCGGGGCTGTTTTTCATGGGCGAGACATAGTCGAACAGCTCCTCACCGGCAATATACTGCGCGCCCGTCTCAAGCCCCTCGACATACTGCGCGCCGTTTTTCCACAGCACGGAGCTCACCTCCGCGCCGAAGCACAGCGCTTCTTTGAGAGTTTTTATTCCGTCGCATATATATTCGCCGCGCTCACGCCGGAACGTGCCGTCAGATGCGAGCAGCCGCAGCGCGCGGATATATTCATTTTTACGTGAAGTTATCTTGTCCATGCTCTCTGTCCGTTCCTCCCGGCCGGGAAATAGCGTCTGCCAGAATATTTTATCATATCTGCTCTTTTTTGCAAGTACCGGGCACTATTCATGTATGTAAAGAAAACATACAGGCGAAACGCAGCTGCGTGCGCTTCGCCATAGTCCGAGGCAGCGGCGCAGTCATATCGCGCAGTGCCGCCCTATTGTGTTTTTCGCAGGATCCGTCCGTGCGCCGCAGCTGCTGTTATGAACACAAACGGCATTGCAATATACCTGTAGCGCGGCTGTATCTCGATCACGAGATATGCCAGCACAACGCCGCACAATACGGCCGCCGTAAGCAGCGGAGTCAGGTTTCCCGTCCCGCCGCGCTTTTTCAGCGCCGCAACGGAAAAGTATGCGCAGCCGCCTGCGGCAAGGAAATATGCGGCAAGGCGCATCGTGAGCTCTACCGTGCTCAGCGCAGAAACAAGCGCCTCAAAGCTGATACCGGGTACAGCCTCGTCCCACACGCTGACTCCGCCGAGCGTGAAAGTGTAGTCCTCCATACGCGCCCAGAAGTACTCAAACTTTCCGGCAAAGAACGCAAAGAGATCGCCGCAGCTGTCAAGATAGTTCTTCACTATGGCAAGACTCCTCTCACGGCGCAGCGCGCTGTCGCTTATGTCCAGCACAGCCACGTCTCTGTCTGACAGCAGCCCGCCGGTTTCGGTATTGAGCCCAACAACGAGCTTCCATTCCGGCGCGGAATTGCCGAGGCCATATGGCGCCATTCCGAGAAGGCCGAGTATAAGCTCCGCTGCCTTCTGCACAAGAAAATATGCCAGCAGCACCGCCGCAAGCATGAGAATCATCCTGAAAAGCGCCTTTTTCGCCGGTCTCTCAATAAATCGGCAAAGCGCACAGCAAACTATCGCCGCGACTACTATAGCCGCCTCCGGGCGCATCAGGTTGCCGAATCCCAGCATAGCGCCGGACAGTGCGCAGTCCCGCCACGTTCTTGCGCCGAGCAGCAGTTCTATGCCAAGCAGCATGAAAAACATTGAGATGTGCTGGTTTGTGAGCACAGACGCATATATGATCTGCGCAGGATAGACCGCATACATAAATGCCGCGAGCAGAGAACTGCGCTTTGTCAGAAAGCGCGACGCCATGCGGTATATAAGGTAATCTATGCCGACGCTCCACACCACGTTCAGCAGCTTCAGGGCCGCCATTGAAGATGTGACCCGGTACACCGCCGCCTCATACAGGACAAACGGTATCTGATACTGCCACCACGAAAAATAGCCCTCAGACGCATATGCAAAGCCGAAATCGCCTGCGGCGGCGTCCTTTGCCTTCTCGTAGAGCAGTGAAAAATCGCTCACCGGCTGAGTAGGTACTATGAAAATATACGCTATGCGCACAGCTGCCGCAAGCAGCAGTATGGCAGGGAGCGCAGCACGCGCGTCCCATTCACGCCGCCCGGTGAAACACAGGATCAGAACAAGCGCAGCCGCAGCAAGTGTGACTGACAGCGGGGCATAGCCGCACATGGATACGGCCATGCTCAGGAAAAGCAGCATCAGCAGCAGATATACCGCCATCTCTATGATCTTTCCTGCGGCGGTAGATTTCTCCGGCAGAGCCAGTATCCCGCTGTCAAATCTGAAATTGTCACGGTTCATAATGCTCTGCCCCCGCTTCCGTTCTTTTGGCGTTCAGCTGCCCAGCAGCAGATCCGCTATCCGCTCACAGGCATGCCCGTCGCCGTAAGGGTTCGACGCACGGGACATTTTGGAGTATGCCTCGCTGTCAGAGAGCATGCGGTTGAATTCGGTATATATAGTTTCCTCGTCTGTCCCGACGAGCTTGAGCGTTCCGGCCGCAATACCCTCCGGACGCTCGGTCGTGTCGCGCATTACAAGCACCGGTTTGCCGAGACTCGGGGCTTCCTCCTGTATGCCGCCGCTGTCAGTGAGTATGAGGTAGCTGCGCGCGAGGAAGTTGTGGAAATCCAGCACCTCAAGCGGCTCAATGATGTGTATCCTGCCGCAGCCGCCCAGCTCTTCCGCCGCGGCCTGACGCACGACGGGGTTCATATGAATGGGGTATATGGCCTTGACGTCCGGATGCTCGTCCATTATGCGTCTTATGGCGTGGAACATATGGTGCATCGGCTGCCCAAGGTTTTCGCGGCGGTGCGCCGTGATAATTATCAGCCGGCTGCCGTCCGCCCAGTCAAGTTCGGGATGGGAGTAATCCGCGCGCACTGTCGTTTTCAGCGCGTCTATCGCAGTGTTGCCGGTGACAAAGATAGTCTCCGGCTTCTTGCCCTCCCGGATGAGATTCTGCTTTGACAACTCCGTGGGCGCAAAATTATACTGCGAAATTATACTCACCGCCTGCCGGTTGAATTCTTCCGGATACGGCGACATAATGTCATATGTCCTCAGTCCGGCTTCAACATGGCCGACAGGTATCTGGAGATAAAAGCAGGCGAGCGCCGTGACAAACGTCGTCGATGTGTCTCCGTGCACCAGCACGACATCCGGTCTCACTTCCTCCAGCACAGCCTTTATGCGGTTCAGGATATTGGTCGTAATATCAAAAAGGCTCTGCTTATCCTTCATTATCGACAGGTCATAGTCCGGTACGACTCCGAAAGCCTCCAGCACCTGGTCGAGCATCTGCCTGTGCTGCCCGGTGACGCAGACAGTGACTTCGGCGTTTTCTCTCGTCTTCAGCTCATTTACGAGCGGGCACATTTTTATGGCCTCCGGGCGCGTCCCGAAAACCAGCATTATTTTTTTCATATCATCATTATAATAACGGCTTCTCCCCGTTTGCGCGGGGAGAATTGAATTTCAGAGCGTGTATGCGCTTCCGTCCTGTATTATACTTCTCGTGTCAAGGACCGTTCTGCCCTTGAGCGTATCGAGATTTTCTTTTATATGGCTGTGGCCGACAAGTATAACGATAATGTCAGCCCCGTCGAGGAATTCCTGATAGTCAAAGCACTGGCGCTCCGCCTTTTTGACGGAGACCATCGGGTCATAGACTATCGGTGCGGGCAGGCCGCGCCGCTCCATTACCTCAAGCAGCTGGAGCGTCGGACTCTCGCGTGTATCGTCAACGTTTTCCTTGTAGGTCAAGCCGTACAGGCCGATGCGGGAATAGTCGCGCAGGCCCTTTTCTTCCATTACGCTCTCTATCCTGTCGAGCACATATGCAGGCATCGCGGAATTTATCTCGCGCGCGGTGCGGATAAGGCGCGCCTCCTCCGGAAAGTCGCCTACAAGGAACCACGGATCGATGGATATGCAGTGTCCGCCGACGCCGGGGCCGGGCTGGAGAATATTCACACGCGGGTGCTTGTTTGCAATACGTATTACCTCGTTGACGTCCATTCCGCCCTTCCGGCAGATCTTGGCCAGCTCATTTGCAAAGGCGATGTTTATATCGCGGAAGGTGTTCTCCACGACTTTGGTCATCTCAGCCGTCTTGATGTCGGTGATAACGATGTCGCCCTGACAGAACGAGAGGTATACGTTCTTTATCTTCTCGCCGGTCTCAATATCGTCACAGCCGATGGTGCGGGAATTGTGGATGAGCTCCTTGAGCATGTTGCCGGGAATAATGCGCTCCGGCGCGTGGGCGAGGTGCACATGCTTGCCGCTTTCCGCCACGACGGGGCGGACCTCTCTGTCGATGGTGCCCGGAGAAATGGTGGACTCAACCACGATTATCGCGCCGTCATTGCAGTGTGCGAGCACATTGCGGAGTGCGTCGACTATCGCGGCCGCATCGACCTTTTTGCTGTCCGGCAGATACGGTGTGGGCACGGTGATGATATAGAAGTCCTCCGCGGGATAATCGCAGCGGAAATTGATGTGCCCGCTCTCGCGCGCCTGCTCGAAAAGCTCCGGCAGCCCCTTTTCCTCAAAGGTCACGTTCCCGCAGCGCAGCTTGTCCACGGTGGACTGATGATGCCCGACAGCCTCAACGTCAACACCGTGCGACGCCAGCATCAGCGCGGTGGGCAGACCTATATATCCGGTTCCAACAACACAAACTCTCATAGCTTTCTCCTATTCGACGCTTATCTATATCAGACTTCTATAAGCTGTTTTTCTACTACTTTGTTATTTACCTACATAATGCGCATTGCAACACGTTTTTTGCGTGTTTTATACTGACAAACGTATACCCTATTGTGTTGACACGCTCAGCATCGCATCACGTACTTCGCACTTTTCGTCACAGCCACTCATAAATCCTTACACTTCTATTGCACAGACACTCTTATACGCTCAAAAGTTTAGCGCAAATAAAGTCCACATCTTTTTCCTCCATATAAGGATGCATAGGCAATGACATAACCGTTCTGCTTAGTTTCTCTGTATGTGGGCACTGGCCATCATACGGAATATTTTCAAATGCTCCTTGTTCATGCATACCGCGCGGATAATATACCATTGTCGGTATGCCGTTGTCTTTCAATATCTGACGAGTTTTATCTCTGGTTGATTGATTTTCAAATCTAATTGTGTACTGAGCCCAACTTGAATAGAAACCTTGAGGCACTGTTGGAGTAAGAAAGCTTCTATTTAGTCTATCATTATACATTTGAGCTATTCTGTTTACCGCATCAAGCTCATACTCTTCAAATGCCGTTAGTTTTACTTTAAGTATCGCAGCTTGTATAGTATCCAAGCGAGAATTCATTCCCAAGCGCAGATTGTTATATTTGTCATCCGTACTCTTCCCATGTACGCGCAAAGACCTCAATAGTTCATCTGCTTTCTCATCGTTAGTAAACACTGCACCGCCATCGCCATAGCACCCCAATGGTTTAGCCGGGAAAAATGAAGTTGTTGCAATGTCCCCAAATGAGCATGCTCGCTTGTGATTCATGCTACCGCCAAACCCCTGTGCACCATCTTCTATAATCATCAGTCCGTACTTGTTAGCAATTTTTCTGATTTTATCATAGTTTGCGGGCAACCCAAACAAGTCAACAGCAACTACAGCTTTAAGCGCAAGTTTTCCCTCACGCTCAACACGCTCAACAGCAGTCTGGAGGGCACACGGGTCAATATTAAATGTGTTTTCATCAACATCGACAAATACCGGTGTTGCACCTAAATCCGCAACGGTCTCTGCCGATGAAAAGAATGTAAAGTCTGGCACAAATACCGCATCACCCACGCCAATGCCACACACGATTTCTGCCAATTTTAATGCATCAGTTCCGTTGGCGCAGCTAACACAATGTTTGACACCAACATAATTTGCCAATCGTTCTTCCAGCTCTTCCACTTGAATACCCGAAACAAAATTAGCTTCATTCATAACTTCTTCAACAGCTGCATCAATTTGCGGTTTTAGTGCAAGATACTGTTTTCTCAAATCTCTGAATTGCATCATTTTGACTCCTCCAGGCCGTTTTCTGTCTCTGCATATACCTTTCCACACATATCGCATACCAGGCTTTCCCTTAATACTTCACCGCACTCGCATACCCAGCCTATGCGCTTAGCAGGTACACCTGCCACCAGCGCATAAGGCTGCACATCTTTAGTAACAACTGCCCCAGCTGCAACCATTGCACATGAACCGATAGTATGCCCGCAAACGATAGTTGCATTTGCTCCTATGGTAGCTCCTTGGCAAACAAGTGTCTTCTTATAGCCAGAACGTCCCTTAGGATGCTTTGCCCGCGGAGTCAAATCATTCGTAAATACACACGAAGGACCACAAAATACATAATCCTCCAACTCCACACCCTCGTATAGCGAGACGTTATTCTGCAGTTTGCAACCATCACCTACGGTCACATCATTGGATACATTCACATTCTGCCCCAACGTGCAGTTACATCCAATTTTTGCCCCATGCTGGATGTGGCAAAAGCACCATATCTTCGTTCCGTTGCCAATTGACACGCCATCATCTATAAAGCTGCTCTTGTGAATGTAGTATTCCATTATTCTGTCATTCCGTCCTTAATTCTGTACTTCTTCCAGCATTTTCACAATTCTGTATCCATCTTTACCCGTGGAAATACTCGGTTCTGTCTGTAAATGATTTGCAAAATACTTGAGTTCTTCTGTCAATGGAAGTGCATGTTTATATGGAATCTCTTCGGTCTCGCTCTGAATCAAAACTGGACATCTCGATTCCCATCCAACTCGCTTACCGCTGAAATATATTTTCTTATCCGTTGCATCATTAAACCATAGCATCCCGTCACTGCCGACCACCACAAGCCGTTGCTCTTTAAATGGGTGCAGCCACGAGGTAAATATATGCGCTTTCACATTGTTTGGGTAATCCAATTCTGCTGTGGCATAGTCACATATATTATCTTGTAGGAAGTTTCCTTTAGAAACCCTGATATTATTTGCAGGCGCACCCACAAGATAGTCCAGCACCGCCAAATCGTGCGGTGCAAAAGACCAAAAGACATTTTCTTCTGTTCGCACAACACCAAATTTTATTCTCGTTGAATATAGATAAAAGAGCTTACCGATTTTTCCTCTGTCAATTAACTCTTTTATCTTGTTTATTGCTGGATGAAACAGCAAAATGTGTGCTACCATAAACGGCACGTGCCCACGTTCTGCAATACTTACGAGTTCCATTGCGTCTTGTGAGTTCAGTGTCATCGGCTTCTCTATGAGCGTTGGAAGTCCCGCCATCAATAGCTTGCGTCCGATTTTGAAATGAAGCTCTGCGGGTGCAGCAACAACATATCCATCATATCGCTCTATCACTGCTTCTTCAGTATTCTTGTAACATATACAGTGATACTTTTCTTCTATATAATTTCGTCTAACATCATCGGTTTCAACTACTGCGGCCAGCATTCCAAGTTCCTTCAATGTGCGAATATGGTTCTCACCCCAAGCGCCACCGCCAATAACGCAAATCCGTTTATTCATGAATTACAGTCTCCAATACAAATAGCCTGCATCCTCATATTCCTTTTTATTCAAAATGCCTTTTACATCTACAAGCACTTTTTGTGCATTGGTGGCATACATTGCATCCAGCTGCTTCATCGCTATCGTCCTATATTCGTTATGTGCGACAGCAAGGATAATTGCATCCATGTTTCTTAGTGCCGATTCATCTGCCAACTGCAATCCATATTCCTTTAGCACGTCTAACTTGTCAGCCCACGAATCCACTACAACCGGCGTTATGTCAAATTCCGCCAGTTCTTTTATTATATCAACAACTTTTGTATTTCGTGTGTCAGGACAATTCTCCTTAAACGTGAACCCCAGAATCGCCACCCTCGCATTTTTGACGCACATACCAGCTCTCACCATCTGTTTTATTGCGCCCTGCGCCACGTACCTGCCCATGCTGTCGTTAACACGTCGAGCTGCAAGTATAACCTGACTTGAATAACCAACTTGTTCTGCCCGGTAAGTCAGATAATATGGGTCAACACCGATGCAGTGTCCTCCGACAAGCCCTGGGTTGTAGCGCAGGAAGTTCCACTTTGTACACGCGGCATCCATAACCTCATTAGTGTCTATTCCCAGTCTGTCAAAAATCTTTGACAGCTCATTTATGAAAGCTATGTTTATATCTCGCTGGCTGTTTTCGATGACTTTCGCCGCCTCCGCGACCTTTATGCATGAGGCTTGATACACGCCCGCATTTATAACAGTTTCATAAACCTTGGAAACCTCGTTAAGCGTGTACGCATCCATACCTGACACTATTTTGCGTATGGTACGCAGTGTATGTACCTTATCGCCTGGATTGATTCGTTCAGGGCTATAACCAACAAAGAAATCGATACCGCATTTCATGCCTGACTCCTTCTCAAGAATCGGAATACAAATATCCTCAGTCACGCCAGGATAAACCGTTGATTCATATACAACTATGCTTCCCTTTGTAAGGTTACGCCCTATGACAGCTGTAGAGCCTGTCACCGGGCTGAGGTCAGGCACATGCCCCTCATCGACAGGTGTTGGAACAGCTACAATGATAAATCTGCATTCCTGCAATTTCTTTTGGTCTGTTGTAAAGTCAATGCCACACTTTTTTATGCGCTCATCCCCCACTTCGTGCGTAGGGTCTATCCCACTTCTATAGAGATCTATACGTCCTTGACTGCGGTTATAGCCAATTACATCAATACCCTCCTCATCAAACGCAACTGCAAGCGGCAATCCCACATATCCCAGTCCTACAACAGCCAGCTTTGTTTTGTGCTCTCTCAGTTCATTGTATATCATTTCATCATACTCCTGTCTGTATCTGCGTAACTACTTTAAATCAACCAGTCTCTCCATATACTCACTCATTCTAGTCATATCTATCAACGCCCCCAGTTCAATCATTGACTGCTCGGTCTGAGCATGATAAGGCGTAAATGTAAGCTCTCCGAAAATTGGTCTACCATTTTCTACATAAAAATCCACTCTTACAAATGGGAAGTCCTCAGAAAGCTTTGCCGCCAGATCTTTCATTTCATTCAAACACGGCGGCCAAACATAAGTCTCATCGCTCGCCTCCGCTTCAAGATCATGTCGGTCATTCAGGTCTATATCAACAAATATTTCATTGTACTTTCTGTTTGCTCCATATCTGTCCCACATAACTTCTATATAGCGCGGTACTCCGTGAAAGCAATAAAACTTATAGTCATCAGGCACTTTATATCCGTCTGCCGAGTGTAGAAGTCTCTCGCAGATTATTTTTTTAGGTGTCTTGTATGCAAACATATCACCATTTATGCGAAATGCAAACTTTGTAAATCGGCTCGACTTTCTAAGTGTTTTTATCGCCTTTCTTTTGTCAAATAATTCTCCATCGAGCTTGAAAACGTGATTTGAGTACCCGTTTGAGACCTTCATTACAAATTCATCTGGAAGATCATCCCATGGTATCTCATCTATTGAATCCCACGCACCATAAAGCTGGTTAAGACAGTATTCGCAACCTTTTTTCTTGATATATTCACGGACAGTGTATTTGTTATAGCACAATGCAACTATGCTACTTTTATTATATATATTATATTTCAGCCACTGCATCTTGTCAAAAAAAGACGTTGGATGTTTTAAATCAACATGTTTTTCTCCTATAACATGTTGTCTTTTTATCAATGCATCCGCTTGTTTCTGTGGGCCAAAAATTTTCAAAGCAAGCTGCCATCCCAGCCCTTTCATGCTATTGACAATCACATACGCCGAATCATAGCAATCCCATACAAATTGGCTTTTTTTTAATTCCTTCTTTATTTTTTCCCAAGCATTCACAGTGTCTCCTCCTCATAAAATAGTCATCTACAGTGCCGCCTGTTGGTTCTTTTTCTCATCCTTACACACCTTCATAAGATACCACCAATACGCACCGCCAGACAAGGCATAAACCACAGTTGCCCCCCATGCGATACCATACACCCCCAGCTTGTTTATGAAGAAATAGTCCATAATAGTCTGTGCAGCGCATGATGCCGCTGCAATATACATATTGAATTTTGTTTTGCCAAGTGCAGGTAGCATATTCATAGGGAACATGCGTACGCAGCCGTTCATAGCATTCATTATCCATAGCATATATGTCATCGGTATCGCATCCGCATATTTCTGCCCGTATAGTATTTTTATAGCCAGCGGTGTAAGTAGCGCCCCCACCAGCGCCGCAAAAAGGACAAATCCGAAGTTAAACAGCCCAAGCTGTAACATTCTCTTTCTTATCTTCGACCAGTCTGTCATATCCGCTACTATCGGGAAAAAATACAGGCTCACCGCGCTTGCCACCAACAGAAGGAGTTGAGGAAACACTCCTGCTATTCTAAAGTTTGCTGTGATGACCTCATCCTTTATAATGGCATTAACCAAGAATGTTTCATTTGCGGGCATCATCTCACTGAACATTCTTGCTGCCATCAGTGAAAGCCCCATACTAAGGAGCGCTTTCTTCTCTTCCTTACTGATCGGCTCATACTCGACCCCGGTGAAACATTTGCGTACATACACCCAGAAATACAAAAGCGCAATGGTAACCGCTATATACCTTGCGTATATCAGCCCCATCGTTCCGACCAAGATAAGCAGGACTATACTGAATACGCACAGCACTGAAGACATTATTATCCCCGCCGACGCATATCTGCGGTTTTCTCTTTTTACGCGAATATATGCCGAAAAAGAGTCATATACGAAATACAGAGGCTGATACAACGCGAGTGCCCAAATATACTTCCTCGAATTTGGGAACGGTATATCTATGAACATAGCTGCAATACACACAGCCAATGAAATAAGAAGTTGAACCCCGCTGCCTTTAACTGCCACGTATTGCAGGTAGCCTCTGTTCTTTGTCTCCGTGTTTCTGAGTGAACAGAATTTCAATAGTGCCGCAGCCATTCCAAGTCCACTAACAAGTCCCACATAGGTATAAATGTTATCGGCAAATGAAATATATGCATATTCCGTCTTATCCACAATTCTCGCAACTACTATGCTGGAAATCATGGATATAGCTCTGCACAGGAAGTTCCCCGTCAAAATATGCAGAAAGCCACCCTTTATAAGCTGCTTGGTTTTTATAACGATATCATGTTTCACGTTTTTCTCGCTCAACTATTCTCTAGCGTACACTTATTCTTTTTGTACAGATCATCTACGACTTGCCCCACTCTATGCGTCCATAAGTTATTACCCAGCAGTGCAACTCTGCAATTATCACAGAGTTGCCTGTATTTTGTCTCGTCCGCATATATCTGCATGATTGCTTTTGTGAAGCCTTCACTAGTACCTTCGGTTGTTATTCCAATATTATACCTGTTTATAACCCTATCCATCGCAACGCATTTAGCGGCAACAATAGGAAGAGCATAACCCATGTATTCGTAGATTTTAACAGACAAAGCAAAATTGTTATATGCACTGTCTTCCTTTGGTATAAGGAAACCAACGTCTGCCCTGTTGTATAGTAGCTTAAGTTGCTTTCCGGATGCATGAACTACCTCAAGCCACGGCGCATTTTTTTGTGGATGCTTAAATTTCTTCCACTCGTTTTCGCGCACGCATAAGATCAACTTATAATTATTCGTTTTTTTGTTTATTCCATCGTAAGCATCTAGTAAAGCATCCAGCCCATACTGCTGCGATATTCCGCCTACATAGATTCCCGTCTTTGTGAAGTGATTTTCCCTTGGCAGATTGTTTTCACCTGCCGGCGGCAAAGCACGCATATCGCGGTAGTTAAACAATGCCTTTGCCTCATCACATGGCAGATACACTATATCCACATATTTAAGCGCACTATCAGTCTTGAACTGTCGGATATCTAGATAAATATCTTTTAAAGAATTTATAAAGCCTGTCCTTCGAGGAAATACCTCCGGAAACTTACTGTGAAAATCGCGCATAAAATACCCAGTCGGTATGCCCATGCTGTGCAGGCGCTTTATAAGGCGGATATCGTCGTCCAGCATGATCTGCCCCACGGGCGACTCTATATAGCAAATGTCCGGTCTTTCTATGTCCAGCCAACGGTTTATTTCCGCAACGCTTTTTCTTCGTTCCGCCCGGCAGTCATTCCCATCGCTCCCGCAAAGAAGCTTTACCTCGTGTCCCGCTTCGACAAAAGCGCGGTACATTTTCTGCGGTCTCACAGAGCTTCCGGAATCCGCCCTGCCGAAATCCGCAAAGCATATAAACAAAACCTTCATCTATTCAGCTCCTTATCAGCGCATTCTCCAGCACCTTTGCGATCCTCACTCCGACGGCGTCCGGCGAAAAGCGCTCATGCGCGCGGCGCGCTATCGCGGCTTTATCATATTTCTGAACATCTTCGCAGATGCTCAGCATTGTCTTGGCAAGGCCGGCCACATCGTCCACATCGACCATAAGGCCATCCTCCGCACCGATAAAGCCCTCCGTGCCGCCGCAGCGCGTTGCTATCACAGGCACGCCGCAGCACATCGCCTCGGCATACACGACGCCAAATGTCTCATGGCGGCTGGCAAGCACGAAGCAATCGCTCTCATTGAGCTTTCTGGCAAACTCACCGCGGCGGAAATACCCGGTGCAGCAGACCTTGTCCATCAGTCCAAGCCCGGCGATCTGGCGCTTTATGTTCTCAAGCTCCGCCCCGTCGCCCATGATGGTAAGCTGACAGTCGTCTCTCACAGCGCACACGCGCGAGAACGCGGCAACAAGCACATCAAAGCCCTTGCGGTATTCGGCATGCCCGGCCGAAACAAAGCGGAAACCGTCCGTCTTCTCCTGCCGTTCAAGCCGAAAAACGCCGGTGTCCACAATGTCGTCTACGACCTCCGCCTTTACTCCGGTAAACTTCTCTATCTGCGAAGCGAGCGCCGGACTGACAGCGATCACGGCAGCCGCATTTTCGTACACATATCTCATCATTTCCGCCTGACCGGCGGCCTTTTCGTCATCCATGATGCTGGATGCGTGCTCAGTGACAACATACGGTATGCCGCGCTTCCGGCAGGCTTCAACTATGCTGACCGCCGTATCGGCAAAATGAACATGCACGATGTCCGGCCGTCCTTTTTCGCGCGCCACCCGGTCGAGCAGGCGCTCAAAGCCTGAGGCTGCAAGTTTTCTCCGCAGCGCGTCCGCAAACGGCCCCATCGGAAAGCTGTATTCGTAGACCGGTATCCCATCCACGCTGTGGCAGTACAGACCCCAGCGGCGCCAGCGTCTGAACGAGCGCATATCGAGCGCCGCGAAAACGACTTTATGCCCGCAGCCTGCCAGAGCCCTCGCCTGGTCGAGCTGAAAGTTGCCATTGCTCGGATATTTTTCCGACGGGCATCCGTATGACACCTCAAGGATATACATATGTTTCCCCTCCGATGCAGCCGCAGATCATTTCTTCTTTTCCCTGTCATACACCTTCTGGATTATATCCATGTATTCAAGGGCCTTTTTATAATAGTCGTATTTTTCCTTTACGTAGTTATACGCGTTTTCGGAGGCTTTTTCAAGCTCTGCGCTGTCCATATTGACGATATGTTCAAGCCTAGCGGCAAAATCGTCCGCATCATCGGGACGGAAGAGCCATCCGTTGCCGCAGGGCGTTCTGTCCCGGTTGAGGTTATTGTCCTCAGAGAGCACCGGTACGCCGCAGGCCTCCATATCAAAGAAGTTGAGACTTGCCTGCTTGGCGATAAGCCCAACGTCCGCGGCCTGATAGAATCCGGCAAGATCGCAGTATTTCTGCGTCGGCAGGCGGATTATCCTGTACCTGCTGTCCTTAAAGCGCTTTTCCACTGCGGCGCCGTACTCGCCGGTCGCATTGCCGATCATCAGATATACTATCTCCCTGTCGGTCTTTATCTCACGGCAGGTGAGCTCGGCGAGCAGCATGCCGCCCTTGGACTCGTCAAATTTGCCGGCAAAGAGCACAACGAAAGCGTCATCCGAGATGCCGTTTGCCTCCCGGAATTTTGCGCCTGCCGCCTTATCCGGGTGGAAAAGCAGCATGTCCGAACCATAGGATATCCACGGTGCAAGTGAGAGCGGCACACCGAGGCATCTTTCAACATAATCGTCGTTCATTGCGCGGATGACAGGTATCCTGTTTTTTACAATGATCGGTGTGATAAAGCTGCGGTAATATGCCCGGTAAAGCTTTCTCAGCGGGTTCTGCGACGCCATCTCGACCATGTGGTTATCCATGACGATGGGGCAGTCAAACGCCTTGAGATGGCGCAGTATCCACATGCCCGCGGCGGTGTCGTTGCCGTGGACATACAGCACGTCCGGGTGCAGGGAGTTGACAAGCTCGGCAAGGTCATCCTTAAAAAGCGCGCGACCGCTGACATACGCCCAGATGGGGCGGCGGATGATCTGCACGCCGTAGCGCTCGGAATACTCCCGGTCGCGCGCGGCGATATTGTCACGCCCGAAAAAGCTCGTGAGATAATCGGGCATACGGTCAAGCTCGGCGGTGAGGATCACCGTCTCATGCCCCATGCGGGCAAAGTATTTGGAGAGGATATTTATCTTGTACCCCGCGTCGGGGTGAAAGAAATCCTCAAGCTGTACGATCTTCATGTTCTGCCTCTCCGCTCAGCGGAATTTCTTTTTCTCAACGCCGAGGGCGCGCAGCACCATCGTGCCGAGCTGAATGATGCCCCAGCTGTTTTTATAATCGGCAAATGTCTTGTTCTCGCCGTCAATGAGCGCTTGCAGGGCTTCCGCGCTCATGCCGAGCTTTTGGGCGATATACTCAAGGTCGGCGTGCATGGTCTCCGCGTCGTAGCCGGGTGTTTCCAGCTCGCGCAGCGCCTCATCGCGCGTCTTTGTGCCGACAAGTATCTCATTGGAGAGATAGCACTTTCTCTTGTCATAGCCGAACTTATGCGGCAGGTAATAACCCTCGTAAAAGCGGGTGAACACATCCTCATAGTGCTTGTTGGCATACGCCTCCCAGCCGAAGCGCTCCGTGAGGAAGGTCTTGACCTTCTCCTTGTCATACTCCACCATGTCCAGCGGGGCGACGCGCTTCATGCCCTTGAAAATGGGGTAATAAAGGCGGTACTTTATCATGCTGCACATGGGGAATTTCTCAAGCTTCATCGTGCCGAAGCGGCGCTGAATGTCCTTTATGAGGCGCAGGTCGTTCTGATACACCCACTCTATCGGCGGGCGGATGCACTCGGTGGCGCTGTTCGCGCCGGTGAGCACGTATTTTATGCCGTGGCTGACGGCGTAGTTATAAAGCCCCGCGAAAATGGCGTGATCCTGCGGCAGGTCCTGATACGGCACCTGCGATTTGAAGAACGCGATCTGCAGATTGCGCATCTCGTCCCAGTCGACGACCTCGGTGTATACGTCGAGACCAAGCCCCTCGGTGATGCGCTTGATATTGTCGTCCGCGACCTTGAGGTTCCAGCCCGTGTCGCACACATAGCACAGGGGATTGAGCCCCATGAACTCCTTTGCGACATAGCAGAGGTACGAGCTGTCCACGCCGCCGGAGAGTCCGATGATGCAGTTATACTTCTGCCCGGCGGTATTGCGCTTTATCTCCTCCGCCGTGCGCTGCAAAAGCGTCTTGTCCTCAAGCTTTGCCCGCCACGCGGGGAGGATGTTCTTGTAATAATCGCTGCAATAGTCGCACACGCCGTTTTCGTCAAAGACTATACGGCTGTCCGTCGTATCCATGACGCAGCAGGTGCAGCGCTGAAACTTGCGCTCGGTTCTTGTCTTGCTCATAGTTCACACTCCCATATCAAAGCATTTCGCAATAGATCGCGTTGTAACGCTCATACATCTGTTCCCCGGAGAAGCGCTCGCGCAGGGGCGAAAATGCCTCCGGCGCGGGAGGATCGGCGAGAAAAGCCATGACGCTCTCCCTCAGCGCCGCGATGTCGCCGGGTGCGGTGAAGCGTCCGACAGGCGCGGGCGCGGTCTCTGCCGTGCCGCCCGCGGCAAAGCCAGCCACGGGCGTGCCGCAGCACACCGCCTCCAGACAGGTCGTCGGGAAATTCTCCATTGCGGAGCATATCACGAACACGTCCGCCATTGAGTAATACTCCGCCAGCTCCTGCTGGTTCTCGGTGCGCCCCATGGCGATGACGTTCGTCGGGAACTCCTCCGTGAGGTCATCCACGCCGATGAGGATGAACTTCACACGCTCATCCTTCATGCTCTCCGCGAGACGCAGCACGTCCCGCCCGCCCTTGCGCGCGTCCATCATATACGGCGCGACAGCGAGCACGACCTTCTCATCCGTGAGGGAGTGCCGCGCCCTGAGATGCGCAGAATCGCGCGGGTGGAAGAGCGCGGTGTCGATGCCGTTCGGCACGACGCGCACGTCGTACTCCCCTCCCAAAAACGACCGGCGCACCCGCTCCGCCAGCCACTCGGACGGCGTGCAGACCAGCATGCGCTGCCCCGTGAGCAGCGCGCGCTTTTCGCGCCACATCTTCGCCGTGAAGTCAAAGAACATGGTCTTTGGGTACTCGCCAAGCTGCGGGCATTCGCCGCAGCCGGTCTGCCAGCGGTCACAGGAATTTGCAAAGCCGCACTTGCCTGTATAGGCGAACTCACAGTGGAACGTATACACCAGCGGGATATTTTTCGCGCGGATATACTCAAAAAGCGGCTTCAGATTGACAAAATACGCATGAGGCTCATGCAGATGCACGATGTCCGGCTTGAAGCTGTCCATAAAGCGCAGCAGCCGCCGCGTGGAAAAGAAGGAATAACACCCAGTCAGCCCCGTCACGCGCGTGAGCGCGGCATGCAGCGCCGTCTCCCACCGCAGGCCGAACTTGAAGATATTCTTTTCATCAACATCCGCGCCGCGGCCGTAGCACACCGCCGCCTCGCCGCCGTTTTCATTCACGGCGGTATAAAGGGCGTAAACTATCTTGCCGGTGCTGCCGCTTTTGCACACGGAATCTATATACAAAACTCTCATCTTGTGACCTGCAACGCAAATATCAGTACTTTCTCCACACCATTTTATCGACGACGCCCGTGTACGACTGTATCAGCCGGACGACCTTGGAAGAGACGTTTTCCTCCACATAGTCCGGCACGGGGATGCCGAGATCGCCGTTTGCGTTCATCGTGACCGCCGTATCGACCGCCTGCAAAAGCGATTTTTCGTCAATGCCCGCAAGAATGAAGCAGCCCTTGTCCAGCGCCTCGGGGCGCTCGGTGCTCGTGCGGATGCAGACAGCCGGGAAGGGCCTCCCGACGGAGAGGAAGAAGCTGCTCTCCTCCGGCAGGGTACCGCTGTCTGAGACGACGGCAAAGGCGTTCATCTGAAGGGCGTTATAATCGAAAAAGCCGAGAGGCTCATGCCGGATAACGCGCCGGTCGAGGACGAAGCCGCTGCTCTCCAGCCGCTTCGCTGAACGCGGATGGCAGGAGTAGAGTATGGGCATATCGTATTTCTCCGCCATCTTGTTTATGGCGGTGAAGAGTGAGTTGAAATTTTTCTCCGTATCTATATTTTCCTCGCGGTGGGCCGAGAGGAGGATATACTTCCCTTTCTCAAGGCCAAGGCGGGCATGAATGTCGGATCTCTCAATATTCTCAAGGTTTTTGTGCAGCACCTCCGCCATGGGTGAACCCGTGACATAGGTGCGCTCCTTCGGGAGGCCGCACTCAATGAGATAGCGGCGGGCATGCTCGGAATAGGCCATGTTCACGTCAGATATTATATCGACGATGCGGCGGTTCGTCTCCTCGGGAAGGCACTCGTCCTTGCAGCGGTTGCCGGCCTCCATGTGGAAGATTGGGATATGCAGACGCTTCGCCGCGATGGCGGAGAGGCAGGAGTTCGTATCGCCGAGGATCAAAAGCGCGTCCGGGCGTATCTCGCTCATGAGCTTATATGAGCAGTTGATGATGCTGCCCACGGTCTCGCCGAGATCGCCGCCCGCCGCGTCCATATACACCTCCGGCGCGTCAATGCCGAGGTCGCGGAAGAACACGCCGTTGAGGTTGTAGTCATAGTTCTGCCCGGTGTGGGCGAGTATGCAGTCAAAGTACGTGCGGCATTTGCCGATGACCGCCGCGAGGCGGATGATCTCCGGCCGCGTGCCAACGATTATTAGGAGCTTCAATCTCCCGTCGTTTTTGAATTTCATATCAGAGTAATCCAGCTTTATGCCCATTGTCACAGCTCCTCAAAAAAAGTATCGGGGTGGGCGGGGTCGAAGCTCTCGTTCGCCCACATGACAGTGACAAGCTTCTCCGTGTCGGAGAGATTCACGATGGAATGCGTATAGCCCGGAAGCATATGCACGGCCTCTATCCTGTCTCCGCTGACCTCGAACTCAATGACCTCGCCGCTGCCGATCCTGCGCTCACGTATGAGCCCGTGGCCGGACACGACGATGAAGAGCTCCCACTTGCTGTTGTGCCAGTGCTGTCCCTTGGTGACGCCGGGCTTTGAAATATTCACGCTCACCTGCCCGCACTTCGCCGTCTTTATAAGCTCGGTGAAGCTGCCGCGCGCGTCGGTGTTCATCCTCAGCGGATATGCGGCCTTCTCCGGGGGAAGATAGCTCAGATATGTCGAATAGAGCTTTTTTTCAAACGAGCCGTCCGGTATCTCCGGCATGACATGCGTCTCCGGCTGGGCGGCAAAGCCGTCCAGAAGCTCCTTAATGCGGCCCAGCGTGACCCTGTGCGTCACAGGAACGAAGCAGTACCTTCCGTCTGCCGCGGGAACCGGTGCGAGCCCATCATATCCGCAGCGGTGCTCATGCCCGGAAAGTGCGGAAATAAGCTCCTCTACGAGGTCGTCTATATATACGAGCTCCAGTTCCGTCGCCGGATCGTTTATCGTGACCGGCAGGCCGTTTGCCGTGTTGTGGCAGAATGTCGCCACGGCGCTGTTGTAGTTCGGACGGCACCATTTTCCGAAAACGTTCGGAAACCGGTAGACGAGCACCCTTGCCCCCGTCTCTCCGGCATAGTCGAAGAAGAGCTTTTCACCCGCCAGCTTCGACACGCCGTACTCGGAGCCTGCATAGCGCCCCTCAAGGCTTGCCTGCGCGGAGCTTGAGAGCATCACGGGGCAGGTATTGCCGCAGCGGCGCAGCGCATCCAGCAGTTCAGCGGCAAAGCCCCGGTTTCCGGCCATGAACTCCGCCGTGTCCTTCGGGCGGTTGACGCCCGCGAGGTTGAACACGAAATCCGCCCGCGCGCAGTAAGCGGCCAACGCATCCGCGCCGCTTTCGCGCGTGTATTCAAATATTCCGTCTATCTCAAGGCCGGGATGCGTCCTGTCCTTGCCGTCCCTGATATTTTCAAGCGCGCGGCAGAGGTTTTTGCCGACAAAGCCTGCGGCTCCGGTCACAAGAATATTCATCAGTACTCTATTCCCATCTCTTCAAGCTGCCGGCGTATATATTTCAGCCCCAGCAGCTTTTCCTTTACCTGCTGAACGTCAAGTATCTGCGTATTGTTGGAGTTGAACTCGGTGAGATGGTTTCTCTCCGGGTCGCCCTGAACAAAATATTTGTCGTAATTGAGGCTGCGCCTGTCGCATGGGACACGGTAAAAGCTGCCCAGATCCTCCGCCTTGGCGCACTCCTCGTTCGTCAACAGCGTCTCGTACATTTTCTCGCCGTGGCGTATGCCGATGACCTTTATGTTTTCCTTATCGCCGCCGAAGAGCTCGCACACGGCCTCCGCCTGCGTCCTTATCGTGCAGGCCGGCGCTTTCTGAACCAGTATATCCCCGCTTTCGCCGTGCTCAAAGGCAAAAAGCACAAGATCCACCGCCTCGTCAAGCGACATGATGAAGCGCGTCATGTCCGGCTCCGTGATCGTGATCGGCTCGCCTTTTCTGAGCTGATCTATCCAAAGCGGGATGACGCTGCCGCGGGAGCACATGACGTTGCCGTAGCGCGTGCAGCATATCCGCGTCCTGCCGGGATCGACTGTACGGGACTTTGCCACAACGACCTTCTCCATCATCGCCTTGCTCGTCCCCATCGCGTTTATCGGATAGGCGGCCTTGTCGGTGGAAAGGCATATCGCAGCCTTCACGCCCTCGCTTATCGCGGCGGTGAGCACATTATCCGTTCCGAACACATTGGTCTTCACCGCTTCGAGCGGGAAAAACTCGCATGACGGCACCTGCTTGAGCGCCGCGGCATGGAAAATGTAGTCCACCCCGTGCATCGCGTCTCTAACGGACTGGAGGTCGCGCACATCACCGATGTAGAATCTCAGCTTGTCGGCGTATTCCGGCATGCGCGCCTGAAAATCGTGGCGCATATCGTCCTGCTTCTTCTCGTCGCGCGAGAAGATGCGGATCTCGCCTATATCGCTTGCTATGAAGCGGTTGAGCACGGCATTTCCGAACGAGCCCGTGCCGCCTGTTATCATCAGAGTCTTGTCCTTGAACATTTCTCCCTCTTTCCGCCGCTCATCCGCCGGCTCTCACACATTCGTCGAACCGGTCGAGCAGCATCTTCTTATCGAAATGCGCTTCAAAATATTTTCTTGCGTTTCTGCCGTATTCGTCGAGCCGCGCGTCGTTCATCAGCAAGCGCACAGCCTCCGCCAGCGCCGCGCTGTCCCCTATCGGGCTGCACACGCCGCAGTCCGCCTCACGCACTACGCGCTCCGTCTCTCCCGTGGCGCAGGCCAGCACGGGCATGCCGCAGGCCATGTACGACTGGAGCTTGGCGGGTATGGTGTTTGCAAAGAGCGCGTTGTTCATAAACGATACGAAAGCCGCGTCGCAGCCGGCGAGTATCGCCGGTATGCTCTCTGCCGGCTGGCGCGGTATAAGCACGAACATGTCCTCCACGCCGAGCAGCTTTATTTTTTCGATGAGCGCGGCCTTGCTGCGCCCGTCGCCGACTATCACAAATTCCGCGTTTACGCCGTCCCTCTTCAGGACTGCCGCGGCATCCGGCAGAATATCGAGTCCCTGCGCCCGGCCAACATTTCCGGTGAACGCCACCTTGAAACGTCCGTCGCAGGGTATGAGTGCGCTGCTGCCCCTCTCCATCGGGCGGTAGAACTCCTCCGCATACTGCGGCCAGTAGCTGACCTTGTCCTCTTCGCCGGGTATGCGCCGGCGAATCATATCAACAAAGCTCGGCGATGTGGCAAATATTCTGTCGCAGCGGCGGTATATATAGTCCACCATCCGGCCGACGGGGCCGAGCACGAGCTTTGAGTGTATGCCCGTGACTATCTCTATATTCTCCGGCCAGAGATCCTGCACGTATATCCAGCACGGTATCCTGCGGCGCTTCGCGTACCATACGCCTACCAGCGCCTGCGTCATCGGCGATACCTCGAAGTTGAAAACCATATCGGCCTTCAGCGGCGTAAAGCACTTCCAGAAAAACCCTGAGATCACGAACGACACATAATTCAGGCACATGCCAAGGGCGCCGTGTCCGCGCGCGATGAGCGGGATGCGGATGATGTCTGCGCCCATGTAGCTCCCGCGCCGTTTCCTGAAAAGGCCATAGCCGTCAAAATACTTCCCATAAGGGTAGTTCGGTATGCCAGTGAGCACCGTTATCTTATAGCCGCGCTCCACCCATTCGGCGCACATGTCGTTTATGCGGAACGCCTCAGGATAAAAATACTGGCTGACGACGAGAATATGCTTTTTTCTCTGCGGACTGTCCTTCATTGCGCACCCTCGGTGATCCTTATGCTCTCTTCGAGAGAATACAGCCTGTACTCCCCTCCCGGATACTCGCTCATCGGCATGTCATAGCTCAGGCTGCCGAAGGCCTTGTCCACAAGCGCAGTGAAAAAGCCCAGAAATTTCAGCGCCCATGTAAAGCCCCTCACGAGGATGAGCTTTTTGCCGTGGGCTTCGGCGATCATGCGCACAAGCTCTGAGGTGTTGCTGTATTCCGCGTTCTGCGGGAAAAATGTGCCGGACTCCTCGTTGTCTATCATCAGCTTCACGAAAGCCATAAGATTATCCACGAACAGCATCGAGCGCTCGTTATCCACATACGGGAACACCGGCAGGCGCTGCGCGAAAAGGGACAGCACCGGGTAGTTGCCCTTACAGCCGGGGCCGTATATCATCGGCGGCCGCAGGATGACGACCCTGAAATTTTTGTCTTCAAGCCGTCTCAGGCCCAGCTCGGCTTGGAGCTTGCTGTCGCCGTAGCAGTTTGCCGGCGTACAGACGGTGCTTCTGTCTATTCTCCGCCGCCGGCCTATCGGGGCGCTGTCGCCGTAGACGATGGCCGAGCTCATGAAAATGAACTGCTTTACGCCCTCGCGTTTGGCCTTTTTGGCCAGCTCTTTTGTGAGATCAGTGTTTATCTCATAATATTTCTGCGCTTTTTCCGGACTTATACGGCCGTTGTCGGAGTGCGCGAGCCCGGCGACATGGTACACCACGTCAAAGCCCGTGAAGTCCTCCCCGCGCCATGAGCCGTTGCGCATGCTGATGGAGACGGTAGCATACTCCGGGAATTGCTCCATATACTGTCTGAACCGGCCGCCGAGATAGCTGTTTATGCCGGTTATGAGTATCCGTTTCATAGGCCTTTCTCCCGCTCAAGCTCTCCCGTGCCGCCCTCGACGACGCCCTCATGCCGCAGCACGCTCTTCACGGTGCCGAAAAAGCACTTGCAGTCGAAACCGAAGCTGAGTTTTTTCACATACTCTCCGTCGAGCTTCGCCTTTACATCTATGGGCAGCTCGTCTCTCCCGTTTATCTGCGCCCATCCGGTCAGTCCGGGCTTTACGTCGTTCGCGCCGTACCTGTCGCGCTCGGCAATAAGATCGTCCTGATTCCAAAGCGCAGGACGCGGGCCTATCACGGACATCTGCCCCGCGAAAATATTGAAGAGCTGCGGCAGCTCGTCGAGACTGGTCTTTCTCAGAAAGGCTCCCGTCCGCGTTATCCACTTTGCCGGATCGGCGAGCATATGGGTAGGCACGTCCTTCGGCGTATCCGTGCGCATAGTGCGGAATTTCAGGATATTGAAGAAGCTTTTATGTATGCCGAAGCGCTTCTGCCTGAAAAACACTGGGCCGGGCGAGCCAAGCTTTATCGCAAGCGATATTATGAGCATAGGCACCGCCAGCACGGCAATGCCCGCAAGCGAAAGGACAATATCCAGTAATCTTTTTATCACGCGCTCGTACATATCCCGCTCCACTCCGACTTTTTATCTGAAGTTCTTAACAAGATTTCTTATAATATTTAATACTTATAAATCAAGTCATTATATCATTGAGCCCCCACAGTGTCAACGCAAATCGAGGCAGCGGGCCCGGGCGCATGTAGGTTAGTCAATGATGCGTTACAGAGGCGGAAAAGAAAAAAGGATATCGCGAGGAGACTTCCAGTTGAGCGGACGCAAGGGGAAATTATTATACTGCCTTTGACGGACGGCAAGCTGTTTTGCAAAATCGTCAAAAGAATAGAAACGATGAGAAGCATAGAATTCCTCGTTGTCTTTTCTATGACTGCGTTCAACCTTGCCGTTATGTCTGGGTGTGAACGGTCTGATCTTCTTATGCTTGATTCCCAGTTGTTCAAGCGTTTTCTCGAAGAGGGTAGGCAGCTTCTTCTTGCTGTTCCCCATCTCATTTGTAAACTCAAATCCGTTATCTGTCTGAACGCATTCTATGGCGTATGGGAACTTCTCCACTACGTGCTTCAGGAAAACGGTGGAGGTATATGTGTCTTTTTCCTTGAAAGCCTCCAGATAACGAAAACGGCTGTATTCATCAATAAAGGTGTACTGGTAGTAGTAACCGCCGCATTCCTTAGCATCCTCTACGGCTTCTCCAACAAGGCACACAGAAGGAACGTATTTCACATCAATCTGAACCTTTTGACCGGGATACCGCATCTGTTCATAAGGCTTTGGAATGTATTTCGGGTTTGGCAGCTTGATCGGTGCACCGCCGATCCGGCGCAGCAGCTTATACAGCCCGGAGATAGATCTGGTGTATCCACGTCGGCGAAGTTTGACCCAGAAGACTACCAGACCGTCGTGTGGGTTCCTCCGGCGCATATTCTTTACCAACGTGATCTCTGCCTCTGTGTGCTGATTTGGATGGCTGTGAGGACGGTGGGAGCGGTCTGCCAGCGAGTGTATATCTCCGTCGTATTTCTTCTTCCAACGATAGATATTCTGACGACTGGTCTTGTAGCGGATAGCGGCCTTCGTAACGCCGTGTTTCATCGAATACTCAATTACTGCTTGCTTATACCGCATGTCTTGTGTTATCTTATTCATAGCGAATAGGGTACACCTGCCTTTCGGTTTTGTCTCGTCAACTCAACCTTAACACAGGTCTCACCTATTCGCTATTCTTTTTCTTATCTGTCTCTCATCATTGTTACTCCTACAATGCGCGCCGCTCCATGTCATTTTGCCGTATTGAAAAATTTTCTGAAGCAGTGTAAAATAGAGAAATTATAATAAACTGAGTGCAGAGTGCATAACTACAGGAGAAGTACATGATATACAGAGAAAAGGCCGAAACAAGACTTTACGATTTTGACAGCGACGGTTATCTCACGCTCACAGGCATGCTCCGCATCATGGAGAACACAGCCAGCCACCATTCAAATACCGTAATGGATGAATTAGCCGCAAGGCAGCTCAATGGCTTCAGCTGGCTTCTGACGGAGTGGCATGTTGAGATAATCAAAACGCCTTCGAGATCCGGCGGCATTACGGTGGAGACATGGATAATCAACGCCGAAAGCAGCGCGCGCTCGATCCGCGAAATGCGCCTCAGCGACGACGAGGGGAACATCCTCATCATTGCGGAGATGACCTTCGCCGCATACAATATCAATGAGGGCAGAGTTCTCCGCCTTACGAAGGCGTTTCTGGCGCAGTACCGGCCGGAGTCCGAGCGGCTTTTCAAATGCAGTCCACCGCGGCTGGCGATTCCAAAGGAGTATGACGCCGAGCTGTCCGTTCCGGTGCGCCGCGGCGATCTTGATTTCAACGACCACGTCCACAACACCGTCTATATGGATTATGCGCTGGAGGCGCTGCCCGGCGAGCTGATAAAGAGCCGCCGCGTCTCCTCCTTCCGCGTCATATATCACCGCTCCGTCAAATACGGCGACCCGCTCACATTGCGCACGAAGCGCACTGGCAGCAAGTGGCTGACCGGAATGTATGTCGGCGGCAAGCTCTACTGCGCCGTTGAGGTAAGCGAACGCAAGGAGGAAAACGCATGAAGATTGAGATAAAAAAGCTGCGTGAAGGCGCCGTTATACCGACGCGCGGCTCTGCCGCCGCCGCCGGATACGATCTGCGCGCCTGCACAGCCGCGCCCATCGTCATTGCACCGGGCGAGACGGCGATGGTCGGCACGGGTCTCTCCATAGCCGTACCCGAGGGCTACTTCGGCGCGGTGTTCGCCCGCAGCGGCCTTGCCTGCAAGCAGGGCGTGCGCCCGGCAAACTGTGTCGGCGTGTGCGACAGCGACTACCGCGGCGAATATATGGTAGCGCTGCACAACGATAGCCGCGTCCCGTGCGAGATAGCGCCGGGAGACCGCATAGCCCAGCTTGTTGTCATGCCTTTCCTTGAGCTTGAGTTTGAAGAGATAGACGAGCTTTCCGATACGGCCCGCGGCGCGGGCGGCTTCGGCAGCACAGGGAGATAATTTTTTCTCACGGATCATAGCCTTTGACGGCATAAAAATTGCGCAGTCTGAGAAGACTGCGCAATTTTTCATTCTGTCCGCCGTTTTTTCGATAAAAACGCTTGACATGCTGCGTACACGGGCATATAATGCATTTGAACATTTGAATGATTGTTCAAATGTCGAATTCAAAATTTTACGAAGGAGACATTGAAATGAAAAAGACCTACATGATAGACGTTGACTGCGCAAACTGCGCAAACAAGATGGAGCAGGCCGCGAAGGAGACCAAAGGCGTCAAGGACGCAGTTGTGAATTTCATGGCGCTGAAGATGACCGTCGAGTTTGAGGACGGGGCCGACGTCAAGGCAGTTATGAAGGATGTGCTGAAGAACTGCAAGCGCGTTGAGGACGACTGCGAGATCTTTTTCTGATATAAAACAAAACTTTCCGGAGGCGATACCATGAACAAGAAGCAGAAGAACCTGCTGTACCGTATAATAGCCGCGATCGTGCTGACGGTCGCGTTGGAGCTGAGTCCGGCGGACGGCTGGCTGAAGTTCGTCCTGTTCATCATTCCGTACCTGACTATCGGCTATGAGACCCTGATAAAGGCATGGAAGGGCATCAGGAAGGGGCAGCCCTTTGACGAAAACTTCCTCATGGCCGTCGCCACCGTCGGTGCTATAGCTCTCGGCGACTACCGCGAGGGCGTCGCCGTTATGATCTTCTACCAGATCGGCGAGCTCTTTGAGAAGATCGCCGTCGGCAAGAGCCGCCGCAGCATCGGTCAGCTCATGGACATCCGCCCCGACTATGCCAACATTGAGGACGAAAACGGCCAGCTCGTAAAGCACGACCCGGATGAGATAGCCATAGGCACGGTCATAGTCGTGCAGCCAGGCGAGAAGATACCCATTGACGGCGTGATCGTCGACGGCACGAGCGTGCTTGACACGGCAGCCCTCACCGGCGAGAGCCTTCCGCGCAGCGTCGGCGCCGGAGACGAGGTCATAAGCGGCTGCATCAATGAGAGCGGCCTGCTCAGGATACGCACCACCAGAGAATTCGGCGAGTCCACCGCCTCGAAGATACTCGAGCTTGTTGAAAACGCAAGCTCCCGCAAATCCAAAAGCGAGGCGTTCATCTCCAAATTTGCCCGTATCTACACCCCGGCCGTGTGCTACAGCGCACTTGCGCTCGCCATCGTTCCCCCCGTCGTCAATCTCATCGCCGGAAATTCTGCGGACGCCGGTACGTGGATATACAGGGCGCTCACTTTCCTTGTCATCAGCTGCCCGTGCGCGCTGGTCATCAGCATCCCGCTCAGCTTCTTTGCCGGCATAGGCGGCGCGAGCAGCGCCGGCGTACTTATAAAGGGCTCCAACTTCATGGAGACGCTGTCCAAGGTCAAATATGTCGTGTTTGACAAGACCGGCACCATGACAAAGGGTGTTTTTGAGGTCGCCGGCATCCACCACAGCGCGATCGAAGAGAAAAAGCTTCTCGAGTCTGCAGCGCTTGCCGAGAGCTACTCCACCCACCCGATCAGCCAGAGCCTGCAGAGAGCCTACGGCGAAATGCTCGACAAAAGCCGCGTGAGCAACGTGCAGGAGATCAGCGGCCACGGCGTGATCGCCGATGTAGACGGACATCAGGTCGCCGCCGGCAACCATCGTCTGATGGCGCAGCTCGGCATTGAGTTCAGGGAGTGCAGCCAGGCAGGCACCGTCGTGCATGTTGCGATCGACGGCAAGTACTGCGGTCATATCCTGATCTGCGACGTTGTAAAGCCCGACGCGAAAGAGGCCATAAGCGCTCTCAAGCGCATCGGCGTAAGCAAGACCGTCATGCTCACCGGCGACGGCGACAAGGCCGCGCAGAGCGTAGCCGCAGAGCTCGGTATCGACGAGGTCCACAGCCAGCTTCTGCCCGAGGACAAGGTCACGAAGGTCGAGGAGCTGCTTCAGGCAAAGCAGAAGGACGAAATGCTCGCCTTCGTCGGCGACGGCATCAACGACGCGCCCGTGCTCTCCCGCGCCGACATCGGCATCGCAATGGGCGCTCTCGGCTCCGACGCCGCGATCGAAGCGGCGGACGTCGTGCTCATGGACGATAATCCCCTCAAGATTGCAAAAGCCATACGCATCTCCAGAAAGTGTCTGAGAATAGTTTACGAAAACATCTATTTTGCCATTGGCGTGAAGCTCATATGCCTCGTGCTCGGCGCAGTAGGCATCGCAAACATGTGGGTCGCCATCTTTGCCGACGTCGGTGTTATGATAATCGCCGTGCTCAACGCCATAAGGGCGCTGAACGTGAAGCATCTGTGAGGTACTGCACATGGAAAACGAAAAGGAAATAGACTGCTGCGAAGCAAACGAAGTCCACGAGGAGCTGCTGAACATCGTGCGTGAGAAGCTGCCCGGCGAAAACCAGCTCTATGATCTGGCAGAGCTATTTAAGGTATTTGGCGATTCGACCCGCATCCGCATACTCTTTGTGCTCTTTGAGGCTGAGGTCTGCGTGTGCGATATGGCGGCGGCGCTGAACATGACCGTATCCGCCGTGTCCCACCAGCTCAAAATCCTCAAGCAGAACAAGCTCATAAAGAGCCGCCGCGAAGGACGCAGCGTTTTCTACTCGCTGGCGGATGACCATGTGCGCACGATAGTCAGCCAGGGCATGGATCACATTTCGGAATAAAGCTCCGTTTGCAGTGCCGGACGGCACAGCTGCGGCGGCGACGGATAATATGCGCTCCTGCCGTATAATGCGGCATGATATTAAAAAGCTATGGAACAGCGAACAGCTATTCCATAGCTTTTTTATTTGGTATTCGATTCTCCGCTCAATGGCAGCCTGAGCAGCCACCGCCGCAGGCGCAGTCCTCGCCCTCGTCATGGCCGCAGCCGGAGCACCCTCCGCATCCGCTGCCGCAGCCCTCTTCACCGCCGGTTATCGGAAGCCGACCTGTGATGAGAAGATCCGCCGCCGTGTCCGCATCCCCGCAGAAGCCGGAGACCGGAACGATGCCGAAGCTCAGGAGCGTGCGCTTTGCCTCGGGCCCCATATTGCCCGAGAGCACTGCGTCGACCTTATTGTCCCGCATAAGCTCCGCCATGGCCTGATGCCCGTGGCAGCCGGAGCTGTCTATCAGGCGCTTATTGCACTCGGACACATCCGAACCGTAGTAGTCATACAGCGCGAACATCTCCGCGTGGCCGAAATGCTCGCCGATCTCTCCGTTATTATAGGCTACCGCAACTATCATGCCTTGTCTCCCTTTTCAATGTAATCCGCTATCGGCGCTATGTGCTCGCCGCTGACATGCTCGACCTCGCCTGCGTCCACCATTGCGGCGACGGCGGGATCTATCGGCAGGCGGGCAAAATGGCTGATGCCGAACTCCGCCGCGACCTTCTCGACCTTGCTCTCGCCGAAAATAGCGTGCTCTTTCCCGCAGCCGGGACATTTGAAGTAGGACATGTTCTCCACTATGCCCAGTACGGGAACATTCATCAGCTCCGCCATTTTCACGGCCTTTGCCACGATCATGCTGACAAGATCCTGCGGCGTCGTAACGATGACGATGCCGTCTATCGGCAGAGACTGAAACACTGTCAGCGGCACGTCGCCCGTTCCGGGAGGCATGTCGACAAACATATAGTCCACATCCTGCCACATAACATCCGTCCAGAACTGCGTGACGGCGCCTGCAATGACCGGGCCGCGCCACACGACCGGCTCCCGCTCATCCTGAAGAATGAGGTTGATGGACATTATCTGCATGCCCGTATATGTCGTGACAGGGATAAGATACTCATCGGTACCTGTGGCATGCTCGGTTATGCCGAAGGATTTTGGGATGGATGGGCCCGTTATATCCGCGTCGAGCACGGCGCAGTTATAGCCGCGGCGCTGCATCTCTGATGCGAGCAGGCTCGTCACAAGGGATTTGCCGACGCCGCCCTTGCCGCTGACGACGGCAATGACTTTCTTTACGCTCGCACCCTCGTGCAGCGGCTTGATAAAGCTCTTCGGGTCGCGGCTGGCGCAGCTCTCGGAGCATGTTGAACAGTCATGTGTACAATCGCTCATATTCTGACCTTACCTTTCACCTTTTATTTTTTTGCTGTCTGCTCTCTATTATATCCGTTTCGTGCAAATAGTCAAACCTCATAAAGTAAATAGTGTCATAATTTCAGCTTCCTTACGGCGCGCACAAGATACATCGCGGCAAAACCCGTAAAAATGCCGGTGATCACGCCGGAGACGATCAGCGCCGGCGCATAGACAAATACGCCCGGCGTTTTCACGACCAGCGCGCAGGCGGCAAGCTGGCCCATATTGTGCGCGACGGCGGAAAGCGCCGACAGCGCCCACAGCCGCTTCTCCGGTATCACGCCTACGAGCAGGCACATCACGATATACGCAAGCACGCCGCCCGCGGCGCTGTATATCAGCGCGGCCGGGCTCCCCGCAAACGCCGCGCCCATGACGATGCGCACAGCCAGCACCGCACCGGCCTCCCGGCGTCCCAGTATCAGCATTGCCGTGAGCGTGATCACATTTGCAAGGCCGAGCTTCACTCCGGGCACCGGCACCGGCGCGGGGATCTGCGATTCAAGCATGAATATCGTCAGCGCTATCGCCGTCAGCACCGCCATCAGCGCCAACTTCTTCGTCTTAGCCATCTATCCCCTTCCCCTCGATCCTCACACTCAGATGATGCGGCATGCAGATCACCGGCACGCCGCCCTGGCTTATCGCCCCCTGCCTGACGCAGACCTGATCCGGGCAGTCCGCCTCGCTCACGGATATTCTTCCCGGCTCAACATGAACGGTATTGTGTCCGTACTGTGTGTCAATATTAATATCGTAGCTCTCCCTGACGGCGGCAAGGTCTATCCTGTACAGCTCCTCGCCGTCGACCCGCACGACCGCCGTCGTTCCGTTATCGAGAGCGCCGAAGAGCGCAAAAACGAGCGCGCACACGATGCACACAGCCGTCAGCGCGATGATCCATATTCTCGTTTTTTTGTCCATACCGGAAAAATTCATTCTTTTTTTCATGTAAATCATTTTAGATTAACACAGCGCTGTTGTCAACCGCATAAGCTCTGTGTTATAATATAGAATTAGGTTATTATGTAAAGTGAGGAAGGAACATGGAGCTGCTGCTTGAATATGCCATGACGACATCCAAATACGGCATTATCATTCTCTCTGCGGCAATACTGGTGCGCTGCATCCGCTCCATGCTAAACGAGCGCTACGAGCCGGAGCTTTGGGGCTACATCCGCCGCGGCCGGGAAAACCTGCCCATATATCACTGGGAAAACCTCATAGGCCGCTCCCGCTTTTCCGACCTCCGTGTGGACATGCCCGGCATCGGGCGCGTCCATGCCGTCCTCACGCGCTCTGACCGTGGCGCGTGGCGGCTGTACGATATTTTCTCCAAGGGCGGCGTGTGGGTCAACGGCGTGAAGGTCGGCGCCGCAGGCTGCGAGGTCAGGAACGGAGACGTACTCAATCTCGGCGGCAATGTCCTGCGCTTTCTCCCCGTAAACACCGAGCAGCGCGAGGCGCTTGAAAACAGGCGCACGCGCGCGGGGCAGACCGTCTCTCCCGCTCTCACGCTCACATATCTCACGCTTTTTCAGCTTTTTCTCCTGCTGGAGCATGTGTGCTCCGCCGGCGGCGAATATATAGGCGATATAGCGCTCGCCTTCGCCGGGCTGATCTGCGTGCAGTGGATATGCTATTACGCGATGCGCTTCATAGGCCGCAGCGGCTACGAGGTAGAGACGCTGGCTTTCTATCTCAGCTCGCTCGGCATGTCGGTCGCGGCCTCGTCCACGCCGGAGGATATGTACAAGCAGCTCCTGCTGACCATCGCGGGCGTGGCGCTGTTTCTCGCCGGCGGCTGGTGGCTGCGCAATCTCAAGCGCACCTCAACTATGAGGATACCCGTCGCGGTGCTCGCCATTGCGCTGCTCGGCCTGAACGTCGCCACGAGCGACGCCGTTTTCGGCGCAAGGAACTGGCTCGAGTTCGGCGGCTATTCGTTCCAGCCCTCCGAATTTGTAAAGGCTCTGTACATCTATGTGGGCGCGTCCACGCTCGACAGGCTGTACCGCACGCGGAACCTGTATACCTTCATCGGCTTTTCAGCCGCCTGCGTCGTCGCACTCGCGCTCATCGGCGACTTTGGCACGGCGCTCATATTTTTCGTCAGCTTTCTTGTCATATCCTTCATGCGCTCCGGCTCGATAGCTACCGTACTGCTGGCCGTATCCGGCGCGGGACTTGCCGGTTTTCTGGCCGTATCCGTCAAGCCTTACATTGCCCAGCGCTTTGCTGCATGGGGGCACGTCTGGGAGGACGTGTACGACAAGGGCTTCCAGCAGACGCGCGCAATGTCCGCCGCAGCGTCCGGCGGACTTTTCGGCAAAGGCGCCGGGGCGGGCTGGCTTGAAAACATCTTCGCCGCCAACACCGACATGGTCTTTGCCCTCATATGCGAGGAGCTCGGCCTGATCGTCGGCATATGCATGGTGCTCGCCGTGCTGACGCTGGCCTTCTTCGCCGTGCGCTCGGCGCGGCAGGGCCGCTCGGCATACTACGCGATCGCCGCCTGCGCTGCGATGAGCATGATGTTGGTGCAGCTGGCGCTGAACGTGTTCGGCTCGCTGGACATTCTGCCGTTTACCGGCGTCACATTTCCGTTCGTGTCGCGCGGCGGCTCGTCGCTGCTCGCATGCTGGATGATGATGGCCTATGTCAAGAGCGCGGACAACCGCAGAAACGCAAGCTTCGCCGTCAATGCCGTCAAGCATATTGCCGGCGAGGAGGACGACGATGAGGAGGAGGAGGACGGCGAATGAAAAGGATAACAAACCGCGCAGTCACCGTGCTTCTCATCGCCGCGCTCGTGATCTGCGGAATGGTCGTATACGTGCTGCGCTACATCGATCACGGGCAGGAATGGGCGCTGTATTTTTCCCGTGCAAACTCCGGCTCTACCGGGCAGATATATGACCGCCGGGGCACGCAGCTGGCGTATTTCAGCGGCTATGAAAACGAGTTTGCGCCCGACGAATGGACGCGCGAGGCAAATTATCATGTCACAGGCGACTACTGGGGCCGCACAGGCACCGGAGTACTGTCGAGCTTCTGGGGCGAAATGCAGGGCTTCGACCTCATAAACGGCACCACGCAGGCGCAGCACAGCGTAATGCGCCTGAACATAGACGCGGAGCTGAACAAGCTCATCTATGCGCGCCTCTGCAGGCTCTATAAGCCCGTCCCGGAGGACCGCGAGCCCATGTATGATGAAGACGGCAATGAGATCGAGCCGGAAAAGGAGATATATAACGCCGCCGTGCTCGTCTGCAACTACAAAACCGGCGAGCTTCTGGGCATGGTATCCACGCCGTCGGTAGACCCTCTCGAGGCTGACGCCTCACCGGCCGAGGGCGCATATATAAACCGCTGTCTTTCGGCCGCGTTCGTGCCGGGCTCTGTGTTCAAGCTCGTCACCTCTGCTGCGGCAATAGAAAACATTTCCGGTCTGGAAAACGAAACTTTCTACTGTGAAGGCGAGTATAAGATCGCGGGCGTTCCGATAACCTGCATGCGCGCCCACGGTGAGCAGACCTTTGAGCAGGCTCTCGCAAACTCCTGCAACTGCACCTTTGCGCGCCTTGCCGTGCGCATCGGTCAGGACGCCATGGTGAATTACGTCCGGGAATACGGCTTCCTCGACAGCCAGAGCCTTGACGGCATCAGGACCGCCAAGGGCAGCTATCCGACGGAATTCGTCGGCGATCCGGAGATAGGATGGTCCGGCATCGGCCAGTCGACCGACCTTGTCTGCCCGTATTCCATGCTGCGCTTCGTCTCCGCTATCGCAAACGGCGGCATACTCATCGAGCCGAAGCTCATAAACGACGGCAGCACGCCCGTGGCGGAGCGCTATATGGAGGCCTCCACCGCCGCCAGACTCAAGCAGTATATGAGCTACAACGCCGTGACGAGCTACGATTCGGAAAACAACTTCCCCGGTCTGAACATCTGCGCCAAGACCGGCACCGCCGAAACCGGCGACGGCAGTTCAAACGCATGGTTTGTGGGCTTTCTGGACGATGACGAGCACCCCTACGCCTTTGTCACAATGGTCGAGCGGGGTGGCAGCGGACTGAGCGTGGCCGGTACGGTTACAAACAAATATCTTCAGGACTATCTGAAGTATCTCAACGGGCAGTGAATTTTATTATGCGGCGTTTCCAATAAAGCCGCATGGAGGATCATTATGATAGATATATCCGTAAACTCGCTGGTAAAATCCTTCGAGCTCGGCAAAAATATACTCGACGGGCTCAGCTTCTCCGTCAACACCGGGGAGCGCGTGGGCATACTCGGCCACAACGGCTGCGGCAAGACCACCCTCTTCCGCATACTCGTGGGCGAGATCGGCTGCGACGAGGGCGAGGTCATGATCGCTCCGGGCAAGCGTCTCGGCCTCATATCCCAGATCCCGGTCTATCCCGAGGACTGGACGACAGAGGACGTGCTGCGCGACGCGCACAGGCATCTCTACAGTCTCAGCCGCCGAATGGATGAGCTGACGCAGATGATGGAGTCCGACCAGTCTCCTGCGCTGCTGAAGGAGTACGACCGTGTGAGCGAGGATTTCCGCCGTCTCGGCGGCTATGACATGGAGGTCGACCAAAACCGCGTGGCAAACGGTCTGGATATACCGCCCGCGATGCGCGGCCAGCTGTTCTCCAGCCTTTCCGGCGGTGAAAAAACACGCGTCAACCTCGCGCGCCTTATTCTTGAAGACACGGACATACTGCTGCTCGACGAGCCGACAAATCACCTCGATCTGCACGCGACCGAATGGCTGGAGGACTACCTGCTTCGCTTCAAGGGCACTGTGCTCGTGATAAGCCACGACCGCTGGTTTCTCGACAAGGTCGTGCAGCGCTCCATCGAGATCTCGGACGGCAAGGCGGAATTCTACAGCGGCAACTACAGCTTTTACGTTGAGGAGCGGCAGCGCCGCTTTGAGGAGAAGCTGAAAAAGTACGAGAAGGATCAGGCCAAGATCGAGCAGCTCACCCGCGCGGCGGAGCAGATGCATCTCTGGGCCTTCATGGGCGCGGACAAGCTCCACAAGCGCGCCTTCTCCATGGAAAAACGCATCGAAAAGCTCTCTCAGAGCGAAAAGCCCACAGAGCGGAAAAAACTCAGCGTCAAATTCAAACAGCGGGAATTCAACGGCGACGAGGTGCTGGTAGCGGACGGCGTGTCCAAGAGCTTCGGTGAGAGGACGCTCTTCTCCGGCCTTGAGCTCACCATCGAGGGCGGTGAGCGCGTCGCACTGATCGGCGACAACGGCAGTGGCAAATCCACGCTCGTCAAGCTCATCATGGGCGAGGAGACGCCGGATTCCGGCTATCTCTACCGCGGCCCTGCCGTGCGCACGGCCTATCTGCCGCAGATCGTCTCTTTCGGCAGCGAACAGCGCTCCGCGCTGGACACCATGCTCTACGACTGCCGCTGTCAGCCGCAGGAGGCGCGCGACAGGCTCGCGGCCTTCGGCTTCCGCGGCGAGGATGTGTTCACGCCGGTGGGGGCGCTCTCCGGCGGCGAGAAGAGCCGTCTGAGGCTCTGCATGCTGATGGGCGGCGATATAAATTTTCTTATCCTGGACGAGCCGACGAACCATCTTGACATCGCAAGCCGCGAGTGGATGGAGGACGCGCTGAGCGACTATGAACAGACGCTGCTTTTCGTCTCGCACGACCGCTATTTCATTGAAAAATTCGCTACGCGCATCTGGGCGCTGGCGGACGGACATATCACCGACTATAAGGGCAGCTATGAAGAATACTGCCAATGGAGGGAACGGCAGGAGGTTTTTGCGCAGAACGAGCGGAACAATATCAAGAAAGCCGCCGTCAAAACAACGTCTGCAAAAAAAGAGACCGTCCCGAACAGGGACAGGGCAATAGCGAAGCTGGAACGCGAGATAGCGAAGCTTGAAGCAAAGTCCGCAGAGCTTGCGCGGCTCTCCGAGGAAAACGCGACCGACTATCAGAAGCTCATGGAGCTTGACGCCGAGAAAGCCGCACTGGACGACGAGCTTTTGCCCCTCTACGAAAAATGGGAGGAACTGAATTCATGAACAAGCCATTCCACATACCGTCATGGGGTCTCGCTGTCGGCATTCTGTTGGCGGCTGCGGTGTTTTTCCGCTTCTGCATGCGCGGATATTCATACATTGCCCACACGTTGACCTTTATTGCGGCGCTCATCGTGCTGCACCGCTTCGCCCCGGCAAGGCTGTGGCACGCCGCAGCGATACTCGTCAGCATAGGGCTTTTTTACTTCTGCGCAGTCGAGATACCTATAATCGCCAACGCACATACGGACTCTGACGCCGGCAGGAAGTATATAGTCGTGCTCGGCGCAGAGGTAAAAGGCACGCAGCCCACCCCGTCGCTCTACTACCGCCTGTGCGGCGCATACGAGCTGCTGTATCTCAATCCGGACAGCACCGCCATTGTCTCCGGCGGCAAGGGCGAGGGCGAGGACATCTCCGAAGCCCAGTGCATGCGCGACTGGCTCGTTGAGGCCGGTATAAGTCCCGACAGGATAATCATGGAGGACAAGGCGACCTCGACGATGGAGAATCTCGATTACTCATTCGATATTATCCGCTCGCTCGGCGGCGAGCCGGACGGGAATGTCACCATCGTGTCCAGCTCATACCATCTCTTCCGCGCAAAGTCCATGGCAAAGCGCCTCGGAGTCGGCGCCGCGGGCTATTCCTGCGCGCCCGGCAACCCGATACTCGCGGCGAATTTCTTCATCCGCGAGGCCTTTGGCGTGACCCACCTGTGGGTGTTCGGAAAATAGACCGGCGCACATCCGTATATAAAAATGACGTGTTCATCTGTGAACACGTCATTCTTTGTTTTTTTACCCTTGAACGGCAGAGGTATTGTCCTCCAGCGTTTTCAGATACTCTTCAAACACGAGCCCTGAGTCGTGGACGGCCTTCGCCGTAACGGAGCCGACATAACGGTAATGCCACGGCTCATAGATAATACCGGTCGTCTCGCTCGTGCCGTTGGGATAGCGCAGGATAAAGCCGTAACGCCAGCAGTTGTTCATCAGCCACTGCTGCACCTCCGTGCGTTCCTGAAAGCGGTCAAGATTTGTATATGTCTCGCTTATTATATCCACGGCAAGGCCCAACTGGTGCTCGCTCGTCCCCGGCAGCGCGACCGACTGCGCCGCGACCTCCGGCGCATCCTGTCTGGATACGCCCTCGTCGAGAAGACGGAGTATCTTGTTTCGGTAAAGCATCTCCTGATACTCCTGCGTGCGGAACGCAGAGCAGATTATCGGCAGATAGCCCTGAGCCCGGCAGTCCTCGAGCATGTCCGACAGCGCCCGCTGCGCGCGCCTGTCCACAAGATAGCCCTCGACCTCGCCGAGCGGCACCGTATAGTTCTCCGGCACGTTGTTCCACGGGTTGACAAGGATCAGGAGCGACTGCCTGAATTTCTCCGCACGGCCGTGCAGCGTCTCAAGCATGGCGTCGCGCGCACTCTGTTCGCGCTCCAGCGCCCGCTGAACGCGCAGAACGTCGAGCCGTTCAACGGAATCCGTGATCTCCGCCTGAAGCTTGAGCGCGGCGGTCTGCGCGCGCAGCTTCGCTTCAAAGCTCTTTGCGCCGTATATCAGCAGCGCCGCAGATACCAGCACCACTGCGGCCAGCGAAAGCAGCACGGCTTTGAGTATTTTGCTTTTTTCCTTCAGTTTCAAAGGGCCTCACCTATGTAATACGATCAGAAGTTTATCACTCCGAGATGCTCAAGCAGAATTTTGATGCCGATGAGTATAAGTATGATGCCGCCTGCCAGCTCTGCCTTCGACTTGTACTTCGCGCCGAATTTGTTGCCGATGTATATTCCAAGCGCGGACAGGCAGAAAGTCGTCACACCGATAAGCGCCGATGCGGGAACGATACGTACCTGCAGGAAAGCAAAGGTGATGCCGACTGCGAGCGCGTCGATGCTCGTTGCAACGGCGAGCAGCGCCATCGTCTTCACGCCGAAATCATCGTTGAGCTTTTCGGCCTCCCCGAAGGACTCCTTTATCATGTTGCCGCCGATTATCAGCAGCAGGCCGAATGCGACCCAGTGGTCGATATTCGTGATAAGGCTTTCAAAGCGTGCGCCCAGCAGATAGCCTATGACCGGCATAAGGAACTGGAAGCCGCCGAAATACGCGCCGACTATGGCCGCGTGCTTCGTCTCCAATCTCTGCACGCTCAGTCCCTTGCACACGGAGACCGCGAAAGCGTCCATGCTCAGCCCCACGGCGATAAGAAACAGCTCAACAAAACTCATGTGTCATTCTCCTCTTTTATATCATGTATATGCGAAAAGTCAAGCGTCCGAGGTAAATAGAGGCAGCCCTTGCCGCCGGATCTGCGGTCAAAAATCACCGGCGGTCATCCCGCCGGTGTATTTTCTCTGGAACTCAGGTCTTGCATGGAGCCTGATTAGCTGTATGATACCACATGTACATGGCGTTTGTCCATGAAAACACGCGATTATCAAGTAAAATTTACTTTGTCAGAATTTCTGATCGAGCTTATAGGTTATATCCTCTTTAAAGCTCAGCTTCTCCTCGCGGCCGTTGAGCATGCGGGAGATGGCCGGAATATGCTTGAACAGTATCAGCGCGCCGGCAAAAATGATGAGCCGCAGGACAAGGTCGTTATCCACAAGCAGCAGGGACGCGACCGCGGCCACGACCGTGCCCGCAAGCGTGCCGAGCGCCACGTACCGGCTCAGAAGAGTCGCCGCCAGCGCCACGACCGCCATTGCGATGCCGACCGACGGGCTTGCAAAAAGGCACAGCGTTATCATGCATACCGTGGCATGGCTGCCCTTGAAGTCGTAAAACAGCGGATAGAGCCTGCCCAGCACAAGGCAGAAGCCCGCGAAAGCGCGGCCCACGTCCGCATGCCCCTTGAAGCCGAGCAGCAGCGCGCCGAAAAGTATGGGCAGCGCATCCTTTATCAGCTCCGTGAGCAGCAGGCGTATCATACCCCATACGCCATATATCCTGCGGAAGTTGGAGAGCCATATATCGCCCCGGCCAAGGCTGCTCAGACTCGTGCGGAACACGAAATTTGACGCGATGACCATCGTGCTCATGCTACCGATCCCGTATGCAACAACGGCGATAAGGAGCAGCAGAAACCAATACAGAATCATTCCCTGTCACCTTTCTGTCGTATGACGATGCGCACGGGCGTGCCCTCAAGGCCAAAGACCGCACGTATCTGATTTTCGATATAGCGCTGATACGAGAAGTGGAACAGCTCTCTCGAGTTGCAGAAAATAACGAAGCATGGCGGCTTGATGCCGGTCTGCGTCATATAGTATATCTTCAGCCGGCGGCCCTTATCAGTAGGCGGCTGCACTCTGGCCTGCGCGTCGGCAAGGACGTTGTTGAGCATGCCGGTGGATATGCGCATGTTGCTCTGATCGTTGACGTAGTTTATAAGCTCAAACATTCTCTCTATGCGCTGCCCGGTCATGGCCGAGATAAAGAGTATCGGCGCATAGTTCATGAAGCTCAGATCGCGCATGATGTTCTTGCGCATCTTCTCCATGGTGCCGGTTTCCTTGTCAATAAGGTCCCACTTGTTGACGACGATTATGCTGGCCTTGCCCGCCTCGTGCGCAAGTCCTGCGATCTTGGTGTCCTGCTCTGTCACCCCGTCGCGCGCGTCGATCAGTATCAGGCACACGTCCGCGCGTTCTATCGCAAGCTTGGCGCGCATCACGGAGAATTTCTCCACGCGCTCGTCCACCCTCGACTTGCGGCGGATGCCCGCCGTGTCGATGAATACATATTTGCCGTATTTGTTTTCAAAGCTGCTGTCCACAGCGTCGCGCGTCGTACCCGCGACATTGCTGACTATCACGCGCTTTTCACCGAGTATGCGGTTCACGAGCGAGGATTTGCCCACATTCGGCTTGCCGATAACGGCAACCTTTATGCTGTCGTCCTCTTCGTCCTCCTCATCCGGGTCAGGAAAATATTTCAGGCACTCGTCCAGCAAATCGCCGGTGCCATGGCCGTGGATAGCGGACACGGGCAGCGGGTCGCCCAGACCGAGAGAGTAAAACTCATATACCGCAGGGTCCGTTGCTCCCGTCGAGTCAGCCTTGTTGACCGCAAGCACCACCGGCTTTTTTGAGCGCAGCAGCATGTTTGCAACGTCCTTATCCGCCGCCGTCACGCCGGTGCGTATATCCGTTACAAATATTATGACATTCGCCGCATTTATCGCTATCTGCGCCTGTTCGCGCATGAACAGCAGTATCTCGCTGTCTGTCGCCGGCTCGATACCGCCGGTGTCTACCATATTGAATTTGCGCCCGCACCACTCCGCCTCGGCATAGAGCCTGTCGCGCGTGACGCCCGGCGTGTCCTCAACTATGCTCAGCCGCTGTCCGACGAGCCTGTTGAAGAGCATGGATTTGCCCACATTCGGGCGGCCTACTATGGCTACAAGAGGTTTTGACATGCGTTTTCCCTCCTATCAGTTCTGATTATACTTGTAGTATGCTGTGTTTTCGGTATCTCTTTCAGGGAGCTTTACCTCCGGCAGCTCGCCGGACATCGCATCCCACAGGCCGAAGCCATCCTGTTCTATCGGATAGATCGGCACATCCAGCGCTTCCACCGCCTGCTCAAGCGTAATATCGTCAAGGAAATCCATCTCCTGACGGCGAAGCATATTCTGCGAGATGAAAAGGCGCTTACCGAGGTTTTTGCCCCGCAGCTGCCTTATGAGATCCCCGCCGGTTATAAGGCCGGTGACATTGATGCTGTGTCCGAAAAAATCGTTGACTATCGGGTAGACATAGCCCTCGAGCCGGGGGTACTTCTCCTTCGCCATCTCTATCAGCTTTTCAAAAAACGGGGCGACCGACACTCCGCACGCAATGGAAAACGGCACATAGTCCGGCTCGCCCGACAGTGACAGCGCGGATCTGAACTCGGTGTGCATCAGGCGTATCATGCCAACGCCGTTTTCAAGCTGGGTGTATTCCTCATAGAATTCATCGTCCGGGATCTCTCGTCCGGCCTTTATATAAAATTCGTCGCCGCAGAAAAAGATGCGCGTGCCGTATTTTTTCACACACTCGTCCCCGAATGCGGTTATCTGGTCGATGGTCTCCGCGGCGTGCTCCTTTGTAAACGGCGTCAGCGGGTAGAGCCCCTCTCGGTATCTCGTAAGTCCCACCGGGACGACCGACACGCTGTGTACGCCGGGGTACATGTCCGCAAGATCGCGCATGGAGCGGTCAAGCTCTGCGCCGTCATTGAGGCCGGGACAGCAGACTATCTGACAGTTCATTTCAATATCATGCTCGGCAAAGCGGCGCATGGTCTCAATAGTCTCTCCCGCGCGCTTGTTGCGCAGCATCCTGCACCGCAGCTCCGGATTCGTCGTGTGCACGGAGACGTTTATCGGACTCACATGCAGGGCGATTATGCGCTCTATCTCGCGCTTTGAAAGATTCGTGAGCGTGATATAGTTGCCCAGAAGAAAGCTCAGGCGCGCGTCGTCGTCCTTGAAATACATAGTCTTGCGCATGCCCTTCGGGAGCTGGTCAATAAAGCAGAAGACGCAGTTATTCGCGCAGGAGCGCGGATTGTCCATCAGGTAGCTCTCGAAATCCACTCCGAGGTCGCCGCCCTCCTGCTTGTGGACGATCAGCTCATGCGTCGTGCCGTCCGGGCGCTGCAGCACAACGTCAAGTCTGGGATCATATGCAAAGAACTTATAGTCAAGCACGTCCAATATTCTGTTGCCGTTTATGGAGACGAGTCTGTCTCCGGGATGAGCGCGCCCGTGCAGCGGGCTCGTTTCATCTATGGATTTGATTATATTTTCCATGCTCAGCCGTTCACTCTTATTATTATCTTCCCTTTTGCGTTCATGCAGGAACAATGCGCCTGCATATACGCAAAAGGAGGAAAGGTTTTTCCCTCTCCTCCTAAAGCTTTTTTACTTGCTCTCCTCGACGTTGATGACCTGACGGCCATTGTACTGTCCACAAGCCTTGCAAGCGCGATGGGGCATGCAGAATGCACCGCAGTTGGAGCACTTGACTATTGCGGGAGCCTCAAGCTTCCAGACGGAAGAGCGCCTCTTGTCACGTCTCTGACGCGATACTTTTCTCTTTGGGACTGCCATGTTGACACCTCCTGATACTAGCTGTTTATGAGCAGCTCTAATATTTATTCGCCATCGGGGTCTTTATCCAAAAGCTGCTCAAGCACAGCAAATCTTGGATCGGGTTGTTTCCTGCACGAGCAGGGTCCAAGGTTAAGATTCTTTCCGCATGTGGGGCAGAGGCCCTTGCAGTCCTCGCTGCAGAGGAACTTGGTCTCCATATCGAGAATAAACAGAGTGGACAGTATCTCGTCCAGATCTATCTCATCCCCGTCCAGTACGAACAGTTCCGGATTTACGCCGGTGTCCTCTTCGACTATCGTCGCGTCAAGCTCAGTCACCTTAGTACTGAAAAACTCGCTGCCGCAGCGGTCGCAGACACACTGCATATCCGCCGTCAGAGTCCCCGTGAGCCGGAGCACTCCGGCCTCGTTGAAAACTCTGCCTGCGGCATGGGGCGGCTTCACATAGCCCTTCACTGACGGGAAGTCAAGGTTGCCCGTCTCCAGATCGCACTCAAACGGGATCGAAGCGCCGGGTATTTCAATGATCTCTCTCAGGTTAAGACGCATAGTGAACTCCTCCGCTGGCATCAGCCTTAATATTATAGTTTGTTTGTCAAGGCTTGTCAACAGAAATTTTATATAGTATAATCTAAAATGATCTTAAATTTCAGGTTTTATCAATGGAAAACAGGTTTTACCGCTATGAAGGAACTGACCGTAAAACAAAATGACGCCGGACAGCGGCTTGACAGGTTCGTAAGCAAGGCCGTGCCTCTGCTGCCGGAATCGCTGCTGCAAAAATATATCCGTCTCAAGCGCATAAAGGTCAACGGCAAGGGGGCAAAGCGCGACAGCCGCCTCAGCGTCGGTGATGTATTGCAGCTATATATAAACGACGAGTTTTTTGAAAAGCCGCGCGAGGAAAATTCGTACCTCAAGGTCGGCACGCCGAAGCTCGACATAGTATATGAGGATGAGAACATCATCCTTGCCGACAAGAAGCCGGGCGTACTATGCCACAGTGCGGGCGTATGGGATTATAACACCCTTATCGCCAATATTCAAGCCTATATGGCGCAGAAAGGCGAATGGAAGCCGCGCGAGGAAAATTCCTTTGCACCGGCACTCTGCAACCGTATCGACCGCAACACGGGCGGCATCGTCATCGCCGCAAAGAACGCCGAGGCGCTGCGCATTCTCAACGACAAGATCCGCGGCCGCGAGATTGAAAAATACTATCTCTGCGCCGTCAACGGCCGGCCGCGGCCGGCGGACGGCCGGCTTGAAAACTATCTTTTCAAGGACGCGGCGAAAAATCAGGTCTACATCCGCTCAAAGCCGGAGCCCGGCGCCAAGACCGCGGTCACAGAGTACCGCACGCTCTGCTCGGAGGGTAAGCTGTCGCTGGTCGAATGCCATCTGCTCACCGGGCGCACGCATCAGATCCGCGCGCAGATGTCGCATGCGGGCTGGCCGCTTCTGGGCGACGGGAAATACGGCAGCGAACGCTTCAACCGCGGCTTCGGCGAAAAAGGGCAGGCGCTGTACTCCTACCGGCTCATATTCTCATTTCCGACCGACGCCGGGATACTCAACTATCTGCGCGGAAAGGAATTCCGCGTCAGCCGTGTAGAATTTGCCGAGAAATATTTCGGCGTGAGCGATCTCGCCTTTATCGAAGAACGCAGAAAATAAAACACTGGCAGTTCCGCGCCGCGCGGTACCGCCGTATATAAGCAAATATTGTGGGCAGCTGCCACAGGCAGCGGGGACGCTTCGGCTCCCCGCCCGCCGACGGCTGTCAAAGCGCTCATGCGGTGCAGCCCGGTATTTTAAGGAGGCCATTATGTTCAAGCTTCTTACCCGGCTGTTCATCCGCGACAGCGAAAACGTGCGCAGCGCCGGAGTACGCCGTGCATACGGCACTCTGTGCAGCGTCTACGGTATATTTCTCAACATCCTGCTCTTCGCGGGAAAATACTTTGCCGGAGTTCTGTCCGGCTCCGTGGCCATTATGGCAGACGCCTTCAACAACCTTTCCGACGCCGGTTCCTCCGTGATAACCCTGCTCGGCTTCGTTCTTGCCGGCAAAAAGCCCGACCCGGAGCATCCGTTCGGTCATGGCCGGATGGAATATCTCGCGGGTCTGATGCTCTCCGCAATGATAATCGTGATGGGCTTCGAGCTCGGCAGAACCTCTGTGGAGAAGATCATCTCGCCCTCCCCTGTCGAGGCCGGACTGCTGCCGGCGGTGATACTGTTCGCCTCCATACTTGTGAAGATATACATGTGCCTTTATAACCGCGCCGCCGCGAAGAAGATCGGCTCGGCCGCGATGGAGGCTGCGGCGGTGGACTCACTCTCCGACTCGGTGTCGACGCTTGTCGTGCTGCTGTCAATGGCCATGAGCTATATGTTCAGCGTCAACATAGACGGCTGGGCCGGCCTTGTTGTCGCCGTACTGATACTGATAGCCGGCTACGGCGCGGCAAAGGACACGATCTCGCCGCTGCTGGGCAAGGCGCCGGACGAGGAGCTCGTGGAAAAGATACGCGGCATCGTGATGGCGTACCCCGAGATACGCGGCATGCACGACCTGATAGTACACGACTACGGCCCCGGGCGGCTCGTGGTCTCCCTGCATGCGGAGGTCGACGGCCGCGGCGATATTTTTGAGCTGCACGACGCCATAGACCGCGCCGAACGTGAGCTCAAGTCGCAGCTCGGCTGCGTCGCAACTATCCACATGGACCCGATAGACGCCGAAAACACCGAGGTCTCAAAGCACCGCCGCGCCGTTACCGAGCTTTTGCAGACGCATATTTCCCCTGATATAAGCATACATGACTTCCGCATGGTTCCGGGGACGACGCACACCAACCTTATCTTCGACGTCCTCGTGCCGCCCGGCTTTGATATGACCGACGAGCAGGTCGCCGCGAAAGTACGTGAGCTTGTCCACAGCACATGGGCAGAGCACTACGCGGTCGTCACCATCGACAGGGCATACGCTTGAGCATATCCGTCCGGCAGGGCCGCCGTCAAAGCGCCGCTATACCGGCGATCAGGGCGTCGGCTTCAGCCTGACTTGTCGCCCAGCTCGTGCAGAAGCGCACGACTGTGCCCTGCTCCGTTATGCCTTCCTCTTCAAAATAATAGTTTTGCGCCAGTATATTCTTCTGGCGTTCAGACAGTATGACAAACTGCTGATTTGTAAAGCTTTCGACCCAGAGGGGTATTCCCTTTGCCTCAAAAGCTTTTTTTATTTCCATGGCAAGCTCATCGGCGCGCTTTGTTTTCTCAAAATATTCTCCGCTTTCGAGCATGACGGCAAATTGCAGCCCCATCAGCCAGCCCTTTGCCAGCACCGCGCCCTTCTGCTTCATATGCGCCTTGAAGCGGTATCTGAGCGATGGCTCCGTGATTATCAGCGCCTCGCCGAACAGCGCGCCGCACTTTGTCCCGCCGATATAGAACATGTCGGTCAGCTCTGCAAAGTCGCTCAGCGTCAGATCGTTCTTCTCTGAGCCGAGGCCGTAGCCCATCCGCGCCCCGTCCACGAAAAGATACATGCCGTATTTTTTGCAGACGGCGCTGATTTCGCCAAGCTCCTGCTTTGAATACAGCGTTCCCTTTTCCGTCGGGAACGACAGGTAGACCAGCTTCGGCTCGGTCAGGTATTCAGGCGCGCCGCTGCCGTAATACTCCGCGGCACATTCTTCGACCTGCTGTGCGCTTATCTTGCCGTCCGTATTCGGAAGCGCGATTATCTTGTGTCCGGTGTTTTCGATGGAAGCCGTCTCATGGCAGTTGATATGCCCGGTATCGGCGGCAATAACGCTCTGTACCGGGGACAGCGCCGATGAGATCGCAACTACATTTGCCTGCGTTGCGCCGGGGATGAATTTTATCAGCGCATCGTCTCTTGAAATGAGCTTTTTTATGACCGCCTCGGCTCTGACGCACCATTCGTCCTCGCCGTAGCCTGCGTAGCTCTCAGTGTTTGTTGCGGCCAGCTCCTTTAATATGGAGCCGAGAGCGCCGCGGTTATAGTCGTTGTTGAATCTTATCATTCCGATGCCTCCCTGCGGATCAAAAATTTGTTTCCTGTTTTATATGCCGGACTGCCGGTCACAGCTCCTTGAGATAGAAGTGATCCATTGTACCATGTAGAACGGACGCCGGTCTTTCGATCTGCCGGAAGCCCAGTTTTTCATACAGGCCCATTGCGGCCTTGAGATTGCTGTGTGTTTCGAGATAAAGCTTCTTATATCCGGCTTCCCTCGCCCAATTTTCCGCGATGCCCATGAGCTCTCTGCCGTAGCCTTTACCTTTTGCGGAATCGTCAAGATACAGCTTCTGAATTTCCGCGCAGTCAGGAATACCCGCAAATTCGGCCGCTCCGGCGCCGCCCACCACCCGGTCCTGCTCATCCAGAGCAACAAAATATGCGCGCCGCTCCGGCTCGGCATTATAATACGCGCTCAGGCGGTCAAGCTCCGGGTCAAAATATGCCGTGCCCGGAATGTTCAGATGCAGATTTTCCAGGTTTGTTCTTATGATCCCCGCTATCGTTTCATCATCAGCCGCACATATTCTTCTGTATTTCAGCATTTTGATACCTCCGCTTTATATCCCGGACGGCCGGGATGAATTGAAAAACATAAAACGGATTATATCACGCACGGCCCCGCCGTTCAATATGCGGAGACGGGCAAAAAAATAACGGATATCCGGTTTCACCCGGATACCCGTTATTATACTTTTCAGCTTTGCTTATTACTTGTCAACGCGGCCGAACTGGCAGTCGTTGTTGCCGGAATCGGTGATCCACATCTCGAGCATGTTGATAGGATCGTTGAAGTCTGCGAGCCAGCCTTCGCGTGCGAAGTCGAAGTTGCCGGCCTTGCGCTCTTCGAGGAAGACGTTCCAGTCAACAGACTGAATGGTCATCTGGATGCCGAGAACGGCGAAGTCCTGCTGCATGGACTCTGCAACTGCAACGTGACCGGTGCCGTTGTTGGTCAGGTACTCAACGTTGATCGGGGTCTCGGGAGAGAGCTTGCCGTCTTCGCCGAACTTGTAGCCGGCTGCCTTCAGCAGATTGCGTGCTTCCTCAACGGTGGCATCGTAATCGTTGTTGATGGCATACGGATCAAAGTAGCCCTGCTCGGTGACGTCGGTCTTGAAGACGCCGCCGTTGCCGTCAGCCATGCCGTAAGGTATGAATGCGTTTGCGGGGAGCTGGCCGGTCTGGCCGACGTTCTCGACGATGTAGTCACGGTCAACAAGGATGTTGAACGCCTTGCGCATGCAGGCTGCCTGCTCGGGAGTCTTGTCTGCGAACAGCTCGCTCTTGCAGTTGAAGGCTGCGTAGTAGGTGCCGAGGTTGTCAACAATGTAGAACTCAGAGCTGTCAATGACGGACTGGATCTCATCGTTGGGGACGGTGTCGATCATGTCGACGTCGCCGGAATTGTATGCGGCGAAGATAGCGGTGTCATCTGCGGAGAGCATGAACTCGAGCTTCTCAAGTGCGACGTCATCAGCGCCGTACCAGTACGGGTTCTTCTCATAGGTCATGGAGACGTCGTGATCCCATGCGGTGCAGACGAAGGGGCCATTGCTGACAAAGCCAGCATCCTGGCACCATGCGCCGGGAGAGGTCTGCCAATCGGCAGCGGCCTCAACGGCCTCCTGCTTGACAGGGTAGAAAGTGGGGAATGCCATCAGGTCTTCCATGTATGCGCACGGAGCGGTAAGGGTAAAGGTAAGAGTGGTATCGTCAACTGCGGTGACAGCCAGATCATCGGGGTAGCCCTCGAAGCCTGCGAACATGTAACCGTAGTCAGCTGCGGTAGCGGTAGCTGCTGCGCGCTTCCAGGAGTACTCGAAGTCCTTTGCGGTCAGATCGCTGCCGTCGCTCCACTTGAGGCCCTCGCGGAGGGTCACGGTGAAGTTGAGGCCGTCCTCTGAGACTTCATAGCCGGTCGCGCATGCGGGTTCGGGCTGGCCTTCTTCATTGTAGGTGTACAGGCCGGAGAAGGAGGCTGCTGCGAGGCAGGCGCCGTCAACGGAGCTGTTGAGTGCGGGGTCGAGGTATGCAGGCTCGGACGCGAGGTTGAGACGCAGAGTGGTGGAGCCGTTGTCCATGGTCACGTTCTGGAAGAACTTGGTGCCAAAGACATTGGAGTACATACCCTTTACATAGTCCTTGAGCATGTAAATGTCGTTGTAGAAGTAGAACGGCAGGATGCAGTAGTTGGACATGAGTATGTCCTCAGCCTGATGCATCATCTCGGTACGCTTTGTAAAATCGGTCTCAGACTTGATGTCTGCGATCAGCTGATTGTACTGATCCCAGTCATTCAGAGGATCGATGAACGCATCGCTTACGAGGGACGCTGCATCGGGGACTTCGTCGGCTGCGGGCTCTGCTGCATCGGCTGCGGGAGCTTCGGTGGCTGCGGGAGCAGTGGTGCTGCTGCCGCATGCGCACAGTGCAAAGACCATGACGAGGGCAAGAAGCAGTGCTAAAGCTTTTTTCATTGTTTTTCCTCCTAATTTATTTTAAACCTCCCGCCCTTTCTCCTGCGCTCTCTCCCGCAGTCAGCGCCTTGTCACACTTTATTTCATAAAGTGTGCAGCAGGGCCCTGCTGCATGTGAGCTCACAGTCGGACCAGGCTGAAAGAGATTTAGCTGCATAAAATTGTCACGTTTCTGTTTTTCGGTAGGGTACCATATTATTCGCCGCATTTCAATCGGCAAAGTGCAGCAATATCAGGCGCTGCTGCAAATTTTATTTGTTCAAGCAGGCGACAAAGTGACCGTTCCCGCGGTCGGTCAGCGTGGGGTGCTCCTGTGCGCAGTGCTCTGTCGCATAGCGGCAGCGTGTGCGGAACGGGCAGCCCGTCGGCATGTTCAGCGGACTCGGCACATCTCCGGTGAGCACGATGCGCTGGCGCTCGCGCGCGATCTTGGGGTCCGGCACCGGCACAGCCGACAGCAGGGACTGCGTATACGGGTGCATGGGGTTGTCGTTCAGCTCGTCTGCATCGGCGATCTCGACAAGGCGGCCCAGATACATGACGGCAATGCGCTTGGAGATATGGTGAACGACCAGCAGGTCATGCGCGATGAACAGATACGCGACGCCAAGCTTTTCCTGAAGCTCTTCAAACATGTTGATGACCTGCGCCTGAATCGACACATCCAGCGCAGATACGGGCTCGTCGCAGACGATGAACTTCGGGTCGACCGCAAGCGCCCTTGCGATGCCGATACGCTGGCGCTGGCCGCCGGAAAATTCGTGCGCATAGCGCGTGGCGTGCTCGGAATTAAGGCCGACTGTCTCCATCAGGCTTAGTATCTTCTCGCGGCGCTCCTTGCGGTTGGAGTACAGCTTGTGCACATCCAGCGGCTCGCCGATTATGTCCTCGACGGTCATACGCGGGTCGAGCGAGGAATAGGGGTCCTGAAAGACCATCTGCATCTTCTTGCGGTAGGGCAGCATGTTGGCGTGGACCTTTTTTCCGAGAACCGGCTTGCCGTTCGCGTCAACGATGAGCTTTCCGTCCGGGCCGTACTTCTCCCCGCTGTCGAAGAGCACGTCGCCGTCAAAGGTGATGCGCCCGCCGGTGGGATTGTACAGCTGCAGGAGTGTGCGGCCGACGGTCGTCTTGCCGCAGCCGGACTCGCCGACGAGGCCAAGCGTCTCGCCCTTGCCGATAGTGAAGGAGACATCGTCGACAGCCTTGAGCGGCTTGACCTTGCCGAAGCCGACGTTTATGGGGAAATACTGTTTGAGATGTTCAACTTTCAGCAGTTCTTCGCTCATTTCTGTGCCCCTCCTTCCGCTTCAAGCTGTTTTTTGACGTTCATCCAGCAGGATGCATAGTGATTTTCGTTTATATGGAGCTCCTCCGGCTGCTGCTCGAGGCATATCTTCATCGCCTCATCGCAGCGCGCGCAGAAGGCGCAGCCCTTCGGGAGATTGAGGATATTTATCGGCGTGCCCGCTATGGGGATGAGCTTCTGCTTCATGTTGTTTACGTTCGGGATCGAGCGCAGGAGCCCCTTTGTATATTCATGCCTGGAGTTATAGAATATCTCGTCGGCAGTGCCGCGCTCGCAGATATGGCCGCCGTACATGACGATGATGTTGTCGCACATGTCGGCAATTACGCCCAGGTCATGGGTCACGAGAATGACGGCCATGCCCATTTTCTTCTGCAAGTCAGCGATAAGCTCGAGTATCTGCGCCTGAATAGTGACGTCCAGCGCAGTCGTCGGTTCGTCGGCAATGAGTATATCGGGCTCACATGCAAGCGCCATTGCGATCATAACGCGCTGGCGCATACCGCCGGACAGCTCGAACGGATACTGCTTTACACGCTTTTCGGGTTCGTTGATGCCGACAAGCTCGAGCATTTCAATGGCGCGGGCCTTTGCGGCCTTGCCCTTCTTGTCCGTGTGGAGCTCTATCGCCTCGCGCAGCTGGTTTCCGATCGTAAAGACCGGGTTGAGGCTGGTCATAGGATCCTGAAATACGATCGAGCAGCATTTGCCGCGGAAGGAACTCATCTGATGGGCGCTCCACTTTGTGATGTCCTCACCCTTGTAGAAGATACTGCCCTGCGTGATTTTGCCGGTGTCCGCAAGTATCTGCATGATGGAGTAGGCCGTCACGCTCTTGCCGGAGCCGGACTCGCCGACTATGCCGAGCACCTCGCCCGGATCGAGATTGAAGGAAACACCGTTGACTGCATGTACCTCACCGGAATCGGTGAAGAAGGAGGTGTGCAGATTCTGCACGCTCAGTAAATGTTCACTCATATCTATCACCTCTTAAGCTTCGGGTCGAAGGCATCGCGCAGACCGTCGCCGAGCAGGTTGAGGCTCAGCACGATAAGGCAGATCGTCAGCGCCGGGAATATAAGCTTGTACGGATAGCTCTGCAGGCCAACGCGCGCGGCATTGGCAAGCGAGCCGAGAGACGGCATGGGCGCGCGGACGCCCAGACCGACGAAGCTCAGGTAGCTCTCTGTGAATATGGCGGACGGCACCTGCAGCGCGGTCGAAATAATGATAACGGAAAGGCAGTTGGGCAGGATATGCTTGCGGATGATGCGGCTGGGCTTTGCGCCGATGGAGCGCGCGGCGAGGATATACTCATTCTCCTTGATGGAGAGTATCTGCCCGCGGACAAGGCGCGCCATGCCGACCCAGTACAGCAGGCCGAACACGATGAAAATCGAGATCATGTTCGTGCCGAGCTTGGCCAGAATACCGCTTGTCAGTTTCAACCTCTGGTCGAGCACGACCGACAGCAGGATAACTATCAGCATATCAGGCAGGGAGTATATTATATCGACTATTCGCATCATTATAAGGTCTGTCCGCCCGCCTACATAGCCCGAGATGCTGCCGTACAGCAATCCGATTATAAGGACGATGATGCTGGCAAATATACCGACAAACAGGGAAACGCGCGTGCCGTACACTACGCGGATAAAGTAGTCGCGGCATTGCTCGTCCGTGCCGAAGATGTGCGGGAAGCGCTCACCGCCGTTTTCTATGTACTTCTGCTCCGCCTCGCTGTACGTAAACGGGGCGAGGTTTTTTGCGCCCTTGTCGCGCTTGCCGTTGATGGAGAGCATCTCCTCATAGCCGTAAGGCACGACGAGCGGAGCCACAATGATCGTGATGAGGATGCAGACGAGGATGATGATGCTCATGACCGCGAGCGGATTTTTCATGAGCTTGCGCATGCCGTCTCTGAAGAATGTGGTGCTTTCGCTCATGACGTCCTGCTGGCGCTTCTCGTCGTCCGTCGCTTTTTCAAACTTGCTCAGGTCTATCTGTGCGCTGAGTATCTGCTTCTTGGGCGTGACACCCGGATCGTATTCTTTATTTTTATCCATTTGTTCCGCCCTCCTCAATCCAGCTTTATGCGCGGGTCAACCGCCTTGTACAGCAGGTCGCAGATCAGGTTTGCCACAACCATGAGCGTGGCGAGGAATATCGTCGTCGCCATGATGAGCGTATAGTCGCGGTTGGTGATGGCGGCAACAAACTTGCTGCCTATGCCGCCGACGGTGAAGATCGTCTCAACGACCATGGAGCCGGTAATGATATATGCGATCTGCGGACCGGCGTAGGTGATAACGGGTATCAGGGAATTGCGCAGGGCATGTTTGAAAATAACCTTGCCGCGCGCGACGCCCTTGGCCTTTGCGGTGCGTATGTAATCCTGGCTCAGCGCGTCGAGCATGCTGGTCTTGGCAAGGCGTGTTGTATATGCCATGGGATACGCGGCCAGCGATATGACAGGCAGCGTATAGTGCACCTCCGTCGCGCTCCATACCGGCACCCAGCCCAGCTTTATGGCAAACACCAGCAGCAGAAGCGTCGCAAGCACGAAGCTCGGCACCGCGGTGAACAGGGTCGACAGGAAGACTATCAGCCTGTCCGGCCATTTGTTCCGCATGAGCGCCGCAAGGCTGCCGAACACCGTGCCGCAGATAAGCGCTATCGTGATCGCAGTCAGGCCGAGCTTTGCGGATATCGGAAAGGATTCGCCGATTATCGCGGTGATGTCTCGCCCGTTTTTCAGCGACACGCCGAAATCGCCGTGCAGAATGTTGTTCATGTATAGAAAATACTGCTCCACAAGCGGCTTATCCAGATTGTACCTCTCCTCCAGCGCCTTGACGGTAGCCGGATCAAGCGCCTTCTCGCGGTTGAACGGTCCGCCCGGAACCATATGCATCACGAAGAATGTAATGGCGCTGATGATGATGATCGTCAGCAGCGCAAGCAGTATGCGCTTGATAACGTAAGACAGAGTTTTTGAATTCATTTTTCAGCTTCTGCTCCTTTATCCACGCTCGCCGTACAGCCGTACATGCGGTATCATTCCTCATCAGGGTATTTGAAATCGCATTTCGCTGTAAACGTTACGCGGGTGCCGGACAAGTGTCCGTTTATTGATTAAATTATTATAAACTAATTATTATATTTTTTCAAATAAATTTTTCTTTATTTTTATTGTTGATTCTGCCGAAAAAACCTGTATTTTCCGCCGGTTTCTTATTTGCGGCGCCGTTTTTTCGTCTCAAACGGCAAACCCCGGCGCGGTATATGTCATTTTCCGTGCCGGGGTACGATCTTTTTCTGTAATATAAATGGCTACAAACTCAGTATTTCAGTCCGAACTGCGCATATGCCCAGGGCATTTCTGCGTCCGTGAGCTCCCTCACGCGCACCTCTTCTCCGTCAAACTCCTTGTAAATATGTCCGTCGAGCGTGATGCGCCCTTCGGGTGTTTTGAGGGAGAACATCTCGGCATTGATGAACGGCGACTTCGGGCTCTTCTCGCAGTAGACGCACAGCGCGTCGTAATCCTGCGGGAGCTGCGGCTCTTCGGTAAAGGAGTAAAACCTCCTCCACTCCCCTTTGTGCAGATCCATCAGCACCCAGCCGAGAAAATCGTCCCTGTCGAAGCGGTAGCACTCGCCAAGCTGCGGCTGCTCCACGCTTTCGGCAAGGCGCACGGGATAGCGCGGGCACACCTCGCCGATGCCAACGTCGCAGCACCACACGCCGTCCTCCGCCTCGACCTTCAGCACACGGTGGCGGCGCATAGGTATTCCGCTCTCACCGCGCAGATAGCGCGCGGCATACTCCGTCACCTTATAGCCGAGCTGACGCAGCAGCCACGCGAAAAGGCCGTTGAGCTCAAAGCAGAAGCCTCCTTTTCTCTCCTCGACCACCTTTCTGAACAGATCGTCCTCGTTCAGAGAAAGCGGGACGCCGCGGATAATGTCGAGATTTTCATACGGAATATGGGTGCAGTGCGCAAACTGGAGTTCTCTTAGGAAAGCTGAATCGGGCACGGCGTTCTCCGGCAGCTCCATTCCGATACGCTCAAGATATTTTTTGACCTTTACTGTTTCCATTCTGCGCTTATCTCCTCAAGTATCTCCATAACGGTCAGAAGCTGGCTGCGCGTGACATACGGTGTGGGCTTATTCTCACGCGCGCATTCGAGAAAGTGCCGGAGCTCGTTATAATACCACCCGCAGGGCGGCACGTTTACGCCTGTCGAGATCATCACCTCGTCCGTCGTATCGTACACACGCGGCTCATGGCCGAACTGATAGGCCGTGAGATGTTCGCCGTCGTTTATCAGCATGCCGTTTTCAAAGTACACGCGCCAGCGCGCCGTCCACGGAATGTCCGCATTGAACCATGCCGCCTCTCCCACGACATTCAGTTCACCGTAGCTGTAATTGACGCGGAACTGCTCGGGATAGTCCTTATCCGCGCCGCGGCAGGAGGTGAACGTAAAGCCGGACGGCCTGCCGAAGAGCGAGACTATCACGTCCAGATCATGTATATGCAGGTCGTAGGGCAGAAGGCCGGACTTGTTCATATCGAATAGCCAACCGCCCACCGCCCAGTTCGGGCAGGCGGAAAGGCGCTCAAAGCAGGCGTCGAGCGGCCTGCCGAATTCTCCGCTCTCTACGGCCTCGCGCAGAAAACGCACTTCCTTCGTAAACTGCAGCACCTGCGCGACATACAGGTTCACGCCCTGCCGTTCGGCCTCGTCGAGCATTTCTCTCGCATCCTTCACGCTCAGAGCGATCGGCTTTTCACATATTGTGTTCTTCCCGAGCCGCAGGCTCTCCATGACCATATCGTGGTGCATATAGGTCGGCGTGCAGATGTCGACGACGTCTATATCGCAGCCGTTCACCATAGCAGTGATGGTTTCAAAGCAGGGCACGCCCCACTCGTCCGCCGCCGCTCTGGAGCGCGGCGAATGGCCGACGACAGCCGCGACCTCGCAGCTCTCTATACGGCAGAGATTCACATAGTGCACCTTGCCCATGCCGCCTGTGCCTACAAGGCCGACTCTCATTTTTTTCATCGTGTTATCCATCAGAATTCAAAGCCCTGCGCGCGAAGATACGCGGCGGAATCCATAACCGCCTGATCTATCTCGGCAAGATCCTTCGCCCCCGCCTGCGTGAACTCTATCTCGATGGAGTACGGGCTGAGATTGCCGCGCTCATCCATCATCCTGAAAAGCTTCGGGAACTCAACATAGCCCTTGCCGAGCGCCGGGAAGTTCCACTCCTTATGTCCGCCGGCCTTGTCCTTGAGATGGACATAGCCGATCCTGTCGATGCATGCGCTGAAGTCCTCCGGGACATTGACGTCGCCGTAGAATATGGCGTTTGCAGTGTCGTAGTTTATCAGCACGCGCGGCGAGCCTACGAGCTCCACGATGTCCTTGAGTATTTTCCCGGTGCCATGGTCGCCGTGTACCTCGAGGACGAGCTTCATTTCGTATTTTTCAAGGTATTCGACAAGCCCCCTTATATGCTCTGCCACGACCTCATTCGACGCGACGGCGTTATCCTTGAGGTGCGCTTCGCCTATGGAGGAGACGATATATTCACTGCCGAAAAAGTGCGCAAGGCGGATATTGTTCACAAAATCGCCGATACGCGCGGCATCCATGAGGTTCGTGTGGCCGCTCATGGCAAAAGGGATGAGCCCGTTTCTGTCGAGCAGATCCTGCACCTCAAGCAGGCGCTTGAAGCTCTGGTCGGGAAAAACATGCTCCGTCCAGCCCTTTGTTGCGGTAAGCTCGATATACTTGAAGCCTGCCGCCCTGATCCCGGCCACGGCCTGCTCTATGGAGTAACCGTGATAGCAGTTTGAGTTGACTGCAATGATGCGTTTTTTCATGCTTTCTTCCTCAGCTGATAAAATTGTTGAGATAGTGCTTGGACTGGCGGATAGACTTGAGAATATCCTCACGGCAGCTCTCAAACGCCTTGTCCTCAACCTCTATAACGGCGCAGCCGTTGAAGCGTATGTCATTGAGTGCGGAGATGAACGCCGCCCAGTTCACATCGCCCAGCCCCGGAATCTTCGGGGACATATAGTCCAGCGGGTATGCCAGCACGCCGCACTCGGCGAGCTTCTCGGGATAGAGCTTGATGTCCTTGAAATGAACATGGAAAATACGGTCCTTGAATTCGTATATCGTCTTGATGTAGTCGAGCTGCTGCCAGACGTAGTGGCTCGGGTCGAAGTTCAGGCCGAAGTTCGGGGACGGGATGATCTCAAAGAGGCGGCGGAATATCGCCGGGGTGCACATGAGGTTCTGCCCGCCCGGCCACTGGTCAGCGCCGAAGAGCATCGGGCAGTTCTCTATTGCGACCTTGACGTTATTGTCCTCCGCGAGCTTTATAAGCCCCGGCCATATCTCCTTGAAAAGCTCGATATTCTCCTCGACCGTCTTGTTCTGGTCGCGCCCGATGAACGTCGTCACCATGCCGACGCCGAGCTTATCCGACGCCTTGATGAGCGCCTTGAGGTGCTCTATCGCGGCAGCGCGCTTGGCAAGGTCCGGGTCCATGGTGTTGGGGTAGAACGCGAGGGAGGATATGGTCATACCCTTTTTCTCAACATAGTCCTTCACGTACTTTGCGTACTCGTCATCCGCCAAGACGCGCTCCGCGTCTATATGGCTGACGCCGGCATAGCGGCGCTCCGCCTTGCCCGCCGGCCAGCACGCGACCTCAAGGCACTCAAAGCCCATCTCCGCCGCGGTGTCAACGGCTTCCTCAAAGCTCCATCCGTCCAGTATGGCGGTGAGCAGACCGAATTTCATCATAGCTCAGTTTCTCCTTTTCGTAATAATACCATCAGATGACAAGAGCACACACGGTTTTGACGGGCAGAAATACGCCCATACTGCCTCAAAGCCCTTGGCAATACACAAAGTATTACCTGCGGGCTTTTCATTCCCTGAACGCATTTCTGCTCCAGCAAAACTGCTTGCACCTGACAGTGATGGATTTTTATGTGATTTTTGGTTTTTGAGGCGCTGATGTGTCGTAACTCTAATATATCAAATCAAAGCCCAACGAAGTGGGTTTGATTTGAAAAGGAAGAAGGAGGGCGCATAGTGCAGCTTTTGCCGCAAGGCGGAAGCGGAACAGTGCAAGCTTCTTCTGACGCCGTCAGGCGTGTGTGCTCTTGTCATCTGATGGTATGATAAATGCTTACTTGTTCTCAGGTATATCGACGCTCTCACCAAGCTCGGAGGATTTTATCGAAGCAAATACGGCGCGCATCGCATACAGCGCGGACTCTCCGGATATCTCAGGCGCGCGGCCGTTCTTCAGGCAGTCTATCCACAGGTCTATGACTCCTGATTTCGTCTGGTTGTCGTTGGTCTGTATCTGCTCGACGTCGTACATCTGCTTCTCGCCGTCCGCAAGCGTGACGACAATGGAGTGCGCCGGGTCGTCGTATATCTTCATGATGCCCTTTGTGCCGTAGAGGACCGTGGAGTTATCCTCCGCGCCGTAGAAGGTCCAGCTCGCTGTCATCGTGCCGAACGCGCCGCCGGACATCTCATAGATGCATACGGCATTGTCGTCCACGCCGATCAGCTCTCCGTCCTCGCCGCGCTTATCCAGAGTGACAAGCTTTGCCGTCGTGCGCACGACGCGCTGATCCGTGAGGTACTGGATGAGATCCGTCTTATGCACGCCGAGATCCGCCATGACGCCCATTGCCGCTTTCTTCTTATCAAAAAACCACGTATTCTTTCCGGGGTTGATGCTCCAGGTCTCCGGGCCGCCGTGGCCGAAGGTCGTGCGGAAAGTGACGATGCGGCCGATCGTGCCCGCGTCGATGAGCTGCTTTGCGCGCACATGCGCCTTGGCAAGGCGCTGGTTGTGGCCTATCATGAGAAACTTCCCGCTCTCCGCGGCAGCCGCCGCCATAGCCTCGCAGTCCTCTATATTCGTGGCCATCGGCTTTTCGCACAGGACGTGCTTCCCTGCTCTGAGCGCTTTTATCGTCAGCTCCGCGTGGGCGTAGTTTGCAGCGCACACGCTCACAGCGTCGATCGCGGGGTCTGCCAACAGCTCCTCCGGCGTGTCGTACACCTTGCCGCCATACTTTGCCGCCATGTCCTCCGCGCGCTTTCTCGTCGGGTTATAGAATGCCGCCAGCTCACAGTCCGGATTTTCCGCGTACTCCGGGATATGCCTCACCTGCGCGATCTTCCCGCAGCCCAGTATTCCTATACGGATCATAAAAGTGTTCCTCCTTATAATAGTTGCAGTGCGAGGGGAGAGTCCTCCCCTCGCGCCTAATATATACCGATTATCAGACAGTCTCTTTCTTCTGCAGCAGCACCGCGAATATGATTATCGCACCCTTGATGGCATCGCACAGGAAGGTCGGGACGCCGACAGAGTTGAGTATGTTATTCATAACGCCCATGATAAGCATACCGATGAACGCGCCGACAAGGCTGCCCTTGCCGCCGGCCATGGAGGTGCCGCCGACTATAACTGCGGCAATGGCGTCCATCTCATAGCCCGAACCGGCGTTTGCGTAGTCCATGGAGCCGATACGCGACACGTATATGATCGCGCCGACCGCGCACATCACGCCGCCGAGGGCGTATATATGGCGCTTTACGCGGTTGACATTTATGCCGGAGAGCTTGGCCGCGCGCTCGTTGGAGCCGATGGCGATGGTCTGGCGGCCGAAGGCGGTCTTCTTGAATATGATGTGCATTATCACAACGATCACAAGCCAGTAGATTATCGGGAGAATGACCTGTCCGCCGATCTTTGCGGATGCGATGAGCTTGAAGCCGTCAGGAACCTTGGGGTTGAAGTTCTTAGTCAGCTGCTGGGTCACGGAGCGGAATATTTTCATCGTGCCGAGGGTCGCGATGAACGGGGGCAGCTTGCCGTAGGCCACAAGAGCGCCGTTGAGCGTGCCGAGCACGTAGCCGGCGGCGATGATGACGGCGCATGCAATGGCATATGCAGGCGCGCCGGTGATGCCCATTCCGGCAAGAAGTCCGTTAGTCGGCTCGATAAGGTACATGAGGATAGCGCCGAGCGCGCAGAGCATTGATCCGACAGACAGATCAATGCCGCCGGAAATGATGATGAAGCACATTCCAAGCGCGATAACGCCGGCGTATGTATTGTTCCTGAGTATATTCAGCCACGCCATTCCCATCTTGCCGAACATGCCGCCGAACGAGCCTGCGTTCGTCCCCATGACGATGGCCTGTATGATTATCATGACCAGAAGCGCAAACAGGGTGGACACCATGTCGTTTTTCGACCACAGCGCCTTGACCCTCGCGCCGAATCCGTTGTTATTTTCCAGTTTCTTAGCTTCCATTTCAGTCTTTCTCCCCTTCGTTCTGATTGCCGCCCGTGGCAAGGTACATTATCTTATGCTCGTTCATATCCGCACCGCTGACCTCACCGGCCTGACGGCCGTGGAACATGACTATGCTCCTGTCGCACAGGCGGATTATCTCCTGCGCCTCGGATGAGAGGACGATTATCGCCACGCCCTCGCCCGCAAGCCTGTGGATGATGCTGTATATCTCTTCCTTTGCGCCGACGTCCACGCCCTGCGTTGGGTTGTCAAGTATAAGCACCTTCGGCTCGCTCATCAGCCATTTGGCCAGCACCACCTTCTGCTGGTTGCCGCCTGAAAGGCTTGTGATAAGGTCGGACTTCGCGCCCATCTTTATTTTCAGCTCCTCCACCTGTCTGGAGAAGAGCTCGTCCTGCTTGTCAAAATCTATGAAAAAGCGCCGCTTCTTCATTCTCGGCAGCTCCACTATGGAGCCGTTGTCAATGATGGACATATCCTTGAGTATGGCGTTTTCCTTGCGGTTGCGCGGGAGATACGCGATGCCCTCGTCCAGCGCCTGATATGTATTGGCGATATGCACCTGCCTGCCGCAGAGCGTGACGGTCCCGGTATATGCCTTGCCCATCGCGCCGAACACCGTCTGGAACAGCTCGCTTCTGCCGTCGCCGAGAAGTCCGGTCACGCCGAGCACCTCTCCGGCATGGACGGCAAGCGAAATATCCTCAAAATACCGGCCGTCGGAGAGGCCTTCGAGCCTCAGGACCTCATCGCCGGGCTTCCTGTCGCGCTTGAGCACGTCCGTGTTGACCTCGTGGCCGACCATGTACGCTGCGAGCTTTTTCGTGTCGGTATCCTTCACCGCGCCCTCAGCGACCATCTTGCCGTCGCGCAGCACGGTGTAGCGGTCGCAGATCTCCATGACCTCGCCGAGCTTGTGGGAGATGAAGATTATACCGACGCCCTGCTTGCACAGAGTGCGCATCATGGTGAAAACGCGCTGTATCTCCGGCTCCGTAAGGGAAGTCGTCGGCTCGTCCATGATAATGACGGACGCATTCTGCATCAGCGCCCGGCATATCTCGACGATCTGCTTGTAGGACGCGTCAAGATCGCGCACCATCGTGCGCGGGTCGATCTCGATGTTCATCTTCTCAAACAGCTCTGCGGTCTTGTCCTGCATCGCCTTCGCGTCGAGGAACATGCCCTTTTTCGGCAGATGCGTGATGAACATATTTTCGTATATGGTCAGATCGTTTATGAGGTTGAGCTCCTGATGGATAAAGCCGATGCCGGCGTCGAGCGAATCCACCGGGGAGAGAAACGTGCGCGCGCTGCCGTCGATAACGATAGTTCCGCCGTCCGCCTGGAGCACGCCGCCAAGGATATTCATCAGCGTAGACTTTCCTGCGCCGTTCTCGCCGAGAAGCGCAAGTATCTCACCGCCGGAGAGCTTCAGGCTCACGTCGTCCAGCACGTTGTTCGCGCCGAAGGACTTGTAGATATTCTGCATGGAGAGGTTCAAGTTATCACATCCAATTCCGGTTTGCCGCGCGTCCTGCGCGGCGCAATATAAGATTTGTATATTATAGCATATTCTGCACAGAGCTGGCGACAGTTTTTGCTTACACTCTTTATTTTTCTGCCGCTACCTCTCTGAAGAATACCGAACGGGATAATGGCTATAAAGAACGGGGCTATGGCTATAAAGCCATAGCCCCTTGAGCTTACGTCTGTTTTTAATTAGTAGACATTGTTCTCCGGATCGAGATAGTCAGCAACGTTGTCAGCGGAAACGATAGTGGTGGGGATGACAACAACTGCATCGGGAGTCTCGCCGTTGAGCAGTGCGATACCGGTGCGGATAGCATCCTGGATCATCGCAGGGCTGTACAGAGCGGAGCACAGGCCGAGGTCAGCATACTGAGGATCAGCGATCATGTTGAAGTACTCCTGACATCCGCCGCCGCCGGTGATGGCCTTGATGTCGGTACGGCCGGCCTCGGTGATAGCCTGGATAGCGCCCATGGAGGTCTCATCGTCCATGGAGTAAACAGCGTCGATATGATCGTACTTCTCGAGCAGGTCAGCCATATCCTTCAGGCCGTTGTCACGGGTGAAGCCGTCTTCCTGAGACTCGAAGATGTTGGACTGGTCGTAGCCGATCTCGTTGAGATAATCATAAAAGCCCTGCTTGCGCAGCTCGCAGACGGAGCCGGAAGAAGGAACGTCCAGAACAACGATGGTAGCTGCATCGCCGACTTTGTCAACAATGTACTTTGCGGACTGGTAGCCCATGTCGTAGTTGTCGCCGGTGACCTTGTAGATGCCCTGGCAGTCGACGTCAACGTCGAAGTTGACGACGGGGATGCCTGCATCAATAATCTCCTGCATTGCAGTCTCCATGCCTGCCCACTGCGGGAAGGAGACGATAACGGTGGCGCCCCATGCAACGAGGTCGTGCAGGCCTGCCTGCATCTCAGCCGCGTCGGCGGAGGTGGTCACCTTGTACTCATAGCCGTTGTCCTTGCAGTACTTCTCTGCATAGTACGCAACGCCTGCGACCCAGCCGTGGGTAACTGCGGGAGCTGCAATACCGACCTTGATCTCAACGGCTGCGGGCTCTTCTGCTGCGGGAGCCTCGGTAGCCTCAGCTGCGGGAGCTTCGGTAGCTGCGGGAGCTGCCTGCTGGCCGCATGCGCACAGTGCGAAAACCATGCACAGTGCGAGCATCAGTGCGAGAAACTTTTTCATCATTTTTCCTCCAATTCAGATTTTGTACAGCACCGCATAACGCGGCGCTGCTCTTGTATATTCAAAGGCAATGCCTAAGAATTCTGTTCAACGCCCATTTCATTCATAAAATATGAATGAAAAACGGGGCCCCGTTTTTCCGGGAACGGCATATTCCGGCCGGCGCTGCCGCTATCCCCCGCATTCGTCCTGCATCGGTCAAATGCGACAAAAGCCGCGCAGCCTGTCCGCACCGGTTTTATCCTTTTTGTACAGCTTTTCACCTGTACATGGTGGAATATATCACACTTCACACACGGTGTCAACCGGATAATGTTAAACTTTTGTTTCATTCGGGCCGCCTCTTCTTTTTCCGCATCTGCGCATATTTATTCCGCTGCCCGGGGTATTGCGCAGACGGCTCCCGGTGTAGTATACTGTTGTCAATAATTATGGTACCGGGAGATATGAACATGAACGAAAATGTAACGAAATTCTTTGAGCTCTATGCGCAGGACGCCGGCCTCCGGGCCCGCGTGAGCGAGGCCGAGGCCTCGTACCCCGGCTCTCTCGAGTTGCGCGAGCCGCTGGCCGAGTACGTTCTTCTGCCCATCGCGCGCGAGCTCGGGCTTGAGTTCACTCTTGACGATCTCAGAAAGTACGAGACGCGCAAGAAAATGGCAAAAGCCACCGCGGACCCGGACAAATGGCTCGAAGAGCCGGACGACGGCGGCGACGTCTACTGGCTGCTCGACCGCGGCTGGTCCGACGATGAGGCCAAATTCTGCGGCGGAAAATAATCAGAGCTGCCGGAAATGCAGAAATTGCATTTCCGGCAGCTTTTTTATCCTTATTTCGTATTTTTTACCCTCTGCCTGGCTCCAGTATGCCGAAGCTCTCTATCGCGCTGTCATTCGGGACATACGGCGTGCCGCTCTCGCGGATCTCCAGCTCGCGCGCTATATGTCTGAGCGTCTCCATATCGTCCGTGCCGCATATGCTCACGAGATAGCCGCGCCCGGCGTCAAAAAGCAGGATGTAATTCGCGCGGTCATTCGCGTAGTCGAAGCCGTCCGCGCCGGAATAGTCCGAGGTGATCTCCATGACGTGCCATTCGCCCCAGTCATACTCGTCCGTCACCTCCGCGTCTCCGTTTATGATATGCCTGCAATTATACGTCGGTACATTTTCTATCCCGATCACATATGGGATACTGTTGGAGCAGCCGTCGCCGTCGTTTGTGAGATAGTCCGTCCAGCCGTCCTCATCGGTCTTTCCGTAGCTCGGCTCCTCCGGCAGCCAGAAGCAGCGGAACTGCGGCTTGCCGTGCGCCTCCTCCGGCCCTGTGAACGAGAACACCATGCTCGCATACGGGTAATCCGCCCGGCTGTCCTTCAATATGCTTCCGTCCGCGCCGGCATAGGTCCAGCGTCCCGTTACCCCTTCGCCCGCAGGTATCACCTCGCGGTTCATGGTGAAGCTTGCGACAGCGTATGCCGTCACGCTCAGCATCGCCGCGATTGCCGCAGCCAGCAGTACCGTGCGCAGCGTCCTGCGCTTCCGCCCTTCCTGCGCCTTCTTCGGCGGCTGCACGCCGATATTTTCAAAAACTCTTGACTTTATGCGCTCCGTGAGTTCCCTGTCCTCCGTTCCTATCACGGCGTTTTCCGGACAGCAGCCTCCGCATATGTCAGTTATACATACTTTCACAGCTGTACCCCCTCTCCGTAAGATAAGCCCTCAGCCGTTTCCTGCCGCGCGCAAGCTTTGTGCGCACGGTGGCGGCATTAATATCCATGTCGCGCGCGATCTCTTCGGTCCTCTGATAGAGAAAATAGTGCCGCTGAAATATCTCCCTGTCAGGCTCGGGCAGAGAGCCCACCGCCTCCCGCGCCGCGGCGCTCATCTCGTCGACTATGTACTGCTCTTCCGGCAGCTTGCAGTCTGTCAGCGGTATGTCGTCATCCAGCGGCTCCACGGCGCGCGCTGCCCGAAGGCGCGACTTTGCCTTGTTCCTCGCTATTGCTGCTATGTAGCCGCGCAGCGTGTCCTCGTTCACGTTCAGCCGTTTATACCACAGCATCGTGAACGTGTCGGATACTATCTCTTCGGCGTCCTCCTCCGGCAATGCGCCGTTGAGGATGTTGGACACTATCGCGTAGACATACGGCGTATATATCTCGATCACTTCGCCGAGCGCCGCCGTATCGCCGCGCCTGAGACGCGGCACAAGCTTTTTCCCGTTCACGTCGTCACTCTCCTTTTCACCGGCATCTGCGCTCACGCCCCGGGCCATACGGCGGTGTCGTATTCTCCGCATATGTCCCCGTAAGTTCCGTCATAAAGGTCGAGCTTATAAATACCCTGCACGCTCTCGCTGAGCTTCCACAGCTCATCCGGCGCCGCCCTGATGAAGAGCACGTAGGCCTCCGCGCCCTGCGTGCCGTTCAGCTCGCGGCTGCGCACCTGCACATCCGCGCCTGCCTCCTCAAGGATCCTTGCCGCCGCGATGTCATACTCCGGTATAAGCACATCTGTCAGCCTGCGTACCGTTTCGGTGTCGCGCATGACCTCCTGCGCCTTCTCGTACAGCTCGAACCACTCCCGCGGCAGCCGGTCAAAATCATCCCTGAACCAGCTGTTCTTTGCCATTGGGTAATCGTCGGGGTCAATATCGCCGTAGTCACCCTCGGGCGGGTCCCCCTCGGTCACGGCTTTATATATCTCCGTCGCCCTTTTATTGGCTCTCAGCGCCTCCAGTACTCCGGCATAGCGCTCGTCGTACTCAAAGCCCGGCAGCGGCGTCAGCAGGAATACCTGCTCCTCGGCCTGCGGCAGGGCGCGTATTGCCTCCAGCCGGTCCTTATTTACATAGAAGCAGCCTGTCTTCTCATCCATCACCTGCGCCAGCTCATATGCCGTCACCGCCGTGGTCAGATCAGCGCTCACTTCAGCCGCAGAGTTCTGCGTGCTGCCCTCCGGGAACCAGCTGCCACGCACAAAGGGCGACGCCTCTGCGTCATGGCTCCCCTCAGCAAGCGACGGCGTGTCCGATACGGATACGTCAAGCGCCGCGCTCTCCGGTCCCCCTGCGGGCCCGGCGGTCGGCTTCGCCGCTGCGCTGCCGCAGCCGGTCAGTGCCGGTGTCAAAAGTGCAAAACACAACAAAAAAGCAAAAAGCCTCTTCATTTTTCATGTTCCTTTCCGTGCACGTTTTTTATATGGCCATTCACTTATATAAACGCACGCAAAAGGAAAAATGTTTCAGCTTTTTGCAAATTTTTTGTTTATGACAGCGGCACGCTGTATTTTTGCGGAAGAACCGGACGCCGTGCAGGCGGTGCTGCGTCAGAACTCGAACAGATTCAGTCCTATCTCTTCACTATAACGCCTGTCAACTCTCCCATCAATAATATCTATTATCATTTCACAGGTCGCGCTTACGACGGCCTTATTAAGATGACCGCCGAACACCTCTCCCCTGTCGTTTCCGGCGCTCATGTGGATGTGAGAATAAAACTCGCCGTTCATGGTGTTTACAGTTCCCGTTAAAGAGACGATCTCGAAATTACCCTTGAATTCATTGGAATAATACTTCTTTTCATCTACTTTATATACGCCCGCAGTAAAATCATTCGTCGCACCCAGCGCGCTGACGCCGGCGAGTTTTATGTTTTCTTTCAAGGCTATTTCTTTCAGCTTTTCGAGAATTTCTTCTCCCTTGTCTATTCTTGCTACTATCTTGCTTCCAAATCTTCTGTAATCCATATTAACTCCTTTTCTATCACCCGCAAATTACAGCTCAAGCTGCATTTGAATGTGCGGTATGCCGTCCTCCAGAAATTCCTCCGACGTCTGCCGGAAGCCGTGCTTCTCGTACAGCGAACGCGCATAGACCTGCGCTTCAATGGTGATTTTATCCGCATTCAGATATATCCTCGCCACGTTGACAGCGGCCTCTACGATTTTGCTGCCAAGCCCGCACCGCCGCCTGACCGCGATCACGCGGCCGATCGACGCCGTCGGAAACGCCACGCCTTGCGGCAGCACCCGCGCATAGGCTTCAATACCGTTTTCATCTTTCAGCCAAACGTGATAGGCCGCGCGATCCGCATCGTCCACCTCCTGATAGGGGCATTTCTGCTCAACCACAAATATCGAAACCCGCAGTTTATAAAGCTCAAACAATTCGTCTGCGCTCAACTCTGAAAAATGCTTCACCACCAGTTTCATTTCTTTCGCCCCAGCTGTCATACTGCTGTCAAGGCTTCTCTGATCCATATTTGACCACCCTCTCTTATTAAGTTAAGGCATGCCAGCACCAAGCCCTGCTAGGAACACGTGCGGCAAACTGGGGTTTATCAAGACCTTTGCACTTTTATGAAAGACAGGATTGTAATAAGCACGATTACAAGATATATTCCGCCGCTTGTCCATGCAGTAAGCGTACGCATTCCTTCGTTCATTCCGCCATTTGCAATGATTAAAGCGTTTTGCAAGGATAAAACGGCAACAAGTGCGTCCGTCATATTGATCATTCGGAGTTCGAAAAGCAGAGATTTGTCCTTTTTCCTTGATTTACGGAAATGAATGATGCTTATCGTGATGCGGTATGTTGTATAAGCCGCCATAGCAATTGCGGGCATCAGACCATAGGTATAGCTTCGCTCGCCACTCACCATAACATAAATCGGTCCTATCAAAGAAACATCCATAACCAGCAATAGCAGATATGTTATCATGCGTATCGTTTTTTGATTCTTTCGTCTTGTTCCTATCAGAATCGCCCGAATTGTGGCAAGAAGCAGATAGTAAACGCAGATTAACCCGTGCCACCACGATTGATATACAATTCCGAGAGCACCGTTATAAAGCGCAAACACAATGCTGATTAAAGTTGAAATTGCGGACGAAAACACCGTGCTAAAATAGTAGTCGCTTTTCCATATTTTCTGAAAGTCTTTGATTCGTTGCTTCATTGCCTTTCTCCGCTTTTGTTGTTCGGTCGGATACAGTGAAGCATAACCGTTTCAATTTCCTCAACCGACTCTCTACATCCGCCGTTGATCCATTCGCGGACGATAGCCATTGAGCCGTTCACGAAAAATGCAATCTGGTATTTTTGCTCAGTTTCAGGAATGTGAAAACGCTTCATAATCGGTCGGAGAACAAAGTCCGATATACCGCTGTATTGCGCCTCTGTCTGCATACAGGATGGGTTCTTATATACCGCCCTGAACAGTGTTTGATTCTCTTTGAAAAAAGTCAGATACGGTCTTAAATAATCGGAACTAATAAGGACAAGATCATCAAGCGGCACGGTTCCGATACTACCGATAAAATCGTTAGGCTTCTTTGCAAACGAATCAAAAAACGCTTTTTGATATTTTCAAGGCATTCCGACAGCAAATCGTTTACCGTTTCATAGTGAAGATAAAAGGTTGACCTGTTGACACCTGCTTTTTCGCAGATTTCTTTAACGGTTATATATTCGTAGTCCTTGACTTCAAGCAACTGTATCAACGCCTCGTCCATAAGAAGGGCAGTATTAAAATACTTGCTTTCCGACTTATTCATTCAGTACCGCCCCCTTTGTTTTTATTTGTCTGATTCGCTGATTTCTTTTGCAAGTGTCATAATCTCAAAAGCGTATTTTTTCTTTCCGGATGCAAGCAATTTCTTATAGATTGGATAGTTTACGCTCACACCGATGATACCGACTGTGCCAATAATGATACCGGCGACCATTGAAAGTGTTGTGCTTCCACCGATTACCCCCATAGCAAGGCACATTCCGATGCCAAGCACGAGCGACATTATTATGCCGAAAGAATATGTGAATATGGCAGCCGGGAGCTTTGCCCTTGCATCTAACTTTCTAAGTGCCATAACCTTTGATGTATCCTTGGGTGCATATTCGTTTGCGATTGATTCTGCAAAAATCTTGTCTGTGTTCATGGTTGAACCTCCGTATAATAAATTTTTATTCAGCGACAGTGCGCACCTGTCATATCTGATGGTTTTATTATACATGGCTTAAAACACCAACTGAACAACACAAATGACAATTTGTGTTGAGTACAAGAGCTTTTCAAACGCCGATTTTCTTAATTCTCCAAACTTGAATCTGTCGCTTTAATACCCGTGGTCAACATGTTCCCAATTCCCACTGTCATTCCTAAT
>OIYO01000066.1_pt1 | contig 107317 bp, 110 predicted proteins | sample 1588191 | NCBI WGS metagenome assembly OIYO01 (sample SAMN03283275) | human gut metagenome | biome: human-associated habitat; material: feces | host: Homo sapiens | place: Peru | collected 2012 | reverse complement strand
GTCCGACAAGAATAAAGGATATCAGAAACGAAACCGTGTTGCAGATAAGATCAAACAACTCCCACGAAATGTTCGCCGAAAACTTGTACGCTTTCGATAATTCATTGTTGCGATTTTGCCGTTCAGTGTCATCGAAATAGCGTATATCGTATGCGGAACAGGCTTCGATTTCTTTCTTTTCGACATATAACGTCAGTTCATCCGCATAGATTCGGTCAATATACTCATGGCAAAAGCGCAAAACGCCGCCGACGACTAATAACAAGCTATACGCACCGACCGACACCAACAAACCAAGTAATTTATTCTGTGCCGGAAAGGCAATGTCGTCCAAAATGATCTTCCAAAAATACGCAGACGCAATCGGAAGCATAACGCCTAAAAACGACAAAATAAATTTAAGCACCGAATACAAAACGGATATTTGGAAGCTGATTTTGAAGAATCCAAGGATATTTTTTCGTGTAAATCTGTTCTTTTCCATACATCACACCTCAAATTGTTCTTTCTGTTTGGTTCAGTGATAGTATATGAAGTTTTGCATCAGGTAAACATGCAGTTTTTGTCAGATTTTCTAAAAAAAGCCGTTTGACTTGTAAGCGCTTACAAAAATGTATTTACAAAAAATGTATTTTTCGCTATGATAGAATCAAATTGCAATAGTGCAAAAACAGGTGTAGAAGCATGGAGGAGAAGATGGATACAAACAAGATCGAGAAATACATGGATGAACTGTTAGAAAAAAGCACACCCGATCGCCCAATCTGGAACATTGAAAAGATTTTGCAGGGGAAAAAATCAACCTGGAATTACATTGACGGATGTATGATAAAAGCAATCCTTGAGATGTATTCCATTACAAAAAACGAGAAGTATTTTGCATTTGCAGATAACTTTATCGATCACAAAGTAAGAGAAGACGGTTCCATTGATGGATATTCCGTAGAAGAATTAAACATTGACAATGTCAATGCAGGAAAAACATTATTTGAATTATATGATCTGACCGGAAAAGAGAAATACCGAAAGGCGATCGACCTGGTCTACAGCCAGATTGAGCAGATGCCCCGTACCAAAGAGGGCAATTTCTGGCATAAAAATATCTACCCAAATCAGGTATGGCTGGATGGACTTTATATGTGTCAGCCATTTTATATGGAATATGAGACACGTTTTAACAATAAGAAAAATTATGACGATATTTTCGAACAGTTTTTCAACGTAGAAAAAAATATGCGCGATCCGAAAACCGGACTTTACTATCACGCATACGATTCTTCCAGACAGATGTTCTGGTGTGATACAGTGACAGGTCTCAGTCAGAATTTCTGGCTTCGTGCATTGGGCTGGTTTTCCATGGCACTGCTTGATACATTGGACAAGGCAGATCCGTCTGTAGGAGAGCCTTATGAGAAAATGAAACAGATCTTCGTTGATCTGATGGATGCGATGTTAAAATATCAGGATGAGAGCGGTATGTGGTATCAAGTAGTAAATCTGGGAGGCATGGAACGCAACTATTTAGAGACAAGCGGAAGCTCCATCCTGGCATATGCACTGTTAAAGGGTGTAAGACTTGGATTTTTACCGGAAAGCTATCGCAGTTTTGGCGAAAAGGCATTCCACGGGATCTGTGAGAAATATCTTTCCGAAGATGAAAACGGAGAACTGCATCTGGATGGCATTTGTCTGGTTGCGGGACTTGGAGGTAAGACCATGCGCTCCGGCACATTTGATTATTATATGTCGGAGCCGGTGGTCAAAGATGATGCCAAAGGAGTGGGACCATTCCTGTTAGCATACACTGAGATGAAACGTCTGGAACAAAATTAATCCTCTAAAAGCGTTAAGGCGGAGATATCCGGCTGGATCGTCATAGAGTAATTGGTGTAATACACAACAAAACCGGGTGCGCTGGCATTCGGTTTTTTTACGTTCTTTTTCTGGAGATAATCAATCTCAATCTTGTCATTGTCCCTGCCTTTGGAGTAGTAGGCTGCCAGAGCTGCTGCCTCTTCAAAGACGCGGTCCGGCATCTCTTCGTTGCCTGATTTTACAATGACGTGGGAACCCGGCATTCCCTTTGCATGGAACCACCAGTCATTTCCGGTTGCAAATTTAAACGTAAGTTCATCATTCTGATAGTTGTTTTTGCCAACGTACATATGGTATCCATCGGAAGAAACGTAATGGAACGGTTTGCTTTTGATCTTTACCTTTTTTCCGGTGTTTTTGCGTTTGATATAGCCGTATTCGGTCAGCTCTTCCTTGATCTGTACGAGGTCATCCTCTGTTAAGGCAATGTCTAAGGAAGTTGCAATGCTCTCCAGATGTTCGATTTCCATTTTTGTTTCGGCGATCAGGTCGGTCAGTGCCTCAAACGTACGTTTTAACTTGTTGTATTTGTCAAAGTAACGCTGTGCATTTGCCTTGGCATCCAGAGTCGGGTCTAACGGGATCTGGATCGTTTCATTGGTATAATAGTTGAGAGCCTCTAATTGTCTGGCACCTTCTTCTAAACCATAACCATAGGTGTGGATCAGCTCGCCGTATACTTTATATTTATCACGTTTTTCCGTATCTTTTAACTGTTTTTCCTGCAGGGCATATTTCTTGCGGTTGCGGTCAAGGGCAGTGGATACGATCTTTCTTAAATCGACGGATTTCTGACGGATCCTGGTGTAGACATTTCGTTTCGCATAGTACTGTTCGAGTACTTCCGAGATGGAATCGTAGCGTGTCATCGTATAGGTTTCTGCGGTAGTTTCATCGCCGTAAACAGGCGTATCTGCGTGATCTAAATATTCAGATAACTGGAAACAGGAAAATTCCACCGGTTCCCTTCCGCGGGAAATTATGTTCGGACAGTAATTCTGATTTTTCACATCATCCATCATCCAGGAAAAATTGTGGAACAGGTGTTTTTTCTCATCTGCATTGAGCGAGTCGACAGACATATCGCCATCCATGCTTGCTCTGTGGCAGATCTCATTTGCAATAACAGGACTGATACCGGTAAATGAAGTATAGATCGCCTTTGCGATCGGCATCGGTTTTGTTAAAACGGATCCAAGGAAAGCCTCTTCGGTCACTTCCAATGGATTTAACCTGTCATCCTGTGTGGCAGGGATGCAGTACATTCTGCCGGGTAAGACTTCACGCAGGGAACTCATCAGCGAGGAGACATGTTTGATACTGTCAATGATCATTCCGTCGGAATTGCAGAAGATGATATTACTGTGTTTTCCCATCAGTTCGACGATCAGGATTTTGGTGCACAGATCGCCAAGCTCATCCAGATGTTCAATCTCGAAGTGGATGATGCGTTCCATATGCGGCTGATAGATCTTCGTGATACGTCCGTTTGCAATGTGTTTCCGTAAGACCATACAGAAATTAGGCGCGGTTAAAGGACTCGGTTTGTTGGTTCCAGTCAGGTATAAAAAAGGAAGCGAAGCACTTGCAGACATGGCAAGGCGGAACTGCCCCTTTGATCCTTTTAAGGTAAATAATAATTCGTCGTTTTCCGGTTGTGCGATCTTACTGATCTTTGTATTTAAAATGGTTTCATTCAACTCTGCGACAAGAGATGAAATAACAAGTCCATCAAGAGCCATAAAAATTACCCCTTTCGTTGCTTTGTGCAAATAAAAATATTATAGATGATTTAGAAAAGAAAAACAATAGCGCATTTCGCAGGAAAGCACTTTACAATTTTAGAGAAAGAGCGTAAATTAATAATAGATTTATATAAGTTAGAAAAACCTAACTTATGTGAGATCAAGAAAGACAGAAATGAGGACGATTATGGCAAAAGAATTATTAAAACGAAGCGAGGTAAAGGAAGAATTTACCTGGAATTTAAAAGATATGTATGCTTCCGATGAAGCATGGGAAGAGGAATTAAAGACAATCCTTGCAATCGTTGCAGAACTGGCACAGTATGAGGGTAAAGTAACTGCCAGTGCAAAAAATCTTCTTACCGTATTAGAAAAAGAGGCTGATTTTGGACAACGTCTGGAACTGGCATTCAACTATGCCGAGCGCATCCACGACCAGGATCAGAAAAATGCCACGCATCAGGCAATGAACCAGAAAATGTATGCCCTGTATGCTGATGTCAGCAGCAAAACCGCTTTTGTAGTGCCGGAGATCTTAGAGACATCCGAAGAGGTACTGGAAGGTTATTTTAAAGAGCTTCCGGAACTGGAATTATACCGCAAACAGATCGCAGAGATCAGCCGCAGAAAAGCTCACACCTTATCCAAAGAGGCAGAAAAGCTGATCGCAGCGACCGGAGAGATGCAGGCATTGCCGGATCAGGTATTTTCCGTTTTAAATAATGCAGATTTCGTATTCCCGACCATTACCGATGAGAACGGCGAGACGGTCCGCATTACCCACGGAAACTTTATCCCGTTTTTGGAATGTGCAGACAGAAGAGTGCGGAAAGAAGCATTTGAGACCTTTTATGGTGTATACAAACAGTATGCAAACACACTGGCAGCTCTTTATGGCGGACAGGTAAAACAGCTGATGTTCCAGGCGAAAGCAAGAAATTATCCATCGACCTTAGAGGCAGCAGTGGATGAGAATAATGTTCCATCGTCTGTTTACCACAATCTGGTTGATACCGTAAATAAGAACATGGATAAGATGTACCGCTATGTCAGACTTCGTAAAAAATGTCTTGGCGTGGATAAACTCCATATGTATGATGTCTATACTCCGATGATCCCGGATGCAGCGAAAAAGATCCCATTTGAAGAAGCAAAAGAGATCGTATTAAAAGCACTTGCTCCACTCGGTGAGGACTATGTTGCAAAGGTAAGAGAGGGATTTAACAGTCGCTGGATCGATGTTTACGAAAATGAAGGAAAGAGAAGTGGTGCGTACTCTGCAGGTGCTTATGGAACACATCCGTATGTCCTTTTAAATCACAGTGACACCCTTGATGCCATGTTTACACTGGCACATGAGATGGGACACGCAATGCACTCTTATTATTCCAACGCCACCCAGCCATACATTTATTCCCAGTACAAGATCTTCGTTGCGGAAGTGGCATCGACCTGTAATGAGGTACTTTTAACCGAATATCTTCTGAAAAACACGACCGATCAGAAAGAGAGAGCTTACCTGCTCAATCACTATCTGGACAGCTTTAAGGGAACTGTTTACCGTCAGACGATGTTTGCAGAGTTTGAGATGCGTACAAATGCAATGGCAGAGGCAGGAGAGAGTCTGACCGCAGAAAACTTAAATGCGTTATATCTGGAAATGAACAAGAAATATTTCGGACCGGATATGGTATCCGATGATGAGATCGCATACGAGTGGGCAAGGATCCCTCATTTTTATTATAATTTCTATGTTTACCAGTATGCTACCGGATTTTCTTCCGCAGTGGCACTGGCACATGGCATCTTAAAAGAGGGTGCACCTGCTGTTGAGCGTTACAAGAAATTCTTAAGCGGTGGATGTTCCGAATCACCGGTAGAGCTGCTTAAGATCGCAGGCGTAAACTTAGAGACACCAAAGCCAATCCAGGAGGCACTTGATGTATTCGGAGAGACTCTGGATGAGATGGAAGCACTGGTAAAATAAACTTAGAAAAACATGGTAGTTGACAATATTTGGAAGTGTGAAATATAATAAAAACGCTGGTATGAGAAACATATCAGACAAACGAAAAGGAGGATTTTGATTATGAAGTTAATCAAAAAAATGACCTGTGCGTTTTTTGCACTTTTAATGGTAATTACCATGATCGCAGTGCCAACACCGACACTTGCAGCAGAAACAACACAGGCAAAAACAAGCGTACCTACTAAGGTTCGTGTTTATCCGCAGTCTTATGACAACTCTGCCATTTCATTTGACTATGCAAATGCCGGAGACAAGATTGCAAATTTAAAGACCAGCAGTAAAAACTTAGTTGCAAGACAGACCTATCATAGAACAGAGGTTGGAACGTCAAGTGGTGAAAATGTAGCTGAAATTGGCTTATATGCAAAAAAAGCAGGAAAGTACACAATAAGCTTCGATATCTACAGCGAAGACGGAAGTGTAAAACGCAGTTCTCACAAAATAACTGTATTTGCAAAGGCAGATGCTCCGGTTTCCTCAGTTAAGTTAGATGGAAAAGATTTATCAGAGTATGCTTATACGATGGTTAACAAAAAGAGCGCGAAGCTTTCCGTAAAGATGACAAGTGGATACAAATTACAGAAGATTGTAGTCCGTACTTATGACAAAGATGGAAAGTATGTGGAAAAAGCGGCAAAGAATAACAAGAAGATCACTCTTGGAAAATACCCGTATTCCTATACTTACAGCTATGCGAGCAGCTACTCAGATTATAGATACAACTATTGGAGAAAGTATCTGAATGCTCCAACTTATATTGAGATTACATACAAAGATAAGTGGACAAAACAGAGTGAGACAATCACATACATGGTAAGCCGTTTAGCAGACTAGGCGAAGGAAAAAGAGGTTCCTGTTACGTTTTCGTGATGGAAACCTCTTTTTTTTGCTACCTGCCTTACAGGTAAGGCTGCATTTCCTTTCTTAGCTTTTCTTCCAGTTCAATGACCCGCTTACAATATTCCTGCGCCGTTTCTTCTGCGGCTGCATACTGGTTTAAGTGGCGGTAGAGCGTTTTAATGCCCATATCACAGCCGGTGGTGATCAGGTCTGCACAGTTTCTGTCACTGTCTTCCATGGCGAGTTTCATATTTGTTTTCATCCATGACATACTTTTTGCCATAAGACCGGGATCTTTGGTCTCGTCGCCATAGGCGTGTAGTTTGGCATGTAGTTTATCGCCAATCTCTTCGTGAGCTTGTTTGGAGGCACGCAGGATATCACCGAGCTTCTTATCATTCACTTTTTCCAAGATCTCGTCGATTGAATAGACTGCCATCTGCGTACCGGAATTGCTTTCGCGCAGCAGATAGATCGTATCTTCATTTATCATATCAGATTTCCTCTTTTCTATATTGTAATAGATTAAAAACAGTATCTGACGTGAGCGAAAAAATATACCCTGAAACATAAAATAAAAATAATTTTACAATGTGTCTTGTCACATGTATAGATAAGTGCTATACTGACTGTCAGTTTCATAAAAAAAGGCACACAGGTAAGGTAAAAAAATGACAAAACAAGAGGAAATCAAAGCATTAAAGAAAGAGCGGGATGCGGTGATCCTGGCGCACTACTATGTAGAGCCGGAAGTACAGGAAGTAGCAGATTATATTGGTGACTCTTTCTTTTTAAGTAAAAAGGCGGCAGAACTGACAAACAAAACGCTGGTGTTCTGCGGTGTTTCTTTTATGGGAGAGAGCGCGAAGCTGTTAAATCCGGAAAAGACAGTTTTGATGCCGGATGCGTTGGCGGATTGTCCGATGGCACATATGGTGACCAAAGAGACTGTCACTGCTGCAAGAGAGAAATATGACGATCTCGCGGTGGTCTGCTATATCAACTCTACTGCAGAAATCAAGTCCTGGTCGGATGTGGCGGTCACTTCCGCCAATGCGGTAAAGATCGTAAAAAATCTTCCAAACAAGCATATTTTATTTATTCCGGACAAAAATCTTGCAAGACATGTGGCAAAAGAAGTACCGGAAAAAGACATTTTCTGGAGCGATGGCTACTGTCCGATCCATGAAAAGATGTCGGCAGATGAGATCCTGAAACTAAAAAAAGAGCATCCAAACGCCAAAGTACTGGTACATCCCGAGTGTAACGAGGCGGTTTTAAAACATGCAGATTACATAGGCTCAACGAGCGGGATCATTGCATATGCAAAAGAAAGTGGGCAGAACGAATTTATCATTGGAACCGAAGTCGGTGTTTCCTATGCCTTAAGGCAGACGAGACCGGATGCGGCATTTTATTTTCCAAAAACTCTGCCTGTATGCAGTGATATGAAAAAAATAACATTGGAAAAGATCATTCACGTCCTGAGAACAGGAGAACATGCAGTAAAAGCCGACCCGGCTACCGAAAAAGCTGCAGAGCAGACACTGACCCGGATGTTGGAATATGTAAAGAAATGAGGCGCATTATGAAAAAATTATATTATGATGTCGTGATCGCAGGTTGTGGTGTGGCAGGGCTTTACACTGCATTGCAGCTGCCGCGCGAGAAAAAGATTTTGATGTTGTCAAAGGAAGCATTTGAAAACTGTGATTCCATGCTGGCACAGGGCGGGATCTGTGTTCTGTTAAATGATGCAGATTATGATTCCTACTTTGAGGATACGATGCGGGCGGGACATTATGAAAACCGGAAAGAAAGCGTAGACATTATGATACGCTCGAGCAGGGAGATCATCAATGATCTGCTGCGGCTGGGGGTCCGCTTCGAGAAAAATGCAGATGGCACACTTGCCTATACGAAAGAAGGGGCACATTCGAAGCCAAGGATCTGTTATCATGAGGACATTACCGGAAAAGAAATCACAACAACCCTGCTTTCTCATGTAAAAAAACTTTCCAATGTCACGATGATGGAGTATACTACTATGACAGATATTATTGTGACGTCAGAAACCTGCCGCGGTATCGTCGCAAGGACGAATGAGGGAGAAACACTCCAGATCTATGCTGAAGATACCGTCATGGCAACCGGAGGGATCGGCGGATTGTATCAACATTCGACGAACTTCCCTTGCCTGACCGGAGACGGATGTGAGATTGCAAAACAGCATGACGTTGCATTAGAGCATATGGATTATGTGCAGATCCATCCAACCTGTCTCTACAGCAAAAAGCCGGGAAGAAGTTTTCTGATCTCCGAATCGGCAAGAGGCGAGGGTGCGATCCTTCTAAATCATAAGGGCGAGCGTTTTGTCAATGAACTGCTGCCGCGTGATGTTGTGACACAGGCAATCTTAGAGGAAATGAAAAAAGAGGGCGTAGAACACGAGTGGATCTCATTTGTGCATGTGCCAAAGGAGACGATTTTAAATCATTTCCCGAATATCTATGAAAAATGTCTGGAAGAGGGCTATGACCTTTTAAAAGAACCGGCACCGATCGTTCCGGCACAGCATTATTTTATGGGCGGTGTCCATGTGGATTCCGATTCCATGACCACCATGGATCATCTCTATGCAGTCGGTGAGACGAGCTGCAACGGCGTTCACGGAAAGAACCGTCTTGCCAGCAACAGCCTGTTAGAGAGCCTTGTATTTGCAAAACGTGCCGCAAAAAATATTACGATTACACAACAGAAAGGAAACGAAATTTATGAATCCAATTACCATGCAGCTTGTTGCTGATAAATATATCCGTCTTGCCTTAGAGGAAGACATTCACAGTGAAGATGTGTCCACCAATGCGGTGATGCCGGAGTATAAAAAAGGAGAAGTGCAGCTGATCTGCAAAGAAGATGGTATTATCGCAGGTCTTGGCGTATTCGAGCGTGTCTTTACGCTGTTAGACGAAAACACAAAAGTAGCCTATGCAAAAAAAGACGGTGTAGCAGTCAAAGATGGCGACCGTGTAGAAAAAGGACAGCTCCTTGCAACTGTTACCGGAGATATCCGTGTGCTGTTATCCGGCGAGCGCACCGCATTAAATTATTTACAGCGTTTAAGCGGGATCGCAACTTATACAAACAACGTTGCTTCCTTGCTGGAAGGCACCAATACCAAACTGCTCGATACCAGAAAAACAACGCCTTGCATGCGTATTTTTGAAAAATATGCGGTAAAAGTTGGTGGCGGACAGAACCACAGATACAATCTTTCTGATGGAGTCTTATTAAAAGATAATCATATCGATGCAGCAGGTGGTGTGAAAAATGCAGTCTTCGCAGCAAAAGAGTATGCTCCGTTTGTCCGCAAGATCGAGGTGGAGACAGAAAATCTTGACATGGTAAAAGAGGCAGTCGAAGCCGGTGCGGACATTATCATGTTAGACAATATGACACCGGAGATGATGGCGGAGGCGATCAAACTGATCGCCGGAAGAGCACAGACTGAGTGTTCCGGCAACATCACAAAAGAAAACATCAAGACTATTACAGATCTTGGCGTGGATTACGTTTCCAGTGGTGCGCTGACACATTCTGCACCGATTTTAGATATCAGCTTAAAACATTTAAAAGTACTGGATGAATAGGCAAAAATATTTTAGAAAGGGGTATTCTCATGGAAAAGGAAATGACAGGAGCAGAGAGACGAAAAGCTCTGCTTGCTATGATGCGTGAAACGGAAAAACCATTGTCCGGAACGGCACTGGGAAAGCGGACCGGAGTCAGCAGACAGGTCGTCGTACAGGATATGGCGCTGCTTCGGACGGAAGGCTATCCGATCATTTCAACTGCCAGAGGATACCTGATGGAAGCATCGAAAGGATGCACCAGACTGTTTAAAGTATGTCACACCAATGAGCAGGTGGAAGATGAACTTACCACAATTGTTGATCTGGGCGGTACGGTGGTAAATGTGATGGTCAATCACAGGATCTACGGAAAGCTGGATGCGCAGTTAAACATCAAAAACCGGAGGGACGTGGCGAAATTTCTGGATGATATCAATACAGGAAAGTCCACACCATTATTAAATGTCACTTCCGGCTATCATTTTCATCTGGTCAGTGCAGAGACCGAAGATGTTTTAGACGAGATTGAAGAAGCACTGCGGGGAAAAAATTATCTGACCGAGCTGCTCCCGTATGAAATCACAGAATGATTTGACAGAAACTCCTTTTTTCAGTAAAATCTTAAAGAAATCTTAAATTTTAACAAAGGAGTAGAGTTATCACATGTTTACAATAAAAACGCCCGATCGTTACCTGAAAGAATGGTATCAGAAAAAAGAGACAGCAGTAAAAACCGCTTTTTTTGCTGCTGTTATTTTTGGTCTTATGACACACCTCTATCAATTTACCAATAAATTATACAATTATGACGAACTTGCCAATACGCCCGGAGGCAATGGTGCAAGTGTAGAACAGGGAAGATGGTTTTTAAAATGGATGGGTGACCTTTTACTCAAACATTTTGGAGGCGTTTATTCACTGCCGCTTTTAAACGGAGTGCTGTCTTTACTTCTTTTGGCAATATCGGCGGCAATGATCGTTGAAATGTTTGAAGTGAAAAGTCCGATCCTCTCGGCTGTGATCGGCGGTGTCTTTGTGGCATTTCCATCGATCGTCTGCCTGTTTTTCTATATGTTTACGGCTGTTTTTTATGCAGTAAGTATTTTATTTGCCGTTTGGACCGCATACCTTGTGATCCGTTATCCGAAAAATATCGCAGCGCATGTGGCTGCCGTCTTATTACTGGCATGTTCGCTTGGCGTATATCAGGCATATTTCCCGATCACAGTATGTCTTTTAGTTGCATCCGTGATCCTTTCTGCTGCATTTTCAGAAGAAGAGAAAAACTGGAAGGATGTTGTCTTTCAGGCGGCACGCTATGTTGCAGTCCTTGCAGCAGGAATGGTCGTATACTTTCTGATCAACAAAGCGGTTTTGAGCTACTATGACATGGAGATGATCAGTTACCAGGGCGGAGCAAGTATGGGAAAGATCACATTAGATCAGCTCTTATCGGCAGTGAAACGCTGCTATGTGGACTTTTTCAATCTTGGCAGAGACAATGTTTTAGTATTAAATGCGACCGGACTGATGCGGAAATGCTATCAGGGCATCCTGATCCTTGCAGCATTGAGTGTTGTTCTTTTCCTGATCTTAAGTAAACGGAACTGGTTCCAGAAGATCTGGATGTTACTCGGGATCGCTATTTTTCCGGTCAGTATGTTTTTAGTCTATGTTATGGCACCGGATGCACAGACCTATACCCTGATGGGATATGCAGTGTCCTGTCTTCTGATCTTTTTTGCGGTGTGGGCAGATGCCTATTGCCGCAAGGGCTGTGTGAAGACATGGATCGGGACTGCATACACCTGGCTTTCCGAACTTGTTCTTGTCATGCTTCTGATCAGCTATATCTGGTACGGAAATGGATGTTATATGTCACTGGAATATACCAAAAATCATGATATGGCATATTTCCAGACGATGATCACACAGATCAAGAGCATCGACGGATATGATGATACGCTTCCGGTCGCATTCGTGGGAAATGTGATCGATGATGCGACGAACAATCAGGGAAGCCTGATGGGATCTGTGTTTGCGATCAACGGAAAATCGGAGTCAAATGTAAATGTATTCTCCAGAACACATATCATCACACAGTACTTAGGGTTTGCACCGACCGTATGCGGTTATGAGGAAACAAGAGCATGTATGGAGTCTGAGGTGGTACAGAAGATGCCAAGTTACCCGGATGACGGGTCGATCCAGATCGTAGACGGCATTATTGTCGTGAAATTCTCGGACTATGAACTGTAACATACAGAATGGAGTTTGTTAAAATGGAACAAAAGTTAGTGCAAAACAAAAGAAAACGGCTTTTTTGCGGGATCGGGGTCTTAGTAGAATTAATCGTACTGCTGATCTGTCTGACCGGCATGTTTACCGCATCGGGACGTTTTAGTCAGAAATTTGAAAATGACACACTTCCGGTCGGAGACAACCGTATCTCATTGGAGCGTGGATCGTATCAGGTTACCATGGATTATGATCTGACCGTGGATGCAGTGCGCATTACACCGTTATATGAGGCATCCTATGGACCGGATGATGCAGAGACGATCCTTCTGACAAAGGAATTTCAGGAAAAGACCTTCGAATTGCTTCTGCCGGATCAGGTAAATGAATTTTCGTTTCAGCTGCCGGAACTGGAAAATGCAGATGATCTTGTGATCCATTCCATTACCATGGAGCGCACCAACCAGTCAGAACGTGTCCGTTTCTTTGTGGTACTTTGTATCTTTTGTGCCGTGGATGTCCTGTTTTATCTTGGCAGGAAAGGTCGTTTTGGAGCATGGTCGGTGGAGAAACGCGGCAGTGTGCTCTGTATCGGGCTGATCGTTCTATTTGCCTGTGTGCCGTTAATGACGAATTATCTGTTGAGCGGACAGGATCTGACCTTTCATCTGATGCGTATCGAGGGACTTGCCGAGGGATTAAAGCAGGGACAGTTCCCGGTAAAAATGCAGCCGGTCTGGCTCAATGATTATGGATATCCGGTTTCCATCATGTATGGAGATCTGTTCTTGTATGTCCCGGCAGTTCTGCGGATTATCGGCTTTTCGTTACAGGCAAGTTATAAGATCTATCTGGTCATGATCCAGATCATCACTGCGATCAATACTTATCTCTGCTGTAAGGAGATCGCAGAGGACAGAAAACTTGGTGTCGTGGGATGTTTCTTATATGTGTTTGCCACAAACCGAATGACTAATATCTATTACCGTGCCGCAGTGGGAGAGTATACCGCACTGGCATTTTTGCCACTGGTATTTTTAGGTCTGTTTTATCTGCTCGGCGAAAAAGAACGAACCAAAGCAGAGCAGAAAAAGGTGTTTTTCCTTCTGGTCATGGGCTACACGTTCATGCTGGAATCCCATATGCTGAGTTTTAACATCGCAATCGTATTTTCCATCATTTACTGTCTGTTCCACTTTAAGAAATTCCTGCAGAATTTCTGGTTCCTGGTAAAGACAGCCCTGATCACGATCGGATTAAATCTTGGATTCTTAGTTCCGATGGCAGATTATATGATCTCGCACGATATGAAAGTGAAATATGCAAGCCAGATTGAAAATATGCAGGAACATGGACTGTTCTTATCACAATTATTCCAGATGTTCCGTTTTCCGGTCAGCCTGTCTGGAAATGTAATGAATGGTGTGGGCGGAGATATGGCAATCGGCATCGGACTTGCCTATATGTTAATGCTTGCTCTTTTCGTATGGGAATTATGCTGCTGTTTCTGGAGAAAGAAAAAAGGCTTGGCAAATGAGGGCATGATCCAGACAGAACCTGTCCGGATCTTTGTGATCTTCCTTTTGTGCCTTGTAATGTCCTGTTATTTCTTCCCATGGCATGCGATCAGTAAGATACCGGTACTTGGCAGTATCTTAACACCGTATCAGTTCGCATGGCGTTTCATTGGGATCGCAACGTTTTTAGGAGTCATTCTGACCATGTATGCGCTAAAGGCATTGGAGAAGCTGACCGACCGCACGATCAAGGTTGCCGCCATTGTAGTCTTGGGTACGCTGACTTTGATCGGCTCCCAGTATCTGATGGACAATAAAGTATCCGATTCAACTGCCCGTACCAAAGTTACCAGTTCGGCATCCATTTATACAGCAGGAGCGGTGGCAAACGGAGAATATCTTTTCGTGGAAAATTCTGCCATGGCGATCATAGACCAGCAGCCGGTCCCTGCTGATGAGACAGCGGTATCGATCACATCCTACGAAAAGAAAAACAGCCGTATCTCAATGGAATGTGAGAACTTGACCGATGAGGTACAGCAGGTCAAAGTTTCATTTTTAGATTATAAGGGCTTTGTTGCCACCGATAAAACGACCGGGGAAAAACTGGACACAACCTGCGATGAACAGCATATTTTAACCGTTCTGCTGCCGGCAGGCTATCAGGGAACGGTACAGGTATGTTTTAGGCAGCCATGGTACTGGAGAGTGGCAGAAATTGTCTCATTGGCAGTGCTGATTGCATTGTTTGTATATGGATGGAAAGGCTATCGTTATGAAAAAAGAGAACTTGCGTAGGCTGTTTTGTGCAGAACATATCATTATTTTCTTCTGTTTCCTTCTTGCGGTATTTGTCCGGTTTTACCGGCTGAGTGAAGTGCCTTACGGGCTTCACATTGATGAGGCAGGAATGGGCTATGATGCCTGGGGACTTGCACATTTCCGCGCAGACCGCTGGCTGAACATCAAACCGGTCTATCTGGTCAACTACGGTGGCGGGCAGAGTGCGCTGTATGCGTATTTATGCGCCTTTTGTATCAAAGTATTTGGAAATGGGGATATCAATGTATTTTTGATGCGCCTGCCTGGCGTACTGGTCAATCTGACCGCCTATGCTGCCGGGATCTGGCTGGTCGCAAGGCTGCTTGGCAAACGTGCTGCAGCCCTTGGGTCATTCCTTCTGGCAATCCTTCCTTACTTTATCATGCAGTGCCGGTTTGGACTGGACTGCAACCTGCTTGTAAACGCCCTTACCATCTGTATCGCATTTTTGTATCTGGCAATGGAACGGCAGAAATGGGGTTATTTCCTTTTGGCGGGACTTGCGTGGGGTGGAACCTATTACACCTATGCCCTGAGTTATGTGGCAAATACGCTCCTTTTACTTTTGATCAGTGCGTATGCGATCTGGACGAACCGTAAACTGATCTTTAAGATCTTTGTCATGTGGGTGCCGGTGGTACTGCTCGGACTGCCGCTTGCGGCAATGGTGTTCATCAACCAGTTTGATCTGGAACAGTTCAACGGACATTATTTTACGATCCCAAAACTCGGATTTTTCCGTGGCAATGAAATCAAACTCCAGAATATTTTTTCTAATTTTATTACCGTGATAAAAAGTGTCCTCTTCAAAGACTGGATCCCATATAATGCCTTGCCTTGGTATGGAACGCTTTATCTGATCTCCATTCCATTTGTGATCATAGGCTTTATTCTGTTACTCCGTCACGCAAAAGAGGTGCTTTCGCGCAGGGAGTGGGATGTCTCTGTTTTATTTCTCGCCGTGTTCCTTGTCTATTTTCTGATGGGACTGCTGCTCGGGGGAGATGGGCCAAACATCAATAAATTAAACGGATTGTTTTTCTCTGTCTTCTTTTTCCTCGTTTATGGCGTCACAGAGACGTATCACTGGTTGAAAGGGAAAAAAGAAAAGTTTGCAAAGTGCATTGGTGGAACCGTGATCGTATTGTATGTGATCTGTTTTTCCTGCTTTGCCAACTACTATTTCTTCCATTACAGTGAAGAAATTTATCCGCAATATCTGTTTACAAGCACATTTGAGAAGATATACGAAAATCTTCAGAAGGAAGATGTCTCCGATAAGACGATCTATATTGATGCAGAGTACATCTATTACCTTTTGAGTGCGAAAATCACACCATATGAATATAACATTTGGGTGTCAGGAACAGAGCAGTACAAAAATGTCATATTCCATCTGCCGGATGCGATCGAGCCGGATGCCGTGTATATCGTCCGGGAAACAAATGAGGAATATATCGGCCGTTTGCAGAATACTTATCAGGAACAGTGCAGTGATGAAATGTTTGTCTGCTACTATTGACTTCTCAAAAAAATACTTTTATAATAAATTTACTTATGCGTATGTATAGAAATGAGGTAATTATGATCAAAAGTATGACCGGCTTCGGCAGAGGTGAGTATGCGGACGAGAACCGCAAGTTCATCGTTGAAATGAAAGCCGTAAATCACCGGTATCTGGATGTCGGCATCAAGATGCCAAAGAAATTAAACTTTTTTGAAAGTGCGATCCGCGGCCTCTTAAAAGAGTATATGGAGCGCGGAAAAGTAGATATATTCATATCCTATGAGGATTTTACCGGGGATAATTTCTCAATCAAATACAATGCCAGCGTTGCAGCACAGTATCTGACCTATTTAAAAGAGATGTCCGAACAGTTTGGTCTGGAAAATGATATCCGGGTCAGCAGCTTATCGAGATATCCGGAAGTCTTTACCATGGAAGAGCAGTCAATCGATGAGGAGGCTCTCTGGGCAGGACTGGAAAAAGCACTGCGGCAGGCGTGTGAACAGATGGTTGAGAGCCGCTTAAAAGAGGGCGAACATCTGAAAAATGACCTCTGTGAGAAATTACAGGGGATGCTTTCCTATGTTACTTTCATCGAAAGCCGTTCTCCACAGATTGTGGAAGAATACCGGGCAAAGCTCGAGACAAAGCTTTCCGAGCTGCTCGCAGACAGACAGCTTGATGACAGCCGGGTTGCTGCAGAAGTGGTTCTTTTCGCAGATAAGATCTGTGTGGATGAAGAGACCGTAAGACTCCGCAGCCACATCAAGAGTACCTTAGATACCTTGGAGGCAGGTGGCAGCGTAGGAAGAAAGCTCGACTTTATCGCGCAGGAGATGAACCGCGAGGCAAACACCATTTTATCAAAGACAAATGATCTAGAGATTTCCGATATGGGCATTAATCTCAAAACGGACATTGAAAAAGTACGTGAGCAGATACAGAATATCGAATAGGATGAAAGCATATGGCAAGATTAATGAATATCGGATTTGGCAATGTGGTAAATACCGATAAGATCGTCAGTATCATTTCTTCGGATTCTGCACCGGCAAAGCGCATGATACAACGGGGAAAAGAGCAGGAGGTTCTGGTCGATGCCACACAGGGACGCCGGACCAAGAGTGTTATTTTTACCACAAATGGACAGATTATTCTCTCTGCCCTGCAGCCGGAAACTTTGACCGGCAGATTTAACAGCAATGATGCGGAGGTGTATGATGATACAACGGAATAAAGGGATCCTGACCGTGGTTTCCGGTTTTTCCGGTTCAGGAAAAGGAACCATAATGAAAGAACTGATGCGAAGATACGCGGACAGATATGCACTGTCCATCTCAGCAACAACAAGAGCCCCAAGAGAGGGCGAACGCGATGGGATTGAGTATTTCTTTCGCACAAAAGAACAGTTTGAGCAGATGATAAAAGAAGATGCCCTGGTCGAGTATGCACAGTATGTTGGCAACTATTATGGAACGCCGCGTGCTTACGTTGAGGAGCAGCTAAATGCAGGAAAGGATGTCATCCTTGAGATTGAGATTCAGGGTGCATTAAAAGTAAAAGAAAAATTCCCGGATACACTGCTTTTGTTTGTGACACCGCCAAGTGCAGAAGAATTAAAAAACCGTCTGGTCGGAAGAGGAACCGAGACGATGGACGTGATTGAGTCACGTCTTGCTCGTGCGGCAGGCGAGGCAGAAGGAATGGAAGCCTATGATTATCTGGTGGTAAATGACGTGTTAGATGAATGCGTGGAAGAAGTACACCACCTGATTTTAGGGGAACACCGCCGTGTTTCAAGAAATATAGACAGGATCAATGAAATGAGAGAAGAACTCAAAAGTTTTCAATAAAAAGGAGAGATAATTATGATACATCCATCTTATGTAGAATTAATGAAAGTAGTAAACAATGACGTTGAGATCGGAGAGGAGCCGGTAGTAAACAGCCGTTATTCCATCGTGATCGCAACTGCAAAACGTGCACGCCAGATCATCGCAGGTGATGAGCCAATGGCAGACAAAATCGTATGTCCAAAGCCACTCTCAATCGCAGTAGAAGAGCTTTACGAAGGAAAAGTTAAAATTATTCCGGATACTGAGAATGAGGATTAATACTATATGAAGTTATTATTTATATCACTTGGCTGTGACAAGAACCTGGTAGATACAGAGTTTATGCTTGGCTTGCTCCGGGATGACCAAAGATGTCAGGCGAATGGCATGGAGATAACCGATGATGAATTTGAAGCAGATGTCATCATTATCAATAGCTGCTGCTTCATCAATGATGCCAAAGAAGAGAGCGTCAATACCATTTTAGAGATGGCAGAACACAAAAAAGATGCAAACTTAAAGGCACTCATTGTAACCGGATGTCTGGCACAGCGGTATCAGGATGAGATCCTTCAGGAGATACCGGAAGTAGATGCGATCCTTGGAACCAATTCCTATGAGGATATTGCAGATGCGGTATTCAAAGCATTAGAGGGCAGCCACTATGAGGAGTTCAAGACATTAGAGGGACTTCCAAAGATAAACAGTAAGCGTACTGTGACCACAGGCGGTCATTTCGCATACTTAAAGATCGCAGAGGGATGCAACAAACGCTGTACCTACTGTATCATTCCTTATATCAGAGGAAATTACAGAAGTGTTCCGATGGAAAACCTGATCGAGCAGGCAAAAGATCTGGTCACAGGCGGCGCGAAAGAGCTGATCCTTGTTGCACAGGAAACAACACTTTATGGTGTCGATCTGTATGGCAAGAAATCCCTGCATCGTCTGTTAGATGAATTAAATAAGATCGAAGGACTGTTCTGGATCCGTATCATGTACTGTTATCCGGAGGAGATCTACGAGGAGCTGATCGATTCGATCCTCCGCAACAAAAAGGTATGTCATTACCTGGATATCCCGATCCAGCATTCCAGTGATGCCATCTTAAAGAGAATGGGACGCCGCACCAGCCAGGAAGATCTGGTACGCATTGTCACACATTTAAGAGAGCGTATCCCGGATATCACACTCCGTACCACATTGATCTGCGGTTTCCCGGGAGAAACACAGGAAATGCACGAAGAACTGATGCAGTTCGTCAATGACATGGAATTTGACCGTCTGGGTGCATTTACCTATTCACCGGAAGAGGAAACACCTGCTGCAGAGTTTGCCGATCAGGTAGACGAAGAACTCAAAAAAGACTGGCAGGCAGATGTGATGGAATTGCAGGAAGAGATCATCTGTGATAAAAATGAGACCATGAAGGGCAGAGCGTTATATGTGTTCATTGAGGGCAAAGTAAGCGATGAAAATGCCTATGTCGGAAGAACCTATCGGGATGCCCCGGATGTAGACGGTTACATTTTTGTAAATACAGACGAAGAACTGATGACCGGTGACATTGTAAAAGTACAGGTAACCGGTGCTTATGAATATGATCTGATAGGAGAGATAATAAAATGAATCTGCCAAATAAATTAACAACGATGCGTGTGATCTTAATTCCATTCTTTGTATTTTTCATGCTGGCACCTTATTTTGAGGGCTATGGAAACTATATCGCAGTTGCCATCTTTATCGTGGCAAGTCTGACCGATATGTTAGATGGAAAGATCGCAAGAAAATATAATCTTGTTACGAACTTTGGAAAATTTATGGATCCGCTTGCAGACAAATTATTGGTATGTTCTGCCATGATCTGTCTGATCGAAACCGGACAGCTGGCAGCTTGGATCGTGATCGTGATCATTGCAAGAGAATTTATCATCAGCGGTTTCCGTCTGGTGGCTTCCGACAATGGCGTTGTCATTGCAGCAAGCTATTGGGGCAAATTCAAGACCACATTCCAGATGCTGATGGTGATCGTACTGATCTTAAACATCGATCATCCGTTTTTCCAGATACTCGGTGTGATCCTTACTTATGTTGCACTGATCCTTACCATCGTTTCATTGATCGATTACATTGTAAAAAATATTAATGTATTAAAAGAGCAGAAATAGCCATGGGAGAGTACATGACAAAGAGGAAATCAGATTCCAGCGCTGCGGAGGCCATCGGGCAAGAGGCATCCGCAGCGCTGGAATATTCCATTTATGGTTTGTTAAAAAAATATCATATTACAATGACAACTGCGGAATCGGCAACCGGCGGCATGATCGCATCTACGCTGATCAATGTTCCCGGGATATCCGCTTTTTTTCAGGAAGGGTATGTTACGTATTCGAATGAAGCAAAAGTCAAGATGATCGGGGTGAATCCGGAAACGATAGAGCGTTACGGTGTTGTCAGCAGTGAAACTGCCTTTGATATGGCAGAAAGTGCAGCCAGAATCGCACAGACAAACGCGGCGTTATCGGTGACCGGCGTGGCAGGACCGGATGGCGGGACAAAGGAGTGTCCGGTCGGACTGGTATTTTTAGGCTGCTACCTAAATGGGGTTACTGTGACAGAACGTCATATCTTTGCCGGAGACAGACAGGATGTCAGAAAAGCGGCGACCACACGGGCGTTAGAACTTTTGAAAGAGTGTATTATAGAAGCGTACCAAAAAAGTGAGCATTAAGCAGGATGGAGGGCAACCATGAGAATTATAGCTGGAAGTGCGAGAAGTCTGCCGTTGCAGACGGTGGCCGGGATGGATACCAGACCAACGACCGACCGCATCAAAGAGACCCTATTTAATATGTTACAGGCATATGTCCCGGGAAGTTATTTTCTGGATCTGTTTGCAGGAAGCGGTCAGATGGGATTAGAGGCAGTCAGTCGCGGAGCCAATTATGCCGTATTTGTAGAGAATAACAAAAAAGCGGCAGCCTGTATCGAGGCAAACATTGCATTTACCAAGTTTACCAAAGAGACAAAACTTTATACTTCCGATGTGATGTCCGCACTCAGGGCAATGGAGGGCAAGTATAAATTCGATGTGATCTTTATGGATCCTCCCTACAATCAGGAACTGGAAAAAGAAGTTCTCACTTATCTGTCGACTTCGTCCTTACTCAAAGAGGATACCCTGATCGTTGTGGAAGCATCTTTGGCAACCGCATTTGATTATTTAGATGAACTTGGATTTAGAATGCAGAAATTAAAGACCTATAAGACCAACGAACATGCTTTTATCTGCAAAAAATAAGATGGCATGGGGGAGGATACTGATGAAAAAAGCAATTTACCCGGGCAGCTTTGACCCGCTTACCTTAGGACATGTCGACATTATTGAACGTTCTGCGAGGATCGTAGACGAGCTGGTGGTTGGGGTCTTAAATAACAGCGCAAAAAATTCGTTGTTTTCTCTTGAGGAACGTGTTAGTATGATAAAAGAGATAACAGGACATCTGCCAAATGTAACAGTGGCATCTTTTGATGGGCTGCTGGTAGATTATATGAAAGAAATTGATGCTACCATTATTGTCCGTGGCTTGCGGGCAGTAACAGATTTTGAATATGAACTCCAGATCGCACAGACGAATCATGTTGAGAATCCGGATGTTGAGACGATTTTTCTGACAACGAGTCTTCAATATTCTTATTTGAGTTCCACAATTGTGAAGGAATTTGCTTCTTATGGCGGCGATATTTCAAAATTTGTTCCAGGGCAGTTCATTGACCGGATTTATCAAAAATATAATATTACAAAATAAGGAGTGGTTACTATGGCCAGCAGAATTGAACAGGTGATAGAAGAAATCGAAGACTATATTGATGGTTGTAAACCGCAGACATTTTCATCCACTAAGATAGTGGTTAATAAAGAACAGATGGATGAGCTGCTCAGCGAGCTTCGTACCAAGATCCCGGAGGAGATCAAACGATACCAGAAAATTATCAGCAACAAAGAGGCAATTTTAGCAGATGCACAGACCAAAGCGGATGCCATCATTGCACAGGCACAGGTCAAAACAGACGAACTGGTAAGTGAGCATCAGATTATGCAACAGGCATATGCGCAGGCAAATGAGGTTGTTATGATCGCAACCAAACAGGCACAGGAGATCTTGGACAACGCAACCAATGATGCCAACAATATCCGTATGGGGGCAATGCAGTATACCGATGATATCTTAAAGAATCTGGAAAATACGATCTCACATTCTATGGAAGCTGCAAAGTCACGCCATGATTCTTATATCAATTCCCTGCAGGGATTTTTGGATGTTGTAACAGCAAACCGTGCCGAATTAAGCCCGATGGATGACGAAACCGGTTCTGTCGAAAAAGAATCCGAAGAACTTCCAAACGTACAGATCACTTCTGATATGTTAGGAAAATCTTAAAATGGTTTCATACAGTACATCACACCATAAGCGAGTAATCCTGAGAGGATGGCGAGCAGTATCTTTGCCAGAAGATATTGTTTCATAGAAAGCGCACAGCCCTTTACCATGGAACTTGTTTGTGCTACACCGGATAGCCCGCCAAAGGCAGTAAAAGCCATGGCGAGGACGTAACAGGTGGACCCAGGATAACCGGAAGACGGTAACTGATGGATCCCGTTTGTGATCTCTGTGATGCCGATCAGGAGTGTCTTAATGGGCAGACAGAGCGGCAGTTCGGTCAGAATTGAAGCAAAGATTGAAAAAAGCATAATGTAACCACCGAGTCTGGTTAATGTTTCAAAACCATTCATGATGCCGGCATCTATGATTTTAAAATTCATTTGAGATCCAGATGTCGGCGTTTTTTCTTGTCCGGCTGTTTTCCCTGAACGCGAGAAAAAGCGGCACCAAAACGCACCCAAAATAAGCGGCGGCAGATAGAGAATCAGATAGCTGATCCCGATGAGCGAAGGAGTATTCAGTTCCTGACACAAGATATAACTGCTGATAAAAACCGGACTGATGTTATTGGTAATGATAAATAGAAGATCGGCTTCTTCTTTTTCCAGTTTGCCGGCTTTTAAGAGCTCCGCACAGTTTTTGCTTCCCATCGGGAAACCAAATAAAAAACCGGTCAAAAGCACAAAACCGCCCTCCGGACTGCATGGGAAAAACGGGCGTATCACAGGATACAGATACCGCATTAAGATGCTTATGGCGTTTGAATAGATCAGGATATTGGACAGTATGGCAAACGGGAGCAGCGACGGTAAAACGCGCTCATACCACAGGATCAGACCGGTAGCGGCGGCATGGACTGCCTGTGCCGGGAAAACTAACAGATATGCGATTAAAATAAAGATACTAAGGAATATTAATTTCTTTTTCATATTAAACTATATGAAGAGCAGGAGGATACTATGAAAAACACAGGAAAATTAAATTTAAAACCGGAAAACGTATTTTACTATTTTGAGCAGCTCGCTGCCATTCCACATGGTTCCAGAAACACGAAACAGATCAGTGATTATCTGGTTTCTTTTGCCAAAGAGCAGGGACTGGAATACTATCAGGATGAAGCAAACAACGTTGTAATGATCGCAGAGGCGACAAAAGGTTATGAGAACGCAGAACCGATCATCATTCAGGGACACATGGATATGGTCTGTGAAAAAGAGAACGGTTATGATATCGACTTCGAGAAAGACGGACTGAAATTATATGTCGATGGAGATTTCTTAAAGGCAGAAGGAACCACATTAGGCGGAGATGACGGTATCGCAGTTGCCTATGCACTGGCGATCTTAGCAGATGAGGAAATCGCACATCCAAGACTGGAAGTTGTGATCACGGTTGATGAGGAGATTGGAATGCTCGGAGCAGAGAGCATTGACCTGTCCATGTTAAAAGGACATAAGATGTTAAACATCGATTCGGATGTAGAGGGACATTTTCTTACCAGCTGTGCCGGTGGAATGACTGTAGAGACTAAGATCCCGGTATCTTACGATGAGCAGAATGGCCTTGTACTGAAACTCGTGCTGACCGGATTAGAGGGGGGACACTCAGGAAGCGAGATTGACAAAGAACATGCAAATGCAAACATTGAGATGGGACGTCTGTTAAAATACCTGCTTGGTCAAAATGAGTTTGGTATCGTATCATTAGCCGGCGGTCTAAAAGACAATGCCATTCCAAGAGAATGTACCGCAACGATCTTAGTTGCACCGGAACAGAAAGAAACGATTCTTTCTGATATCAGAACTATGGAGCAGATCTTAAAGAAAGAATATGAAGTGTCCGATCCGAATGTACGCATTGATGTGACCGAAGAGGGAGAGAAAGAGGCATCCTGCCTTAATGTTATTTCCATGACCAAGATCCTGTTTTACTTAAGAAATGTACCAAACGGTGTCATCCATATGAGCAAGGTAATGCCTGGACTGGTGGAAACATCCTTAAATGCAGGTATCATGAACCTGACCGGGGAAGCATTTGAGATGGTTTCATCCGTGCGCAGCAGCGTTTCTTCCCGTAAAGAAGAACTGGGAGACCGTCTGGAATATCTGGCAGAGTTTTTAGGGGGCGAGATCGAGATCAATGGTTCTTATCCGGCATGGGAGTATCGGAGTGATTCAGAAATCCGAAAAGGCATCAGTGCTGTTTATGAAGATCTGTTTGGAGAAGAACCAGTATTTGAAGCAATCCATGCAGGACTTGAGTGTGGAATCTTATCCGGAAAGATCGATAATCTGGATTGTGTTTCCTTTGGTCCGAATAACTATGATATCCATACGCCAAAAGAGCGTTTGAGCATTTCTTCCACACAGAAAGTATGGGACGTATTAGTAGAGTTTTTAAAGAGATGTAAATAATATGAGAATGCAGATTCGTACCGGTATTCTACTCAGCTTTTTCGCAGTGATTCTGGGAAATATCCTGTTATATGATATCATCTGCGACGGAGTACGGCGGATAAACTGCTTTTCTTATGAAACAGCATATCAAATCATGAGAGATCATCCCCTCTCGGAGGAACAGACAGATTATTTCTGGAAAGCCTCAGAAGGGGATGTGGTACGTTTTAGCGAACTTTTAACCATGTATTTCGGGGAAGGTGGGATGGTAAAGGAGAAGGAACTTCTTTCCCCCTACATCAGCGATGCAAAAAAATACAAAGGGGAAGAGTTTGAACTGATACAGAAACAGGTGCAGAGCCTGTGGCAGGATTTAAAAAAATTTCCGGTGGGAAAGATCACCAATCAGGCGGATGCTACGGTATCGTTTGAAAACAGCTGGATGCAGAGCCGCACCTTTGGCGGAGACAGAGGACATGAGGGATGTGATATCATGGCATCCGTCAATGAGAGGGGGCTGTATCCGGTTGTGAGTATGACAGATGGCGTGATCGAGCAGGTTGGGTGGCTGAAATTAGGAGGCTACCGGATTGGTGTACGCAGTCCGTCCGGAGCCTATTTTTACTATGCCCATCTTTCGGAATATGCAAAAGAATTTGTACCGGGAGAGAAAGTTACGGCGGGCATGTTACTCGGATTCATGGGAGATACCGGATACAGTGAGATCGAGGGTACCACCGGAAACTTTGCTACACACCTGCATCTGGGGATCTACTTAAATGATGAAAATGGAAAGGAATTCAGCGTAAATTCTTTCCCCATGCTGCAATATTTATGGAACCGGCAGGGAAAACGATTACGCTGAAAAAGGAAAGATGGCAATCCGTTTAGATAAATTTCTGACCGAAGTAGGGATCGGCACGCGCAGTGAAGTAAAAAAATATATCCGTCAGGGTCTGGTAACGATCGACTCCGTTCCGGCGCAAAAACCGGAGCAGAAGATTGATGAAAAAACTGCAAAAGTATGTTTTCAGGGAAAAGAGATCGTTTATGCAGCATATGAATATTATCTGCTCTACAAACCGGCAGGTTGTGTCAGTGCAACAGAAGATCGGCTCCATAAGACTGTTATGGATTATCTTACCGATACGGTAAGAAAAGATCTGTTTCCGGTTGGAAGGCTCGATCTTGATACGGAAGGACTGCTTTTAATCACAAATGATGGTGCACTGGCACATGATCTGCTCAGTCCGTCGAAGCATGTCGAAAAGACTTATTATGCAAAAGTAAAAGGTCGGGTCACGGAAGATGATGTCAACCGATTTAAAAAAGGAGTTGACATAGGGGAAGAAAAGCCTACAAAACCGGCAAAACTGGTCATTGTGTCAGAGGGTGACATTTCGGAGATAAGGTTGACAATTACAGAGGGCAGGTTTCATCAGGTAAAACGGATGTTTGAGGCAGTAGGAAAAGAGGTTGTTTATCTGAAACGTCTTTCCATGGGCAGCCTGGTACTGCCGGATGACCTTGCCCCCGGAGATTACCAGTCATTAACAACACAGGAATTAGAAGCATTAAGGAGAAAATTATGAGTAACGGATTTTTACCGATCAGCAGAGAAGATATGCAGGCAGATGGAATCGACCAACTGGATTTTGTCTATGTATGCGGGGATGCCTATGTGGATCATCCCTCTTTTGGACATGCCATTATATCCCGTTTATTAGAGGCGCATGGCTATAAGGTCGGCATCATTGCACAGCCGGACTGGAAAGATAAAGATTCTGTCTCTATATTAGGAGAGCCACGTCTCGGATTTTTAGTGTCAGCGGGAAACATGGATTCTATGGTAAACCATTACTCTGTTTCCAAGAAACGTCGTGCGACGGATGCGTTTACTCCGGGTGGAGAGATGGGAAAACGCCCTGATTATGCGACGGTTGTTTACTGCAACCTGATCCGTCAGACTTATAAGCATACACCGATCATCATCGGAGGCATTGAGGCGAGCCTGCGCCGTCTTGCACATTACGATTACTGGTCCAATAAACTGAAACGTTCGATCTTACTTGATTCCGGTGCGGATATCATCTCCTATGGAATGGGCGAACACAGCATCATAGAAATCGCAGATGCGTTAAACAGCGGACTTGCCATAAAAGACATTACTTTTATCGACGGCACGGTCTATAAGACCAGAAACCGGGAAGATATCTACGATGCGATCGAGCTTCCACACTATGAGGAACTTCTTGCCAATAAGGAAACTTACGCAAAGAGTTTTTATACCCAGTACTGCAATACCGACCCGTTTGTGGCAAAACGTCTCTTTGAGACCTATGACAACAAAATGTTCGTGGTACAAAATCCACCGGCAAAACCTCTGTCGCAGAGTGAGATGGATCAGGTGTATTCTCTTCCTTATATGAGGACTTATCATCCATCCTATGAAACGGCAGGCGGAGTTCCGGCTATCCGTGAGGTCAAATTCTCACTGGTCAGCAACCGCGGCTGTTATGGTGGCTGCAGTTTCTGTGCACTGACCTTCCATCAGGGACGTATCATCCAGACCAGAAGCCACGAATCAATCCTTGCAGAGGCAAACAAGATGGTCTGGGATCCTGATTTCAAGGGCTACATCCATGATGTAGGAGGTCCGACGGCAAATTTCCGTGCCCCGGCATGTGACAAGCAGATGACCAAAGGTGTCTGCCCGAACAAACAGTGTCTGTTTCCAAAGCCGTGTAAGAACTTAAAGGTAGACCATAAAGATTACTTAAAGCTGTTACATAGTCTGCGGGAACTGCCTAACGTGAAGAAGGTATTCATCCGTTCCGGTATCCGTTTTGACTATCTGATCTACGATGAAGATCGCACGTTCTTGCGGGAACTGTGTGAACATCATGTCAGCGGTCAACTTAAAGTAGCACCGGAGCATATTTCGGATGCAGTTCTGGAAAAAATGGGAAAACCGAGTGTGGATGTCTACGAACGCTTTGTCAAGGCATATAAAGATATGAACAAAAAGCTTGGCAAGGAACAGTATCTGGTTCCATATCTGATGTCATCCCATCCGGGTTCTACCTTAAAAGAAGCGGTAGAACTGGCAGAGTTTCTGCGTGATCTGGGCTATATGCCGGAGCAGGTACAGGATTTCTATCCGACCCCATCCACCATCTCTACCTGCATGTATTATACCGGTCTGGATCCACGTACGATGAAACCGGTGTATGTGGCAGTAAATCCACATGAGAAAGCCATGCAGAGAGCCCTGATCCAGTACCGGAATCCGAAAAATTATGATCTGGTCGTGGAGGCATTGACAAAAGCTGGCAGGACAGATTTGATCGGTTATGACAAACATTGTCTGGTGCGCCCGAATTACCATTCCGGTCATGGACATACCGGGGCAGGAGATGGCAAAAAGAAAAGCTATTCTTCCGCAGGAAGCTATTCCACAGGGAGACCCCCGAAAGGAAATGGACGGGCAGAAGGAAAGAAACCGGGCAAAAAGAAAACGATTCGAAATGTGCATAAAAAGAAATAGGAGCAACTTTCATGCGGGAGTTTACGATCACGCCAAATGAGGCAGAACAGCGTTTTGACAAATATTTAAAGAAATTATTGTCCGATGCGCCTTCCAGTTTTATCTATAAAATGCTGCGAAAAAAAAATATTGTCCTAAATGGAAAAAAATCAGATGGAACCGATAAATTAAAAACAGGCGATCGGGTCAAATTGTTTTTATCCGACGAAACCTTTGATAAATTTTCCAAAAGGGAAGCTGAAAATAAAGAAGCTGGAAGTTTAAAACAGCTTAAATATGAACCACTTAAAGTACTTTATGAAGATGCTGATGTCCTGATCATCGATAAACCATCCGGCATGCTGTCACAGAAGGCAAAACCGGAGGATGTTTCTGCCAATGAATATATCTTATCCTACCTTTTAAAGAAGGGGGATCTGACCGAAGAGATGATGCAGACCTTTAAGCCATCGGTCTGCAACCGGTTAGACCGTAATACGTCAGGAATTTTGATCGCAGGAAAATCCTTAAAAGGGCTTCAGATGATGTCGAAGGCATTAAAGGAGCGTTCCCTTGAGAAATATTATCGCTGTATTGTCTCCGGCAAGATCACAGAGGATGCTTACTTAAAAGGCTATTTAAAGAAAGATGCAGCTGCCAATCAGGTGGCGATAAAAACAAACCTGCCTGCAGATGCAGAAGGTTATTTTCCAATCGAGACGGCTTATCATCCGATTCAGGTTTATGATGGATATACGGAACTGGAAGTGCATCTGATCACCGGACGTTCCCATCAGATCCGCGCTCATCTTGCCTCGATTGGACATCCGATCATTGGGGATACCAAGTATGGCGATCCAAAACAAAACGAACTTTTTCGGAAAAAAGCACGGGTTACCTCACAGCTTCTTCATGCGTACCGTGTCCGGTTCCCGCATGGCTTTTCAGGCGGACAGGAGAAACCGTTTGAAGTGACTGCGCCCTATGGGGAAGAGTTAAAACGTGCGATCCGATTTATCTCACAGAATACGAAACAGGATACATGAGGAAATAAGTTATGGCAACATGGAATTCAAGAGGGTTAAGAGGTTCTACCTTAGAGGAATTTATTAACCGCACCAATGAAAAATATCAGGAAAACGGGCTGGCACTGATCCAGAAGATCCCGACGCCGATCACGCCGATCCGCATCGACAAGGAGACCAGGCATATCACGTTAGCCTATTTTGACCAGAAAAGTACGGTCGATTACATCGGAGCGGTACAGGGCATCCCGGTCTGCTTTGATGCCAAGGAATGTGCAACGGACACCTTTCCTCTTCAGAATATCCATGAACATCAGGTCAACTTCATGCAGGATTTTGAACGCCAGGGCGGTATCGCCTTTTTCCTCATCAGTTTTACTGCAAGAGATGAGTTTTATTACCTGCGCTTTGAAAAACTTCTGGAATTTTGGGAGCGTGCCAGAGAAGGCGGAAGAAAAAGTTTTCGCTACGAAGAACTGGAAGAAGACTTCTTTTTGCCGAAGGGACGGACGGTTTTAGTCCCTTATCTGGAGACACTTCAAAAAGATTTGTTCACAAGGGATTGACAATCATTGTTTTTATATGGTAGCATATTACCAAGTTACTACACTAAAGTGCGCGGAAAGGTATGGATATGTTTATGAAAAGACAGTTGTTACATACACCGGAGGGAGTTCGGGATATTTATAACGAGGAATGTGAACAGAAACTCATCTTACAGAATGAACTTCATCAGACCTTAAAGGAATATGGATATCATCCGATCCAGACACCGACGTTTGAATTTTTTGATATCTTCAATCGCGAGATCGGTACGACTCCATCCAAAGATCTCTATAAATTTTTTGACCGTGAAGGCAATACCCTTGTGCTGCGCCCGGATATCACACCGTCGATCGCGCGCTGCGCTGCAAAGTATTTCAGTGAAGAGGATATGCCGATCCGTCTCTGTTATATGGGAAATACGTTCATCAACAACACGAGCTATCAGGGACGTTTAAAGGAAAATACACAGCTTGGTGCGGAGCTGATCGGGGACTCTACCGTGGATGCGGATGCAGAGATCCTGGCAATGGCGGCAGACTGCCTGCACCGTGCCGGATTAAGGGAGTTCCAGTTATCGGTCGGGCACGCAGATTTCTTCCGCGGACTTTCCGAAGCGGCAGGACTTAAGGAAGAGCAGGAAGAGGAATTACGGGAACTGATCTCCAATAAAAACTATTTTGGAGTTTCCGAATTTGCAGAGACTTTAAACCTGAAGGAAGATCTGAACAATTTATTCCAGATGCTTGGAAACCTCTATGTTGGTTCCGATGAATTGCAGAAAGCAAAAGAATATGCGGCTGCATATCCGAGGATCCAAAATGCGATCAGCCGTCTGGAAGAACTGCATCAGGTATTAAAACTTTATGAAATCGAAAAATATGTTTCCTTTGAACTTGGAATTGTAAGCAATTATCAGTATTACACCGGCATTATCTTTGCCGGATATACCTTTGGAAGCGGGGAGCCGGTCATCAAGGGTGGACGTTATGATGAACTTCTGACCTATTTTGGTAAAAATTCTGCATCCATCGGTTTTGCAGTTGTGATCGATCAGCTTATGGCGGCATTATCCAGACAAAAGATCGAAATCCCACTGGTAAATCAGACCCTGTTACTGGTTTACGAACCAACGCAGCGTCAGAATGCGATCACGCAGGCAAAGAGATTTCGTGAGCAGGGACATTATACCGAACTGATCGTTCGTGATGCCGGAAAGAGTGAGGCGGAATATCAGGCATACGCGAAACGCAATCATATTGCAGAAGTTCGTTTTTTAAATGAATAGGAGAGGAAAATGGAAGATATGAGATACCTTACCTTTGCACTCGGCAAAGGCAGGCTTGCAAATAAGACCCTTGAGATGTTTGAGAAAATTGGAATTACCTGCGAGGAAATGAAAGACAAGGAAACGAGAAAGCTGATCTTTGTCAATGAGGAATTAAAGCTGCGTTTCTTCCTTGCCAAGGGACCTGACGTTCCAACTTATGTGGAGTATGGTGCGGCAGACATCGGGATCGTAGGAAAAGATACGATCTTAGAAGAGGGCAGAAATATTTATGAAGTCCTTGATCTTGGATTTGGAAAATGCCGTATGTGTATCTGTGGACCGCAGTCCGCAACAGAACTGTTGCAGCACCATGAACTGATCCGTGTCGCAACAAAATATCCGCACATTGCAAAGGATTATTTCTACAATAAAAAACATCAGACCGTAGAGATCATCAAATTAAACGGTTCGATCGAGTTAGCCCCTATCGTAGGGCTCTCCGAAGTCATCTGTGATATTGTAGAGACCGGTTCTACGCTGCGTGAAAATGGTCTGACCGTCTTAGAAGAGGTTTGTCCGTTATCGGCACGTATGGTAGTCAATCAGGTCAGCATGAAGATGGAAAACGAAAGAATTACAAAACTGATATCAGATTTAAAGACCGTGATCGCCAATTCTTAAAAGAAATGTGAACGCGGTAGAAAGGCAGGATGCGATGAGAATTTTAGAAGTGACAGAGGAAACAAGAACTGATATTTTAGAGAATCTTTTAAAGAGAAGCCCCAATTCCTATGGCGAATTTGAGGGACGTGTCAATGACATTATAAGGAATGTACGTGAGAAAAAGGACGAAGCAATCTTTTCTTATACCGAACAGTTTGATGGTGCAAAGATCGATGCTTCTACGATCCTGGTAACAGACGAAGAGATCGCAGAAGCCTATGAAAAGGTAGATCCCAAATTACTTGCCGTGATCCGCAAGGCATTGGTCAATATCAAAGAATATCACGAAAAACAGCGTCAGTATTCCTGGTTTGATTCCAAGGACAATGGGATCATCCTCGGACAGAAAGTCACTCCGTTAGAAAAAGTCGGCGTCTATGTACCGGGTGGAAAAGCAGTTTATCCATCTTCCGTGCTGATGAACGTGATCCCTGCCAAAGTAGCCGGGGTAGATCAGATCGTTATGACAACACCGCCTGGAAAAGACGGTAAAGTCTATCCGTCCACACTGGTAGCCGCAAAAGAAGCCGGAGTCGACAAGATCTATAAAGTGGGTGGTGCACAGGCGATCGCAGCCCTTGCATTCGGAACAGAGAGTATTCCAAAAGTCGATAAGATCGTAGGACCTGGAAATATCTATGTTGCCCTTGCCAAAAAAGCAGTATTTGGCTATGTAAGCATCGATTCGATCGCCGGACCAAGTGAGATCTTAGTTCTTGCAGACGAGACAGCAAATCCTCATTTTGTCGCAGCTGACCTGCTTTCCCAGGCAGAACATGATGAGATGGCGTCTGCCATTTTAGTTACGACCAGCCGTACACTCGCTGAGCAGGTTGCCGTAGAGATCGAACAGTTTGTGAAAAAACTTTCCAGAAAAGAGATCATCCAGAAATCCTTAGACAATTATGGCTATCTTCTGGTTGCCAAAGATATGGACGAAGCGATTGCAACAGCAAACGCGATTGCATCCGAACATCTTGAGATCGTGACGGCAAATCCGTTTGAAGTCATGACAAAGATCCGCAATGCAGGAGCAATGTTCCTTGGAACCTACTCCAGCGAACCACTGGGAGATTATTTTGCAGGACCAAACCATGTGCTTCCGACAAACGGAACCGCACGTTTCTTCTCCCCGCTCAGCGTAGATGATTTCATCAAGAAATCAAGCATCATTTCTTACTCGAAAGAGGCACTGGAAGCCGTTTATCAGGATATCATCCAGTTTGCAGAATGTGAGCAGCTGACGGCGCACGCAAATTCGATCCGGGTTCGATTTGAAGATTAATGAATTTTTAAGTTTTATTTTTTTGATATCCGTACTATAATAGAGATATTGTGAAGAAAACGAAAAGCAGGAGGATGCTGCCATGAGCAGAACAGCAGAACTTGTTCGTAAGACAAAAGAGACTGATATTAAATTATCACTCAATATAGATGGCACTGGGAAATCAGACATTGAGACCGGGATCGGTTTCTTTGATCATATGTTGGAGGGATTTGCCAGACATGGATTCTTTGATCTGGATGTCGATGTGACAGGAGACCTTGCAGTAGACTGTCATCATACAATCGAGGATACCGGTATTGTACTGGGTGGCGCGATCCAGAAAGCTTTGGGCGATAAGAAAGGCATCAAACGCTTTGGCAGCTGTATTCTTCCAATGGATGAGACTCTGGTTCTCTGCGCCGTTGATCTGTCCGGACGTCCGTATCTTTCCTTTGATGGAAATTTTACGGTGGAAAGAGTCGGTTACATGGACACAGAGATGGTAAAAGAGTTTTTCTATGCCATTTCTTATGCTGCCGGAATGAATCTTCACATCAAAGTACTTTCTGAAGGCAATAATCATCATATGATCGAAGCAATGTTCAAGGCTTTTGCAAGGGCACTGGACGAGGCAACCGGATTCGATCCGCGTATTCAGGACGTATTATCAACCAAAGGTACTTTATAGGAAGGAAATCAGAATTTTAAATATGGAACAGAAAAATATCGTTGCAACAATCTATCTGAAGGACGGACAGGCGGTCATGGGGCCGGATGATCTTACTCCATTAATGGATGTCATCCAGCTGGCTAAGCTTTACAACGACAGTGGGATCGACAAGATCATGGTCTTTGACCTGTCCACCGATGATGAAGAACAGGAAAAAAACATTGGGGTGATCCGCAATATCAACCGCAATGTTGAGATAAAAGTATGTGCCGGTGGCAATATCAGCCGGTTTGAAGATATTAAGAAACTCATCTATGCAGGATGTCTGCAGGTCATCGTAAATGGTTCCAAGCCAAACAGTATGGAACTGGCAGAAGAGGCGAGTGACCGTTTTGGCAAGGATCGTATCTTAGTTTCCGTGAAAAATGTGGATTTTATTTTCAAACATCAGAAAGAAATGGATGATCATTTCCATGAACTTTTAGTATTAAATACCGATGTATTGAATGCAATTGAAAATATTACCGATGTCCCTTATATCGTATATTTCGAAGCTTGCGATTATGAGAAGATCATTGCTGTCTTAAGCCGCAGCAATGTCAGAGGCATTGCCGGAACCTTTATCAATGATCCGAATATGGACATTATGGAGATGAAATCACAGCTTTCCGCTGCCGGGATCAAAATGGACAATTTCGAGCCGGCATTAAAGTGGGAGAATTTCAAGAAAAATTCTGACGGTATGGTTCCGGTCATCGTACAGGATTACCGCACCGATGAGGTGTTAATGTTAGCCTACATGAATGAAGAGGCATTCGAGACAACCATTAACATCGGAAAGATGACCTATTACAGCAGAAGCCGCAATGAGCTTTGGACTAAGGGATTGACCTCCGGTCATATCCAGTATGTTAAGTCTTTAACGGCAGACTGTGATTATGATACGATCCTGGCAAAGGTATCTCAAGTCGGAGCTGCCTGCCACACAGGCAACCGGAGCTGCTTCTTCAACGAGATCGTAAAAAAAGAATACATGGAGAAAAATCCGCTTAAGATTTTAGATGAAGTTTATGAGATCATCCTTGACCGCAAATCCAATCCGAAAGAGGGTTCTTACACGAACTATCTGTTCGACAAGGGTCTGGACAAGATCTTAAAGAAACTCGGTGAGGAAGCAACGGAAATTGTGATCGCATCCAAAAATCCGGAACCGGATGACATCAAATACGAGATCGCAGATTTCCTGTATCATATGATGGTACTGATGGCGGAAAAAGGTGTGACCTGGGAGCAGATCGCACAGGAATTGTCTCAGCGATAGCCAGATGGAAGTGAGGAGTGAACGTGAACGTCAGCTGGAAGTTAACTCCAAAGCCCGGTCATCAGATCTATCTGGATGATCTGCGGGTAATGGCAACCGTTTTCGTCATTGGCGTACATACCGTATCGCTGGCAGCCTCGATGGTAGAGGAGGGGAGCATTTCTTATCACATTCTGGAATGTTTCGATTATTTCTTTTTATCCTGCAATCTGCTGTTTCTGATGATCAGCGGAGCGTTACTGCTTTCGGTACGTGGAGAAAAGACAACGGTTTTCTTTCGGAAACGGTTTAGCAAGGTTGTGATACCGTTTCTTGTTTATTATATTTTATACGTCTGCGCAAAAGAGGGCATTGAATGGATCTATCCCAGTCACTGGCTCCCTCTGTTGCAGCGGATCGTTTCGGGTGCACCGGTGGAGGCACCCCATTTTTGGTTGATCTATGTCATATTGTTTTTATATGTGCTGACGCCGGCACTCCGGTGGATCTTAGCACATATCCCGGATCCTGTGTTATCCAGCTTTTTGGCGGTGCTTTTTGTACTCTGTACGATCGATACCTATGCACCGCTTTTTAGCATGTCTGCGCCATTTCAGTGGTATACCGGCACGTTTGTCGGGACGTTTGTGCTGGGTTATTATCTGGCAGCAAAATGCAGCAGACGGATGGAGCGGATCTTTTTTGCAGGGGGAGTGGTTTCTTTTTTGATCTCCTGCCTCTGGATCGTTACAAGAAACGATTACAAAGACTATATCTACCAGAATGCACCGACCATGATGCTGTTTGCTGCCATGTTATTTTTACTGGTAAAAAGGAAAGCAGCAGGAAAAACGGAGGAATTGTATCTGGTGTCTCTTATCAGCAGACACAGTTATTCGATCCTTCTGATCCACTGGGGTATATTACATTTCGTGGTAAAACAGGTACTCCATGTAAATGTGCTCGGTGGCGGCATTGTCGGTGGCTGTATCCTGATGCTGGTACTGACTCTGGTGTTATCGACGATCGCGGCATGGATCTTAGACAAGACCCTGCTCAAATGGCTGATGGTATAATGCCGTTTGTTTTTTCATAAAATAGTACAAAAATACAAGGACATAAAACAATGGAAGATTCCATTTCTTTTTTCAAGGTGCGTCTGTTTCTTGGGGCATGCCTGTTTGCTGTGTTTTTCTACTGTTATCACACGGATACGAAGATCTGTGATCTCTCCGCCACACAGGTTATGGAGCTGATCTCGGATAATCATTATTATACAAATTTAAAAAATTATGTTATGATGAGTGCAAATGAAAAAGAGAGGATTATTTTTGAATGACCAAATTAGCTTTATCAGATGAGATTCTCATGAAGATCGATAAGCCGGCGCGCTATATCGGAAATGAGTTAAACAGTATCATAAAAGATAAAAACGACGTAGACATCCGTTTTGTCATGTGCTTCCCGGATGTGTATGAGATCGGAATGTCACATCTTGGCATCCAGATCTTATACGATATGTTAAACCGCAGGGATGATGTGTGGTGCGAGAGGTTGTATTCTCCCTGGCCGGATCTGCACAAGATCTTAAAAGAGCAGGATATACCGCTTTTTTCATTGGAATCGCAGGAGCCGGTAAAAGATGCAGATTTCTTAGGAATCACGATCCAGTATGAGATGTGTTATACCAATATTTTACAGATCTTGGATCTAAGTCATATCCCTATGTTTGCAAAGGACAGAAACTGGGATGTTCCAATCGTCATCGGAGGCGGTCCGTGCGTTTATAATCCGGAACCGATCGCGGATTTCTTTGATCTGTTCTATATCGGAGAGGGCGAAATCTCCTATGATGCGCTGCTTGATCTGTATAAGACGATGCGAAAGAGCGGTGCGACCAGAGAAGAATTTTTGCGGAGTGCGGCAAAAATACCGGGCATCTATGTGCCGTCCCTCTATGAAGTAGTTTATAAAGAAGACGGAACGATTGCTTCCTTTACGCCAAAATACGAGGATGTTCCAGCAACCGTGACCAAACAGATCGTAACCGATATGACCGAAGCGGTTTATCCGGAAAAGCCGGTAGTTCCTTTTATCAAGGCAACCCAGGACAGAGTCGTTTTAGAGATCCAGAGAGGCTGTATCCGTGGCTGCCGTTTCTGTCAGGCGGGTATGGTGTACCGTCCGACCAGAGAAAAAAACGTGGAGCGGTTAAAAGGACTTGCACATAAGATGTTGCAGTCAACCGGATATGAGGAGATTTCCTTAAGTTCTTTAAGTTCTTCCGATTATTCGGAACTGGAAGAACTGGTAACCTTTTTAATCGATGAATGTAAGGAAAAACACGTCAATATCTCCCTGCCGTCCCTGCGTATCGATGCCTTTTCCTTAGACGTCATGTCAAAGGTACAGGATATCAAAAAGAGCAGTTTGACCTTCGCACCGGAGGCAGGTTCCCAGAGACTTCGAGATGTCATCAACAAGGGTCTGACAAAAGACGTGATCTTGCAGGGAGCAGGTATGGCATTTGAGGGCGGCTGGAATAAGGTAAAGCTTTACTTTATGCTTGGACTGCCAACGGAGACCGAAGAGGACATGCGTGCCATCCCGGAACTGGCAAATGACATTGCAGTCCGCTATTATGAGATCCCGAAGGATCAGCGAAACGGCAAGTGCCAGATCACGATCTCAACGTCCTTTTTCGTTCCGAAGCCATTTACCCCATTCCAGTGGGCAAGAATGTATCAGCCGGAGGATTATATTGGACGTGCCAAGATTGTAAATGACACAGTAAAAGAGCAGTTAAACCGCAAGAGTATCAAATATAACTGGCATGAAGCAGATGTTACAGTATTAGAGGGCGTATTGGCAAGGGGCGACCGGAAAGTGTCACAGGTTCTTTTGTATGTCTATGAACACGGCGGCATTTTTGATGCGTGGTCAGAATTTTTTGATTACCAGAGATGGCTGGATGCGTTTGAGGCATGTGGCGTTTCGATGGACTTCTATACGACGCGGGAACGTCCGCTTGACGAGATCTTCCCATGGGATTTTATCGATACCGGCGTTACCAAAGAGTTTTTGATCCGCGAATGGAAAAATGCCATCGGTGAGACCGTAACTCCAAACTGTCGGATGAAATGTTCTGGCTGTGGTATTGCAAGATTCAAGACTGGTGTCTGCATCCGCTAGGTGCATGAACGAAAGAAAAGAAAGGCAGAAATTAACATGATAAAAATCAGAATAAAATTTCGCAAATATGGTGTCATGCGTTTTATCGGACATCTGGATATTATGCGATATTTCCAGAAGGCGATCCGCAGGGCAGAGATCGATATCTGTTATTCCGAGGGATTTTCGCCACATCAGATCATGTCGTTTGCAGCTCCACTTGGAGTCGGCATTACAAGTGACGGCGAATATCTTGATATTGAAGTAAATACAACGAGATCCAGCGCAGAATCCGTCCGCGCACTCAATGAGACCATGGTAGAGGGCGTGGAGATCACCGGGTATGTCCAGTTGCCGGAACGGGCAAAAACAGCAATGTCGATCGTTGCCGCTGCGGACTATAACCTGTTTTATAAAGACGGATATGAATGTCCGGCGTCAGTTGAGGCATTTGCAGATGGAATCCGGCGGTTCTTTACCGAACCGGAAGCGGTTCTCATTACCAAACAGACCAAAAAGAGCGAAAAAGTCATGGACTTAAAGACTTTAGTATACGGATTTGAAGTAAGCGGGCAGGATGGCAAGCCGGTATTTTACTTAAATCTTTCCACCGGAAGTACCGATAACTTAAAGCCGGAACTGGTACTTTCCGCGCTCTATGAATTTATGGGGCTTTCCTACGAGGAGAATGCCATCCAGATCCATAGAAAAGATGTCTATGCAAGAACAGAAGACGGGACAGGCTTTGTTTCCCTGTTGGATATGGGAGAAGAGATCGCATGAAAAACCGCTGTCTGATCACAACCGAAGAGATAAAAGGGCAGGAATATTTAATTTCTGCCCTTTATGATGAACATAAGAAAATGGTAGAAGTGACACCGGTGTTAAAGGATAAGGCATCGATCCTTGGAAACATCTATATCGGAAGAGTGGAAAATGTGGTAAAAAATCTGAATGCGGCCTTTATTAAAATAGGGCCGGGGCAGAACGCATATTATTCCCTTGATGAGTGTGAAAATGCCATTTTTACCAAAAAACTCTCCAATAAAAAGCCGCTCGTGGCAGGAGATGAACTTTTAGTTCAGGTGGAACGGGAAGCCATTAAAACAAAAGAACCGCAGGTGACATCCAACCTGACCTTTTCTGGTACCTATGCAGTCTTAACGACCGGAAACCGGAACTTCTCCGTTTCTTCCAAATTAGGGGATGAGACCAGAAAGTTTTACCGTGTCAGCCTGGAGGAATATTTTTCCGGGAAAGAGCATAATTTTGGTGTAATCGTGCGAACCAATGCAAAAAACATAGCAACCGAACAGCTTTTCGGTGAGATTGCTTCCTTACAGCAGACCTATGAGGATTTACTGGAAACATCCCGGCACAAAACCTGTTATTCCTGTCTGAAAGAGGCGGCACCCTTATGGGTAAAGCAGGTAGAAGGACTGCGGGAAGACACGCTGGAAGAGATCATAACCGATGAGGAGGAGATTTTTTCCTACCTCACGGCACATTATAACCGCCTGCCAGTACATTTTTATGATGATCCGATGATTTCTCTTTCTGCACTCTACAGTGTAAAGGCAAATCTGAAAGAGGCATTACATCAGAAAGTATGGTTAAAATCCGGTGCATATCTTTTGATCGAACCGACAGAGACACTGACCGTCATTGACATCAATACCGGAAAAAACGTGGCAAAGAAAAATGCACAGGAGAATTTTCTGAATGTCAATCTGGAGGCGGCAAAAGAAATTGCAAGACAGCTGCGATTGCGCAATATATCCGGCATGATCTTAGTGGATTTCGTCAATCTGGAATCCAAAGAAGCGAATGACATGCTGTTGCAGACATTCCGCAATGCACTGAAAGAAGATCCGGTTCCGACGAAGCTGGTTGATATGACCAAACTCGGGCTGGTTGAGGTAACCCGGAAAAAAGTGAAAAAATCACTTCGGGAAGCGGTCAAATTTGATTAAAATATGGAGGCAGAACTAGATATGGACTTAAGTTTTTTTGATCTTTTAAAAGTAATTTTTCTTGGAATCGTAGAGGGAATCACAGAATGGCTCCCAATCAGCAGCACCGGTCACATGCTTTTAGTCGATGAATTTTTAAAGATGAACATGACAGATGACTTTAAAGAAATGTTTTTCGTCGTGATCCAGCTGGGCGCAATCCTTGCGGTCGTTGTACTTTACTGGAAGCGGATGTTTCCATTTCAGTTTAAAGACAAGACAAAACCGGTGATACAGAAGGATATCTTCTCCCTCTGGTTTAAGGTTGTGGTTGCCTGCATCCCGGGAGCGATCATAACGATTTTGTTTGATGATTACATCGAAGCGCATCTTCATACACCGACGGTGATCGCGATTGCCCTGATCTTCTATGGTGTGGCATTTATCCTGATTGAGAACTGGAACAAGACACGGACACCAAAGATCAATACACTTTCGGATATTACGTATCAGACTGCCTTTCTGATCGGATTGTTTCAGGTGCTTTCCATTATTCCGGGAACCTCACGCTCCGGTGCAACGATCATCGGTGGACTTTTGATTGGAGTTTCCCGTGTGGCGGTTGCAGAATTTACCTTCTATCTGGCGGTTCCGGTCATGCTTGGATTAAGTCTGATCAAAGTGATCAAATTCGGATTTTCCTTTAGCGGGGCAGAACTGGTTACACTTGGTGTTGGTACCGTGGTTGCGTTCGTGGTATCCATTCTTGTCATCCGTTTCCTGATGTCTTACATTAAGAAACATGACTTTAAAGTATTTGGCTGGTACCGGATCGTACTGGGTGCACTGGTATTGCTGATCTTTGCCATTCGTTAATTACAGGAGAGGACCATGCTTTTTAATTCATACATTTTTATTTTTGTATTCCTGCCTCTGGCACTTTTGTTATGGCATGGAGCAAATCACTTTGGAAAATATAAACTGGCGCAGTTTTTCATTATTGTGATGTCCCTGTGGTTCTACGGGTACTTTAATCCATCCTATGTACTGATCATCTTAACCAGTATCGTGGGAAATTATGTGTTCAGTGCCCTTATGGAACGGTTGGAACACCGGAAACTTTTCGGGATCTTAGGTATTTCCTTTAATTTAGGGCTGTTATTTTACTTTAAATACTTTGATTTCTTTATTGAAAATGTCAATCTGGCATTTCATTTAAACTGGGCATTAAAAGAGATCGCACTGCCGCTGGGGATCAGCTTTTTTACCTTCCAGCAGATCTCGTTTCTTGCTGACCGGATGATGGGGCGTGCGATCCATTATCATGTGTTGGATTATGTTCTTTATGTCACTTATTTTCCGCAGCTCATCGCAGGACCGATCGTATCGCATGGCGAACTGATCCCACAGTTCTGGGAAAAAGAAAAACGCCGGTTTGATTTCGACAATACGCTGCGCGGGATACGTCTTTTCGTGATCGGACTTTCAAAAAAAGTCCTGATCGCAGATGAACTGGGAAAGATCGCAGATGCCGGTTTTTCCGATGTTGGTTCATTAGACAGTGTCTCCGCCGTGCTTGTGATTTTAGCCTATACGTTCCAGCTGTTTTTCGATTTCAGCGGCTACAGTGATATGGCACTGGGGATTGGAAATATGATGAATCTTTCTCTGCCACAGAATTTCCGTTCGCCTTATCAGTCAAAAAGTGTCAAGGAATTCTGGCGCAGATGGCATATTACCTTAAACGCATTTTTTACCCAGTATGTCTACATACCATTGGGCGGTGGAAGAGAGGGAAAAGCGAAAAAGATACGAAACACCATGATCGTTTTTCTCTTAAGCGGTATCTGGCATGGTGCAAACTGGACTTTTATCTTGTGGGGCATTGTCAACGGACTGGCGATCTCTTTTGAAAATCTGCCCATTTACGAAAAGATCCATCAGAAACTGCCGGATAAAGTCAACTGGGCGATCACGTTCCTGTTCTGGAACCTTGCCATTGCCATGTTCCGCAGTGAAAGCCTGTCGCAGGCGATGCAGTTTTACAAACAACTGTTTTCCTTTACTTATACCGGCGCAGTCTGGTCGTTTCCGGCTTCCCTGGCAGGATTCAAAAATTACGCACTTTATCTGGTCACCGAACATTTCGGAGGATATGAGGCGGCAAGTATGATGTATCGCATTTATATGCTCATAATGTTTTTACTGGCGGCATTTCTATGTACCAGAAAAAATTCCTGTGATTATGTGCAGGAACACCAGGCGACAGCATCCCGGATGTGGGGGCTTGCTTTTCTGCTGATGCTCTGTGTGATTTCTTTTTCCGGTATGAGTACCTTTTTGTATTTTAATTTCTAGGAGGCGGCAATGAGAGAGAGAACATCAAAAAAATTAGTCTGGCATTTCATCGCCGGCTGTGCTGTGTTCCTGGGGGCTGTGGCTCTGCTTGTCTATTTTGTGGATCCGTTTTTTCACTACCATAAACCGTGGTTTGGGTTAAAACCGCTGCAGTATTCCCATCAGTATCAGGCATATGGGGCTGTGGAGCATCTGGATTATGATTCGCTGCTTCTTGGTTCTTCGGTGGTAATGAGTATCAATACCGATACTTTAGACAACCGTCTTGACTGTGTTACCATTAAGGGAGTCGGCAATTCCGCATCCGCGCCGCTTCTGGAAAAATATCTGGAGACTTCCTTTGAACATCATGAATTAAAGCATGTTTTTTACGGACTGGATGTCTTTTCGCTTTATATGACGACGGCGGAGGACAACCTGTTCCCGGAGGAAGTGCGGTATCTGATCAATAAAAATCCGTTTGATGATGTGCAATATCTCTGGAACGGAACGATCATCGGCGAAAAAATACCGGACATGCTGTTAGCTTCGCGTGCAGACGGATTTTCCTATGGCCTCGCCTATCAGATCAATCATCAGGGCGACTGCAACCCGGACGTTGTACTGGAAAACTATAATCCGACCATCGATGAAGTCGTTTACGAAAAACATGATACCTATTATGGAAGTGAACAGGTAACTGCCAATCTGGACCGGATCGAACAGTTTGTGATCGACCACCCGGAAACGGAATTTGATTTCTTTTTGCCACCGTATTGTATCACCTGGTGGTATCGTGCTTACAACCAGCATCTGCTTGATTCCTATCTCTATACTTTAGGTCAGAGCATGGAGCGGCTGCTTGCACATGAAAATGTCCGTTTTTATACAACGGATTTTAATAATGAAGATGTGATCACCAACCTGTATCTCTATCAGGATGTCGCACACGGCGGTGTTACTGTGACCGAGCAGATGGCACAGGAGATCTGTAACCCGGACTATGAGATCACACTGGATACTTATCAGGATGAACTCAACCATTTAAATCAGATCCTTACCCAGTTCAGGAAACGCGCCGAAACGGAGGGCATTGGTTTTGTTTATGACGGACCGATCCGGCTGGTGGAGCAGGATGATTGAAATTTAGATTGAAATTTATTTGCAAAAAAGGTTGACGTAACCATATTCTTGTGTTATATTAACGAAGTATGCCGCACAGTGAGGTCTGAAAGTCCGTCTATTACTTCATAGATGGCACCATAACTGGCGAGTAATGATAATAGGAGGTGCCATATGTACGCAATTATAGCAACAGGTGGTAAACAGTACAAAGTATCCGAAGGCGATATCATTACCATTGAAAAACTTGGTGTGGAAGCTGGCGAGAAAGTAACTTTTGATCAGGTTTTAGCTGTATCTGACAACGGAATTAAAGTTGGTTCTGATGTAGCAAACGCTTCTGTAGAAGCTTCTGTCGTAAAAGAGGGCAGAGGTAAAAAAGTTATCGTTTACAAGTACAAGAGAAAAACCGGTTACCACAAGAAAAACGGTCATAGACAGGCGTTTACACAGGTTAAGATTGAAAAAATCAACGCGTAATCGAATCTTTTTCAGAACAGACAGGAAATTGTTATGACAACAATAACGGTTTTCCAAAACCAGAAACAGGAAATACTCGGTTTTTCATGCGTGGGACATGCAGGTTTTGCGCGCCGGGGAAAAGACGTAGTCTGTGCGGGAATTTCCATTCTCATACAGAATACCGTAAATGCCATAGAGAAGTACACGGAGGAAGGTTTTTCCTGCGAAGCAGATAAGAGGACAGGAGATATTCGTTTCCACTTTGAAGTCCCACCGGAGCATGATGCTGACTTATTAGTCAGATCCATGATCTTAGGGTTACAGGGGATTGCAGATTCTTATGGCGAAAAGTTCTTAAAACTGCAATTTGAGGAGGTGTAACATATGTTTAAAATTGATCTTCAGTTTTTTGCTCATAAAAAAGGAGTTGGTTCTACAAAGAACGGACGTGACTCTGAGTCAAAGAGATTAGGAGCAAAGAGAGCAGACGGACAGTTCGTAAAAGCTGGTAACATTTTATACAGACAGCGTGGAACAAAGATCCATCCAGGTGTAAATGTTGGTATCGGTGGAGATGATACTTTATTCGCTTTAACAGATGGTATCTTAAGATTTGAAAGAAAAGGAAGAGATAAGAAACAGGCTTCCGTATATCCAGTAGCTGAATAAAACGTACTGTAGACCCGGCAAGACGACCCCATGGTTGCTTGGCGGGTCTATTTCGTATCATTAGGAAAAAAGGTAGAAAATTATGTTTGCAGATAGAGCAACGATTATTATAAAGTCAGGAAAAGGTGGCGATGGTCATGTCAGTTTCCGAAGAGAAAAATATGTACCGGACGGCGGTCCAGACGGTGGTGATGGTGGAAAGGGCGGCGATGTGATCTTCCTCGTCGATGACGGTTTAAATACGCTGACCGATTACAGACACCGCAGAAAATTTGCAGCTCAGCCGGGAGAAGAAGGCGGAAAGCGCAACTGCCATGGAAAAAACGGTGAAGATCTGATCTTAAAAGTTCCGGCAGGAACCGTGATCAAAGATGCCGAGACCGGAAAAGTCATCGCCGATATGTCCGGTGACAATAAAAGACAGGTTATCTTACGCGGCGGCCGCGGTGGACTTGGCAATCAGCATTTTGCGACTTCCACGATGCAGGCTCCAAAATATGCCCAGCCAGGTGGCGAAGCGATTGAGATCGAAGTCAAACTGGAACTAAAAGTCATTGCAGACGTAGGTCTTGTCGGTTTCCCAAATGTTGGAAAATCAACTTTGCTTTCCCGCGTGACCAATGCCCAGCCAAAGATCGCCAATTATCACTTTACAACCTTACAGCCGAATTTAGGTGTGGTCGATCTTGACGGAGCAAAGGGATTTGTCATTGCAGATATCCCGGGACTGATCGAGGGTGCTTCGGAGGGAGTTGGACTTGGACTTGAGTTTTTACGCCATATCGAGCGTACCAAAGTTATGATCCATGTGGTAGATGCGGCCGGCACGGAGGGACGTGACCCGATCGCAGATATCCATGCCATTATGAAAGAGTTAGAAGCATACGATCCGTCTCTTTTAAAAAAACCACAGGTCATTGCCGCAAATAAAATGGATGCTGTTTACGGAGACGAAAATGAGATCCTTTGCAGCTTAAAAGATACTTTTGAAAAAGAAGGCATCAAGGTATTCCCGATCTCTGCAGTCAGCGGAAAAGGTTTAAAAGAACTCCTTTATCATGTGCAGTCACTGTTAGAGACCTGCAGCAAAGAGCCAGTTATTTATGAACCGGAGTTTGATCCGGCATTACGTTTCTTTAAGGATGAGCCATATACCATTACAATGGCAGATGATGGAGCCTTTGTTGTGGAAGGACCAAAGATTGAAAAGATGCTCGGTTATACCAATATCGATTCTGAAAAAGGTTTCTTATTCTTCCAGCGTTTCTTAAAAGAACAGGGTATCTTAAAAGATTTAGAGGAAATGGGCATTGAAGACGGAGATACCGTAAGAATGTACGGTTTCGAATTTGATTATTATAAATAAAACAATACACGGAGGTTGTTATGACATTAACAAGTAAACAACGTGCTTATCTGATGAGTCAGGCAAGTACGCTTGATTCCATTTTTCAGATTGGCAAATCAAGTCTTACTCCTGAGATTATCACAGCATTAGATGAAGCACTCGAAAAAAGAGAACTGATTAAAATTTCAGTCTTAAAAAACTGTGCAGATGATCCAAAAGAGATTGCAGCCATCATTGCAGAGCGTACGCATGCGGACGTGATCAAAGTCATTGGTAAAAAGATCATTCTGTTCCGTCAGGCAAAGAAAAATACAAAATTTGACCTGCCAAAATAAGGATGGGAAAAGGGATGACTCATTTGAAAAAGATAGGGATCTTTGGCGGATCATTTGATCCGATCCACATGGGACATATCAATATCGCCCAGAGTGCATATCAGGAATTTGGACTTGATGAAGTCTGGTTCGTTCCGGCAGGACATTCTCCCAATAAAGAGGAAAGCAAGATGACTCCGGCAGAAATGCGCAAAGAAATGGTGGAACTTGCCATCCGGGAAATTCCTTATTTCAAGGTCTGTGATATTGAACTTACTTCCCGGGAGAAAAGTTATACCTATCGCACACTGGAAAAATTAAACCATCTTTATCCGGATGATATGTTTTATTTCATTATGGGTGCAGATTCGCTTGACTATTTTGAACAATGGGTGCATCCCGAGATCATCTGTCAGAATGCCATTGTTCTGGTCGCTGTGCGGGATAAAATGAATCTGGCTGTCATCCGACAGAAAATAGATCAGATCAGACAACTGTTTCCAGCAGAGATTTACCCGGTTTCTGGCGGAAAAACAGATATTTCATCCAGTCTGCTTCGCCAGTCGCTGGCAAAAGGACAGAAAGAAGCAAGCTGGTCTCTGCTACCGGATGCAGTAAAAAAGTATATTAATGAGCATCAGCTATATCACAGTTAGAAATTATGGAGCGGAAAATATGATGGAGCTTGGCGAAATTCGTAAGAAATTAAAAAAAGAATTGGATAAGGGCAGATACGAGCATACAAAAGGTGTCATGTATACCGCAGGATGCCTTGCCATGGCACACGGCTATTCTGTGGAGGATGCTATGCTTGCAGGATTACTCCATGATTGTGCCAAATGTATCCCGAATGACGAAAAAATCCGTCTGTGCGAAGAAAACGGCATTTTGATCAGTCAGGTAGAATATGATGGTCCGTATCTGCTGCATGCCAAACTGGGAGCTTTTCTGGCGGAAAATACCTATGGCGTGACAGATCCGGAAATTTTGCATGCGATCCGCGTGCACACCACCGGAGCACCGGATATGAGCCTGTTAGACAAGATCCTTTATATTGCAGATTATATTGAGCCTTGCAGGGACAAAGCCCCTGATCTGGATAAGGTACGAAAACTTGCCTTTCAGGATCTGGATGTCTGTATGGCAAAAATTCTCCATGATACTCTTTGTTATCTGTCAAGCAGAGGTGGAAGCATTGATCCAATGACAAAGATGACCTATGATTTTTATAAAAATAATTGGAAAGAAGAATAAGGGAGGACATTATGAACACAGCAGAATTATGTAAGATTGCAGTGGAAGCGTTGGAAGACAGAAAAGCAGAAGACGTAAAAGTAATTGATATCAGAGAGATCTCACCGATCGCAGATTATTTTATCATTGCAAACGGCACCAATCAGAATCAGATCCAGGCAATGCGTGATGCCGCAGATGAGGCATTATACAAAGCCGGTTTAACCGTAAAGCAGGTAGAGGGAAACCAGAATTCCACCTGGATCTTAATGGATTATGGCGATATCATCATCCATATTTTCTCAAAAGAAGACCGTCTGTTTTATGATCTGGAGCGTGTCTGGAGAGACGGAAAAGAAATTGATGTCAAAGAACTGTAAAAAAGAATATCGATTTTAGTATAAAAAATCTCTGAAGTCTGTGCACTTCAGAGATTTTCTTTTTAGCTTAAAAAACGCATTATACCAAATACTTTGCCAAGGATCGAACATTCTTTTACGATGATCGGGTCCATGGTATCATTTTCCGGCTGTAATCTATAGTAGCCATCTTCTTTGTAGAATGTCTTTACTGTGGCGGAGTCCTCAACCAGAGCAACCACGATATCACCATTTCTGGCATCTGACTGGCTCTGCACCAGGATCTTGTCTCCATCAAAAATACCAGCATTGATCATGCTTTCTCCTTTAACGGTCAGCATAAACGTGTCAGTATTTGGCAGAAATTCAACCGGGATAGGGAAGTAGTTCTCGATATTCTCAACGGCAAGAAGCGGCTGACCAGCTGCAACTTTTCCAAGAATAGGTACATTTGCGACTTCACGTCTGGTAAGATTGAAATTGTCATCGATGATCTCAATCGCACGCGGCTTGGTCGGATCACGTCTGATATATCCGTTTTTTTCAAGTGTCTCTAAATGAGAATGTACGGATGAAGTGGACTTTAAGCCGACTGCCTCGCAGATCTCACGGACAGCAGGAGGATAACCTTTATTTAAAATTTCCTGCTTGATATATTCTAAAATCTCCCGTTGCTTTGTACTGATTTTTCCGTATGCCATAAAATCCTCCTGTAATGCGTTCATTCTGAACTTATTTCATATGTTACTACCAGTTTACCATAGAGAACTCCAAAATGCAAACGTATATTCCGAAAGCTTGTTCGAAATTTATATTGACAAACAGATGTTCTGGATGTATGATACAGCTATACAAACAGTTGTTCGCAACATTTGTTCGGGTATTGGCTTATGAGGAGGTCTTTTTTATGAAGAGAAGAGTAGAAAAAAATCATTTTATGTATCTGTTACTTGCATTATCCATATTTTTTATATTAGTCTGTTCCATCTTATTTGGAACGATACGCACCATTGCCGCATCATCTTCGGATGTCCCTTATAAGTATTATACCAGTATCCGGATTGAGGAGGGGGATACTCTCTGGAGTATCGCAGACACCTATTATGATCCTTCTTATGAAGAGATCACTTCTTATATCGAAGAGGTGCGCAGCATGAATCATCTGTTATCAGAGGACGATATTCATGCCGGACAGTACCTTACTATCCCATATTATTCTGGATCATTCTAATTACAAATTGATTTATTTTATCGGTTGTCTTCCTTTGTTTGCGCGGTAGGAGGATTTATGTTATAATCAGTCTTACCGAGTCAACACCACACAGATGGAGCTTAGATATATGAAGAAAAACCGAATATGGATTGCCTGTCTGATCATTCTTTTATGTATCCTGACAGGCAGCCTGCTTTATTTCTTTTATTTCAATACGACAACATTTCCAAAACAAACTATTTCCACATCAACGATAAACAGTACCATCCTTTCTTCTGAGGTAGTGGAGGCGCAGGCCCCCACAGAAGAAACAGGGGAATTAAATACGGACACATCGCTTCCGGTGGAAGCCACGGAGACTATAGAAGCAGATCCTCTTCCACATCAGAAGGTAAAAGGAATCTATGTAACCGGTCCGATGGCAGGCAGTGCCGCAATGGATGACCTGATCGCTCTGGTAGATGAGACCGAACTAAATGCCATGGTGATCGACGTAAAAACCGATGATGGAGCAATTACCTACGCAATGGACCTGGATAAAGTGCAAAATACCAATGCCTGTATCGCATATATTCCCGATATAAATGAACTGATGCAGAAATTAAAAAAGCATCACATTTATACCATTGCAAGGATCGTCTGTTTTAAAGATCCTGTTCTTGCCAAAGCACAGCCGGATCTGGCATTAAAAAAGGCAGATGGGACACCGATCACGGATGCCAATGGACTCTCCTTTGTAAATCCATATAAAAAGGAGTGTTGGGAATATCTGACCGCGATTGCTTCTTCTGCGGCAGAGATTGGATTTGATGAGATCCAGTTTGATTATGTCCGTTTCCCGGTGGGAGAGGATGCCAGTCAGGCTGATTATGGCGTAGATCTTAATGCACATCCCAAACAGGAAGCAATCCGGGATTTCTTATCTTATGCAAGAACACAGCTGCATGAAAAAGACATTGTATTTGGTGCAGATGTTTTTGGAACAATCATTGGAAACGACGTTGATGCAGCACTGGTTGGACAGGATTATCAGATGTTAGGCAGTATAGCAGATATCTTAAGCCCTATGGTATATCCCTCCCATTATGGGGCTGGTGTATTTGGACTGGACGTACCGGATGCCCATCCCTACGAGACGGTATATCATGCACTTGATGACTCAAAAAAAGAACTTTCATCCATTACAGAACATTGTGCGACCGTAAGACCATGGCTTCAATGTTTTACCGCTACATGGATTTCAGGACACCTTTCCTATGGAGCCGATGAGATTCAGGCGCAGATCCAGGCAGTATACGATGCCGGATACGAGGAATGGATCTTATGGAATGCTTCAAACCGTTACACAGCCGATGGATTAGAACATTAGAAGGATTTTGATATGTTAAAATTTATTTATGTAATTTTGATGAACTTATTTCGTGCACCGTATATGATACCTAAAATGCGTAAAGAGGCAGATCATCCGGAAAAATACAGCGAGGAAGAACGCTACGAACTGGCGCGCTATGCAATACATCTGATGAAGATGACAGGTGCGATCCATACAAAGGCATATGGCACAGAAAACCTGCCAGAAACGGGCGGATATATGATGTATCCAAATCATCAGGGCAAATATGATGCACTGGGCATTATCGATACCCACGAAAAGACCTGTTCCCTTGTTATGGACAAGGCAAAATCACGTACCATTCTGGTCAGCGAATTTGTAGACCTGCTTGGAGGAAAACGACTGGATAAAAAGGATGTCAGACAGGCACTGACTATCATCAATGATGTATCCCAGGAAGTGAAAGCAGGAAAGCGCTATATCTTATTTCCAGAAGGTGGATACGATTTTAATAACCGCAATAATGTATGCGGTTTTAAAGCAGGCAGTTTTAAGATCGCGCTGAAAACCAAAGCTCCAATTATTCCAGTTGCACTGATCGATTCTTATAAGGTATTTAACAGCTTTACGCTCGGTCCGGTTACCACACAGGTACATTACTTAGAACCAATCTATTCAGAAGAATATGAGCATTTGAAGACACCTGAGATCGCCGAACTGGTTCGAAAACGTATTCAGGATAAGATTGATGAAGTTCTGGCTGACCGGAAATGATTTTTTTTGATTTTCCTATAAAAAAACAGTCCTTTTGTGCCGATTTATATAACGTATTAGTTCTCGCAAAAAATCCCCTTAATTACAAGGGGACTTTCTTTTAGATTGAAACTATTCGTTAAACTTGTGTTTTGCGAATAAATAGTTCTTGCCAGCAAACGCTCTGCCGTGCTATAATCTGATTATGAAAAGTCTTCTGAATCCAGTATAATGGTAAATGGACCGTCATTTAATAATGAGATTTTCATATCAGCACCAAAGATACCACATGCAACATCCGGTACTTCCTGACGGCATTTTTCTATGATATATTCGTACATTTTTTTTGCCGGTTCCGGCTTTCCTGCACGGACAAAGGAAGGTCTGTTTCCCTTTCTGCAGTCTGCATACAGGGTAAACTGTGAAATCAGCAATAAAGAGCCGTCTACATCCTTTAGGGACAGATTTGTTTTTCCGGCTGCATCTTCAAAGATGCGAAGCCCTAACAGTTTACTGACCAGTTTATCCGCGATTGCGGTGGTGTCGGTATCGGAGATACCAATGAATACCAGAAATCCTTTTTGAATGGAACCGGTGACCGTTCCATCTACCTTACAGGTTGCCTCTGTGACACGTTGAATGACAAATTTCATATTGATCCTCATTTTTCTATAAAAGCTATAGATTGTTATTTTTTTAACTAAATCTATTATAATGTATTTTTATGGATTCTGAAAGCAAAATAACTTCAAAATTTAAATACAAAAGGATGTGTTTATTTTTATATGACATTACAGAAATTATTAAGTTACACCAGACGTGCGGTGGATGATTATGAACTGATCGAAGCCGGTGATAAGATTGCAGTCGGGATTTCCGGTGGAAAAGACTCTCTTACGCTTCTGTATGCCTTAAAGCATTTACAAAAGTTTTATCCCAAATCATTTGAATTACTGGCGGTTACCGTTGATCTGGGTTATGATTCGTTTGACCTTAGCCCTGTCCGAACGCTATGCGAAGAACTTGAAGTTCCCTATCATGTCATTCCAACGGAGATAGGGAAGATATTAGAACAGAATAAAAAAGGTACATCACCCTGCTCTCTCTGTGCCAAAATGCGAAAAGGTGCCTTGAATGATGCTGTCCTTGCACTTGGATGTAATAAGGTAGCCTATGCACATCATCAGGATGATCTGATTGAAACCATGTTTTTATCCCTGATCTATGAAGGACGTTTTTATTCCTTTTCACCGAAAACATATCTGGATCAGACAGGACTTACCATTATCCGCCCTCTCATCTATGTTTCTGAGGCAGATGTCAAAGGATTTCGCAACAAGTACCAGCTTCCGGTTGTGAAAAATCCCTGTCCGGTAGATGGTGCGACAAAACGGCAATATGCCAAAGATCTGATCCGCCAGATCAATCTCGACAATCCAGGCGTAAAGACAAGACTGTTCCACGCCATCACAAACGCAGATCTTCCCGACTGGCCAGACCGCGTGACAGATCAAAATAATAAGGAGGTCTCTCATGAAGGAAAAAGCATATTATGAAGATGTCAATAAGAAAAATGAAGTAAAACTGCGAAAGATGTTATCTGGTCTGCCGCCTTTTTGCAAACAGTTTTTTATTGGAATAGAACCAACCACTTCTTCTCGTACAAGGATCGCCTATGCCTATGATATTGGCTGTTTTTTTGATTATATCCATGAAAACAATCCGGTTTATGCCAAAATGGAGATTACACAGTTTCCGCTTGCTATGTTAGATGAAATCACGCCCATGGATATTGAGGAGTATCTCTCCTACCTGAAATATTATGAAAAAGATGGCGAAGAACACACGAACGAAGAACGCGGCATCAAGCGGAAGCTTGCCTCTCTGCGCACCTTTTACCGCTATTTTTATAAAAATGAGCTGATCCAGACCGACCCTGCTGTAAAGGTAGACATGCCCAAAATACACGAAAAAAATATTACCCGGCTGGACATCGATGAAGTTGCAAAACTGTTGGACGAGGTTGAATCCGGGGAAAGCCTGACCAAACGCCAAAAACAATACCATGAAAAGACCAAGACCAGGGATCTTGCCATGATGACATTGCTGCTTGGTACCGGAATCCGTGTATCTGAGTGTGTCGGACTTGATATAGATGATGTGGATTTCAAAAATAATGGCATCAAAATACATCGGAAAGGTGGTGCCGAAGTGATCGTCTATTTCGGAGAGGAAGTGCGGAATGCCCTTTTGGAATATATGGTGGAACGGCAGAAAATAACCGCCGAGGACGGCAGTACCAACGCTCTCTTTTTATCCCTGCAAAACAAACGGATCAGTGTCCGTTCCGTTGAAAATCTGGTTAAAAAATATGCCAAACTCGTCACCAGTTTAAAACACATCACACCGCATAAACTGCGTAGTACCTACGGTACCTCTCTTTACCGGGAAACCGGCGATATTTACCTGGTTGCAGATGTTTTGGGACACAAGGATGTTAATACCACACGGAAACATTATGCTGCACTTGATGATGACCGCAGACGAAGTGCTGCAAAATATGTAAAACTGCGTGATGTCTAAAACTAAGTAAAAGCAAAAAATGCCCACCAAAAGTTAAAAGCTTAAAATGAACAAAAAAGGATTGCACCACTCATAGTGCAATCCTTTTTTAATAATAGAATATTTGCAAAACGTATCTTCTATTGTTTATAACAATACATTTGTGCTTGCAGCACCTTCATCCCTGGTATGTCTTATGTAGCATCCTTATTTCGCTGCATCTAAGATCTCACGATACTTCAGGATCATCTCCACACAACCATCCAGACCAAGTTTGCTGGCATCCAGTGTCAGATGATAACTGGTGGAGTCACCCCACTTCTTGCTGGTATAGTAGTTATAATAGCTGGCGCGCTGCTTATCCCTTTTCTGGATGATATCCTTAGCCTTATTTTCTGTAACATTGAGACGTTTGCTGACGGTCTTGATCCTCTCGTTTATATCCGCATGAATGAAAACATTGATGCAGTCTGGATTTTCAGCCAGTGCATAATCTGCACATCTTCCCACAATCACACAGGACTCATTTGCAGCAATCTTTTTGATCGTGTCAAACTGTGCAAGAAATACCTTGTGGTTCAATGGCATATCAAGAAATGGTGCGGAAGAATAACCATTTACCGAATAGGTATCCATGACCAGAGAATATAAAAAACTGTTCGTCGGCTTTTCATCATGATTTTCGAAAATTTCTTCACAGAAACCGCTCTCTTTGGCTGCCTGCTGTAAAAGTTCTTTGTCATACAGCTTAATACCTAACCGTTCTGCAAGTTTTTCTCCAACCTCTTTTCCGCCGCTTCCAAATTCACGTCCGATTGTATAAATTTTGTTCCCCATACAAGTCACCATGCCTTTCTGTCATCGAAAATGCTGTTCATTTATTACAAAACATATTCCTTTCATGCTTTAATTATAATACATTTTTACCAAAATTGAAAGAATTTTATGTAAATTTAAGGAATAATCTGTAATAATCTTTCGAAATACTCCGGCAACGGTGCGCTGACCTCCATATAGGCATTCGTCCGCGGATGGATAAAGCCAATCGTCATCGCATGCAGTGTCTGTCCCTGTAGCTTATAAGGGTTTTTCCCGCTGGAATACAGAGTATCTCCCAATAACGGATGTCCGATACTTGCCATATGAACACGAATCTGGTGGGTACGGCCTGTTTCAAGCTGAAACTCCATATAAGTATAGCGTTCAAACCGTTTTAAGACTTTGTAATGGGTAATGGCAGGCTTTCCGTTCTTCTCATTGATTGCCATCTTCTTTCGCTCTACCGGATGACGTCCGATCGGAGCATTGATCGTTCCCTCATCCTCTTTGACATTTCCACACACGATACCGCGGTATCTGCGGTTGACACTGTGTTCCTTGATCTGTTCTGCGATACAGATATGGCTCTCATCATTCTTGCACACGATCAGGGAACCTGTCGTATCCATATCGATGCGGTGCACAATGCCAGGACGGACTTCGCCATTGATCCCGGATAAACTGTCCTTGCAGTGATACATGATCGCATTTACAAGCGTACCGCTGTAATGTCCGGCAGAAGGATGTACGACCATTCCCTTCGGCTTATTTACCACCAATACATCCTCATCTTCGTATAAGATGTCAAGCGGGATGTTTTCCGGTACGATCGGAGTCTCAACCGCATCCGGGATCGTCATGGTAACGATATCTTCCACCTTTAAGCGGTAATTTGCCTTTTGAGCCGTATCATTTACGAGTACCTGCCCCTCTTTTATTAATTTCTGAAAAAAAGAACGGGACTTCTCTTCAAATATCAGGTTCAGATATTTGTCAAGACGTTCCCCTTCATGTTCGATCTCTACTTCAAATTGTTCTTTATTCATCGTTTCAAAATCCGTTCCCAATCTTCGTCTTTATAGTAGAATAATCCCCAAATGATCAACAGGCATGCTGCGATCACAACATAAATATCCGCCATGTTAAAAATCGGGAAATCAATCAGGCAGAAATAGAAAAAATCTACCACATAACCAAATCGTAACCGATCAATAAAATTACCGATCGCGCCAGCAAAGAAAAGGACTGCGATCAGATTCAGCGGGAAATAATGACGTTCATTCGGGATCCGCCGAAAGAAAATATAAACCAGTCCGATCAATACCACAATAGTAAAGATGATCAACGGCCAGCGTTGGTTTTGAAAAATACCAAAGGATGCACCCCGGTTTTCCAGGTAACGCAGTTCAAACACTTTGTCCCAGATGACAAAGGCATTCTGTCCCTTTAATTTCACTACTGCAAGATGTTTGGTCCATTGGTCAAATAAGATCAGCAGAATGGATGCGATCGCACCCCAGATGCCTTTATTTGCAGACATAACGTATTCCTCCTAAAATCTGTTCCTCTGATAATTCACGGTAAATATATGCCTCTCCGATCTGATGGAGCAGGATAAATTTCACCTGACTTCCAACCATTTTTTTATCCGATTTGGTGGCTGCTAAAACTTTTTTGGCATCAAATCCGGTTACTTCGGTTGCAAACCCGAATTGCTGTAAGGTAGTTATGATCGTTTGAACATCCGCCTCACTGATCTCTCCCATCTGCATGGAAAGATAGGAAGCCGCTACGATACCAAGACCGACACATGCTCCATGGGTCAATGAAAAATCAGACAGCTTTTCGATTGCGTGTCCGATCGTATGACCAAAATTCAAAAGGGCACGCTCTCCCTTTTCCTTTGGATCGCGCTCTACTACTTCCCGTTTGATATTGCAACTGACAAAGATCATTTCCTCTAACGTTTCCATTTTTCTTTCTTTGATTTCGGCAGCGTGTTCATTTAACCAGTAGAAATACGAACGGTCTTTGATCAGTCCGTGTTTGATGATCTCACCCATTCCGGAGATCATCTGTTTTTCCGGCAGAGAAATTAATGTTGCCAGGTTCATATAGACCAGTTTCGGCTGATAAAATGCGCCGACCATGTTTTTATACTGCATAAAATCCACACCGGTCTTGCCGCCGATGCTGCTGTCTACCTGTGAAAGCAGCGTTGTCGGGATCTGGACAAAATCAATCCCGCGGAGATATGTTGCTGCCGCAAATCCGGTCAGATCACCTACCACACCGCCACCGAGTGCGAGCAGGACATCCTGCCTGTCAAAATGGTTCTGGATCAGATATTCATACAGCTGATCCACGGTTTTTACATTTTTACTTGCCTCTCCTGCCGGAAATGTAAATACGAACAGATTCGGGAACTCCTTCTGCAATAATTCCTGTACCTCTTCTGCATAAAGCGGTCCTACATTGGAATCCGTTACGATACACAGTTTCTGCTCTGCGCGGTAACCCAGATTTTTTAACATTTCTCCCAGATGATCAAAACAATCGGTCAGTTCGATCCGGTATAACTCATTTGTTCCATCTGTTACTGCAATGCTTTTTGCCATGATATACGCTCCATTTCCGCACTGAAAGGCAGTGCTCTGTTGTTAGTTTTCATATAGCTGATAGCGGATCTTTAATCGCCCTTTTCCGGTTTCTCCATAATCAGACTGATAAATAAATCTGCCGAATCCCCGCACGGATATGATCTCATCTTTTTTACAGTGATACGCCGGATTTTGCATGAGCTTTCCATTGATAAATACTTTCTCCTGACGCAGTAATTCCAGTGTTTTACTCCGGGAAAGTTTATAGACACATGCAATAATTGAATCCAGACGGTTTGAGGTAATGATCCCCTCTTTTTCGGTCAGTTTCTGCGTGATGGAAATCTCATCACAGGAAACAATGGTCCGTTTCACTAAGGTATGCTTGATCTTTTCTAAATTTTCCAGAAAATACGGTGCGATGCTCTCCTCACAGAGCAGATACGCATTCGTATCTTCTAAAATGATATCGCCGATCTTGGCGCGTTCAACGCCTAAATTCATCAATGCTCCAAGATAATCGCGATGGGTTAATTTCTCTGCAAATTTAGGGTAAGCAGGCTCAATTTTTATGGCTGTGATCGGATATTCCCAGGTATAATAAAGAGCATCAGGAAGAAATGCAATCATCTGACGCTCTGCATATGCAACACCGCCAAACATCTCACTCTGCCCTTCTAACAGTGGAAGACATTCACGGTATATCGTTTGTTCATTTAAATTAAGGAAATCGCTGAATAAAACGATTCCCTTTCGATTTGCCTGTTTGGATAAATCTATTAATCTTTTTTTACATAAATCCTGTTCGTTCATCTCTAAAAGTCCGTCTGGATACCTTTAGTCTCAAAGGTATCGATTAAGCTTAAAAAGTCCCCTGAAATATCAACGGAAGCCGGTGTGATAATGAAGATATAATTTGAGATCTTCTGAAGGTTGCCGCTGATTGCGAAGCAGGAACCGGAAGTAAAGTCAATGATACGCTGTGCAATCTCTACATCAAGTCCCTCGACGTTTAATACAACTGTGCGGTTATTAAGTAAGGTCTCTGTGATCTCACGCGCATCTTCCACTGAAGTCGGTTTGATCACGCAGACTTCCATACCGGCACCGGACGGTTTTCTTGCCGGGCGGATTGGTGTTACTTTTGGTGTACTCTTTACCGGCTTATCCGGCTCTGCATCCTCATGTTTTTCTTTGGAACGGAAAGATGATTTTTTAGGAGGCTCGTCCTCTGCATAATCATCTTCGTAATCATAGTCTTCATTATAAAAGTCGTCATCATCATCCGGATTCAAACGCATTACATTTAAAAATTTATCAAGAACTCCCATGTTCTCACTCCTATTTATTATAATTTCTTTCTCCGAAAATACCTGTTCCAACACGTACCATCGTGGCGCCCTCTTCAATGGCTACCATATAGTCTCCTGTCATTCCCATAGACAGAATCTCCATAGATACATTATCTATGTTTTTATTTCTTATGTCAACAGATAATTGCTTTATTTTTCTAAAATAAGCACGGTTATCCTCTGGATTTTCGACGTACGGAGCGATCGTCATCAGTCCTTTGACCTGCACATTTTCAAGCTGTGCGATCTCGCTGACCAAGAGCATTGCATCCTCTGCTGAAGTACCGAATTTTGACTCTTCCTCTGCGATATTGACTTCTACCAGGATCGGCACAACAACATTTTTCTTCTTTGCCTGAATATTGATCTCCTCTGCCAGACGATAGGTGTCAACGGAATGGATCAGAGCTACTTTTCCAACGATATATTTGACCTTGTTGCGCTGTAAATGTCCGATCATGTGCCAATGGATATCCTGCGGCATCTGCTCGATCTTGTCACAAAGTTCCTGCACTTTATTTTCACCGAAATGTCTGATGTTCTCATCGTAGATCTCCTGCAGCATGGAAACAGGCTTTGTCTTGCTGACTGCGATCAGTGTGACCTCGCTTCGATCTCTCCCTGCCTTTTTACATGCCTTTGCTATATTTTCCTCTACAACTGCCAGGTTCTCTTTTAACATAATAAATCATCCTTTCTTTGATTATTTGATCAGGTCATTTTCATTGACCTTGCTGCTGTCTAATGCAATGTGATCGTACAGATTAATGCCATATGTGGTTCCGGTCTTTACGATTGAATATTCTTCACTCTGATATAACAGATCAATCTGCTTAAAGACGGCGTATCCTTTGTTGACATTATAGACACCTTGCAGACTGGCTGTGTCGGTTCCTACCACATAGGTTTCGGTCGAATCTGGTTTGATCAGCCGTTCTCCCGCCTGTACCTTTTCACTGTCGATATAACAGTAATCATCCGTCTCATAGTAGATGGTCGGTACCACAAATTCGGTACTGCTCTTTCCATTCTTATCCGTCCGCTCAATCAACAGACCATCTGCCGTCGAATCTCCACCTTTCATGAAATAAGCAGTCGGGATCGTATAAAATTCTTTCTCCGTGATCGCTGAATTAGGAATCTTAAGCCCCGTTTCTTCGGAAAGTAACAGTTCTACCTCAACAAAACGCTCCTTGGCATAGCGCACCATGGAGTTTCGTAATGTGAGTGTCAGATAGTAAGTACCGCCCCGGCTCTCAACCGTATAGGTTGCATAGGCTGTTTTATCGTCCGAAAGGAACCGTATCTTGACCGTATCATCATCTAAAAGTGAGGTGGCAAGCTTTTCCTCGATCGGAATGACTATATACCACTCTTCCGCATCGATCAGCTTATACAACGGGTCTCCCACCTGTACGGATGTCTTTTGTTTTAAATTATCCTTAACATAGGTACTTTCGTCAAAATCATTTAATGTAATATTTTCGACGCTCTTACTCTCATATCCGTCTGTATAATAAACAACGATCCCCGGCGCATCCGAATAGATCTGATGAAAAGATGCACTTCCCTGCACGCCCTGCGTATAGTCGGACAATCCGCTCAATGCTTCTAAGCTGAGTGCCTCACTCAACGTGGAATCGATTTCATCTTTAAACGTGGAAACATTATAAAAATGGAGTGCCTGATAGGAATCCTGAAATTCCAGAATACTCTTTTCGACGGAAGATAATGTCTCCTGATCAAGTTTCGAGCCATCTTTATTCGCATCACTGATCATCTTGGAGATATCGCCATTTTCATCTACCGAACAGACCAGTCCACCATATCCGACGCGCGATGCCTCTTTGACATAATAATTTAAAGCACCTGCATTCTGTGCGGTCACAATGTGCTCATTTCGTATGATAAGGCCACGATAGATATTGTTCGCAGCCATCGTTCCCTGCTCTACTTCGTAAATGGAAATATGTGTGGTTGTCACATATGAAAAAACGTTAAAAACCAGATAAATAAAAATGATAACAAAAATGACAAGACCGATATTGATACTGAACGGCTTCCGGTATTTTACGACTTTTTTATTTTTGCTCAAAGATCTGTTCACCTCTTTATCGTCTTAAATCCTGAATAGTTATATTCTATCATTGAATCACAAAGAAAACAACTTTTATCCAAATTTCCATGCCACACCATGCCACAACATGCCGGATGTATAAAAGTTTTTTTTCAGAACATAATAGTCAAAAAGGAGGATTACAATGAATACAAATTGGTTAGATTACACATTACTGACATTAGTGATTATTGGAGCAATCAACTGGGGACTGATCGGATTTTTCAGATTTGATCTGGTGGCATTCCTCTTCGGAGATATGTCATGGTTATCCCGGATTATTTATGCCATTGTTGGAATCGGAGGGCTTTATCTGATCAGCCTGTTCGGTCGCATCCGTTCGGTAGACCGGACTTAAAAACAGATTGCACGCTTCGTGGATATTTTATGACACAAAAATACGGTACACAAAAAGCAGATGACAGAACTCTCTTTTCTTGTGTACCGTATCATTTTATCGAATATTTTCCCTATAATGAAACTACGATTTTTGCTTTTGCAACATCTGTTAATTTGGATTCATCTCTTGAAACACTTAATACAAACTTTACATTGAACTTTTCACTGATCGCGTCTAACTTCTGGATTGCATGGTTTAACTCTTCATCAGAATGAATGGATGCAATGGTAAGAAAGCTGTCTAAATACATCTCCTCCAGATCATTGTCCTGTGATACGATACCGCAGATAAATCCAAGAAATTCATCGCAGGTATCGATCAGATAATCCATCACATTGATCAATCTGACTTTGTTCTTCAATTCGTACATATGTTTCTGACTCTTATCAAGATAAACGATATTGCCAGATACGGAATCTACGGATGAGTTTACTCTTCCTAACAATTCCTTGGTTTTTCCTTTTCCTTTTTCACCTGAAATAATCTCTATCATAGCCATGCCCTCCTAGTGATATATACGTCGCCCTCATTCATGCCAGCGAAGTTCGTTAATATGAATAAAAACGATTGATTTTATAAAATAATTATAGTATATATACACAAAAAACACAACCTAAATTTCTGAAAATAGGAATTATTTTGCAAATCCTTCTAACATCTCGTTCATAAGCAGATACAGATTTGACTTTCCATCGGCTTTTAAAACGATCGATATGATCGGATCTCCAGATGGATTTTTCGAATAAAGAACCAGACAATATCCTGCCTCTCCGGTCGTACCGGTCTTTCCGCCAATGATCTCAAATCCCTCCGGTGTGCGGTAATGTCCGCTTAAATACTGATTAGTATTTTCCCAGGTGTGTGTCACCGCCGTACCATCCGCTGCCACATAAGACACATCATAAGACCTGGTGCTGATGATCGATACAAAGGTATCATTTTTGATCGCCTCTTTAAAGATCAGATACAGATCATAAACGGAAGTGTAATGATTTTCATCCGGCAGTCCATTCGGATTTACAAAATGGGACTGCACTGCCCCCAATGCAGCGGCCTCCTGATTCATCAGGGCTGCAAAACTGTCTACATCCCCTGACATATATTCTGCCAGCGCGATTGCGGCATCGTTACCACTTCGCAGCATCAGACCATATAACAGATCACGCACCGAAATCACATCTCCTGCATTGACTCCACACACTGAAGAATCCGATGCCTGCTTTGCAGCATTTTCGCTGATGGTAACGGTTTCATCCAGATTATTACAATATTTCAGGATAATGTATGCGGTAAGGATCTTGGTTGTACTTGCAGGATACAGCTTATTATAGATATTTTTCTGATAAACGATCGTATTTGTGGCAAGATTAAATGTACCTGCCCCTTCTGCTACGAAGGCATCTGTTGTATCTGTTCCTACCTCTGTGTCATCTGCAACACATAGATCCTCGGAAAAATAAGTTTTCCCGGAAGATGTCGGTGCAGCGCTGCCGATCATGGTATCTGCTGTCTGATACACATCATACGGCTCACTTAAAGCGACCTGTTTGGTCTGACAACCACACAGAAGACATACGAAACAGAGTAACAGAGATACATGTTTTTTATTTATACATCTCACGCCACTCTAAATCTCCTCTATCTAATGATTTGATCAACAACTCTGCGGTTGCCAGGTTGGTTGCCAATGGAATATTATGTGTGTCGCAGATCTTTACGACATTATTGACATCCGGCTCATGTGACTTTGGTGTCAGCGGGTCACGCAGGAAGATCACAAGATCAATCTCATTGTGTTCGATCTGCGCACCTAACTGCTGTGCGCCACCTAAATGTCCGGCTAAATATTTATGAATGTTAAGATTGGTCACTTCCTCGATCAGCCTTCCGGTTGTTCCCGTTGCATAAAGCTCGTTTTTACAAAGAATCCCCCGATATGCGATACAGAAGTTCTGCATTAATTTCTTTTTTGAATCGTGTGCGATAAGTCCAATGTTCATATTGCAAGTACCCCCTTGTTGTTAATATTTTTTAGGCTGCAGCCCAACGTTTAGGACCAGACCGATGCCTATATATAAAGACCATAACGATGTAAGACCATAACTGACAAAGGGAAGTGTAACTCCGGTATTTGGTAAAAGTCCACTTGCCACACCGATATTTACAATTGTTTGAAATCCAATCAGCGCAGCAACACCACAACAAATCAATCTACCCGCCATGTCTTTTGCCTTTCTAGCAATAAATATACACTCAATCGAGATGAAAAGCAAGAGAATTATAATGACAGAAGTACCAATAAAACCGAGTTCCTCGCCCGCAACAGCAAAAATAAAGTCGTTCTGTGGCTCGACGATAAAGTTACCATTTTTTACGGAAGTCGCATCGGTATTATTCAGTCCTTTGCCCCATAAAAGTCCGGAGCCGATCGCCATAATGGAGTTCTGCTGCTGGTAGGCGAGTTCCGGATAATCATCCGGGTACAGCCATGCCATGATACGTCCGATCTGGTAGGAACGGATGAAAGGGATCTTATCCTGGATGATCAGTGTCATGCCAATCAGTGCGGTCGGGATGCAGACAACTAAAACGCCGGTTACCAGTTTGTAACTGATGCCTGCCACAAACAGCATTGTGGCAAACACCAATGTGGTTACAATTGTTGTAGAAAGGTTCGGCTGTGCCAGGATCAGTGCAAGCGGTATTGCCGCCAGAACGAAAAAGCTGAAGATTACTCTTGGCGTATTTATTTTTTCTTCCTGCTTCATCAGATAATATGCAAAAAATAAGATCATTAATATTTTTACCAACTCTGATGGCTGGAAACGGAAACTACCAATCTGGAACCAACGTTGTGCTCCCTTGCTGGCATCACCTGCAAATCGCACAAGGATCAAAAGTGCATTGGCAATGATATAGATCGGCCATGAAAATTTTAAGATCATGCTGTAATCCAGTAAAGATGTTACCGCCATAATGATCAGACCGGAAATCATACCCATAAGCTGCTTGCTCTGGTCATCCGGACTGGCACTTCCGACCAGCATGATGCCAAGAATGTTCAAGGCAACTACAAGAAAGATCAATGTAAATTTGTAATTTTTCAGGTGATACATTTTAAACATATGAATTTTCACTCCCGCGAAGTTTCTTTGGCACAGTTATTCTCTCTTTTTGTAATCTTTTAATAAGACCTTTACCTCAATATTTTCCGGCTCGATCACAACGTATTTCGTAATGACAGTTCCGATCTCCTGCCGGATCTGATCCAGTGTTGCATCATCTAACCGTTCTTTTTCCAATGTCATCATAAGCTTCAAACGCTCTTTTGCTACAATACCAGAATGTTTTTTATACATGATGTCCTCCCTTATTACTCCATTACATGTTCTTTCGTAACGCTTCCGCGCTCATTTGCGGTATTTCCACGTTCCTTCGTAACATTGCGCCGGAAAAATATCCTCGTAAAGATATTTTCCGTTCTGGTGTAATCCGGGATCTTAACATCCTCTCCTGTAATCCGTCTTGCGATATTCCGATAGCAGTTTTCGGAAACGGTATGGAGTCCTTTGGCGGCATGCTGTCCCATGACCGGCATACCATGGTTCTGCGCTACGATGATTGCCTCATCTTCTAAGACTACGCCAAGAAGTTCGGCTTCTAACAGTTCACAGATATCCGGAATATCGAGCATATCGCCATCTTTTACCAGCTGACTTCGAAATCCGTTGATCAACAGACTGATATCTGCCATCTTCTGTTTCTTTAAAATCTGCAACACACAGTCCGCATCATGTATTGCCGCAATCTGAGGTGTTGTGACCAGTATGACATGATCTGCATTTGCAAGTGCCAGTTCGAACCCATGATCGATTCCTGCAGGGCTGTCAACCAAAACATAGTCATATTCCTGACGCAGTTCTGCAAGCAGCTGTTTCATCTTTTCTTTGTCCAGATCGCCTGCATCTTTGGTACAGGACGATGGAATGATGGAAAGATTTGGGAACCGTTTGTCTTTGATGACTGCCTGCTTCATCCGGCATCGTCCCTTTAGTACATCCACCAGATTATAAAGGATCCTGTTTTCCAGTCCCATCACAACATCCAGGTTTCTTAAACCGATATCGGTGTCAACCAATATCACTTTTTTATCTAACAGTGAAAGTCCTACTCCGACGTTGGCTGTTGATGTTGTTTTTCCAACGCCGCCTTTTCCAGAAGTAAAAGTGATTACTTCACCCATGAAGAAGACCTCCTGTTTTTCTATAATAAAACTCCGGCACTTTTTCTGATGAAAAGTGCATCTGGAGAATTATCCTCTCAACGATCCAAATTTAATCATTTCTCTGATTGTTTCCTGCAGTGATTTCTTCTGCCTGACCACTTAACAGGGCTTCCTTATCCCCTATACCAAAATAATATGCCAGAATATTTTTGGATACCTTTGCCGCATTATGGGATGTGTATCCGGATGCAATACGTGTTGCGATCGAGATCTTTGGATCCTCATAAGGCGCGTAACCTACAAATAACGCATGATCCGGCCGGTTTCCGCCTTGCTGTGCCGTACCGGTCTTACCGGCAACCGACAGTTCAAAGCCGGAAAATTCAGACATATTTTCTACTACCATGCGCATACCGGAATGGATGGCTGACCACTGTGACGTGTCTAAGACATCTACCGTGTTGCGCACCTGCGGGTCATATACTTTCAAAACATTTCCATCGGAATCTTCCAGACGGTTCAACAGGGTATACTGATATACCGTACCGCCATTAGCGACTGCTGTTACATAGCGGGAAAGCTGGACGGTCGTGTAGTTGTTATTACTCTGACCGATTGCTGCCATGACCGGGAACTCGTCTGCGATCTGTGGGCTGCTCTCCTCAATCTCAATTCCTGTCGTCTCATTTAAGCCATAAATGGAAGCATATTTCTGGATCTTTGCAATACCATTTTGTGCGGCATCATCACTATAGCTCATAGCATAATTATTTGTACTGAGACGGTATCCCACCTCATAGAAATAATAGTTACAGGAATCCCGCAATGCTTCAGACACATTGATCAGTCCATGTGTACCATGGGAGGAAGTATAAATCCAGCATTTGGGTTTGTTGCTTACATTTTCATAGACACCCTTGTCTAAAATCTGTTCTGTCGGAGAGATCACACCTTCAGCCATTCCTGCTGTTGCACTTACCATCTTAAATGTGGAACCAGGTGCGGTTCCCTGCTGTGTCGCATAGTTTAACAGTGGTCGTGCCTCGTTATCTTTTAAGCTGTTGAAATACTCTGCATCTACACTGTTTGCAAGACGGTTTCCGTCATATCCCGGATAACTTACCAGTGCAAGCACCTCTCCGGTCGTCGTATCTGTGATAACACAGGAACCGGAACACGGATCTAGCGCAAGCTGCGCCGGTGTGATGTCTAAACTTTTAATCTTTTCTTTGATAAAAGTCCCCGGATCGATACTGCCATTCTGTAATCCGGCGATCTGCTCATCATCAAAGGTAAGAACTCCCTGATCAAATAAGATCAGGCATAACTGTCTTCCGTTGATGGCACCTGCTTTGATCAGATATTCGTAAATGATCTTCGAAAATTTCTTATCTGAGGAAATATCATTGAGAATATAATCACAAAGACTCTCATATATTTCTGTAGAGTCCGAATATTTCTCATTGACGGAAAACTTTGTGATATCAATCCAGTTTTTGGCAATCGTATGAGTCAGATATTCCTGCGGACTGATCTCGCCGTTTTGCCATTTTAAATAGATTTCATCGGAAGTATCGATATTTTTTTCAACCAGGATATTATCCTCTTTTAACATCTTGATGATGTAAGTGTAGTAATCCTGATCTTCTTCGTTCATGGAAGCAAAAACAGGCGCATTGCTCTCTAACAGTTCTGTTTTTATCTGCGAGATCACCTGACTTTGCCGATTCAAGAAAATCTGACGTACTTCCTGCTCCATCTGGGATGCTCCATCCTCCGCAAAATGCGTGATATCAATGACATTGTTATTGATCAGTGCATAATAAACATCAGTCAGCGCAATGCTGATATCGGAGTACGGATTTTCGATATTGGAGTATACGATACCCGCAATCTCCTGCTCCAGGAGATTATAGGTCGCAATCTGTAAATCTGCATCAATGGACAGATAAACATTTTCTCCTGCCACCGGGTCTTCGTGCTCGATCACCTGAAGTGCCTTTCCAAGGTGGTCTACATAGAGCTTCTCGTAACCTTTTTCTCCCTTTAGTTCACTGTCCATATACTGTTCAATTCCGAGCTTACCAACCACATCATTTAATGTATAGCTCTCATCCGTCTCAGACAGCTTATTATATTCATCTGTTGAGATCTTTCCTGTATATCCGATGATAGACGAAAAATATTCGCTGTCATTGTATTTCCGGATCGTGTCGCTTGCGATCTCAACACCCTGCAACTCTCCTGCATGCTCACTGACGTATGCAACTGATTCCTCGGAAACATTCGTTGCAATATTCGTCACGATATATTTCTGATACGCATTCTGCGACATGGCAAAACGTACGACTGCGATCTGGTATGTCATTTTGCGGTCATACTCTTCACTGATCCCGAAACGGATCGAACTGCTCAGATAATCCATTACCTGCTGTTCGGTTGCCTCGGCCGGAGAATATCCCATCTTTTTGACATAATCCGCATCCGAGAGATCATCATAACTGTTTTTCCCGTAAACATCTGCAAGGAAACGTTTCCAGGTCGTACTGCCCTTTTCGACATTATATGTATAACCGGAGTCCGTATAGTCAATTTTAAAATCATTGAGAATGGAGTCCCCGTTTTTCTCCAATGCCTTCACGATCTGTGAGATCTCCTGATTGAGTGCTTTATTCTTTTCGCTGTCGGAACTGTAGGTTCCGTTATCTTCGATCGTTATCGTGTAGGCGAGTTCATTGTAGGCAAGCAGTTTGCCATTCCGGTCGTAGATATTGCCTCTCGTACTGTTTAGGGTACGCTCCTTTACGATCTTTAGGGTATAATTGTCCTGATATTCCTGTCCATTTACAATCTGTAAATAAAAGACACGCCATAAGAGCACGGCAAAGAGAAGGGTAAGTACAACTCCTGCCACTGCAAGACGGGATTTAAAGAATAAACGAAATACTTCTTTTATATTATCAAACAAACTTACTTGCACTCCTTTTCTCAATTACCTCTAACCGCTGGTTGATCTTTAAAATGATAAAATACAAAAAAATTGTAATAACCATGGTATACACCAGTTCCGGTATCATTATGTGTAGAAAATAGTAACTAAAGTCATATCTATTCCGGAAAAGGAACAGAATAAAGTAGATAAAAAGGTTGCAGCTTAGATCGCTTCCTGCAATGAGTAACATCGGAAGCTTGATATCTTCTGGATAAAACAGCTTGCGGAACATGCCGTTGATATATCCAATATACATATAAACCAGGGAATAAAATCCAAGGATGCCGCCGTTCCAGATATCTAACAGCAGACCACAGAAAAACCCGATAAACAGCCCCTCTTTCCTTCCCCTCATAAATCCAAATGCTGAGACAACGATGATCAGAAGATTCGGAGAGATAGAGGCAAAAGAAAGCGCAGAGAATAAGGTTGTCTGCAACAGATAACACACTGCAATCAGTATAAAAACAATGATCTTTCTTCTCATAATAACCCCTAATCCTCTGCTGTCTGTTTTTTGTTTAAAATAACCAGAACTTCTTCAATATGCTCAAAGTCGACCGCCGGTGTGATCGTACCTGACTTGGTCAGGTTGTTGGCATCCATCTCAAGTGTGCTGATATAACCGATCAAAATTCCCTGCTGATACTGATCTGACACATAAGATGTCACAACCGGGTCCCCGATGGTGACCTTGTCGTCTTTGTCGTTGAGATTGGAAAACTCAATGACCATATTTTCATTCATATTCTGCAGGCTGCCATTTACGATCAGGTTGTCCGAAGTGGAAGTCACCATGCCACTGACCTTCATAGTATCATTGATGATGGTCGATACCTTGGCGTAATTTGGTCCCACATCCGTGACGATCCCGACCAGCCCACTTCCGGCGATCACGTTCATATTCTCTTCGATCCCGTCGTCAGCTCCCTTGTCTATGGTAAAGTTTGTAAACCAGTTGCCACCGTCTTTTCCGATGACATTTGCTGCAACTTTATCATAACTTGGATATTTCTGGTCAAGATTTAGCAATTCTCTTAAATTTTCCAGTTCGTACTGCTCTAATTTAATGGTGTTTAACTCTGTGGTAAGGCTGTCTACCTGCTGTTTTAATTCCTCATTTTCCTTCATGACATCACTGAGTTTCTTTAAGTGGTCGGATTTATCGGTAATCCAGCTTCCAACCGTATTGATGCCCTTCTGCATTGGTACAAAAACATATCCGGCAACTGTATTGAGCGGTCCGCCATTGATCCCCAGTGTAAAACTCAGCAGAAGTGCTGCGATACAGACACCCGTTAAGATCAACAGTATGTATTTTGTCGGAAGGATAAATTTCGGTTTTCGTTTCATGTTTTCCCCTAAATTAAAATCTTGCTTTTCATGCTAAATGCTAAATGTTTGTATTTATTGTCCGAAACGATCTTCACAAGTCCGCGCACAACGCACTCTTCCGGATCTTCACAGGTATTAACATTGATGCCTGTGATCTGCTCGAACAACTCATCCAGATCGTGGATCTGAGAACCACCACCGGTAATGTAGATACCGGAATGGATGATATCTTTTGCCAGCTCTGGCGGAGTCTTCTCCAATATCATTTTTATGGAATTGCAGATACTGTTCAGATTGTCCTTGATCGCTTCGTAGATCACTTCGCCGGATAATTCCATCTCGATCGGAAGTCCGCTTACCACATCACGGCCTACAACCACCATTGTGTCAGCATTTCCCGGCATTCCGGAACCAAGGCGTTCTTTTAAGCTCTGTGCCGTTTTTTGTCCAATGACAAGATTATAGTTTCTCTTGATATGTGTAATGATGGATTCGTCAATACGATTGCCGCCAAAATGCAGCAGGTCACTTAATACCAGTCCGCCAAGTGAGATTACGGAGATCTCGGTTGTGTCCGCACCGATATCTACAATCATAATACCAGTAGGCTCATTGACATCCAGTCCCAGTCCTACTGCATCTGCGATCGGTTTTTCGCAAAGCAGCACGCTCTTTGGTTTTAAGGATTTGCTTTTATAGAAAATATCAAAAAATGCCTTCTTCTCTACGTCCGTGATACTGGTTGGCACTGCAACGATAAATTCTGCACCTTTTATCTTGCCCTTTACATGGGTCTCTAAGAAAAGCTGGAGCATGGACTGTAAATTGTTAAAGTCCGCGATAACACCGCTTGTGACCGGGAATGTGACATTGATCGTCTCCGGTGCTTTCTCATACATCGCATAGGCAGCATCTCCATACGCATAAATCTCATCTTTGTTGACCAGTGCAATGGTGTTTTTCTCGTTTAAGATCTTGTTGGTTGATTTGCAGTAAACCTTCATATTGCAGGTTCCAAGGTCAATACCGTATACATTATTTGTCATTGTTCTCTCCCTTTAGACCATGGCATACTCCTCTATACCACGATCCGATTTTTTTCTCGATAGCTATAATAAGTTCTGTCTCCGATAATGATATGATCCGACAGATGGATCCCCATGATCTTTCCACATTCATAGATCCGCTCGGTAACCGCATCATCTGCAGCGGACGGATCCGGTATCCCGCTTGGATGATTGTGTAAGATTACCAGATGGACTGCATCACACGCTAAGGCAAACCGGAAGATCTCCCGTGGCGATACGATGGAGGCATCCACACTCCCAACTGAGACAAGCTTGTCTGACAAAAGGTGGCATTTACTGTCGAACATACATAACATCAGATGTTCCCTGCGCTCATGGCGCAATGTCTCCATGTAATAATCTGCGATCGACGCCGGATGATCCAGACAGATGTTATTATAATATTTTGTTTCCGTAATTCTTCGTGACAGTTCGGCAATACATTTTAACTGGATTGCCTTCACTTTTCCAATCCCGCGGATCTTTATCATGTCTTCATAAGAGACATCATACAAATTCAGCAGATTGCGCCGCCCGGTTGTAAGAAAATTTCTGGCAACGTCAATAGACTGCACGCCGTTTGTGCCGGACTTTATGATCACTGCCAAAAGTTCGGCATCACTCAGATAAGAAGCTCCATATTTTAAAAACTTCTCATATGGCTGTTCGGAATCCGGTAAGTTTTTTACTGTTATATTTGTTTCCATGTATGTTTCCTTTCTGCGGTTCTGCCGCAAACTCTCCCTGGAAACATCACATTACCGACATTCACACTACATTGTATCATAACAGGTCAAGGTTCACAAGATTTCGTTCCTTAAGTTTTTGTAAAGATTTCAAAATTCCGAGTTTTGCATGATACCAGGTCAGTCCGCCCTGGAAATAAACGGCGTATGGCTCTTTTAACGGTCCATCCGCGGAAAGTTCGATGGAAGAACCCTGTACGAATGCGCCTGCTGCCATAATGACATCACTGTCATAGCCCGGCATTGCCCACGGCTCCGGTGTCACATAGCTGTCAACTGGTGCTGCTGCCTGGATGCCCTCACAGAATGCGATCAACCCCTCCGGATTGTGGAACGAAACCGCCTGGATAATGTCGTGACGGCTCTCGGTCGCATTCGGCACTACCTCAAAACCAAGTTTTTCATAAATATTTGCTGCAAAGATCGCACCTTTTAACGCACCGCTCGTTACGGTCGGTGCAAGGAAAAATCCCTGATAGAATGACTGGATCACGCCAAGGGATGCGCCGACTTCTTTTCCAAGTCCCGGGGAAGTCAGACGATATGCCGCATTTTCCACACATTCTTTTTTGCCGACAATATAGCCGCCGATTGGTGCCAGTCCGCCGCCCGGATTTTTGATCAGGGAACCAACCATCATATCCGCTCCGACTTCAAGTGGCTCTCTCTCTTCTACAAATTCACCGTAGCAGTTGTCGACCATACAGATCACATCCGGTTTGATGCCCTTGATAAAGGAGATCAGTTCCCCAATCCTCGCCACAGATAAAGTCGGTCTGGTCGCATAACCTTTGGAACGCTGGATGGTAACCAGTCTGGTCTTTTCGTTGATCGCCTTTTTGATGTTTTCATAATCAAACTGTCCATCTGGAAGCAAGTCTACCTGACGGTAGCTGATCCCATACTCTGCCAGAGAACCTTTAGACGGGCGGATACCGATCACTTCCTCTAAGGTATCATATGGTTTTCCTACCGGTGATAATAACTCATCCCCCGGGCGCAGGTTGGACATCAGTGCAAGTGCAAGTGCATGGGTACCGCATGTGATCTGCGGACGTACCAGTGCATCCTCTCCCTTAAAGCAGGAAGCATACACTTTCTCCAATGTATCTCTTCCCAGATCGTTATAGCCATATCCGGATGACATATTAAAACATTCCGCACTCACACGGTTTTCCTGCATGGCACGGATGACCTTCATCTGATTAAATTCTGCGATCTGGTCGATCTTTTCAAAACGCTCCTTTAAAGATGCCTCTATCTTCTGTCCAAACTGGTATACCTCTTTTGAAATACCAAGTGACTCATATTGCTGTTCCATAAAATCCATTTGTTTTTCCCTCTTTCTCTAGTCAATGACCTGTTTTTCCTGTAGTACCTGTAACATATCCTCTAACAATTTTTCTTCTGCATTGGCATAATCTGACTTATTCCACCAGCACACCTCACGCTCTCTTTTAAACCAGGTAAGCTGCCGTTTTGCAAAATGGCGCGTCTCCCGCTTAATGATGTAAATTGCCTGTTCCAACGTGTACTCGCCCTCCAGATATGCTAAGATCTCTTTATAGCCAAGCCCCTGCATGGCAACCATATCTCTGTGGCAGCCAAGCTGTTTTAACTGTTTTACTTCCTCTACAAGCCCCTGTTCTATCATAAGATCCACACGTCTGTCAATACACTCATATAATTTTGCCCGGTCATCGGTCAGCACAAAATAGGCAAACTGATAAGGGGATGTCTTCTGCCGTTCCTTTTCATTGTGCTCTGAGATCCGGTTTCCGGTCAGATGATAAAATTCAAGTGCACGGATGACACGTTTGACATTATTGGCATGGATTGCCTCGGCAGAAGCCGGATCCACCTCGTCAAGCATGGCATGCAATGCTTCATTTCCCTTTTCTTTTGCAATGTGTTCGAGTTCTTCCCGGTATGCCGTATCACTCTCCTGCTCGGTAAAATCAATATCATAGAGCAATGCCTGAATATAAAATCCGGTTCCGCCTGTCACGATCGGTATCTTTCCTTCCGCGTAGATCTCCTCTAAATATTTTTTTGCAAGCTGGACAAATTTTACAACATGAAATTCTTCGTCCGGCTCTAATTCATCGATCAGGTAATGCTTTACCCCCCGCATTTCCTCTTTCGTGATTTTTGCCGAGCCGATGTCCATATGCTTATATACCTGCATGGAATCCGCAGAAATGATCACACCGTTGATCCGCTTTGCCAGTTCGATCGATAACGCTGTCTTTCCCACCGCGGTCGGACCGGTCAGTATTACCATGGGTTTCTTTTTTGTATCTTCCATTCAGACAATCCTCTTAAATTTCTTTTCTATCTCATATTTGCTCATTGCAATGATCGTTGGTCTTCCATGCGGACAGTTATATGGATTTTCAAGCTGTAATAATTCATCGATCAACACTTCCATTTCGGATCGGCTGATCGCCTGATTTCCCTTGATCGCCGCTTTACATGACATGGATGCCACTTTTTCCATGATCAGATTCGGGGCATCTGCGCCGCTGATATTTGCAAAATCATCTAACATTTCAATAAACATGGAACGCATGTCAATATCCGTAAAATCTGCCGGAACTGCCGTCACCGCATATTCTTTTCCGCCAAACGGCTCCACCTCGTAACCAAAGGTCGTGATCTCTTCCCGGTAACGCTCCAACATTTCCCCTTCCTGCGCATTTAACGTCAAGATCGTAGGCGGACTTAAGGTCTGGGAAGAAAACGTCTTCTTTTTGACCCGCTCCATCGTCTTTTCATAGAGTACCTTTTCGTGGGCAGCATGCTGATCAATGATAAACAGCTTATCCTCATACTGCACCAGCCAGTAAGTATCAAACAGCTGTCCTAAAATCCGGTGTTCTTTTCTCGCTTCTTTTGTCAAAAAGCTCTGCTGCTCGTAGGAGACCTCCGATACAGGTTCTGTTGCCTGCTCTGGTTCCTGCACCACCGCATTTTGCGGTATGCCTGTTTCCGGTTCTTTTGGTTTCACCTGATAGGTGATCTCTTCCGCCACGTTTGGTTCTGCCACTTTCTGAAATACCGATACCGGTTTTGTATTCTGTGGCTTTTCCTGTGATTTCTCCTGCTGCTCTTCTGCTGCCTTTGCCGGCTCTTTTTTCAGCAGTTTATCGAAAACGGATTGATTTTCTGCCGGCTGGTTTTCTGCCACCTGTTTTACAGCCTGTTGCAATACAGCCGGCTGTGATATATCCTGTTGTGACGTTGATGCAGCCTGTTGAGAGGTTGACGACTGAAATGCAGCCCGCTGCGGCATCTGTGCGTTCACACCAGCTCCCGGTTCAACGTTCGGCATCCTTCTTCTCTCAAATGGTTCCGGTGTCCCTGCTGCGATCGGTTCACGTTTCTGCGGTTTCTTTTCCTCCACCGGCACATCCGGGATAAAGTCCTTATGTGTCAGTGCTTTCCGAATGATGTCAAACAGCACATGATATACCTTTTCATTATCAGAAAAACGCAGTTCCATCTTGGTCGGATGCACATTGACATCTAACAGTTCTGTCTCAAAGTTAAAATAGAGAACACAGAACGGATACTGGTGCTGCATGACAAAGCCCTTATAGGCCTCCTCGATCGCCTTTGACAGCAGCGCACTTTTTATGTAACGTCCATTGATGAAATAATTTTCATAGTTGCGGTTTCCTCTTGAGATCAGCGGTTTTCCAATAAAACCATGCACCTCAAACAGAGGGGTCTTCTGTTCGATTGGGAGCAATGCTGCCGTGATATCACGTCCATAGATGTGATAGATTAAATCTTTTTCTTTGGAGTTGCCCGCTGTGTGCATCTTCGTCTGTCCGTTACTGATAAATTTAAACGAAACATCCGGGTGCGATAAGGCAAGGCGTTCCATCAGATCGCTGATATAGTTTCCCTCCGTCTGTGCCGTTTTTAAAAATTTCCGTCTGGCAGGCACATTGTAAAAAAGATTACGCACCAGAAACGTGGTTCCCTCCGGTGCACCGATCTCTTCGTTTGCGACCTCTTTGGAACCCTCAATGACATAACGAGTCCCTGTCAGTTCTCCGTATGTCTTTGTGATCAGCTCCACCTGTGAGACTGCTGCAATACTGGAAAGTGCCTCTCCACGGAACCCCAGTGAGGTAATTGACAGCAGGTCTTCCACCTGACGGATCTTACTTGTGGAATGACGCAAAAAGGCGATTGGAACCTGCGCATGCTCAATCCCGCTTCCATTATCGGTAATACGGATGAAGGAAGTTCCACCCTCTTTGATCTCTACGGTAATGGCGGTCGCTTTCGCATCGATCGCATTTTCCACTAACTCTTTTACCACGGAAGATGGCCGTTCCACCACCTCCCCGGCTGCAATCTTATCAATCGTTTCCTGATTTAATAATTTTATTTCCGGCATATTGCTCCCCCAATTTTCGCACTAAGGTCTCGGTAATTTCGGTCCATCCGGCAATGGTTTTCCGCATGGTCTGGTCTCGGTACAATAACCATAATAGTCACATTTTGGCAGAAACAGATTTGCAACGATCCAGCTCCATTCCTCGGAATACTCTGCCAGTGCTTTTCCGATATCATGGAACAACTGACGGTATTCCCAGTAAGCACGGTTGCACATCCGCTGATGGCTCATGTCGACCAGGTTTCTTAAATTTCTTTTATCGACGATCGTTGCTGTCATTCCTAATGGAAGTCCATTGGCGACATCCTCTCTCGGGATCTTGTATTCCTGTTCTAAAATGCGGCATTCCTCATTGATGTGTGCCATCAGTGCCTGATATTTTTCCAATGCCTCTTCATTCCGCTGCACGGAAGGCGGGATAATATAGTCAAATCCCTTTCCCGCGTAATCGATATATCTCGTACTTGACTGTAATCTTGTCGGTGCGCCTCCAATGTGCGTATACCACTCACGTTCCACCCGGGCAGAATATCCCTTTAAGACCATCTCGACATTGACATATTCCATGACACGTCCATGCCCGGATAAGATACAGTCCATGCCCCTTTTATAGTTTTTTTCATCCTCTGTGGTGTTACCGCCCCAGCAGACACCCGCACGCTGTCCCATTAACGTAATCGGATTTTTGGTTGTTTCCGGTAAAATTGTAATTGTTCCCATGTTTCCTCACATTCTGTCTGTTTTTACCAACGATTTTTTACTTTGTTCTGCAACTCGTACAATTTATTTAACGCTTCGATCGGGGTAAGATTTCCGACATCCACGTTGCGCAGTTCCTCGATGATATCATTGTCACTGACCGTATCAAATAAGGACATCTGTGTTAAATCTACCTCATCTAATTTTTCTTTTTTCTTTTTGCTCTGGGAAGCCCCCTCTACGGAAATCCCTCTTGCAACCGCCGCGATATCATTTGAGATCAGCTGTTCGACGATCTCCTTGGCACGCTCAATGACAGAGTCCGGCACGCCGGCTAATTTTGCAACCTGGATACCATAACTCTTATCGGCACCACCGCGCACGATCTTTCTTAAAAATACAATGTCATCGCCTTTTTCTTTTACGGCAATGCAATAGTTATTGACGTTATTTAATTTTCCTTCCAGCTCGGTCAGCTCATGATAATGAGTCGCAAATAACGTCTTTGCCCCGAGCAGCTTTGGATTGCTGATATGCTCCACGACCGCCCATGCGATACTGAGTCCGTCAAACGTACTGGTTCCACGTCCGATCTCATCTAATACAAGGAGTGAATTGGACGTTGCATTGCGGAGGATATTCGCAACCTCATTCATCTCGACCATGAAAGTACTCTGCCCGCTTGCCAGATCATCAGAAGCTCCCACACGCGTAAAGATACGATCCACAATGCCGATCTTCGCAGTTGTTGCAGGAACAAAGCTGCCGACCTGCGCCATCAGCACGATCAAGGCTGTCTGCCGCATATAAGTCGATTTACCTGCCATATTCGGCCCCGTGATAATCGAGATCCGGTGACTTCCATTGTCCAGATAGGTATCGTTGTCAATAAACATATCATTCGTGATCATTTTCTCGACAACCGGATGTCTGCCGCCTTTGATGTCAATCACACCGTTTTCGGTGATCTTCGGTCTGCAATAGTGGTTTTCATCCGCTACAACTGCAAGTGAAACAAATACATCCAGTTTCGCAACGGCTTTTGCGGTACGCTGGATCCGCACAACCTCATCTGCGATCTTATTTCGCACGTCACAGAACAGGTCATACTCTAAATTTACTAACTTATCCTCTGCTCCTAAGATCATGTCTTCCAGTTCTTTTAATTCCGGCGTGATATAGCGTTCTGCATTGGCAAGTGTCTGTTTTCTTGTGAAATAATCCGGCACCAGCTCTTTGTAAGAATTGGTTACCTCTAAATAATAGCCAAACACTTTGTTGTATTTGATCTTTAAGTTTTTAATGCCTGTCTTTTCCCGTTCTTTCGCCTCTAACTCTGCCAGCCAGGTTTTCCCCTCCGTCTTGGCATTGCGGTACTGGTCAACCTCGGCATGATAGCCCTCTTTGATGATCCCACCATCTCTGGTTGAGATCGGCGGTTCCTCCCCGATCGCCGCATCGATCAGCTGGTACAGTTCCTCTAAGGAATCCATATCCTCCTGTATCTCTTTTAACTGTGCACAGGAGAAGTCCTGCAGCAGGGTTTTGATCGGTGGCAGCATTCCGATGGAATTTTTAAAGGCAACCAGATCCCTTGGATTAGCCGACATGTAGGTAACGCGTGTGATCAGTCGTTCCAGATCGTAGATCGGGTTTAAATATTCGCGCAGTTCCTCTCTGGTAATGATATTGGCATTTAATTCCTCGATCGCATCCTGTCTCTGGACGATCTTCTCCTTATCGATCAGCGGCTGTTCCACAAAGGAGCGCAACATACGGGCTCCCATGGCGGTCTTTGTCTTATCGAGTACCCAGAGGAGCGATCCGCGTTTCTGTTTTTCGCGCAGCGTTTCTACCAGTTCCAGATTTCGTCTGGTTGAGCTGTCGATCAGCATATATTTTCCGGTTGCGTACGGATGAATGGCTGAAATATGGTTTAAGGACGTTTTCTGTGTCTCATACAGATATTTGAGCAATGCTCCTGCCGCGATCACACCACAGTCATAATCAACGAGTCCAAGCCCTTCCAGACTGTTTACATGAAAATGCTCTTTTAAGGTTGTCCGGGCTGTTTCGTCACTAAAATACCATGCCTCAAGTGCGTAAATTGTAATTCCAAGTCGGTTCTTCATATCGGAAATGTCAATGCCGCTCATATAAAAACTTTCGTTGCAGACGATCTCCGTTGGAGAAAATTTATTGATCTCATCCAATAATTTCCGTTCATTTTCCACCTCGGTCACGAAATAATCTCCGGTCGATACATCCGCGATGGAAAGCCCATACTTATCTGCGACATAGACGATACACATAATATAGTTATTTTTGCCCTCGTCCAATGCCTGGATATCGGTATTGGTTCCCGGTGTCACGATCCGGATCACTTCTCTTTTGACCAGTCCCTTCGCCAGTTTCGGGTCCTCGACCTGTTCACAGATCGCCACTTTGTGTCCATTGGCAACCAGCCGGTTTAAATAGCCTTCCACTGCGTGATACGGGATTCCGCACATCGGAGCGCGTTCTTCGGTTCCGCAGCTTTTGCCGGTCAGTGTCAGTTCCAGTTCTTTGGATACCGTAAGGGCATCATCAAAAAACATCTCATAAAAATCGCCTAAACGATAAAATAAAATACAATCTTTATATTCTTCTTTGGTCTGCAGATATTGCTGCATCATCGGTGTATATTCTGGCAATGTTCTTTCCTCAGTTTTCTTTTATTCTGCTAATCTTATTGTTGATCTCTGACAATGGCTTCCGCCACTTTTAATCCGTCCATGGCGGCAGACATGATCCCGCCTGCATATCCGGCACCCTCCCCACATGGATAAATGCCGCCGATATTGGCTTCAAACGTCTTTCCTCTGGTAATGCGCACCGGAGAGGATGTCCGGCTCTCAACGCCGGAAAGGATTGCATCTTCCCTGTCAAATCCATGGATGGAATGTGCAAACTGGTGCATTCCTTCGATGAACGACTCTTCTAATGCCTCCGGCAGCAGTCCTCGCAAATTGCAAAGCATATGTTCGCCCTTCGTCTCGCTCTCATACGCTCCATACGCTTTCGACGGAACATTTTTGCAAAAATCGCCAAACAACTGCTGCGGGATCTTTCCGCCCGCCAGCTCATAAGCTCTTTGTTCCAATACCTCCTGAAAACGTACGCCAAGCAGTGCATCCTTTGGGGCATCCTCACAAAGTGCGGCAAAATCTTCCGGCGTTACCGATACGATAATGGCACTGTTTGCATTTTTCCCGGCACGGCTCGCATAACTCATGCCGTTGACTGCCAGCCTTCCCTTTTCCGATGACGCATTTACGACATATCCTCCTGGACACATGCAGAAAGAATACACGCCTCTTTTATTTGGAAGATTTGCCGTAACCTTATACGGTGCCGCCGGCAGCTCCTGCGCGTAAGTCTCTCCATACTGGATCTCATTCATCAGTTTCTGCGGATGTTCCACACGGAAGCCCACCGCAAAAGATTTTGCTTCCATTTCCAGTTTCTTCTTCAAAAGCATGGCAAAGGTGTCACGGGCACTGTGTCCGATCGCAAGGACCACACATTCTGTCGCGATCTGCTCTGTTCCATTGACGGTCACTCCTGTCACACGCCCTTCTGTGATTTCTAAATCCGTTACCTGCGCTTCAAAACGGAATGTGGCACCATGTTCGATCAGAAACTGCCGCATTCTCTTAATGACATCCGCAAGGATATCCGTACCGATATGCGGTTTATTTTCATATAAAATATGTTCCGGTGCCCCGAACAAAACGAATGTCTCTAATACAAACCGGTTTCTGCCCACCGGATCTTTGACGAGCGTATTCAGCTTTCCATCGGAAAACGTACCTGCACCGCCTTCGCCAAACTGCACATTGGATGCCGGATCTAACACTCCGGTCTGCCAGAAGGCTTCTACATCCTGCATGCGCTCTTCCACACATTTGCCACGCTCTAGGATCAGTGGTTTATATCCGCCTAAGGTAAGTGCATAGGCGCAGAAAAGTCCTGCCGGTCCCGCACCGACTACAACCGGAGCATGTGAAAATGACAACTGACTGTTCTGCGGGATCTGATATTTTTTCTGTTTGGTTGACATAATATTATTATCGTGAACCTTTTTTAAAATCTGATCCTCATTTGTTGTTTCTACATCAACTGAATACACATAATGTAGTTCTGGTTTCTTTCTTGCATCGATCGATTTTTTTGCGATCGAATAGGTAAACTTCTGATCCGGTTTCAGATGAAGCTGTTTTTTTATCTTCTGTTCTAATTGTTCCCTGTTGTGATGAATTGGTAATTTGATCTGATTTATTCTTATCATTGATTGCGTTTCCTTCCGGCAAGTGCCCTGACTGCCGCAGATTTTCCTGCTACATAACCGCTCGACCATGCCCACTGGAGATTATATCCGCCACAGGTTCCGTCAATATCGATCACTTCCCCGGCAAAGTAGATCCCCGGTACGATCTTAGACATTAAAGTCTGATCCTCCAGCTCGTTTGTTGTAATCCCACCGGCACATACCTGCGCCTGTTCAAATGTTTTACTTCCGATAATGTCGACCCGAAGCCCCTTTATCACGGCACAGAGCCGTTTTAACTCTGTGTCTGAGACGGTTTCAGCCGGTTTTTGCAAAGATATCTGTGCCTCTTTTAACAAGACTCCGGACAGCTTTTTATTCATAAGACCGATCACTGCCTCGCCTGCCGTTTTGCCATGGGCAAACCTGCCAAAGCGTTTTTGCAGCAGCTGCAGCAGTTCTTCTTTCCCAAGATCCGGCATAAAATCAAGAAGTGCAAAGACGTTTTTCTTCTGCTGTAATGCCCTTGTCGCATACCGGCTCAGCTGAAATACCGGGATACCGGAAATTCCAAAGTCAGTTAGCTGCAATTCGCCACGCTCGGATGCAGTCTCTTTGTTATCTATGTAGAGATGAATCTCATTTTCTGCACGAATTCCTGCAAGTGCTTTAAAAAATGACTGTTTTCCCTGCAACTGCACCAGTGCCGGAACGACCGGAACCATGTGATGTCCCAGTTTTTCGAGCAACGGAAAGGCACTGCCATCACTTCCGGTCTTTGGAGATGCCAGAAGACCGGTTGCAAAGACAACCGACGTGGCATAAAACTCACCGTGGTCTGTCTTTAGCAGAAAGCCATCCCCTTTTGCCGTCAATTTCGACAGATTACAGGACACCTCTTCTTCTATGCCAAGGTACGCTGCCTCCATGCGCAGTACATCCAGCACCGATGCCGCCTGCTCGCTTGACGGATAATAATATCCGTTTTTTATCTTTGGATAAATCCCCAGTTCTTCAAAAAAAGCGACCGTTTCTGCCACGCCAAACTGATTAAAAACAGGCACAACAAATGCAGGGTTCTCACCTCTGTAACATGAGTCCCCCTGCACGGCATTCGTATAATTGCATTTCCCATTTCCGGTCACAAGGATCTTTTTCCCGACCCGGTCCATATGTTCTATAATGATTGTTTTCGCGCCATTTCTGGCAGCAGAGATCGCTGCCACCAGACCTGACGCACCTCCACCGATCACGGCTACATCTATCTGTTTCATAATAAATTATTTTAGCATAAGAATTTCAAACATTCAACCGCCTTATCCTTAACTGGAATAACTCTCAAGAAAGGCAAATAATTCCTGTTCATTCTGAAAATAAATGCCACTCTCTGCCTTTTTTTCTGCTGTCTCATCGAGCTCGTCCACCCGGATATTAGTTTCAAAGTAGATCTCTTTCTCTCCCTTCCGGTAGACAACCAGTACATCCTCTTTTACCAGGACAACGTATTCGTATGTTCCCGGCGGTGCCATGCTTTCTGTGATCTCTAATGCTGTCATTTCCTCCGTTTCGCTCTGTATCTGTTGCGGCATTTTTTCTCCCTGTTCCGCTTTATTCTGGAATGGAACAAAATAACAGACTCCAACTGTCACAAGTGCTGCCGCAAAAAAGCAAATACCTACCGTCTTTTTCATGTTTCCTCACAATCTGCGGTTCTGTCCGCGCCGCCCGGATGGGCATGTTACGATAAGTATTTGCTATTTTTTTGTTTTTATACATTTATTGTAATAAATGGAATTTCTTTGCAAGTGCAACCAGAAGATGTCCCTTCGGGAAACGTAAGATCTCCTGCTCACTTAATCCTTTTAATAATAACAACAGGACTGCGTAGACGATCGCACCGATCAGAATGGAAACGATCGTTGCAATCGTATTGCTGCGGATCAGATATAAGATCCCTTTATAACACAACAGTACCACAACGCCCATTCCAACGGACGATACCGCCGGGACAAAAAATGTCTTAAATACTTCCTGTCTGTAGCCGCTGTATTTTCTTAAGGAACGTCCGTTTAAAATACACATCAGCAGCCCAAATACCATGTTGGCGATCACGACCGCATAGATATTTAAGTCCAGTAACAGCATCAGCGCAACCAGTACGATCAGATGCAGTACCAGTGCGATCAGTGCATTTTTGATCGGCTCTTTCATCCGGTTAATGCCCTGCAGCAGTCCATTGGATAAAGTAGACAGGGAGAATACCAGTACCGCAGCCGCTCCCACCTGAAGCATTCTGGCAGAAAGTTCAGATGAATCGTGCAATAACATCTGTAAGATCGGAGATGCCAGTACACCCATTCCGACTGCACACGGAAATGCGATCACCATGATGAAACGGGTTGCCATGTTCATCTGTCGTTTTGCTTCCTGTCTCTTGCCGCTTGCGTAAGCTGCCGTCAGTGCCGGCACCGAAGAAGCCGCCAGTGCAGATGCAATGGAGATCGGCACATTGATCAAAAGCTGATATTTCCCGGAATAGATGCCGCTCCAGCTGCCATACTGGGCTTCGGTATATCCCTGAAATGCTGCAAGATGTTTGTATACACCATCATCAATCAGCGCATTGCAGTTGTAAATAGTACTGCTGAGCAACACCGGCACGATCGTTGCGATCAGCACTTTCATAATGGAACCATACGAATCCACATTTGATTTTCGTTCTTTTTTCAGACGTTTCTTAAATGGTCCAAGGTAAACGACAAGCACAAAGGTACAAAACAGTAACGCTGTTACCGCTCCCATCGCAGTACCAAGAGTACCGCCCGCGGCACCGTAAGCCGCTGCATAATTTTCTTTGTTGTCAAGAAGTGCGCCTGCTTTTGCTCCCTCTCCTACCAGAACATATGCTGCCCAGACACTGACGACCGCATTTACGATCTGCTCTAAGATCTGCGAGGTTGCACTCGGCATCATCGTTCCGAGTCCCTGGAAAAATCCACGCATAACGCCAAGTACCGCTACGATCAAAAGTACCGGAACCAATACCTTTACGGCAAAGATACTGAGTGGCGTACGCATTAACGTCGTCGTGATAAATTCTGCTCCGAAATATAAGATCAGTGCTGCGATCGTTCCCGATACCACACCAAACAAAAGTGCACATTTCAGAATACGGTATACATTTCTCCTGCGCCCCTGTGACATATTTGCAGAAACCAGTTTGGAAACCGCAAGCGGGAGGCTGTAAGAAGAAATGATCAAAAGGATATTGTAGATGCGGAAGGCTGTTCCGTAATAATTGTTTCCGGTATCGCCAATAATATTGGTCAATGGAATACGATAGATCAACCCGATGATCCTGCTGACGATCGATGCGACCGCCAGAATGGAGCCCTGCATCAGAAAGCTGTTGCTCTTTTTATTCTGTCTGCCCATGTAACTAACCTCGATTTATCTTAAAATGTTTAACTCATTCAAGATGATGTTCTGCTTTTCCTCCATGACTGCCGCCTCTTCCGGTGTCATATGGTCATATCCAAAGAGGTGGAGCATGCTGTGCACGATGAGAAAAGAAAACTCTCTCATTTCACTGTGCCCATAGCTTTCTGCCTGCTCCAATACCTTGTCTACCGAGATCAGGATATCCCCAAGCATGATCTCTCCGGTGTCCGGATTAAAATTATCGTCATAATCCTCTTCCAGTCTGGAAAAATCGCCTGCCTGCTCATAGGAAAGCATTGGAAATGACAAAACATCCGTTGGTCTGTCGATCTGACGGAAATTTTTGTTTACTTCATGGATCCCCTCATTGTCCGTAAGTGTCAGATTTACCTCTGCCTCATAAGGGAAATCCTCATGTTCTATCGTATAGTCGATGACCTTTCTGGCAATCTCTTCCCAGTCAAAGGAAAACGGCACGTCCACTTCTGTCTCAATAAAAAGGCTCATAACAAATCTCCTTCCTGTACCAGGTATTCCCTGATCTTTAAGAACATATTCATACTCATCCCCGCATTGTCATACATGCCATTGGTAGAAAATTCATTCAGGGTCTGATAGATCACCATGTCCTGATTCCACTCACTTGACATCGTTGTCTGGTCAAGCACTTCTACCTTTTTCATCACCCCGTCCACCATCTGAATGATCGCAGATTCTACGGTAGATGGCAATGTTTCTTCTCCCTTATATTCATTGATGATCTGGATCACGCTCTCTGGAAAGCACTGTTCCTCTGCGATCCGCACACCGCTCTCCCGTATCGTCTCACCTCGTAAGATACCGATCCGGTAATAAAATCCGGCAGCACGGCAGACCTTTTCATCTGCGTCAACTGCTTTTGCACAATCTCCGGCAAGTTCCGATACCCTTCTGGCATGTTTGTAATCCTTTTTGGAAAAACGTGCCAGCTCCTTTGCCAGAGGAAAAGAGGCATCAATGATGTCATCCAGCTGTGTTGTAATCTCTGCATCCCGGTCTTTGACTGCACGATGGAAAAAGACAGCCAGCAAGGAACAAAGAAATGCGCCCTCAGTTGCCCCCAGGAAAAACAGGCTGATCCGCACTTCCTGATAGGACAGATAATAAAAGATCCCCGGCAGCATGGTGCAAAGGCAGAATATGATAACGTTGTACCATAAAATGCGGCTGTACTGCATTGCTTCCGCGAGCATGGCGCCAAACAGTGTCATCAGACAGCACAAAACCAGTTCCTGCACATGGAATCCTGCCATCAGAGCAAGGATCGCATCCCAGAAGATCCCGACACAGAGTGCAAGCCCCTGATTCGAAAATGCAAGCATGCAGATCGGAATCACAATAACCGGACGCAAAAACTCCGGCATGGCAGCACAGACCACTGCCGCAATGGCAGCGATCAGATATCCTTTCAGCACCTTCCTGAAGTCAGTTCCGGCATTATTTGATATCAATTTCATCGCGCGATGGTGTTCTAAAACAAACAAAAACAATACAAAAAAAGTAATGCAGATCAGGATAACAGACAATAGCTGGTCAAGCCAGAGTGCCTTTTCATACCCTATGATACCGATTGCAGTAATTGTAATCACAAACATCAAGAACACATTCAACACCCGTTTTCCTATGATGCGTTCCTGCATTACTGTTTCATCTCCTGTCTTTTTCTTGTGGATGACGTACGCCCTTTGGCTGTTTTCGCCTTGGTCCTGCTCTCGTAATCCTCGTATGCTTTTACAATCTTTTGTACCAGTGGATGACGTACCACGTCCTGACTGGTCAGTTCACAGATACCAATCTCATCCACTTTTTTTAATACTTTAAGCGCAACATCAAGTCCGGACGGGCTTCCCGGTGCTAAGTCTTTCTGTGTTGCATCTCCGGTAATGACCGCTTTGGAACCAAATCCGATACGGGTTAAAAACATCTTCATCTGTGCCGGAGTTGTATTCTGCGCCTCATCTAAGATGATAAACGCATTGTCTAGGGTACGACCTCTCATATAGGCAAGCGGTGCAACCTCGATCAGACCCTTTTCCATATTTTTCTGGAAACTCTCTGCGCCCATGATCTGATACAGGGCATCATAAAGTGGTCTTAAATACGGGTCGACCTTGCTCTGCAGATCTCCCGGTAAAAATCCAAGCTTCTCTCCTGCTTCTATGGCAGGTCTGGTTAAGATGATACGGCCAACCTCTTCGTTTTTAAATGCGGTGATCGCCATTGCCATTGCAAGGTAGGTCTTACCGGTACCCGCTGGTCCCATGCCAAATACGATCATCTTTTCCCGGATGGCATCAACATAATGTTTCTGTCCCAGTGTTTTCGGTTTTACCGGTTTGCCATTTATCGTATGGCAGATACAGTCCTTGTCGATCTCTACGATCGCATCCTGCTTTTCCTCTGCAAGGAGTGCCAGTGCATAGTTTACGTTCTGCTCTGTGATAACGTTTCCACGCTTGGATAATTCGATCAGCTGCAAAAACACATCCGAAGCACGTTTGATCTGTGTCTCGCTGCCAAGGATCTTCATATCCTCTCCTCGCAGGACAACGGTCACATTTAAGGTGCGTTCTATCTTTTTAATATAAGTGTCAAACTGGCCAAAGACATTAGCCATATGGTCAGATGGAATATTTAATGATACTTCAGTCAGACTCATCCGTCGTTTGCCTTTCTTCACTCGTAATGTCAGGTACTTCTGTGGGTGCATAAGATACGATGCTCTGATAGGCTCGGATCGTTCCTTTTACCACATAGTTCTGCTTTGTTTTTACTATCATAACATTTTTTTCTATAATTTGAATACCCTTTTCTTCCAATTCTGTAAGATAATTTTTTAAATTCTTCTCCGCAAGTGCCTTGATCTGCTCTTTCGTATACAGTTTTTCGGTCGCTTCGTACGCCTGACAGGTCTGTTTTTCCAGAAAAACGGGGAGATAAAAATTATCCGTAAAATGGAATTGTCTCGCTTCTGTCACGATTTCATACGAAGTTTTTTCATCCAGCCGGAAAAATGGATTCCGGATCTCCACATCAAAAAAACGCAACCCATAATCTGTCTTTACCTCTCCGGTAAAAACCTGATCCAGATATGCCCCTTTGATCGTATCTTCATAGGGATAGACCACTTCCGCATAGATATCCGCATCCGCGCTGTGTGATAAGTATTTTGAGATTTCTCCATCGTCATTTAAGATCTCGATCTGCCCGCTGACAAGGATATCTCCTTTTTTTACCTCGGCTGCCTCTTTGACAAGCGGGGTCCCGCTACGGGTCACCATGTCTTTGATCACGCCGTCTTCCGATGCAACAATATCAAGCACACGGTCATCCTCTTTCTTATATTTCTCATCCGGCAGCAGGCTTTCCTGGATATCAACGGTCATCTTTGTGCCATAGATCTTAATGGAAGTCCAGATAACTTCACTGTACTTCGTCCTCAAATCCTCTTCCAGCATGGTACAATCGATCTCTTTGATCTTCGCGCCAAACGCGGCATTTTCCTCTTTTAGAAAATCCAGTACCATCTCTTCGGACAGATGGGAATTTCCGTTGACCTCGATGTTCCACAGATAACCGGAAAGCAGATAAATGAGTCCTGCAAATACGATCAGTCCGATGCCAAACACTTTTCGTTTCCGGTAATGATACAGCCAAAACGGAAGCCCGATCCTTTTTTGTATTTTCAGTCTGGTCTTTGTCTTTTTTAAGATGGGTTTTAATTTTCGAAATCCATCTACGCTGATACAAAATTCGTAACCGTCCTCACAGGATGTCAGGTTCCAGATGAGGATATTCCGGCTGCCGCACAGATTCAGGAAACGCTCCGGTGCATATCCTGTCAACCGCACATACAGATACCCTCTGAAATATTTGATCACAGACAGCAGCATGGCTTAATTCTCGTACTGCACCCGGTCGATAAAACCAGTGATCTTCATTTCCTCATTCGTATAGTACTCAATGGCAAGATGGGAACCGGAGATTACGATCCTGCAGTTTTTGGTCTGTATTCGGATAAAGGAATCCTCATATTCCAGGATTCCTTTATAGTTTGCTATGAGAACTTCCTGCCGCCCTGTCACGGTCACGATCGCTGCACCAAGCATCAGGTCTTTGGGTAATTCTAAATGATTTATGAATGTTTCTTTTTGATTTTTTTTCATATATAACTATATGAATTTTAGAAAAATCTTATTCATAGCTTATTTGATATATTTTAATACAACCGGTCTTCCCTCTGGTTTTTCAGCTGTAATTTCGTACGCATTCTGGATCTTTTCCATTGCGCGTTCCATTTTTCCGGTGTCATTGCCGTATACGACCGCGATCGTTTCTCCTTCTTTCACAAAATCGCCGTTTTTCTTTTTTAAGATGATGCCGACGGACAGATCAATGCTGCTCTCTTTGGTCTCTCTGCCTCCTCCTAATGTCATGCAGGCAATTCCGATCTCTTCTGCCAAAATACGTCCCACATAGCCTTCTTTTGTGGCAGGGATCTCTTTTGTATAAGATGCTTTCGGAAATTTATCAGTCTCATATACATAGGAAGCATCTCCCCCCTGTGCCGTTACAAATTCTGCAAACTTCTTTAAAGCGGTTCCATCCTTGATCACAGACTGCATCAGTTTTTCAGCCTCTTCCTGGCTGTCTGCACGGCCTGCTGCCTGAAGCATCTGTCCACCTAAGGCAAATACAACCTGTTTGAAATCTTCCGGTCCTCGTCCCTGTAAAGTATCGATTGCTTCCATGACCTCTACGGAATTTCCGACTGCATAGCCAAGCGGCTGATCCATATCCGTAATGACTGCCGTTGTCTTTTTGCCCGCCATCGTTCCGATGGAAACCATTGCCTCGGCAAGCGCTACCGAATCTTCATATTTTTTCATAAATGCACCGTTTCCGGTTTTAACGTCGAGCACAATAGCATCACTTCCGGAAGCGAGCTTTTTACTCATAATGGAGCTTGCGATCAGAGACATCTGGTCTACCGTTGCTGTCACATCGCGGAGTGCATATAATTTCTTGTCCGCCGGAGCAAGGTTTGCGGTCTGTCCTGCGATTGCGATACCGATCTTGTTGACATTGTCCATGAAAGTCTGTTCTGAGATCTCGGTTGTAAATCCCGGGAAACATTCGAGTTTATCGATCGTGCCGCCGGTATGTCCCAGTCCTCTTCCTGACATTTTGGCAACCGGTACGCCGAGTGCCGCAATGATCGGGGTCAGTGCCAGGGATGTCTTATCTCCGACTCCCCCGGTGCTGTGTTTATCGACTTTTACGCCTTTGATACCGGATAAGTCTAAGACATCTCCGCTGTCTCTCATCGCCAGTGTCAGATCTACGGTCTCACGTTTGCTCATTCCCTGAAAACAGATTGCCATCAGCATGGCTGCCATCTGATAATCCGGCACACTTCCATCTGTAAATCCCTTTATCATTTCGGAAATTTCTTCTGTCGAAAGTTCCTGTCCTAATTTCTTTTTTTCAATCAAATCGTACATTCTCATGTGAAATCTCTCCCCTCACAATTATTTGAAATAGAATCAGTTTTATTTTACCATTATTATGAAAAAAGGGCAACCAGCGTTTCCACTGATTGCCCTCGATTTTGTATTCATTTTAAGATGTAAACAACTGTGTCCAGTAGGTTCTGCCCGCTGCATTCTTGCGGTAACCGACTCCGATCTTTGTGAAGTTCGGATTTAAGATATTCGCACGATGTCCCTTGCTGTTCATCCAGCCTTCCATCACTGCTTTCGGGCTCTGCTGTCCCCACGCGATATTCTCTCCGGAACGGCGGTACTGAATTCCCATATCGCTTAAAACAGTAGAGAAGCTTCTTCCGTCCGGTCTTGTATGGGAAAATGATGTTTCAATCTCCGTCGCACGTACCATCGCTGCAGAAGCAAGCGTTTCATCAAGTACCAGTGCGGAAAGTCCCGCTTTTGTCCGTTCTTCATTTACCAGATTTACGACCTGTTTTGCAAACGAAAGGTTTTCCTCTGCATCCGGTTCACTTGTCCCCGGTTTGTCTGTCTCTGGCTGATCGGTTCCCGGCTGATCTCCGCCCGGCAGGGTCGGTAAACTTTCCCCCGGCAATGGAAGTACCGGACAGTCTGACCAGTTTCCATTTACAATTTTATCGCACAGCTCTTTCCATGTCTCGGATAACTCCTCGCCACATGATACCACAGAGATCGCACACTCTGTTTTTACCGGTGCTGCAAAAGCAGTTGTATCAATGGTTCCTGCCAGTGTTGCTGTAACAAGGGATGCTGCCATAACTTTTGTTCCAATTTTAAGATGTTTCATGATGTCCTCCTTCATGTCTGTCTTATGTATTTCATTTTTATTTCAAAATGATTACATATTTGTTACAAGAAAGAAGATATCATATCTAAACGTAAAAAGAAACGCTTAAAATCTGGTGTTTCTGGGAGTTTTTGGTTTAATCCTTCACACCGTTTCGCTCGCAGATGTCGATCAGGCAGCACTTATCACAGTATGGCTTCGTCCGTGCTGTACAGACCTCCCTGCCATGGTACACCAGACGATGACAGAAATCACTGCCCTCTTCCCCGGGGATCAGTTTCCAGAGTTCCATCTCTACTTTTTTGGGATCTTTTGTGTCATGTACCAGTCCGATCCGGTTTACGATCCGGATGCAATGCGTATCAGTCACGATCGCCGGTTTGCCAAATACGTCTCCCATGATCAGATTGGCACTTTTCCTTCCAACTCCTGGCAGCTTTAACAGCGCATCAAAATCATCCGGCACCTTGCCGTCATACTGTTCTTTTAAGATCTTCATACAGGCACTGATGTCGCGTGCTTTGCTCTTTCCAAGCCCACATGGTCTGACAATCTCCTCGATCTCTTCGACCGGTGCCTCTGCCAATGCCGCAACATCTGGGAATTTTTCATATAATTTTTCTACAACAATATTTACCCGTGCATCGGTACACTGTGCCGCAAGCCGGACACTCACTAAGAGTTTCCATGCCTGGTCATATTCCAGACTGCATCCCGCATCGGGATATTCTTCTTTTAAACGCAGGATGGCTTCTTTTGCCCTCTCTTTTTTCGTCATCGTTTTTGCTTTCCTCTCTGTCTATTTATGATATGGTTCCCCGCTCATGATCCGGTAACCACGATAAATCTGTTCCAGTAAGATCACACGCATCAGTTGGTGTGGAAAGGTCATTTTGGAAAAACTGAGTTTAAAATCCGCTTTTCGAAGCAGTTGTTCTGACATTCCAAGGGAACCGCCGATCAGAAATACGATGTGGCTGACCCCTGAGGTGCCGAGCTGTTCTAACTTTTGTGATAATTCTACCGAGTCAAGCTGTTTGCCGTCGATCGCAAGGGCAATGACATACGTTCCTTCCCTGCAGACTTTCTCGAGCCTTGCCCGGACACGTTCCCCTTCTTTTTCCCGTATCTGGCTCTCCACCAGTGCACTGGCATTTTCCGGTGTCTTTTCATCTGCCACTTCTATGAGTTCCAATTTACAGTAACGGCTCAGCCGTTTTTCATATTCTAAGATCGCATCGCGATAGAATTTTTCTTTGATCTTTCCTACACAGGCTATCGTAATCTTCATATTTTTTCCCAGCTAATCTGTCCTTTTTCATCTATTTTTAACAGTATAACAAATTTTCTTGCAACCGTCCATGCTATCCCCTATAATCATATACAAGAAGTAAGAAACGAGGTAACAGTATGTCACATTCCTATGTCTCAAAAAAGAAAAAAGCTGCTGATCTGAAATCCACCGCATACACATTTACGGTGGTTGGTGCAGGCGGACTCGTATTTGATCTTTTTGGCGTGATCCGTGACCTTTCTACTAAGGGCACCCTGGGTGGCAACGTAATGACTCCGATCGTCATGGGCGTTATGTTTTTGATTTTTCTTATCATTGGCATCCGCTCTTTTACCGATGCAAAACAGACAGCCGCTGCTTCCGTGCAGGAAGAACAGCTTTTTGAGAAACTCACAGAGGATTTTCGCAAAAACCACTCTGCCAAAGAAATCGATTCGATGTGCGATACAGCAGACAAAGATCAGATCTATTTTGCAAGATATGATGTTATGCAACACATTCTTTTGGAACAGGCTCCGGATCTGGAGGAAAGTTTTTCAGACCACATCATCGAAACACTCTATGCTGAATTTTTTACAGAGTGATCAACGATTGGAAAAATAAAAAAGGAGAACAAAAATCATGAAAATGCTTGAAGAAAAAATCCTTGCAGAGGGCAAGGCAATGGGAGAAGATATTTTAAAAGTAGACAGTTTTGTCAATCATCAGGTAGACCCTGTTTTAATGCAGCAGATCGGAACTGCTTTTGCGGACCATTTCAAAGATAAAGGTGTCACAAAAGTTGTTACCATCGAAAGTTCCGGTATCGCACCTGCACTTATGACAGCACTCGCGTTAAACGTCCCAATGGTAATTTTGAAAAAACAGCCTTCCAAGGTCTTAAACGATGATCTGTACCAGACGGTTGTCACATCCTTTACAAAAGGGACAAGCTATGAACTGACCCTTTCCCAGAAATTTATCAGCGAGAGCGACCATGTACTTATCATCGACGATTTCCTTGCAAACGGCGAAGCAGCCACCGGTGCCATCCGTCTGATCCGCCTTGCCCATGCCACCGTTGCAGGTGTTGGTATCCTGATTGAGAAATCCTTCCAGCCTGGCAGACAAAAATTAAACGACCAGGGCTTTGAGGTATACTCTCTTGCCCGGGTCGCTAAATTAGAAAAAGACTTTATTTCTTTTATTCCTGAGGATTCGGATGATAACTAAATTCTGATCGGTAAATTTCACTGCGGAGCCCTGTCTTATCACTGATCGCCACAACGGACAAAACCCAGTCCCCTTCCGGCACTAAGATAGGCTCCGTATATTTTTCCGAATTTTCGGTCGGATCAGAACCATCCCAGGTATAATAAATACTGCAATTCTCCTGTGCCGTTATATAAAGCTCCGTTTCCTGTGCGGTATCTCCATGTCCATCCTGTTCCACAACCGGCATATCCGGCGGTGTAATGCTGATATGATACTCTTCCGATACCACCTCACTGCTGATTCCCTTATCATTGATACAGACCGCTTTGATCGTGTAATCTCCCGCCTCTTCGAATGTAATATCCTTTCCACGATAATAGATCCCATTCATTTTATCCGGTGTCGTTCCATCCAGCGTATAATAAATATCATAATCTTTCAGAGAGAACAACGTCACAACAAGGCTTCCGTCATAATCTCCACCCATCGGTGAAACGATTGGCGGTGCGATCAGATATGGCTGAAACAGTTCCAAAATATCTGCTTCTGTCACACCCTCAGACAATGCTAAAATACTGTCATAATCTTCCCGCTCCTCATAAATAGCAATCAGATTTTCATAAGCAGTGCGGTTTGTTTCATCCAGCTTGATGATCTCCATGCACAAAACCAGCGCAGTATCGTATCTCTTTTGTTTCATGTAGATTTCCGTAAGCGCACTTCTTGCAGGAATGTCATCCGGCTGCAATGCCAGTGCCGCCTCATAATACTGGATCGCCGTATCATCATTTCCTGCCGCTTCCTCTTCCTGCCCCATTTCCATCTGGTACTCATAGGAATTTGCATTCTGATTGTCAATATAAAGTTTTACACCTATTCCAATGGAAATCCCAAGTAATGCTATACAGCATAACAGGGTCAAAACAAAGCGATAACCAAACGATGGCATCTCTTTTTTCGGAGCGGTTTTCTTCTCCCGTTTTTCTTCCATCTGAGGTTTATTTTCTTCCCGAAGTAAAGATCTTAAGTAATCGTCTTCTAATATACTATAGTCAGGGAGAATCTGCGATTCATGACCGCAGACGGAACAATATAAACATCCCGGTTTCAGTTCCGCCCCACACTTTACACACTTCATAGGAAATCCTCTCTTATGCTCTGGTCATTGATTCCACACAATTATTCATTAACATTGCGATCGTCATCGGTCCGACTCCACCCGGAACCGGTGTGATCGCAGACGTATGCTCTGCCACGCTTTCATAATCAACATCTCCGCACAGCTTATTGACAATCTTGCCATCAATCTCCTTTGGCTCACGATGGATTCCTACGTCTACTACAACCGCTCCTTCTTTGACATACTCTGCGCTAATAAACTTTGGTTTTCCCATCGCTACGATCAGGATGTCTGCCTGTTTGCAGATCTCTTTTAAATCCTTTGTCTTCGAATGTGCAACGGTTACTGTAGCATTCTCACGGAGCATCAGAAGAGCCATCGGTTTTCCGACAATGTTGCTTCTTCCGATCACAACACAGTGTTTGCCTTCCATCTCAATTCCAGAACGCTTGAGCAACTGGATGATGCCGGCAGGCGTACAGGAGATAAATCCTGCTCCACCTGTTACCAGATTACCGACATTTTCAGGATGGAATCCATCTACATCCTTTAACGGAGAAATTGTCTCTATGATCTTCTTTTCATCAATATGCTTTGGAACCGGAAGCTGCACCAGGATACCATTAACCTTTTCATCCTCATTTAAACGGACAATCAGATCTAACAGCTCCCTTTCTGTGGTCTCTTCCGGGAGTTTGTACTCCAGCGACTCGATCCCGATGTATTCACATGCTTTTTTCTTATTATTGACATATACACTGGAAGCAGGGTCATCCCCTACCTGGATCACAGCCAGTGCACCGGTGATCCCATTTTCCTTTAAAGCCGCTACTTCCTGTTTTAATTCCTCTTTTATCTCGGTAGAAATTCTTTTTCCATCTATAATCTGTGGCATAGTCTTCTCCATTCCGCTCTTAAAATAATCCGGTAATGACACCATCGTCATCTACATCAATGTGATAAGCCGCAGGGTCTTTGGACAGTCCCGGCATCGTTGTGATCGCTCCGGTCACTGCAACAACAAACTCTGCTCCGGCAGAAACATAAACCTCACGGACATTGATCGTAAATCCTTCCGGTCTTCCAAGTTTGGTCTGATCATCAGACAGTGAATACTGTGTCTTTGCCATACAAACCGGGAAGTGTGACATTCCCATCTCTGCAATCTTCTTAAGTTCTTTTGCTGCAGCCGGTGCATAAGTTACCCCATCTGCACCATAGATCTCTTTTGCAATGGTCTCGATCTTATCTTCCAGTGAAAGTTCATCTGCATACAGCGGTTTGAAATGGCTTTCTTTCTGCTCCATGGTCTCTAACACTTTCTGTGCCAGAGCGATACCGCCTTCGCCACCTTTTTCCCATACTTCGGATAATGCGAACTCGCATCCTCTCTCTTTGCAGAATTGCTCGATATAATCGGTCTCTGCCTTGGTATCCGTGATAAAGGAGTTTAATGTTACAACAACCGGGACCTGATATTTCTGTAAGTTTTCAATGTGTTTCTCCAGGTTCGCGATTCCTTTTTTCAGTGCCTCTAAATTTTCGGTTCCAAGGTCTGCTTTTGCAACACCACCATTATATTTGAGTGCACGTACCGTTGCAACTAATACAACCGCATCCGGTTTTAATCCAGCTTTGCGGCACTTGATATCAAAGAATTTTTCTGCCCCTAAGTCTGCACCAAAACCAGCCTCTGTAATCACATAATCCGCAAGTTTTAACGCTGTCTTTGTTGCACGGACACTGTTACAACCATGTGCAATATTGGCAAATGGTCCACCGTGAACGATAGCAGGCGTATGCTCTAAGGTCTGGATCAGGTTTGGTTTTAACGCATCTTTTAACAATGCAGCCATTGCTCCGGTTGCTTTTAAATCATCTGCTGTGACCGGTTCTCCCTTGAAGTTATATGCTACGATAATTCTTCCCAGACGGCGTTTCAGATCGTGCATATCGTCTGCCAGACAGAGGATCGCCATGATCTCAGATGCTACAGTAATAACAAAATGGTCTTCTCTTACCATACCATCCATTTTTCTTCCAAGACCGACAACAACGTTACGGAGTACACGGTCGTTCATATCAATACAACGTTTCCATACCACCTGTCTCGGATCAATGCCAAGTTCATTTCCCTGCTGGATATGATTGTCCAAAATGGCAGCCAGTAAATTATTTGCAGAAGTGATCGCATGGAAATCTCCGGTAAAATGAAGGTTTAAATCTTCCATCGGAACAACCTGTGCATATCCACCTCCGGCAGCTCCACCTTTGATACCAAAACATGGTCCTAAGGACGGCTCGCGCAATGCGATGATCGCCTTTTTTCCAAGTTTTCCGAATGCCTGTCCCAAGCCTACACTTGTTGTTGTTTTTCCTTCGCCTGCCGGTGTCGGGTTGATCGCTGTTACTAAGATCAGTTTTCCATCCGGCTGGTTTTCTACCCGTTTCATCAGCTCGTCGGATAATTTTGCTTTGTATTTTCCGTAAAATTCGAGTTCATCTTCCTGGATGTCAAGCTGTTTTGCCACCTCACGGATATGTATCATCTGTGCTTCCTGTGCGATCTCAATGTCTGTTTTCATAATGATTCCTCCTCAAATTGTTCAAACTGTTCCATGGACATAAGTACCCGTCTCGGCTTTGTGCCCTCCTCCGGTCCGACAACACCAGCCTCTTCCAGCTGATCCATAATGCGGGCAGCGCGGTTGAAACCAACCTTAAAATAACGCTGCAACATTCCAATGGAGCCTTTTTCTTTTTCTACCAGCAATCTGGCAGCATCTGCAAAATAGGCATCTCTGCCGTCGGATACAGGTGTTCCATCAATCCCTACAGTTACATTGCCTCCGGTGTCTGCATTTTTCATATGTTCTTCTACCGAAGAGTCATATGTGCCCATACCATTTTGTTCTTTGATATAATTAACCACATCGGAAACCTCACGGTCTGATACGAATGCACCCTGCACCCGGACCGGTTTTGGGATTCCCTGCGGATAGAACAACATATCTCCTTTACCAAGCAGTTTCTCTGCACCGACCATATCTAAAATGGTTCTGGAATCAATACCCGAAGTAACCGCAAATGCGATCCTGCTCGGCATATTTGCCTTGATCAATCCTGTAATGACATTGACGGAAGGTCTCTGCGTTGCAATGATCAGATGGATACCGGCAGCTCTGGCAAGCTGTGCCAGACGGCAGATCGCCTCTTCAACCTCTCCCGGTGCCACCATCATGAGGTCTGCCAGCTCGTCTACAATAATGACGATCTGTGGCATTTTCTCCGGTTTCGGATCTCCCTCCACATCCGGCAGGCTGTCAATCTTGGCATTGTAGCCCTTTAAGTCTCTCACATTTGCCTCTGCAAATTTCTGATAACGCTGATCCATTTCTGCCACTGCCCAGTGCAATGCCCCGGATGCCTTCTTTGGATCTGTTACAACCGGTATCAGAAGATGTGGGATACCATTGTAAACACTTAACTCTACCACTTTCGGATCGACCATGATCAGCTTCACGTCTTTCGGATCTGCCTTATAGAGAATACTCATAATAATCGTATTGATACAGACCGACTTACCCGAACCGGTAGAACCAGCGATCAGAAGATGTGGCATTTTCGCGATATCTGCAACTTTTACTTTTCCTGCGATATCTCTTCCGACACAGAACGAAAGTTTGGAGGGATGCGCACGAAATTCCTCGGAATCTACAAGCTCCCGGAACGATACCATGACCGTTTCTTTGTTTGGAACCTCAATGCCGATTGCCGCCTTGCCCGGTATCGGTGCCTCAATACGGATATCTGCGGCTGCAAGATTGAGCTTGATATCATCCGCAAGATTTACGATCTTGCTGACTTTTACGCCCATCTCCGGCTGCAGTTCGTAACGTGTGACCGCAGGTCCGCAGCTGATATCGGTAATCGTTACATTAACTCCGAAATTCTTTAAGGTCTGTTGCAGCTTGGTCGCTGTCTCCTGCAAATATTTCTTGGAATCTCCGGTCTGACCGGATGGTGGTTTTAACAGATCAACCGATGGGAAATGGTATTCCCGCTCGACCGGAAGTTCCTCTGCAGCAGGTTCTGCCTCAATGTCCGGGAAGTCCTCTGCCACAGATCCATCCTCTGTAACTGCAGTATCTTCCAGATCAAATCCATCTGGAAAGGCTTCGTCTGAAAACGCTTCATCGATAACTTTTTCATCCGGATAATCGTCCTCTGGGAACAGTTCGTCCTCCATCTGAAACTCATCTTCCAGAACAGTCTCTTCTTTTTGTGGTTCCGGTATAAAGAGGTGCTCTTCCTCCGGTGTCCATGGCTCCTTAAATGTCACTTCCGGCTCAGCCATCATTTCCGGTTTCTCATTTTCAAAGGAAGCTAACAGTTCATCTGAAAATGCAGGCACCTCCGAAGCTTTGTTTTTATTATTATTTGCGGTCAGTACGACTTTCTTTTCCTCTTTTACTTCTGGTATCTCTATGTAGCTGTCTGCGCTGATCTCCTGTATCTCTTCCGAATGTTTCTTTTTCTCCTGAGGTAAGATACGCGTGTCGATCGCAACACCCTCGACTTTACGATCCATACGGCGCATTTCACGCTCCTCACGTTTCTGTTCTGCGCGTTCTCTGTGTCTTTCATTGCTTACCCGGGCAGATTCGTAAACCTTTTTGCCACCTTTCTGCATTCCCTTTAAAGCGGAACGCTCTGTGATCAGTACCAGAGAAATAATTAATATGATAATATCAATGATAAATGCTCCGATCTTACCAAAGTTCGGATAGATCAGACAATACAAAAGTCCGCCTAAAAATCCACCACCAAACTTGGTCTCATAACTGTGATGGTACGCATCGACTGCCGTCCATCCCACTGCTTTTCCACTGGCAGAAAAAAGCTCCATCAACATACATAAAAATGCTACAAAAAGCACAGAAGCCACTAATTTTACTACTGCCATCTGGTTTCCCTTATTGGACACTGCAAAAAAAGTGCCGGTCAGAAGTACGATTGGAAATACATAAGCAAGTAGTCCGAATACGCCAAAGAAGAAACGGCTTACAGCATTACCAATGGTTCCGCCCACTCCAAAATTACTGATAAACAAAAGAAGGGAAACCGCAACCACCACCCACAGGATGACTTCCATGGTAAAATTCTCTTCCTGTTTCTTTGTCTGCTTTTTCTTTGCTGTAGATGTTCTCTGATTTGCGCCCGTCTTTTTTCTGGCTGCTGTCTTCTTTTTATTTGTTGCCAAAACAATAACCTCCAAATTCCGTCCTGCATTTATGCCATGTAGAAATACCCGCCGATTGAGATTGCTCCTACAATCAGGCAGTAAATTGCAAATCCGGTAAATTTCTTTTTCCGCACGATGACGAGCATGGTCTTGATACAGACATATCCAACCACTGCCGCGATCACCATTCCGATCACATAATATGTAATTTCAGTTCCTGTCACTGCCAGGTTTTTCATGTCTTTTAACTCTAACACCAGTGCACCCAAGATCGCCGGTATTGACATGATAAAAGAATATTTTACTGCAAAATTACGGTTGAACCCGCTCAACAGACATGCTGTGATCGTGGTTCCGGACCGTGATAAACCAGGGAGTGTTGCAATCCCCTGTGCGATACCGATCCCGAATGCATTGGTATAGGTAACACTTTTCGGTAATTTTTCACCATCTTTGGTATGATCTGCTATGAAAAGCAGGATTGCTGTCACGATCAGGCAGATACCGGGTACGATCAAAATCTCTGATGCAAGCTCTACTGCATTTTTGCCAGCCACACCGATAATTCCGGTTGGAATCGTCGATACGATCACTAACATTACAAATTTGCGGTAACTGCTGTTTACGATCCGCCGGTAAGGTTCTGTGTTCTTTCCTGTTTTGTTTTTAAAGAAGAGAACGACATTTACCACCGCATCCCGTATAATGCAACAGCCCTCTACGATCATCTTCCAGATATCTTTATAGTAAACAACACAGATCGCCGCAAGCGTTCCGACGTGCAGCAAAACATCATATAAAATTCCCGTGTCCATCTCTACGCCGAACATGATCTTAAAAATTGCCAGATGTCCGGAACTGCTGACAGGTAAAAACTCGGTCAACCCCTGAATAATCGCCATAAATATCGCTTGAACTAATGACATATCTGCCTCCTTTGTAACTTTAAACTCACGCTCATTGTATCATACCATATTTGAGGCAGATTGTCATTAACTGCTTTTTATGATTTTTTGCTCTTTTTTTTCCGGATCATTTCATGCAGCTTGTCAAAAGCCTGCGAGATCCCACCGACTTCATCGATCAATCCCTCCCGGACCGCCTCTTCTCCAACCAAAATCGTCCCCAGATCTTTTGTCAGAATTCCTGTATTCATCATAAGTTCCTCCAGCCGTTTTTCATTTGCTCTGGAATGTCTGCTGATAAATGTTAAGATCCGATCCTGCATCTGCTTGAAATAGTCATAGGTGGGCTGTGCCCCAATGACTGTACCGTTCATCCGCACCGGATGGATCACCATTGTTCCACTCGGCACGATAAAGGAATAATCCGTCGACACTGCAAGCGGCACTCCGATTGAATGACTTCCTCCCAGTACCAGAGATACGGTCGGTTTGCGGATAGATGCAACCAGTTCTGCAATTGCAAGTCCGCTTTCCACATCTCCCCCTACCGTATTTAACAGTAAAAGCAGACCGTCGGTATCTTCGTTGTCCTCTAACTCTGCCAGCTTCGGCAGCACATGTTCATATTTCGTTGTCTTTGTCGATGCAGGGAGACATTCGTGTCCCTCAATCTCTCCAATGATCGTAAGCAATGATATCTTATTATGTTCTCTGTTATTCTGTAACTCGATCTGACCAAACTCCCGTATCTGTTCATTTTTCTTTTCCTGATTTTCTGCCATAGTCCCTCCATATACTTTTTGTTCTGATACATAACAAAACAGGATGCCACGACACCCTGTTTTAATATTTGTCATATTTTATTTTTTATACGGAAGTCTTCCTGCAGAACATACTAGCATCCTAACAGATAATTGTATAATCCCTCATATTTTCCCTTGGATGATTTCCATGAATAATCATTTGCCATGCCGCGGTCGATCATCTGATTCCACTGTTTCTTACGGTCAAAGTAAATATGTTTGGAATAATTGATGACACTAAGCATTTCATCTCCATTGTAATTTGCAAAGGAGAAACCATCTCCGGTATTTTCATATTCGTTGAAAGGTTTTACCGTATCTTTTAAACCACCTGTTTCTCGCACGATCGGAACGGTTCCGTAACGGAAAGAGATCAACTGTGTCAATCCGCAAGGCTCGAAACGGGATGGCATTAAGAACGCATCTGCAGCCGCATACAGCTTGTGTGCCAGTTCATCCGAATAACAGATATTGGCAGAAACCCGGTCGCCGTATTTCCATGCATAATGGCGGAACATATTTTCGTATTTTGTATCTCCGGTTCCGATGACAACGAGCTGGGTATAATCATCTACGATTCCATCAATGGCATAATTGATCAGATCAAGACCTTTCTGGTCGGTCAGACGCGAGATCAAACCAATCATATATTTCTTTTTATCGACTGCAAGTCCCAATTCTTCCTGCAGTTTGACCTTATTCATGTATTTCTTCTTGCGGAAATCCTCCGGTCCGTAATTGGTATAGATCTTCTCATCCGTCATTGGGTCATAAACCTGATAATCAATCCCATTGACGATACCCTGCATATCAAAATGTCTTGCAGCAAGAAGCGGATTTAAACCTTCTCCATAATAGTCTGTCTGGATCTCCTGCGCATAGGAATCGCTTACGGTCGTGATGTAATCTGCATAAACCAGACCACCCTTTAACATATTAGCATCTTTCTTATATTCCAGCTTATCCGGTGTAAAAAGTGATGCCGGAAGTCCGGTTAACCCCTGCATGGTCTTAATATCCCATACACCCTGGAATTTCAAGTTATGAATAGTCATAACAGATTTCATACCCCAGAAGAACATATCTCCCTGAAACTCGTTTTTCAGATATACCGGAATGAGACCTGTTTCCCAGTCATGACAATGGATAATATCCGGCTGGAAGCCGATAACAGGAAGCATAGATAATACTGCCTTATCAAAGAAACAGAATTTTTCGATATCCTGTCTGATATTTCCATAAGGTGAAAAACAATCAAAATACTCTTTATTATCGATAAAGTAATATGTAATTCCATCTAATTCATATTTTAATACGCCCACATATTTGCTTGGGATATAAGAACCTGTTCCCATGTAAAAATGTGTTACATATTCAAACTGGCTCCGGAAATGTTCCGGTATACAACTATAGTTTGGAATTACCACACGAATATCCCAATACTGAGGGTCAAATTCCTTTGGCAGTGCACCACACACGTCCGCAAGTCCTCCGGTTTTAATAAATGGTACACATTCTGATGCTGCAAATAGAATTTTCTTCATTTTGCTACCCCTTTCTGCTTAAACATTCTCCAATGCCTGTTCCAGATCTGCAATGATGTCTTTTACATTTTCCGTTCCAACGGAAAGCCGGATTAAATCCGGTGCTACACCTGCTTCAATTAACTGCTCATCTGTCATCTGACGATGTGTATGGCTGGCAGGATGCAGGACACAGGTTCTGGAATCTGCTACATGTGTTACAATTGCAGCTAATTTCAGATGATCCATAAAGGATACGGATACTTCCCTACCACCCTTTAAGCCAAATGCAATAACACCACAGGTGCCATTTGGCATATATTTTTCTGCCAGTGCATGATATTTGTTATCCTTTAAGCCCGGATAATCTACCCATGCCACTTTATCATTTGCATTTAAATATTCTGCTATCTTCTGGGCATTTTCACAATGTCTTGGCACTCTTAAATGTAAAGTTTCCAGCCCGACATTCAGTAAGAAGGAATTCATCGGGGATGGAATGGAACCAAGGTCACGCATAAGCTGTGCTGTTGCTTTTTCAATATAAGCCAGCTTACCAAATTTCTGAGTGTATACAATTCCATGATAAGATTCATCCGGCTGTGTCAGCCCCGGATATTTATCTTTATATTTCTCCCAATCAAAATTACCACTGTCTACAATGCATCCGCCCACTGCCATGGCATGTCCGTCCATATACTTCGTGGTAGAATGAGTTACAATATCTGCTCCCCATTCAAAAGGTCTGCAGTTAATCGGTGTTGCAAATGTATTATCTACGATAAGTGGTACCCCATGTGCATGGGCAACATGTGCAAACTTCTCAATATCAAGCACTACAAGGGATGGATTGGATAAGGTCTCCGCAACCACCGCCTTGGTATTTGGTAAAAATGCCGCTGAAAGTTCTTCTTCCGATGCATCCGGATCCACAAAGGTACAGGAAATTCCCTGTTTCTTAAGTGTGGTTCCCAGCAGATTAAAGGTTCCACCATATAAGGAACTGGATGCCACGATATGGTCTCCTGCTTCACAGATATTAAATACTGCAAAATAGTTGGCAGCCTGTCCGGATGAGGTCAGCATTGCTGCTATACCGCCCTCTAAATCTGCAATCTTTGCAGCTACCGCATCATTGGTCGGATTCTGAAGTCTCGTATAAAAATATCCGGCTTCCTCTAAATCAAATAACCGTCCCATCTGGTCACTGGTATCATACTTAAATGTAGTGCTCTGGTAAATCGGTAATACTCTCGGTTCGCCCTTGGTTGGTTTCCAGCCAGACTGAATACATTTTGTCTCAATCTGATAATTCTCTTCCATCTTCCCTTCTCCTTTATACCATATGTAATATATTATTAGAAAATACCTGCATCTATCTATCATTGTCTCTGATAAATGCAGGTATCAGTTTTATTCCTCCCAGTTGTGATATACTTCCTGTACATCATCATCTTCATCCAGAAGATCTAGGATTCTCTGGATATTGGTAATATCTTTCTCATCTGTTAAAGAAACATAAGTCTGAGGAATCATGGTAACCTCAGCACTTGCCATCGGAATATTTTCTGCTTCCAAAGCTTCACGTACTGCGCTGAAATCATCCGGTGCTGTAATTACTTCAAAGCTGTCTTCCTCTTCTGAGAAATCCTCTGCTCCGGCATCCAATGCCATCATCATCAAATCGTCTGCATCCATATCGCAGTCTTCCTTGGCAATGATAATCTGACCCTTCTGGTCAAAAAGGTAAGATACACAGCCCTGTGTTCCGATATTTCCCTGACCCTTTGTAAATGCATTCCTTACATTTGCAGCGGTACGGTTCTTGTTATCGGTTAATGCGTCTACAATAATTGCAGTTCCGCTTGGACCATATCCTTCATAAGTAACCTGTACATAATTTACGGAATCACCGTCTCCGGCTGCTTTTTTAATACCACGCTCGATGGTATCGTTTGGCATATTATTCGCCTTTGCTTTTGCAATTACGTCTCTTAATTTACTGTTGTTAGCAGGGTCTGCTCCACCCTCTTTTACCGCAATTGCAATTTCACGTCCTATAATTGTAAATATTTTTCCTTTTGCCGCATCATTTTTCTCTTTCTTATGTTTGATATTGGCAAACTTGGAATGTCCTGACATAATAAATCCTCTTTTCTATCCGTATTTCGTGTATTATTCTACCATTTTTTCATCCTGCTGACAAGTCGCAGTGTCAGACTCGGCAGATTCTGACCTTTCCGGAACAACATGTACATATTTTATCATCTTATCTTCCACGGAAAGTACTTCGAAAATATAGCCTTTGTATTTTACTTCAAAGACTTCGTGCTCCGATGGAATTTTATCAATAAGCGAAATCAGAAGGCCATTTAAGGTGTCATAATCCTCATCTTCAAAATCAAGATTCAGCGCTTCCCCTACTTCCTCTAACGGTGTCATTCCATTCATTACAAATGTTCCGTCCGGTTTCTTCTCTATATAGGTATCTTCCTCATCATGTTCATCTAAAATATTTCCGACGATTTCCTCTAAGATATCCTCCATGGTGACCAGTCCGGCTGTCTGACCATATTCATCCACAACAATTACCATATGCTCTTTTGCCGACTGCATCTCCTGAAACAATGCATTGATGTTGCGTGTCTCCGGTATGAAATCCACCGGACGGATTAACCCGTCAATTTCCTTAATCGGCTTCTTTAAAAGCTCCGGTTGTCTGCTGTAGGATAAGGTCTCTTTGATATGTAATACTCCGATAATATTGTCTATGGTATCAGAGTATACCGGCATTCTCGAATAATGGCTGTCTATCACCAGAGTGATTACATCTTCAAAAATGTCATTTCCATCCAGTGCAGAAATATTTTTACGGTGTGTCATAATATCACCGGCTTCTTTATCACCAAATTCAAAGATATTATGTATCATCTCCGCTTCATTTTCCCGAAGGACTCCCTGCTCATGGCCTTCATTTACCATGGAAATAATTTCTTCCTCTGTTACATCCTCGGAATCTTTGAATGGAAGTTTATGAAAAATTTTTTTAAAAAATCCTGTATTCGGACTCCCTCCGTCATCCATTTTTGAATACTCTCCTTTTTATACATATTTCTGAAAAATATAACATTTTAGGCAAAAATAGTCAAGTTATGTATATAATTCCAGACTAATCTTCAGTGCTTTGTCGATTTTCGACAGAATTTTTCCATCCAGATGACACACCTTATCTTTTAATCGTGTCTTGTCAATGGTACGAAGCTGTTCCAATAAAATAACCGAATCTTTTACAATGTCATATTCATGACAGGACAGCTCCACATGGGTCGGCAGCTTCGCTTTATTCATCTGTGATGTGATTGCGGCACAGATAACCGTAGGACTGTGCCGGTTTCCTACATCATTCTGTATAATCAGAACCGGTCTGATTCCGCCCTGTTCCGAGCCTACTACCGGTCTTAAATCCGCATAATAGATATCTCCTCGTCTGATAATCATAATATACACTCCATAGAATAGGTTTTACTGAAAGTATTACCAATTTTATCGAGTGTATACTGTTCTAATCCTGAAAATAATCTTTCTGTTCTACTTCTTTGTTGTTTTCGAAATAGATTCTTGGAATACGTTTGCCAAGACAGCAGACAAATTCATAATTGAATCTGCCGGATAAATCCCCGATTTCTTCCGCTGTAATGATTTCATCGCCGTCTCTGCCAAGAAGTGTTACCTCTGTTCCAACGACAACATCCGGCACATCAGTAACATCCACCATAAACTGATCCATACAGACTCTGCCAAGAATCGGTACTCTTTTTCCCTGAATCAGTACAGAACCTTTGTTAGATAAAGTTCTCGGATAACCGTCTCCATAACCGACCGGAATCGTTGCCACCTTCGTCTCTCTGGTTGTGGTATAGGTTCCACCATAGCTGATTTCCCTTCCAGCCGGCAATGTCTTTACATAAGAAACATGACTCTTTAATTCCATTAACGGGTGCATTGGCAGTCTGTCTTTTTGCACTTCATCCGATGGCCAGAGTCCGTATAATGTAATTCCCGCTCTTACAATGTCCATATTTGCTTCCGGCAAATCAATAATTCCTGCACTGTTTGAACAGTGTGCATGACGGAAAATAACACCTTCTTCTTTGCACATTGCAATCATTTTCTGAAACAGTTCAAGCTGCTTATGGGCACCCGTTTTATCCTTTTCATCTGCCCTTGCAAAGTGGGTAAAGATACCCTCCATTATTATATGTGGCAGCTTACTGATTTGCGCTATCTCTCCTGCATTTTCTTTTTCCACCTGATAACCGATCCGGCTCATT